>Ga0302324_100003044_pt1 | contig 38004 bp, 33 predicted proteins | sample Palsa_T0_1_FD_201949 | JGI IMG/M metagenome (GOLD analysis project Ga0302324, IMG submission 201949) | Peat permafrost microbial communities from Stordalen Mire near Abisko, Sweden - Palsa_T0_1 | ecosystem: Environmental > Terrestrial > Soil > Palsa > Peat permafrost | place: Sweden: Abisko... | reverse complement strand
CCCGTCCCCGAGATACTCCGCGGTAATGGAATAGTCCCCGGATGTGTTGAACGAGGTCTCGATGCCGGCCTGCCCGTTCGCGAGCGTCGCCGAACCGAGCGATACGGAGCCGGACCTGAACTCGACGCTGCCACTCAGCGCGCCTTGGTATTGGCTGGCGACCCTCGCGGTGAACGTGATGGTTTGCGCAACGTATGCCGGATACGGCGACGAGGTCACCGCCGTCGTCGTGCTGGCTTTTTTTACGCTTTGAAAGAGCACGGGCGAAGTGCTGCCGGCAACGTTTGAGTCGCCGCTATAAATGGCCTGAATGCCGCTGCTTCCGACCGGCAGCGTGCTGACGCTAAGCCTGGCTTTGTTACCGCTGACCCCAGCCCTCCCGATCTCGCCGGTACTGTTGTAGAACCTTACCCCGCCGGTCGCACTTCCACCAAACTGCGGCGATATGGAAGCCGTAAACGTCACCGCCTGGTTGTAGGCCGAGGGATTGACGTTGGAAGCCAGAGCCAGACTCGAGTTGGCCATCTGTACGGTCTGGATCAGCGTTGCCGACGTGCTGGGCTGGTAATTGCCGTCCCCACCATAGCTGGCGACAATGGAATGCGCGCCTGCGCTGAATGCAAACGTGCTGGCCGCGGCTTGGCCGCCGCTCAGCGCAATCGTGCCGAGAACATTCGTGCCGTCGGCGGTAAACGTGACCGTCCCGGTAGGCGTTCCCCCGTCGCTCCCGGTGACCGTGGCCGTGAAGGTTACGGATTGGTTGAACGTCGATGGATTCAGCGACGAGGCCAGCGTGGTGGTGCTTGGGGTATTGCCGGTCGTCAGCGTGAAGGGCACGTTGCTGGTCAGCGTGCCACTCGGGGTGGCCACGGTCACCGGACCGGTGGTGGCGCCGAGGGGTACGGTGGTGGTGATCAAGGAAGCCGAAGCTACGGTGAAAGTAGCCGCCGTGCCGTTAAAGCCGACGCTGGTGGCCCCGGTCAGATCGGTTCCCAGAATCATGACGGCACCATTTGCCGGGCCGGAGGTGGGCAGGGTCTTCACAAACGGGCCCAGAGATACATCCAGGCTGAAGATCGTGCCGCCTATCCCGTAGAGGTTCCCGTCGGTGTCCTGGACCAGCGCCCCGGGGCGGGCCCCATCCGTGCCGTTGAAACTGTGAAGCGTAGTCAGCGTCCCACTTGGGGTGATTTCGAAGACCGTGCCAACACCGCACCCATCATCGTTACAGGTGCTGTAGGCTCCGCCCGACGAAGCAGTCCCGTAGAAGTTCCCGTCGGTGGCCTGGACCAGCCCCGCAAGCGGGGAACTGCCATCCGCGCAATCGCTTTGCGCGCAAAAACTGTAAAGCGTGGTCAGCGCGCCAGTTGGGGTGATCTTGAAGACCGTGCCCCCTCCGGTACAGGAAACTGTACACTCTTCGTTCCCACCGTCGGTGGTTGTCCCGTAGAAGTTCCCATCGGTGGCCTGGATCAGCGGAGCCTGGGGCCCTGAGCCACCCGGGCATGCGGTTGCCGTGGCCAAGCAGGGAAAACTGTAAAGCGTCGTCAGCGTGCCGCTGGGGGTCATCTTGAAGACCGTCCCGACGCCGTTGACGCCGTTGCCCCCGGCCATCGTTGTCCCGTAGAAGTTCCCATCGGTGGCCTGGATCAGCCCACCCTCCGGCCCCCAGCCATCCACGCAATTGCTCTGGGAGCAAAAGTTGTAAAGAACCGTCAGCGTGCCGGTCGGCGTGATTTTGAAGACCGTGCCAAAGCCACTACAGTAGTCCGGGCAATTGCTGTTGGCCCCGCCAAACTCAGTCGTCCCATAGAAGTTCCCATCGGTGCCCTGGACCAACGCCCCCGTGGGGACTGCGCCATCCGCACAATTGCTTTGCGAGCAAAAGATGTAAAGCGTAGTCAGCGTGCCAGTTGGGCTGAACTTGAAGACCGTCCCACAGCCGACACCATTACAAAAGCTGTTTCCCCCGCCGGCGGTCGTGGTCCCGTAGAAGTTCCCATCGGTGCCCTGGACCAGCGCGCCCCCACCAAAGCCGTCCACTGAGTCGAAGTAAACGAGAGTAGTCAGCGTGCCGCTTGTGGTGATGTTGAAGAGCGTCCCACAGCCGTTGCTATAACAGACGTTGGGGTTGCTGACGTTTCCGCCTTCGGCCGTCTCCCCGTACAAGTTCCCATCGGTGGCCTGCATTAGCGGCCCGGGGCCGGTCCCGTCCGGGCAAACGCCTTGCGCGCTGCAAGAAAAGCTGTACAGCAAGGTGAAAGTCTGCGCTTCGGCCGATTGGGTTGTGATGAGCGACAGCGCCACCACCGCCCCTAACGCCAGCGCGGCGGCTGTCGCTGCCGGACGCATCCTCGAAATCGTTCCCATAGGTTGCGGTGTGTTCTTCGTAATCGATTCCTCCAGCAAACTGAGTTGCACAGGCACACCTTCGGCGAGGATGTGTCCGGCTCCGCGCTCAGGGCGCATTTACCACCTGTTTCAGCGCCGTCGAAGTGCTCCCGTTAACTGCCCCATCTCCGCTGTAGGCGGCCTTGACCTGGTACGTGCCCGCCGCAAGGGCTGACGTGGACAGACTCGCGGTTTTGCCGGCCAACGCCGCTGCGCCCAGGATTGTATCGCCGGCCGTGAATGTTACCGTCCCCGTCGGGCTGCCATTGGTCTCGACCGTGGCCGTGAACGTTACCTCTTGTCCGACCAGCGACGGATTCAGGCTGGAAGCTACTGACGTTTTGCTCGGGTACTTGTCGACCGCCTGCGTCAGCTTCGGCGATAGGCTGCCTGTGTTGTTCCCGTCCCCGAGATACTCCGCGGTAATGGAATAGTCCCCGGATGTGTTGAACGAGGTCTCGATGCCGGCCTGCCCGTTCGCGAGCGTCGCCGAACCGAGCGATACGGAGCCGGACCTGAACTCGACGGAGCCACTCAGCGCGCCTTGGTATTGGCTGGCGACCCTCGCGGTGAACGTGATGGTTTGCGCAACGTATGCCGGATACGGCGACGAGGTCACCGCCGTCGTCGTGCTGGCTTTTTTTACGCTTTGAAAGAGCACGGGCGAAGTGTTGCCGGCGACGTTTGAGTCGCCGCTATAAATGGCCTGAATGCCGCTGCTTCCGACCGGCAGCGTGCTGACGCTGAGCCTGGCTTTGTTGCCGCTGACCCCAGCCCTCCCGATCTCGCCCGTACTGTTGTAGAACCTTACCCCGCCGGTCGCACTTCCGCCAAACTGCGGCGATATGGAAGCCGTAAAAATCACCGCCTGGTTGTAGGCCGAGGGATCGACGCTGGAAGCCAGAGCCAGACTCGAGCTGGCCATCTGTACGGTCTGGATCAGCGTCGCCGATGTGCTGGGCTGGTAATTGCCGTCTCCGCCATAGCTGGCAACAATGGAATGCGCGCCTGCGCTGAATTCAAACGTGCTCACCGCGGCTTGGCCGCCGCTCAGCGCAATCATGCCGAGAACATTCGTGCCGTCGGCGGTAAACGTGACCGTCCCGGTGGGCGTTCCTCCGTCGGCGCCCGCGACCGTGGCCGTGAAAGTTACGGATTGGTTGAACGTCGATGGATTCAGCGACGAGGCCAGCGTGGTGGTGCTTGGGGTATTGCCGGTCGTCAGCGTGAAGGGCACGTTGCTGGTCAGCGTGCCATTCGGAGTGATCACGGTCACCGGACCGATGGTGGCGCCGAGGGGTACGGTGGTAGTGATCAAGGAAGCCGAAGCTACGGTGAAAGTAGCCGTCACGCCGTTAAAGCCGACGCTGGTGGCGCCGGTCAGATCGGTTCCCAGAATCATGACGGCCCCTAGCGCCGGGCCGGAGGTGGGCAGCGTCTTCACAAACGGGCCCAGAGATACATCCAGGCTGAAGACCGTACCCTGCCCGCCGTTGGTCCCCGTGAAGTTGACCCCGCCGCCGCTTGTCGTCCCGTAGAGGTTGCCGTCGGTGTCCTGGACCACTCCCGCCCTGGGGAAAGTGCCATCCGGGCCGCTGAAACTGTGAAGCGTAGTCAGCGTCCCACCTGGGGTGATTTCGAAGACTGTGCCAGGGCCGCAGGTCCCGCCAGTACAGGTGCTGTAGGCCCCGCCATACACCGTAGTCCCGTAAAAGTTTCCGTCGGTGGCTTGGATCAGCGACCCGGTTGGGTCAGAGCCATCCGCGCAATCGCTTTGCGCGCAAAAACTGTAAAGCATGGTCAGCGCGCCAGTTGGGGTGATCTTGAAGATCGTCCCACCACAGCCACTGCAACCGGAAGAGTTGGCCCCACCGTCTAGGGTTGTCCCGTAGAAATTCCCATCGGTGGCCTGGATCAGCCCAGTCTCGGGCGCCGCGCCATCCGGGCATATGATTTGCGTTCCTGTGTTCGAGCAAGAAAAGCTGTAAAGCGAGGTTAGCGTCCCGCTGGGGGTCATCTTGAAGATCGTCCCACCACAGCCACTGCAACCGGAAGAGTTGGCCCCGCCCTGTACCGTTGTCCCGTAGAGGTTCCCGTCGGTGGCCTGGATCAGCGCACCCGCGGGCCCCGCGCCATCCGGGCAACCGCTTTGCGCGCAAAAGCTGTAAAGCGTGGTTAGCGTACCGCTTGGCGTGATTTTGAAAACCGTGCCACCGCCGCAGAAACTCTGGCAAGTGCTGTAGGCCCCGCCAATATCAGTCGTCCCGTAGAAGTTCCCATCGGTGCCCTGGACCAGCGCGCTGGGGCTTGCGCCATCCGCGCAATTGCTTTGTGAGCAAAAGATGTAAAGCGTAGTCAGCGCGCCATTTGGGCTGAACTTGAAGACCGTCCCACAGCCGACACCATTACAGAAGCTGTTTCCCCCGCCACTGCCCGTGGTCCCGTAGAAGTTCCCATCGGTGCCCTGGACCAGCGCGTCCGGACCAAAGCCGACAAAGCCGTCGAATGAGTTGAACTCGACAAGAGTAGTCAGCGTGCCGCTTGTGGTGATGTTGAAGAGCGTCCCACAGCCATTGTCATAACAAGGGAGATAGGTGTTGACCTCCCCCCCGGCCGCCGTCGTCCCGTACAAGTTCCCATCGGTGGCCTGCATCAGCGGCGCCCAGGGGGAATCTCCGTCCGAGCAGCCGCTTTGCGCGCAAAAGCTGTACAGCGTGGTGAACGTCTGCGCTCCGGCCGATTGGCTTGTAATGAGCGCCAGGACGACCACGGCTGCTAACGCCAGCGCGGTACCTGTCCCTGCCAGACGCATCCTCGAAATCCAATTCGAATGTTGCAATGCGTTCTTCATAGATTCCTCCAGCAAACTGAATTGTACAGGCGCACCTTCGGCGCGAGGGGCGCGAGTTACGCGGGTGTAGACTGTTAGAGTGCCCAGCGCAATTGCTTCCCTGCGCCAGCCTCACGCTCGTACCCGCGATATTGCGCCAAGAGCCGGCTGGCGGTCCTTAGGCTGGCCTAAAGCTTTTCTAAAGCTTTTGTGAACGCGCCTATGCCCTTGCAAGAGAAGGCCGTTTTCGAGTTCGGTTTGTTTCGTTTGAATCCCGCCGAGCGGCTTCTCCAGCGCGAGCAAGTCCCGGTGCGGCTACCCCCCAAAGCATTCGACGCTCTGGTGCTCCTGGTTGAGAATGCGGGTCATCTGCTCGAAAAAGAGGAGCTGCTAAGAAAGGTATGGCCGGGCACTTTCGTCGAAGAATCGAATCTTACCCAACACATCTCGATATTGCGCAAGGCATTGCAGGACGGGGAAGGCGGCTTTCAGTATATCGAAACCGTCCCCCGGCGCGGCTATCGTTTCATTGCCGAGGTTCGGGAGCTTAGCGGCATTGCCACGGATACCGGTTTTTTGCCGGATTCCACGCCCTCACGGCATCGCTTCCGGCGTCCGGCTTCCGCCATTGCCGTACTGGTGGTACTGCTGGCGGCATCGATCTCGACGCTGGCGGTATGGAAGAGACTCCGCGGTCCTGCGCCGGAGCCCATACAGTCGCTGGCGGTGTTGCCCCTGCGGAACCTTTCCGGCGATCCCGCGCAGGACTACTTTGCCGAGGGCATGACGGAGGCTTTAATCACGGACCTGGCGAGAATCCCCGGCCTGAAAGTGATCTCCCGAACTTCGATCATGCAGTACAAGGATTCGCACAAGCGGCTGCCGCAGATCGCGCGTGAGCTGGGCGTCGATGGCGTCGTGGAAGGTTCGGTGCTGCGATCGGGGGACCGGGTCCGTATTACGGCGCAGCTTGTGCGGGGCGCCACCGATCGACACATTTGGGCTGCATCTTACGAACGGGACGTGCGCGACCTGGTCACCCTGGAAGATGGAGTTTCGCGAAGTATCGCGGAACAAATTCAGAAGCAAATCGCACCGCGGGCGCCTCGGCAGCTTGCGAGTTCCGCCGCCGTCAGTCCCCAGGCTCGCGAGGACTACTTGAAAGGCCGGTACTTTTGGAATCGACGCAGCGAGGCGGGCTATCTCAAAGCCATCGAGTATTTCCAGGCGGCAGTCGGCGAGGACCCGCAATACGCGCAAGCGTATGCGGGCTTGGCCGACGCTTACGCGCTGCTTGGTTCAATGCCCAATTCAACGGCCCCGCGCGACAAGACCATGCGCAGGGCAAAAGAGACGGCGCTTACCGCATTGCACCTTGACGATTCGCTGGCGGATGCACACACCTCTTTGGCCTTCGTGGAAATGCATTACGAATGGAAGTTTCGAGAGGCCGAGCGGGAATTCAAGCGCGCCATCGACCTCGACCCTAACTACTCGACTGCCCACCAGTGGTACGCATTCGACCTGGTAGCCATGGGACGGCTGGACGAAGCTGTCGCCGAAATAAAGCGCGCGCGTCAAACGGATCCGCTGTCGGCCATCGTCAATACCGACTTGGCGGAGATGCTATACTTCGATCGCAACTACGACGAGGCGCTCCGGCAGGCTCGCGCCACCGTTGAAATGGACCCGAACTTTGCGTACGCGCACCGCGTGATGGAGCGCATCTACGACGAGAAGCACATGTTTCCCGAGGCCATTGCCGAAGGGCAGCGGGCGGCGGCGCTCTCCGGCGACGACACTTGGATGCTGTTGGAACTCGCGCACACATACCTTCTAGCCGGCAAGAAGGCGGATATGCAAGACTGCCTGAGGCGAGTGGCAAACCTCAGCCCCGGCGGTAATTTGCCCGACGTCTACGCAATCGCGGAAATCTATGTGGCGTTGGGCGACGCCGATCGCGCTTTGAAAGTACTGGAAAGTCAATATCGGCGGCGCGAAGGCGGACTGATCCTTCTAAATGCCGATCCGTGCTTCGACAGTCTGAAATCCGACCCCCGCTTCCAGCAATTGTTGCAGCGCATTGGTTTGCCGCGTTAAATAGGCAAGGGCTGCGCCCTTGATCCGATGCGGATGGAAGTCAGGAGTCAGTAGTCAGGAGTCAGAAGGTCGGCGGGTCGTTATCAGTTTTCCGAAGGTTTTTCCGCATGGTCGATCACGAGCACCTCTACGGGTGACTTCTGCGATCGCAAACGCAATCCAAGCTGCTCTTGTATCGCCGTAAGAATCGAAGGCCAGGTGTCCATCGCCGCGCCATCCGTCCCGGGCTTGCCCGAGTTGGCGCTCTCGGGGGTCCACTGCAACTTCAGATTGAAGATGCCCTGCAATCCCGTATGATTCACCACCGGCAGATCCATTTGACGGGACAGAACTTCGGCGAATCGGCTCATGGTGATGATTTTGGCGTCAATCAAGCCTCGGCCATTGTTCGTGGTCGATTCCCCATCCTGAGCCCGCTCCAGCTTCGGCCCGTTCTTGGCGACTTCCAGCACGAACGCCGGAATGGTCTTGGTCTCGCGATGGATCGCCAGTTTGAACTGCTCGGCCAGCAAGCCCTGGAGCATCTTCATCAATACGGCGTCGCCTACCGGCTGCTCGGCCTTGGCCACGATCTCATAACGGTCCGAATCCAACCACGCTGGTCCGCCCAGGATCTGATTCGGCCCTACTCCATACGCGCCCATAATGCACCGCTTCAGGGTCACGTTGCTCATGGTCAGGCGGCCGTTGCCGGATTTGCCTCCGGAGGAGCCGTTCGCCTGGCCGGCGCTGTACGGTTTTACCGAAGCCACTTCGAACTGCTGTGCGTGAACCGCGCCCGAAACGCATACTGCCACGCTGGCAATTGCTCGAACCATGGACATTCTCAACGGATGACGATGCCAAAGGCTCAAACGTTCAGCCACGCGACAGGCCGGGAGGCCTGTCCCACAGCGGTTGGAGGATTTTGGCGAGCGTCAGACCGCGCAGGTCTTCGACGAGGACGTCCGGCGCGTAGGCGAGCAGGTCGTCGCGGGTCGAGATTCCAGTGTATACGGCGATGGAGCGGATGCCGTTGCGCTGGGCGGCGACGATATCGCTGGGGGCATCGCCTACCAGCGCGATGGGCGTGCCTTTGACTATCCAGCCCTGGGCGCGGGCGCGGCGGATGGCGAGCCGGGCCAGTCCGGCGCGGTCCCTGGCCATTTCGCCGAAGGCTCCGAAGCGGAAATACGGCTTCAGGCCGGCGCGGTCGAGTTTCTTCCATCCGATGCGGGTGAGGTTGCCGGTGACCAGACCGAGCAGCGCGCCCCGTTGTTGCAGCCGGCGCAGGAGGGGGCGCACACCGGGGCAGGTCTTGCGCTGCAGGTTGGGGACGTCGCGCACGTAGATCTGCTGCGCGCGGCGGACGATCTCGGGCATGGCGCGGCGAATAGCGGCCGGGGACGCGCCCGCGTTGCGCAGCATACGTGTGAGGATGTCGGGATCGAGCATGCCGTGGACCGGGATGTGTTCCGTACTGGTTTCGAGGCCGGTGACGCGGCGGACGGCATCGACGAGGGCCTGGCGGTGATGCGGCCCGGCGCGGCGAACCAGGGTGCCGTCGATATCGAAGAGGATGAGGGCGGGGGCGGGTGGCATGGGTGTGGGTGGCATTTCATCATGGCGAAAAAAGGCGGTGGGATGCAAGGGTGGATCATTAAACTCCTCCATTGCCGCGTTGGTGTATACTGATTCCCAATTCCTATGGCTCTCATTCGCGGCAGTCCGCTGATTGTTGCCCAACATTTCCTGGCGGCTTGCTGTCTGGTTGGTCAAAGTTCTGGTCCGGTGCGGGTGGTGGGAAAGCTGGAACCGCACAGTGTGATCGAACGGGAATTGGGCAACGGCCAAACCGACGAGTACACCGTGGAAGTGAAAGCCGGGCAATTCGTGCGCGTAGTGGCGCGGCAGATGGGCGTGGATGTTGTGGTAACGGTCCTGGATCCACTGGGTAAGATCGTTGTGGAGGCGGATCGGGGGAACGGCGCGTTCGGACCCGAGTCGGCATCATTTATTGGAGAGACATTCGGAGAGTATCGCATCCTGGTTTCGACTGGTCCGGGATCACCCGGTCGCTACCAGATGGAGCTTCTGGAATTGCGGGAACCAACCCCGGCGGATCGAGACCGCATCGAGGCGGAAAGGGCTGAATTCGAGGCTGGGCGCGAGTCGCAGGGCAGCACTCGAGAGGGAAAGCTGCATGCGATTGAACTAAACCAGCGCGCTGCTTCGATTTGGCGGCGTGTGGAGGATACCTACGAAGAGGGGCTTAGTTTGCACGTGGCCGCCTCTCTCTACGACGATCTCGGCGAGCGCCAGAAGGCGCTGGATTACTACGGCCAGGCGCTCCGGCTTCGCCACGGCATCGGCGACCGGTCCGGCGAATCCGCCACGCTGACCGGCATAGGCTCTGCGTACGCGGCTCTCGGACAGAAACAGAAGGCGCTGGAGTACTACAGCAAGGCGCTCCCGCTGATTCGCGCCGCCGGAGACCAAGCCGGCGAAGCCGCCACTCTAAATAATATCGGCCTGGCCTACGATACCCTAGGCGAGAAACAGAAGGCGCTGGACAACTACAGCCAGGCGTTACTCCATTTCCGCGCCGCCGGCGACCAGTCCGGAGCAGCCATCGCACTGAACGATATCGGTACGATTTACTCCGCTCTCGGCGAGAAGCGGAAAGCGCTGGACTACTACAGCCGGGCGCTCCCCCTGCACCGCGCCGCCGGCAACCAATCCGAACAAGCCACCACTCTCAATAATATCGGCCGGGTCTACGACGATCTGGGCGAGCGGCAGAAGGCGCTGGACTACTACGGCCAGGCGCTCTCACTGAGCCACGCCGCCGGCAGCCAGTCTGGCGAGGCCACCCCTCTGTACAACATCGGCCTGGTCTACGATGCCCTCGGCGATAAGCAGAAAGCGCTGGATTACTACAGCCGGGCAGCCGCACTTCGCCGCGCCGCCGGCGACCAGTCCGGCGAAGCCATCATTCTGAAGAGTATGGGCGCTGTCTACGCCGCTCTCGGCGAGCCGCAGAAGGCGCTGGACTACTACGGCCAAGCGCTCTCACGGAGCCGCGCCGGCGGCGACCCTTCCGTCGAAGCCACGGCGCTGAACGACATCGGGGCGGTCTACGACGATCTCGGCGAGAAGCTGAAGGCGCTGGACAATTATGGCAAAGCGCTCTCCATCTTCCGCGCCGCCGGCCGGCGGCAAGCCGAAGCCGCCACTTTGGGCAATATCGGTAAAGTCTACTCCGATCTGGGGGAGAAGCAGAAGGCGCTGGAATACTTTGGCAAAGAGCTCCCGATAAGCCAAGCCATCGGCGACCGGGCCGGCGCAGCCCGCACTCTGAACAGCATCGGCGGCGTCTACGGCGCTCTTGGCGAGCAGCAGAAAGCGCTGGCCTACTACCAGCGGGCGCTCCCGCTGCACCTCGCCGCCCGGGACCCCGCCGGCGAAGCCACCACGCTGAACAACATCGGCTTGGTCTACGATCTTCTCGGCAACAAGCAGAAAGCGCTGGATTACTACTGGCGGGCGCTCCCGCTTTACCGCTCCGCCGGCGACCGGTCCGGCGAAGCCATCACCCTGAACAACGCCGGCCGCGTCTACTTTGAGCTGCGCGACAAGGAGAAGGCGCTGGACAACCTGGGTCAGGCGTTACGCATCTCCCGCGCCGCAGGCGGCCGGCCCGATGAAGCCATCACGCTGAACAACATCGGCCGGGTCTACGACGATTTCGGAGAGAAGCAAAAGGCGTTGGACTACTACGGCCAGGCACTCCCACTCTTCCGCGCGGTCGGCAACCGGACCGGCGAGGCCCACACCCTGAACAGCATCAGCACGATCTTCGAGAAATCTCAGCCGGAGCTGGCGATTCTGCTGGCGAAGCAGGCAGTCAATCTCCTGCAAACGATCCGCCGGGACAATCGCGGGCTCGAGAAATCGCTGCGCAGGAGTTATGAGAAGTCCATCGAGTCCAACTACCGGCATCTGGCCGGCCTGCTGGTCGACCGGCAGCGCTTCGGTGAAGCCGAGGAAGTGCTGAATCTGCTCAAGGACAAAGAAGCCGCCGATTTCATCCGGCGGGATGCGGTCGCCGATCAGCTCCGCCCGGCCACCCTGAGCGAACTGGAGAGGAAAGCGTTAGAGCGCTATGAGCAGATCCTGACCCAGATCGTTCCGGAGGGCCAGGCGAAATCGGCGCTGGTGGCCAAGGCGGCGACCGCGGCTCTGAATGACGCGGAAGCGGATCGGTCCAGGCAACTCGACCTGGATCTGGCCGCGGCGAGTACCGTTTTGCTGAAGTATTTCGACGAAGAGGAGAAGACCTTGGCGGCGAATTCCGCGGCTGCCACGCGGATGCGCGAACTGCGTGAGAGCGAGGGATTGCAGGATACGCTACAGGCGCTGGGGCCGGATGTGGTGGCCATCTATACGCTGGTCCTGCCGGACAAGTACACCGCGCTGCTGGTGACCAGCGGCACGCGCAGGGCCTACTCGACGGCGATTCAGGAAAAGGAACTGAACCGCAAAATCTTCGAATTCCGGCAGCAGTTGCAGACCGCAAAATCGAACCCGCTGCCGCTGGCGAAGGAACTGTACAGGATCCTGTTTCCCGAGGGACTACGGCAGGATCTGGACACGATGGGCGCGAAGACCCTCATGTGGTCGATCGACAGCACCGTCCGGTATGTGCCGATGGCGGCGCTGTACGACGGCAAACAGTACCTGGTGGCGCGGTTTCGTAACTCCCTGATCACCCCCAACAGCCTGATGCGGCTGACCGAAGGCTCGCAGGCATTATGGCGGGGCGTCGGCTTCGGCGTCTCGAAAGCGAACCGCGAGTTCTCGGCGCTGCCCTCGGTACCCGAGGAGCTGCATCGCATCTTCCGGCAGGGGGACAGCGGCGATGCGCCGGTAGCGGGGCGGGTGCGGCTGGATGGCGACTTCACCCGCGAGGCGTTCGCGGCGGGGATGCGGCAGCCGGAAAAATCGGTGGTGCATGTTGCGACGCACTTCGATTCGCGGCCGGGCGTTGCGGCGAATTCGCACTTATTGCTGGGCGACGGAAGCGAGATGAGCCTGGAGGAGATCGCGGCGACGCCGCGGCTGTTTAGTGGCGTGGATCTATTGACGCTGTCGGCATGCAGCACGGCATTCACCAATAGCAGCGAAGACGGCCGCGAGGTGGACAGTTTCGGGACCATCGCGCAGCGGTTGGGGGCGAAGGGCGTGATCGCGAGTTTGTGGAGCGTGAGCGATGAAGCCACGGCGCGGCTGATGGAGACCATGTACCGGATCCGGCAGAGCCAGCCGGCACTGGGCAAGAGCGAGGCGCTGCGGCAGGCGCAGGCGCAGATGGCCAGTGGGATTCTGAAGCCGGCGACGGGCCATGCGGAGAACCGGGGAGCACATCTGACCGGCGGTCAGGGCGGCGCGCATGGATGGACCCATCCGTATTACTGGGCGCCTTTTATTCTGATTGGAAATTGGAAGTAGGCAGCGGCAACCTGCCCCTACCATCACATTGCCACAGTGGATTTTGGTGGACGACGGGGGGATCGAACCCCCGACCTCTGCATTGCGAACGCAGCGCTCTCCCAGCTGAGCTAGTCGCCCACGCGGACCGATTCGACTACTACAATATACCATGATGGCCGAAGGGGATCTCAGCGCGCAATTGGAGAAAATGCAGCGCGAGTGGGACCAGCGGGCCCGCGAAAACGCGCGCTTCTACGTAAACACCGAACGGCAGGATTGGACCGACGCGGAGTTTTTCAAGTCCGGCGAAGGCACCGTTTCCGAAGAGATCCTGACCGACATGATCAACATCTGCCAGGGAAAGGATCCCAAGCGGATGCGGGTGCTCGAAATCGGGTGCGGGGCGGGGCGCGTGACGCGGGCGCTGGCCCAAATCTTCGGCGAGGTCTACGGCGTGGATATCAGCGGCGAGATGGTGCGGCAGGCGCGGGCGGCGCTGGCGGATTTGCCGCACGTCCATATCTTTCGGAACAGCGGCAAAGATCTAGACGTACTAGGAAGGACGCGATTCGATTTTGCGTTTTCGTCGATTGTGTTCCAACACATTCCAAGCCGGGAAGTTATCGAAAGTTACGTGCGCGCGGTGCGCCGCCGGCTGCGCCGGGGGCGATTGTTCAAGTTCCAGTTACAGGGCGGCGAGACGTTGGACATTCCTCCGGACGATACCTGGCTGGGAGTTACTTTTTCGGAACAGGAAGCGCGGGAGATGGCGCTGCGGTGCGACTTCGAAATGCGGTATACCTATGGCGCCGGGACCCAGTACTTCTGGTTATGGTACTTTAAGCCCAAGTTTCTGTCGCCGGCTTGGCGGCAACATTGGGAGTATAGGTTGCACGAGGCTTACAGGCGCTGGCGGGGCAGGATTGCCGGCATGTTGAAAAAACGGTAGCTAAGTCCCTAAACCAAGAGCGGGTCCTGGAGGACCCGAGCAGGCCTGGAGGCCCGCCCCACCAGCGGCTACCCGCTGGCACGCCTCTTCTGGCGACGGCTGGCCCAGTATTCCTTCATGCGCCGGGAGACCAGGATGCGCTCCTCTTCAGGCATCGATTTGCGGCCGCGGCGCCGGGGCGCGGGGAGAGATCCGGTACTCTGGAACTGCTCCAAGGAGGTTATGACCTCGTTGAGCTTCTCCAGTTCCGCGCGTAACTCCCGAATTGCCTTGTTCAGGTCCATTGCTATAGCGGAGCCAGCGCGTGACACCGCTGCCTTGCGGCCGCGGCTCACTTGGTCCGCGCGGCCCGGTTATTAGCGGTGCAGGAAAGGCCAGTGCGGCACTGGATGCAACTTATAGTGTAGCGCGGCAAAATAGAGTAGTGCACTGAAAACCACCAGCACAATGCCCACAAGTGTTAATACCTTCGCCCACGGGAACCGGCGGCCTTCGCGCTTCAGTACTAACAGGTAACCGGCGAAGACTCCCACATAAAACAGCAGGCACATGGGCAGGGCAAACAGCAGCATGTTAAAGGCGTCCGGGGTGGGGGTGACGATGGCGGCGATGATGAAGATACCCAGGATGGCGTAACGGCTATGCCGCACCAGGAACGCCGGGCTGACGATGCGCAACAACGTCAGGAAGAAGATCAGGATCGGCATTTCGAAAACCACCGCCACGCCCAGGACCACGTCGACGAACAGGTCGAAGTACTCGCTGATGGAGACCATCGGATCGACGTAGTTTCCCATCCCGATGCCTAACAGGAACGTGAGGGCAAAACGGAAGGCCACGAAATAAGCGAATGCGCCGCCCCCGATGAACAGGCCCGCGGAGCAGAGGATGAAGGGCACGGCGTAGCGGCGCTCGCGCTTGTAGAGTCCGGGCGAAATGAAAGCCCACACCTGGTAAAGAACCCAAGGCGAGGCGAGGAAGAGGGCGCACAGGAAGGGCAGCTTCACCCAGATGACGTTGAACCCCTCCATAGGGGTGATGGCTTTCAGGTTGGGCGGCTTGACGCCAAGGGCGGTCAAGGCTTCGACGGCGGGGGCGGCGATGAGGCGCCAAAGCTGACTGCAAAAGGTGAAGCTGACGAGCATGGCGACAAGCACGCCGAAGACCATCTTGATGATGCGCGAGCGCAGCTCGGTGAGGTGATCCAGGAAGGACATGCGGAGCATGCCTTCCTCGCCATCGCCGTCCGCATCCGGGGGATCGGGCGGAGGCGGCGTGCGTCCCCCCGCGCCGCGGCGGGTAACCGTCACGGCGGTGGCCGCCCCGGGCGGAGGCGTTACTTTCCCTGTTGGAGTCTTGGCTCCATTGTCATCTTCATTTGAAGACATTATTGAGAGCTATGCGTTCTGCCCGGCGTGCTCATTCGGCGACGACCCGTTGGCGTGCGGCGCTTCGAGTTCCTTCTCTAAACTCCAAGGCTGCGGTTCGCCGCCAGCTTGTGGCGCAGCGCCATGCGGAATAGCGGCGGTTTCCGTGGCTATTTCCGTAGCACTTTCCATCTGGCCATGGGCGATCGCGCCCTCCGGCGCAACGCTTGATAACGACTCAGCGCCCATAATTGCGGATGCGCCGATAGTGGCAGGGTTGGTTACGGTGGAATCTTGCGGCTCCGTAGCGGATGAACCGTACGGCTCGGCATAGGTTCCGGCGTCGCTGGAAGAATAATCGTAGTTGGAGTTATCGTACTGATAACCACTGCCGATTTCCTTTTGCGATTCGGTTTCCCGTTCCAGGTTTTGCATTTCACGCGTGAAGGTGGCTTTCAATTCGCTCTGGGCGCGGCGGAACTCGCTGATCGCCTTCCCCAAAGTTCTGCCCAACTCGGGCAGTTTCTTGGGGCCGAAGAGCACCAGCGCGACCAGAAAGATGACCACCATCTCCGGCACACCTACGGGACCCATCTGGCGGCTTCCTCCATTTGAACTTCACCATCATGATATCACGCGGAGTTCGTGGGGCGGGCAATCTTGCCCGCAGCCGGCTGTCAGCCGGCTCTGGCCGCCTCAAAAGGCGGCTGCGGCCAAGATTGGCCGCCCCACAATTTAGCCGCTCAGCTCGACCGCTTCGCGGTGCGCGCGGCAGTCTCGCTGCGTTTGATCTGCGCGCGCCGGCGGCCCGACGCCAGATTCTTAGCCGCCTTGTCCTTGGCCGCCTGGCTCACCGCGACGTGGTTCACCACTTTGATGGCGCCGGCGCTCTTTGCCAGCCGGGTGGCGGTGCCTTTATGTTGCAGCACATCGGTCTGCCCCTCGATGGTGGCGACTCCGCCCTGTACGTGAACCTGAAAATGGTGCGTTGAAATCTTGGAAGCGGCGAAACGCGCGCGAATGTCTTTCTCCAGTTGGGCGTCCGGTAGGGTTGCCTGCTTCGGCACGGCAGCCGGCTTCGCGGAAGCGGCAGGCGCCTTCGCGGGAACTACCGTTTTGGTGGCGGCGTACCCCATCCCCAGGGCGATCGAGAGTAGGGCGGCGGCGCCGCGGCTTGCATACATCATAGGATCTCCTTAACTTAAAACGTGCGCGCGCAGGAGGTTTGCTCTCAAGAAACCTGCTTCGCGCTATAACTTCGCGCTATAACAGGGCTGATGCCCGTCTATGGAGGAATGGAGTGCGGCGGCACAAAGTTCGTCTGCGCCACTGGCGGCGAAAGCGGCAAGTTATTCGCCCGCACCGAGTTTCCGGCCACCACGCCTACCGAAACCATCGCCCGCGCGTTGGAATTCTTCCAGGCGCAACCGCACCCGCTCGAGTCCATCGGCATCGGATCGTTCGGCCCAGTTGATTTGGATCCCGCGTCGCCCAAATTCGGCTACATCACCTCGACCCCGAAAAACGGCTGGCGCGATACCGACCTGGTGGGCGCCGTGCGCCGCGCCACGGGCCTGCCGGTGGCCTTCGACACGGACGTAAACGCCGCGGCGCTGGGCGAGGCGCGCTGGGGCGCCGCGCAGGGACTGGATACCTTTCTTTACCTGACCATCGGCACGGGTTTGGGAGGCGGCGGCATGGCCAACGGCCGCCTGCTGCACGGCCTGGTCCACCCGGAGATGGGACATATTCGGGTGCCGCACGACCTGCGCGCCGATCCCTTCCCCGGCGGCTGCCCCTTCCATGGCGATTGCCTGGAGGGCCTGGTCTCCGGACCCGCGCTCGCAGCCCGTTGGGGTCAGCGCGGCGAGACGCTCCCCCCCGAGCATCCTGCATGGGACCTGGAGGCTCACTACATCGCGTTGGGACTGGCCACCTGGATCTGCACCCTCTCGCCGCAACGGATTATTCTGGGCGGCGGCGTGATGCGGCAAGCGCACCTGTTCCCCCGCATTCGCGCGCAGGTGCAGACACTGCTGAACGGCTATATCCAGGCGCCCGAGATTCTGGAGCGGATCGCCGAATACATCGTGCCGCCCGCGCTGGGCGGCGATGCGGGCGTGCTGGGAGCCATCGCGCTGGCTCTGGAGGCGCCTGTAGATCGATGAGATGCGGCATAGTAAGAGAACAGCGTCGATGTTAAGTAATCGTGGGGCGGTCCCCCTGGACCGCTGCCGACGCCCTCGTCGGCCTTTTGCGAACGGCGAAGATCTTGATTCTTCGAGCGAGAGAGCGGGTCCAGGGGGTCTGCTGGACAAAATTCCGCGGTATTTCCGAAATTGCGGGGAATGGCGCTGGGTTCCAGTGCGCCGAACGTGGCAGCCGGCCCTAATGCGCGTCCGTGGCCGGCGGGAACTGGCTCGTCACGTTCCCGCTGGCGTCCAAGAACTGCATAACCGGCGATCCGTCGGGATTGACCCGGAGGTGCAGACTATCATGGCCGTCCCGATCCATCAATCGCAGGCCAACAGAGTGGTCCCCCACACGTCCCCGATAGGCGCGCTGTGTGTCACCGGGATGCGAAGCCGCGAACTTACTCCATTCGCCTTCCTGCTGCGCCTGAAGAAGTTTTTGGATGCGTAGCATCGCTTCGAGAGCATCCGTAATCGGATAATCTCCTCTATCCCAAATGCCAAGGCCGGATCTCCGCTGGCCATTCTCTTCACCCGCGTCGATGGAGAACACTGGTCCTGATCCTACCGATCGAAGCTCAGTGTCCCCCAACTCTCGACCTTTCCATCCTTGCCCTTAATCCCACCGAAGATCAGGCCGCCGTTTTCCGTGCCTTCGTCATCGAAGAAGAGCACTCCTGCTGTTTGGCGGTCCTTGCGCGGATACTCCTTGCCCTTGACGATCAGGCCTGGCACCCTTGCTTTATGGCACAGAACCATGCGCAGGGCGGCGTCCGGCTCCGCAATGTTAATGCGCTGCACAGAAATCTCGTCGAAAGCCGACTTCTTGGCGGGGCCGGCGAAGCCGCCAAGAATAGTGACAGCGAAGACCGTCGTCAAGACGCCCGAGTAGATCGTGAGAAAGCGCGGGTTGGCCATGAACTGCATCACGAAGCTCTCCTTGGTAGCTGCCTGGAGAATACGAGGTTCTTCGCTGCCGTGTTCCCGCGGCCGCTGGGAATCCTGAAAGGACCGCGCCGTTTGCGGCATCATGAAGGTAAGGCATGTCCAATGACACACCACCTTACCTTGACCATCCCGCTTCTCCTGGCGGGCGCGCTGCTGGCCTCCGACGACGTAACGCCGGGCATGAATCGGTTTGCAGCCGCCGCGTACCGGCAACTCACCCAAAACCTCACCCAAGACGGGGGCAATCTGATTTTGTCGCCGTTCAGCATCTCGACGGCGCTCTCCATGCTGCTCGATGGCGCGCGCGGGCAGACCGCCGCGGGCATCGCCGCCACCCTCGACCAATCCCAGACGGGCCCGGCCTACCACGCCGCCGTCGCATCGCTGGCGGCGGAAATCGCCAAGCAGGCCAACCTGGACGGCAACCAACTGGCCATCGCCAATGGCCTCTGGGTGCAGCAAGGGTTCCCGCTCGAATCCGAATTTGAGCGGACCATCGGGACGCTTTACCAAGCCCCGCTCACGCCGCTCGATTTCCACGCTAATGCGGAACAGGCCCGGCAACAGATCAATTCCTGGACCGCGCAGCACACCAACAACAGGATCGCGGAGTTGTTCGCGCGGGGTTCGATCGGCGCCGCCACCCGCCTGGTGCTGACCAGCGCAATCTACTTCTACGGCAAATGGAGCTCGCCCTTCGATCCCAAAAGCACGGTCGCGGAGCCCTTCCAGCTTGGCGGCGGGCGCACGGTGGATGCGAAGTTCATGCACCAGAAGGCCAACTTCCTGTATGGCGAAACGCCTTCCGCTCAAATTCTGGAGATGAAATACCAAGGCACCCCGCTGGCGTTCGATATCCTGCTGCCGAAAGCGAACGACGGCCTGGCGGAATTGGAGCGGTCCATCAAGCCCGAGACGCTTTCCGCATGGTTCGGCGCTCTCAGCAGCCGCAAAGTCGAAGCCGCCATTCCGAAATTCCGCGCGGAATCGGCCTTCTCGCTGCGGGAGATGCTGTCGCGCATGGGCATGGCCGAGGCTTTCGGCAGAACCGCGGACTTCTCCGGCATCGACGGCCGGCACGACTTGTTTGTGGGCGATGTAGTGCACAAGGCTTTCGTTGAGGTGTCGGAAGAAGGCACCGAAGCGGCGGCGGCCACCGGCATCGGTATGCACGCCCTGGCGATGAGGCGCCAGGAACAGACCGTGTTTCGCGCGGACCATCCCTTCGCGTTCTTCATCCGCGATACCGGCAGCGGTGTGATTCTGTTTGAAGGCCGGCTAGTGCAGCCGAAGTGACGTGGCGCAGGCTCACCGCCGAAGTTTACCGTCGGTACCGGCGCCAAAACGCGGGTAGTGGGTCAATGTGGGGTTTTGTGGGGCGGGCAATTCTGCCCGCAGCCGGCTTTCAGCCGGCTCTGGCCGCCTAAAAGGCGGCTGCGGCCAAGATTGGCCGCCCCACAAGCAAACCGACCCACTACCTTTAAGGCGTAACAAGCCGTCATCACCGTCACTTGGTCTTATTCTTGCCGGCCCGGCTGGTCTTGGCGCGCTTCTCCTTGCGATACTCGTGAACCAGACGCGTTACATCGCTTTCGGCGATGCCGCGGGCTGCGGCCTTGGGCCGGGCAATAGCGTGGACCCGCTGCCACTACTGCTCGGACGCCATACGTTTCAGGCTCTCACGGAGCACGCCACTGACACTGCGGTTGGTGGTTCGGGCCAGGCGCTCACCGGCTATCAAGTCCGCCGCCGGCATGGAAATGGACACGGTTTTAGTGGTTCGCATTCGAGCCTTGCTGGTTAACACTGAGCGTTACCTGAGTTCCACTATCGCTGTTCCGGCTCCTGAAGGCGGCGATTCATTCCGCTTCAACTGCCCGCACGCGGCGTAGATATCCAAACCTCGCGGCTTGCGGATGAAGCACCCCATCGACCGCCGCACGATGGCCTGGAAGCTCGAAACCCGCTCGGGATCGGGCGTCTCGAACGGAATGCCCGGGCCCGGATTCAACGCGATCAGGTTGACCTTGGCGTTCAGGTTGGCCAGCAGCCGCACTACGCGCCGCGCGTCGGCATCGCTGTCGTTCACGCCCTTCAGCAGCACATACTCGAACGTGAGCTTCTCCCAGGGACGCAGCGGATACGCCTTGCACGCCGCCAATAAATCCTGTAAATGATACTTGCGCGTGATGGGCATCAACTGCTGCCGCGTCTCTTCGGTGGAAGCGTTCAACGAGATCGACAGCCTGGGGCGCACCGGCTCGCGCCCCAACTCTTCGATCTTCGGGATGATGCCGGCGGTCGAAACCGTGATGCGCCGCTGCGGCATTCCCACGCCTTCCGGATCCGCCAACAGGCGCGTGGCTTTCACCACGTTCGTCAGATTCAGCAGCGGTTCGCCCTGCCCCATCATGACGATGTTGAGCCGCGTGCTGTCCTCCAGCAGCCCGTTATCGCGGGCCACCAGCAGCACCTGTCCCACGATCTCACCCGCGGTGAGGTTGCGCTCCAGCCCCATCAGCGCGGTCATGCAGAACTTGCAATCCACCGGGCAACCCACCTGGCTCGAAATGCAGATGGTGTCGCGCTCATCCTCGGGCATCAGCACGGTTTCCACCGTGCGTCCGTCTTCAAGGCGCAGCAGGTAGCGCCGCGTGCCGTCCACCGACTGATAGCGCTGCGCGATCTCCGGCAGGCCCACGCGGCGCGCGCCGCCCCATTCCTGTCGCAGCGCGGCGGGCAACGTGGACACCTGCGCCAGGTCGGCGACTCGTTGCCGATACAAAGCGGTGTAGATTTGTTTGGCGCGGAACCGCGGTTGGCCGGGCCCCAGAGCTTCCCGAATATCGGTCAGTTCCATGCCCAGCAGCGACTCGGACATCTCCTTCGATTATTGCATGGCCAGTTTGCGGTATTCGTTTTCAGAGCTTTCAGGCAACAGCACCCAGAGAGTGTAAACCCCCAATGCAGTGCCCAGCGGGTATGACAACAGGGAGATCGCGCCCACCACGATCGCGTACATGCGAGCCCAGCGCTTGCGCTCCATAAGACCTCGCGCCACCATGAGGCAAGCTACCGTCCAAGCCGTGGTCAGTAACACAAACACCCATGCTTCGATGCTGAGGGGGCGTTCGAGTTGAAGCAAACTCTCTGCCGCTCTGGGCATTCCCGCTGGAAGCCATAGGGGCAACCAGCGGGGAAACAGACTCGAAATCGCCCGGAGAGCCCCCTGTGCTAGCCAGAGCACCATCAGCATGCGCAAGTGCGACGCGACGCGACCCGATACGGCTATCGGAGGAGCTATTGGCGGAGCCGTTGCGGACGTCCCGCCAGCCGCCGTCTCGACGACCAGCGTCTCGAAGACTGGCGGCGCGCCGGATTCCCCGTTGGCCGCGCAATCCGGGCATGCGTCGGAGGACGGGGGCACCTCGCGCCCGCACTGCGGGCAGATCCATGTGTACATGCAATTCCTCCAGGTCCATGCTACCGCGCGGTCATTTCTTATTGCGCATGGCGGCGATCACCGAATCCGGCACGCCCGCGGCCTTGAGCTTTGCCAGATCGGCGGGCTCCAGCGAGAAGCGCCCCGGCTGATTCGCGATCATCTTCAGCACTTCCGCCTCCGCCACGTTCCCATCGATCAATTTGACGATGAGGTCGTTGGTCATCACCATGCCGGTTTGCACTGGCGGGCCTTGCACGACGGGCGCGGCCTTGGGCTGCAGCGCTTGCATCGCCGCGGACTCCCTGCGGCATTCCTCCATCAGCCCAGCCACCAGCTTGCCGCCGTTGAGTTCCGCGGCTTTTTCGAACGCGGAAACCGCCTCGTCATAATGGCGCACCAGGAAATACGCCACGCCCAGGTTGTACCAGGCATCCATGGCGCCCTTCGATCCCGTTCCGCAGGAGTCCGCGTTGGCGCGCGATAGCTTCACCAGCGCCTCGTAGTCGCCCGCCTTGGCGAGGTCGAATGCCGGTTTGAGGTGGCACTCCTTGCTGTCCATGAACGGAATCTCGCGGGTCTCGACCCATGGCGCGTAGAGCCGTTGCGCTTCCGCCAGTCCCTGGTGCAACGCCATTGATTTCAGATCGACTGGCGCCGGCCACTCCGCAACAGTGCTCTGGCTTTGATTCTCCTTTTGCGCGTGGCCATGCACCGTCACCGACGCCAGTTCCTGGCCGCTCGCCGCATCCACGGCGCGCACCTGCGCTACGAACCATCCTTCCGTGCGCGAGATATGCACAGCGGGCAGACCCTCGCCGAGCATGGCCGGCAGCGGACGCGCTTCGCACCGGGAGACATCGATCGACAGCGCGATGGCGGGCGCACCGGCCGCGCCCGCGGCGGAATCCGCGCCGCCGGCCATCGGCACACCATGCGCGCGCATGTCCGCGAAGACCAACGCGCCAAATTCCTTGGCGCAATCGCCGGTGAGTTGTCCGGGCGTCACGAGTTTGCCGGCCAGCGCCCCCGCCAGGGTCGGCGCATGCGCGATCTTGACCGTGATCTTTTTCTCGGCGCGGGCGGTGACCGCCCACGATAAGAACTCCTACTGCTATAGCCAGACTTCGCATCATTGCATCGCCTCTTACCGCCCCGCCGGAGCGGACTTGCTCAACACCCGGTCCACCGACCACGCGCCCGATCCCGCGATTATGATCGCCGCCGCGATCGCCAGCACCAGCACGTGAAACTCGAATCCTTCGCCCTTCTGTTGCCCGCCCCAGTTCATGAAGAAGCCATTCACCGCGTGTACCTTGACGATCGCCACCGCCATATTGCAAGCGATGCCGAACGCCGCCACCCTTCCCAGCAGGCCCAGGATCAAGCCGATGCCGCCGAAGAACTCGGCCGCGATCGCCAGAAATGCGAACACCGCCGGAATGCCCATGTGCTCGAACCCGTGCATGGTCCCGGAGAAGCCGTGGCCTCCCCACCAACCCAGCATCTTCTGCGCCCCGTGCGTGAAAAATACCGTTCCGAGCGCCAGGCGCAAGATGGCGGGAACCGCGTCGGGGTTGGTGTGAGTCAGCTTGGCGATCATGGTATGTGATATCGTTTGCTTTTCCGATTATGCCACTCCATTCCCTTTCGCGCCGCGGGTTCTTCGCCTTAACCGCGGCTGCCCCCATTGCGTCCGCCTTCGCGCGGGGCAAGAACCCTCCCGTCGGCCTGGAACTGTATTCCGTGCGCGGCGAATTGAAGCGGGACCTCATGGGCACGGTGCGCGCCGTGGCCAAGATGGGCTATGAATGCGTGGAATTCTTCTCGCCTTACTACGCCTGGACCCCGGATTACGCCAAGGAAGTCCGCAAGACGATGGACGACGCCGGCATCCGCTGCTCGTCGACGCACAACGGCCCGGAGTCCTTTACGCCCGATGGACTCGCGCACGCCATCGAACTGAACGGCATCGTCGGCAGCCAGTTCATCGTGTGGGCCAGCGCCGGAAACGTGAAGACCCTGGATGGCTGGAAGGCGGTCGCCGAACGTCTCAATCAAGGCGCGGAGAAGATGAAGACCGCCGGGCTGCGCGCCGGGTATCACAACCATCAACTGGAGTTTACGCCCATCGAGGGCCAACGTCCCATCGAAGTGCTGGCCGCCAACACCACCAAAGACGTCATGCTGCAACTGGATGTGGGCACTTGCATCGAAGCCGGCTCCGACCCTGTGGCCTGGGTGGAAGCCAATCCCGGCCGTATCCGCTCCATGCACTGCAAAGACTGGAACAAGGAAAAGGGCTACAGGGTCTTGTTGGGCGATGGCGTGGCGCCCTGGAAGAAGCTTTTCCAGGCCGCGGAGAACGGCGGCGGCCTGGAGTTTTACCTGGTGGAGCAGGAAGGCAGCGATTATTCCGAATTGGAAACCGCGCAGCGCTGTCTGGCGAATTTCCGCAAGCTGCACGGGTAGTAGGACAGGCCTCCCGGCCTGTCAATTCGCCGCGATCGCGCCGAATACGCCGGTTGTCAGATTGGCGCCGCCGGCATTGAAATACAGCACGTCGGTCGGTCCGGATTCCGTGCTGCCGTTGCCAAACTCAAGCCCCCAAAGTCCGGGGAGCGTAATATCCGATCCGCCGCTCTGCAGGAAACCCTGAAACACTCCGGTCGAAGGACTGTACGCCCCGATCCAGCCGCTGCCGGTGTTGCCCACCAAAAGCATGCTGCTGAATGCGCCGAAACTGGCGGGCGCCATCGCCACTCCCCACGGCTGATTGAACCACCCCTGCTGCAATCGCAACACCAGCGTGCCGTTTGTATTGTACGCATCCACGTAACCAGTCCCGCCGCCTGCGATCGCATTGTATGTCACGTAGACTCTCGACCCGATGGCCTGAATGCCGGCCGGCGAATAAGTCTTGGGTATCTTTGGATCCGTGAAGGTCCCCGACAGTGTTACCGGACTGAACGACGTCGCATCATACGCCTCAATTCCGCCGTTGGCGTTGGCCGCGTAATAAGTATATGCGCCGCTAGTGACGTTCTTGGCGACGGTCAGGCCCTGATAGGAGGCGCCGGACGCGGAGTTATTCACCATCATGGTTGCGGCAGTCACATGACACTCCGCGCATCGCGTGCCCGGCGTGGCGGGCGTGGAGGCCGGACTCCAATTCGAGATAGTTCCGTCCAGGGTGGCGAACGCAAAGTTGTTGTTGGTAGGGTTCAGAGCGGTTCCTGTCGGACTGCCCCTTCCGGTGGCGCCGGCCGGCGGAATGGTTACCTTTAGGCCGACGATGGTGCCGTTGGCGTAGTACAAAGTCGAAAGACCGGCGACCTGGTCCGCTGTCCACCACTCATTCTCCGTCGCTTTTGCATTTGCCGGACGCGACAGGCCCCACGGATTCAGCAGCCTCGGATCCGTCGAATTGGTCACGATATTGGACACGGTGTAACTGTTCGTTTGAGCGTAAGCGCCCGCGCAAAATAGTAGCGCGGCGCCCAGCGCAAGTGTGTTTCTCATGTGGTCCTCTCTGCAATCTCCCAGTTGACAAGTATAAGGCCGGGAGGAAATCGAGGTCAATGGTGTATCTTGTGAAATTGTCTTGTGGGGCAGGATGGCATCCTGCGCGCCGATCGGCAATCGGCGCAAGGCGGCGGCGCTTACAGCGTTGGCTGCGGCGCGTAGCGTTTGACCTTGATATGATCCTCGTGCTGGCGCGCCTGCGCCAGATCGTAGGCCGACTGCAACCGCAGCCAGTGGTCGGCGTTGGACCAGCCGGCCTTCTCCAGGCGGATCGCCATTTCGGGCGATACGCCAGCTTGGCCGTTGAGGACGCGGGACAGAGTATGGCGCGCCACCCCTAGAGGACCTTGGCTCCATCGGTCACGCTCAAGTTCAGGGCATCCAGACAGGCATCCTTGATGGAGTGCCCTGGATGCGGCGGGTTTTTCATGGGCATGGGTTCAATTCCTTTCTAATGGTAGTCCACCAAGGCGGGGCGAGCGTCGCTCGCCATGGCAGGCGAAAGCGCCTGCCCCACAAGCTCAGTACGGCCAGATGGGGTGGCTGAATAGGCCGCCATCCACAAATAGCGTCTGGCCGGTGATGAAGTCCGCCGCCTCGCTTGCCAGAAACGCCACCGCGCGCGCCACATCCAGCGGCTGGCCCACGCGCCCTAGTGGCGTCACGTTCGCCCAGGTCTTCCCATACTCGGGAGCCTCCTGCATGGTGCGCTCGATCTCGATGGCTCCCGGCGCCACGCAGTTCACGCGGATGCCGTACTGGGCCAGTTCGATGGCGGCGGACTTGGTGAACATCTCGATTCCACCCTTGCTCGCGGTGTAGTTCGAAAGGTTGGGAAACGGAATCTTGTTGCAGCCCGACCCGATGTTGACGATGCTGCCGCCGCCCTGTTCGCGCATGTGCCGCCCGGCGCGCTGGGTACACAGAAAGCATCCCTTCAGGTTGGTGCGGATGACACGGTCCCACTCGGCTTCCTCCAGGTCGAGCAGCGCCTTCCAGGTTTGGGTTCCGGCGTTGTTCACCAGGATGTCGAGGCGCGGGAACTGGCGCAGTACGTCGGCGAACATCCGGTCTACATCGGCCGCCAGGCCCGCATCGGCTTGCACGGTCAGCGCCTGCCGGCCCAGCGCACGCACCTCGGCGGCAGTGGCTTCCGCGCCGCGCGTGTCGCTGTTATAGTTCACCGCGATATGGCAACCGCGGCGCGCCAGTTCCAGGGCGATTCCCTTCCCCACGCCTTTGCTGGCGCCGGTGACGAGGGCGGTTTTGGATTCGAGAGTCGGCGGCATGACATGCCGATTGTATCGTGCGCGCGCGGCCCGTTTGACAAGCAGGCTCGATCCATGTCAGTTTCGTTTCATGCCCGAAGTTCTTTCATCGCAGGATATCGTCCGCTGGACCCGTGAGCTGAATTACGGCACCTGGCGCTTCCAGAAGAACTGGACCCCGCTGCATATAGTGGATGCGGAAGGCTGCTACTTCATCGACGTGGATGGCAAGCGCTATCTGGATTTCTCCGCGCAGTTGATGTGCGTCAACCTGGGCCATAAGAATGCGGCGGTGATCCGGGCCATTCAGGAGCAGGCCCGTGCATTGCCCTATATCGCGCCCGCCTATGCCACGGATGTGCGCGTGGAGCTGAGCCGGCTGCTGCTCGAAGTGCTGCCGCGCGGCCTGACGAAGTTCTTCTTCACGACATCGGGCACCGAGGCCAACGAAGCGGCCTTCAAGATCGCGCGCATGTACACGGGCCGCACCAAGATTATCGCCCGCTACCGTTCGTATCACGGATCGACCATGGCATCGATCGGAGCGACTGGCGATCCGCGGCGCTGGCCCGCCGAGCCGGGGGCCAAGGGGCAGGGCTTCATCTTCGCGCCGGAGGTGAACTGTTACGACTGCCCCATCAAGCACCAGTATCCGGGCTGCGATATCGCGTGCGCGGATTACGTCGATCACATGATCGAGAACGAGAGCGACGTGGCCGCGGTGGTGGTGGAGCCGGTGGTGGGGACCAACGGGGTGCTCGTCCCGCCGCCGGAATACATGCCGCGCCTGCGCCGCATTTGCGACGATCGCGGAGTGCTGCTGATTGCGGACGAGGTCATGACCGGATGGGGACGCACCGGCCGGTGGTTCGCCGTCGATCATTGGGACGTGCAGCCGGATATCCTGGTGACCGCGAAAGGCATCACGTCAGCGTATATGCCGCTGGGGCTGTGCGCCACCACGCAGAAAATCGCCGCGCATTTCGACGATCATTTCTTCGCGCATGGGCACACCTATGAAGCGCACCCCATGACGTTGGCGCCGGGCGTGGCGGCCATCCGCGAGATGCAGCGGCTGGGCCTGGTGGAACGCGCGCGGGAGATGGGCGAGTACCTCGGCGGGCGGTTGCGGGCGCTGCGGGACAAGCATGTCTCGATCGGGGATGTGCGCGGGCTGGGGCTGTTCTGGGGCGTCGAGCTGGTGAAGAACCGGCAGACGAAACAACCGTTCAATACCAAGAGCGACAAGATGGCGGGCAAGCCGCTGGTGGTGGATCGGGTGGCCGCGGCCATGATGCAGAAGGGCGTGGCCATCAACGCCTGGCTGAGCCACTTCGTGATTGCGCCGCCGCTGATTATCGAGCGGGCGCAGATCGACGCGGGGGTGGCGGCGCTGGATGAAGCGTTGGCGTTGGCCGACGGATTGGCGGACGCGCAAGTTTCGTAAGGCGGGCGCGGCGCGATGGCCACCGATTTTCATCTTTTCGGGCCGGCGCATCTGGCTATTATTGCGGCGGTGCCGGCGGTTTCGGCGGGCCTGGCTTCCATCGCGCGGCGGAGCGCGCCGGCGGCGCGGCGGGTGCGCATCGGGCTGGGCCTGTTTCTGCTGGTGAATGAGCTGATCTGGTACGGCTACAAGCTGCATTTCGAAGGGTGGCGGTTTCCGGAAGGGCTGCCTTTGCAGCTTTGCGATTTCACTCTGTGGCTTACCGTGGCGGCTACCTTGGGGCGGGTGCAGTGGTGTTTTGAATTCGCCTACTTCGGGGCGATTGCCGGCAGCGGCATGGCCGTGTTGACGCCCGATCTTTGGGCGCCGTTGCTTTCCTATCCGAGCATCTACTTCTTTCTGGCGCACGGCGGCGTGATTGTGGCGGTGCTGACGCTGATCTGGGGGAGGCAGGCGAGGCTGCGTCCCGGATCGGTTTGGAAGGCGTTCGCGGTGCTCAACGCGATCGCGGTTGTGGTGGGAACCTTCGACGCGGTTTTCAAAACCAACTATATGTATCTGCGGGTGAAGCCGCAAGCGTCGCTGCTGAATTATCTGGGGCCGTGGCCCGTGTATATCCTGGCCGGGGATGCGGTGGCGTTGGGCCTGTTTCTGATTTTAGCGCTGCCGTTCCGAAAAAAGGCGTCCCCATGAGTGGGGACGCGGTACGCATACGTGCGTGCGCCACGGACACAGTTACTCGCTGTAGCTGACTTCGAGCTTGCGGGCTTTGGCGGCGGCGTAGGCCAGCACCAGGGCGGACACTACCAGCAGGCCGGGGATGGCCAGCCAGGCGGGGGTCGGCTCGGTCATGGTGGCGAGGAAGGCCAGCGGCCCCTCGGCGGGAAGGTCGCCTACGGGGCAGAGCGATTTCAGATAGAAGATGATGCTGAACTTCTTCAGCAGCGAGGGCAGGAACGGATTCAGGTTCTCCCAGATAAACACAACCGCGGCGGGGATCATGGGGTTGCGAAACACCACGCCAGTGAGCAGGAACACCGAGCCGTAACCCACGCAGGCCAGCGCGGCAGTCAGCGCGTACCAGCCTAACTGCGCCAGGCCGGGCCCGTGAAACAGATACTGCTGGAAGACTGGGCCCCAGTGCGCGGAGATGAAGAGATAACTCAGTACCACGCTACCCACAAAGTAAGTGACGGCCGCGATCAGGCCGGCAAAGTACTTACTCACAGCCAGGACTTCGCGGCGCACGGGAGACAAGAAGTAATAGTGCAGGGTGCGCTCCAGCACCTCGGCGCGGAACAGGTTCGAGAAGATGCCGAGACAGCCGAAGAAGATTCCCAGGCGCAGAAAGTAGATCTGGAAAGTGCCGGCGAAGATCATATTGTCGTCGCCCATGGTGTGTCCCCCGCTGCCGCCGCTGAAGAGCGAATGCAGGCCGGTGATCGCGACCGGACCCAGCGTGAGGATATAGATCCACCAGGCGCGTTTCGAGAACAGGCTCTTCTTCAATTCCAGGCGCAGGATGGCGGCTACCTGGCGGCGCCAGAGCATCCAGGGCTGGGTGGCGATTTGGCTCCAGCTCATGTGGTTCCTCCTTCGGCTCCGATCAGGTATTGATAGACGGAATTCACGTCGTCGTCGGCGGGCGCGACGGCTTCCACTTCCAGGCCGTTATCGAGCACGATGCGGTTAAGCAGCAGATATAAGCTGTCGGCATCGCGCGTGCGCACCAGCAGGCCTTTGCCGTCGTCGTTGACCTTGGCTTCCACGACGTGATCCTGCTCGAAGAGACGCGAGGCCAGCAGGCCCGGCTTGTCGCAACGAACCAGGATTTGCATGGGCTGATCCTTGACTTCGCTGCGCACGCCCTGGATCTGGCCTTCGGCAACCACATAGCCGTGGCTCAGCAGGATGACCTGGTCGGAGATGCGATCGACCTCATGCAGGATGTGGCTGGAGACGATCACATGGCGGCCTTCGTCGCCGAACTGTTTGAAGAGCGCAATGGTTTCGTTGCGGGCCATGGGATCGAGGCCGTTGAGCGGCTCGTCAAGCACCAGGACGGTGGGGCGGTGCGCGATGGCTTGCGCGAGCTTGATGCGCTGCCGCATGCCCTTGCTGTAGGCGGCCACGGGACGGTCGGCGGCTTCGGTCATAGAGACGCGCTGCAAGGCTTCCTGCGTGAGCCGGGCGGCCTCGGATTCGATCATGCCGTGCACCAGGAGGAACGAGTAAATGAATTGGTAGCCCGTGAGGCCTCTGGGAAACGCATCGAATTGTGTGCAGTATCCCATTTTGCGGAACAACTCTTCAGGGCGGGTGGGCGGGATGCCGAGCACGTTGATGGTGCCCCGCGAGGGCCGGATGAGGCCGGTCATCAGGTTCATGAGGGTGGTTTTGCCGGAGCCGTTGGGGCCTACCAGGCTGGTGATGCCGGGCGGGATGGCGAGGTTGACGCGATTGACGCCCAGCACTTCGCCGTAGAAGCGGGAGACGTTTTCGAAGGTGATGCGGAGTTCGCTCATTCGGCCACCTCCAGAGCGCGGGTCTGGAGACCCGCTGCAGGCGTGGACGCCCGCCCCACTCATCGGACTACCTCCGCGCCTCTAATTTTGCGCGAGAGCAGATAGAGGCAGAAGGCGCAGATCGCAAGCAGGGCCATCCAGCAGCACCAGATGGGAGTCTCTTCGCCGTGCACGCGGAAGAAGACCGCGCCAGTGCCGCGATGCATAGGCTGTTCAAACAGCGACGCCCACACTGCGCCGATCAGATGGCTGAGGTTCAGCAAATTGCCCCATTGCGTGCGCATGATGCCGTTGATGGCGCCGCCGAATCCGGCGGCCACGAAGAAAACGCCGAAGAGCAGCGCGCCGGCCATGGGCTTCCACTTCACCCAGGCGGAGAGGGCCAGGGCCAGCAGCGAAAGGAGCAGCATCCAGATCCACGCGCCGAGGAAGATGGCGCCGGCGATGCGCAGGTTCTGCGTGAACCAGCCGCCGCCTTCGAGCGAGGCTTGCAGGATGAAGAGCAGCAGGCCGGGAATCCAGGTCATGATGGACATCAGGATCAGCAGCACGGAGAGCTTGCCCAGCACGTACTCGGCGCGCGAGAAGGGCCGCGCAAGATAGAGCGGCAGCGCGTTGTTGGCCAGGTCCGGCGAGATTTGTCCGGGTCCTACGAAGGCCGCCAGGAAGAAGGCCATCATGCTTTGCCAGCCCAGAAAGTTGAGGAAGAATCGCGGGTTGATCTCGATCAGATTGCGGACTTGCAGCATCTTCAGCGCGCTGAGATTGTGCTCGACGTAAATGATAAGCGCGAAGATCAGCGGCGCCAGCATGGACACCAGGAAGAACATGCTGTAGAAACGCTTGCGGCGCATCTCTTCAAAGGCGTAGCGCGGCAGGATCAGGAAGCGCGACCAGGCGGGCGTGAGCGGCCCATCGTAGCCTTTGTAGGCATGCTTAAACACCGCCATTGGGCGCCTCCATGGCTTTCAGGAAAATATCTTCGAGCGAATCGCGCTTGTGGTTGAGGCGGCGGATTTGCACGTTCTGCGCGGCGGCCAGCGCGTAAAGCTGGCGGATTTCGACGCCATCCGGCATCACCAGTTTCATGCGGCCGTTGGGGAACGCGGCGGTCTCGCAGCCCAGGTTTTCAATGGCGGTGGTGAACGTACCGTTTGCGCCGCGGGTTTCCAGTTCCAGGAATTTGCGGTTGGCGCGGCGCTCTACCTCCAGATTGCAAGATGCCGCGATGCGGCCGTCTTTCAGGATGAGGACTTCGTCGCAGCACTCGTCCACATCGCGCAGCAGGTGCGAGGAGAGGATCAGGCGCAGGTCTCCACGGTCGCGGATTTCCTGTATGAGCTGGATCATGCGGGCGCGCGCGGGCGGGTCGAGGCCGTTGGTAGGCTCATCCAGGAAGAGCAGCTTGGGGCCGTGCGCGATAGCTTGCGCGAGCTTGGCCATTTGTTTCATGCCGAGCGAGTAAGTGCCCAGATTGCGATAGCGGGCTTCGCCCAGGCCGACCCAGAAGAAGGCTTCGTGGGCGCGCTCCATGGCTTGTTCGGCGGGCAGGCCGGATAATTCGGCAATCAGGCGGACGAAGTGTACGCCGGTCATGCCGGCGATGAAGGAATCGTTCTCGGGCATGTAGCCCAGCAGGCCGCGGACGTTTTGGGCGTCGGTGCGAATGTCTTTGCCGAAGATGCGGGCGGTGCCCGTGAAGGGCTGGTGGAAGCCTAGCAGCGTGTTGATGAGCGTGGATTTGCCGGCGCCGTTGGGACCAAGAAGACCGATGGAGCGGCCGGTGAGGGAACCATTCAGTTTCTTGAGAATGGTCCGGTCACCGAAGCGGACTTCGAGGTTGTCTAGTTCTATTACGGGCTGCATTTGCGTCCTCGGAAGAGCCGCCTGAAAGGCGGCTGCGGGCAGGATTGCCCGCCCTCCTTATGTGCTACGAACTTTAGTGTAGCTGGGTTCCGGGCTTTTCCAGTAATTGCAGCAGACTCATATTGCCCAGGGTGGTGAAGAGGCTGCCGCTGGTGGCGAAGGTGATGCGGTCGGCGCCGCCGTAGGCCGCGATCAGGGTGGGCTTCAGGTTGGCCGCAAGATCCCCACCCAGCAGCGGCGCAAGACTGGAGGCGTTGTAATAGATCGCCGCGGAGAAATTCGCGTATTGATCGTGCGGGATCAGCGCGGTAAAGGTAGCCGAACGCGGCAGGGTGTAGCCGCTGGCGCGATTCTGAATCGCGCTATCGAGCAGCGCCTGGCTGGAGCCCGCCAGCAGGTAGCCGTCGGTGTAGGTATAGCAAAGCTGCCCGAACGGCGTGGCGCTCTGGGTGGAGAGCGTATAGTAAGTGCGGCCGTTGGCTGTAGACTGCTGGAGTTGCAATCCAGGCACGTTGGCGGCGGCGTTTGCAACGGCCAGCAGCTTCTGAATAGTGGCTTGCAGCTTGACGGGATCGTATACTTCTACGGCAACCTTCCAGGACGGGAACGGCAGCAGCGGGCCATCCTGCGCCATGGCGAGTTCGCCGCCTAGCGCCGCGGCCAGGTCGTTGCGCAAATCCACGCCGAGCAGCGCCTGCACTGCCGCCAGGTGCTGCGCGAACGCCGGATTGGACTGCTGCATGGTCATGATCTCGTCGATGATGGCGGCGGGCTGCTTCACGGCGGCGGCCCATACCAGGGTGGCTTCGGGTGAGATGAAGTCCAGCGCTCCGAGCGGCGCGGGAGCGGCCAGCCAGGAAGCTACGCCGGTACGCTGGCCGTTGAAGATGAGCGCGGCGCGTGTTTCGGCAGCGCCCGCATTGCCAGTCTGCTGGACCATGAGATATTGCACGTTCGGCGCGTGGGCGTGGCCGGCAGGCATCGCTTGTGACATGGCCTGTGACATGGCCTGTACATCGGCGGCGAGCAGGAGGCCGACGCCCGCGCCATAGGCGTCCGCGATCTGCGATCCGAATTCGGTGGTGGCGAACTGGGTGGGCGCGCCGGATGCGATCTGCTGGAGAGCCGCGGCATCCGGCGAGAGCGCCACCAGGTGCGGCAGGATCAGCAGGACGCATTGGCCTTGCGGGATCGCGCCGATGGCGGATGCATCGGTAACGATGCGCATGTGCTGGGAATTTGCGCCGGAAGATAACTTGGCGGCTTCGGCTTGCGCGAAAGCTTCGAAGCCGGGCTGGACCAGCTCCGCCATAACCACCGGCTCGCCGGGGTGTCCGTTGGAATTCAGCGAGGCGGCGATCACCATCTCATTCCCGAGATAGCTGCTCATGGCGCTCATGTCGCCGATCACCTGGTCGAGCTTATTCTGCTCCCACCATTGGCTCAGAGTCGCATTCTGCTGAATCTTGGGACGGAAGACCTGCTGCACTTCGGTGAGCGCCTGGCTGAGGTTCGGAATGCTGGCGTAGACCACGGTCTGCGCGGGCGCCATGGTCAACAGGTTGCTGGTGTAGCGCGGGGCGGGAAAACGATCCTGATCGAGCTTAGCGTTCAGTGCCGTGACGGCGTTGAGCATCGCGGTGTACGCGCCGGCATTCTGGCTCCAGGAGATTTCCAAGGGCACCGGTGTCGCGCCCATGGCGGAACTGGTGGATACTTGATCGCCGGCATGCAGCACGCTCTGCTGGCCGTTCTGCGCGACCTGTACGGCGCCTTCGATCACCGTAACACGCGATCCCTTGAGTCCGCTGTTCACGCTGAAGACGGTGCCGGTGACGGCTACGCGGCAATCGCGCGTGGAAACATAGAGGTGGCCGGCGTGGCGCTTGGCGGCCTGTACCATGATGGCGCCGCGATCCAATCCGATGGTCAGGTCCTTACCGCGTTCGGAGACGGAGAGACCGGAACGCTCGCGCATTTCGACGTGGGAGCCGTCGCGCAGGCGCAGGATGGCGCGGCAATCGCGGGCGGTGCGGATCTCCACTCCGGCGGGCACTTCGGCGCCGCGGAGGATGGGAACCGTGCCGGTATCTGAGACGCGATAGATGAGTCCGTCGGCGGATTCGACGACGGCTTCGGGACCGGTGAACGTGGGATGCAGGCGGTCGCCAAAGGCCCAGAAGGAGAGGCCGGCTGCCGCGACTAATGCTGCGGCTATGGCCCACCGGTAGGATGGTGGCTGGTGGATGGTGGATGGTGACTGGTGTTTAGTTCCGGACATCGCCCGGTAGCAGGCTACGCATTCGTGGGTGTGATCCTTGAGCAGCAGGGCACGGGCGGGGCTGAGCTTGCCCGCGCGGTAGTCGGGAATTAGTGCTTGAAAGTCTTCACATGTGCGCAGAGTGGCATGTTGCGCCAGGCGCGACTGCACGCGGCCGGCGGCGGCTTCGATTACGGCGGGGGCGACGGGTTCGTCGCGAATTTCGGCGATTACGCGTTCCAAAAGCGGATCGAGGTTCGGATCGAGGTTCGGATCTAGGGGCGTCATTTCATTTCTCCCATGTATGAACGGAATTCCTGCTGGATACGATCGCGCGTGCGGGACAGCGTGACCGCCACGCTGGCTGGCGTAGTGCCGAGGGCTTGGGCGATTTCCGGATTGTCGCGGCCTTCGAAAAAACGAAGGGCGAACATTTCGGCGGCCCGGGGACTGAGCCGGGCGACGGCCTGCCGCAGCCAGGTGCGGATCTCGGTGGACCGGTAGAGACGATCGGGAGCAAGCGAGGAGTTTTCAGAAAGCATAGGGGCCAGGTCATCGAGGGGGACATGCGGCGCGGCCTGCCGGGAGCGGATCAGGTCCAACGCCGCGTTTACGGCTGCACGCCGCAGATAGCCTTCCATGTTGCCGACGGCTTCGGCTTCGGGCGGGCGGCGCAGCAGGCGCATGAAGACGGTTTGCAGGACGTCTTCAGCGTCGCCGGCGTTGCCCGTGACGCGGTAGGCCGCGCGGAACACGGTGGAGTGGTGCTCCCGGAAAACGAGATCCAGGTCCGCTGGCGGGACCATCGGGACCGGTTGCGAATGCGATTCCAATTGCGCGGTGGCCTGCACGTTTGGTTTCCTCTCTTGCTCTTCATACATGAGACGGCTCCGGGGGCGAATGTTTAACACGCCCGGTAGAGATAACGGCGAGGACGGGGGGAAAGTTCCGGTGGTGATTTTGGGAGGAACGAAGCCAATAAGTCATTTGTATTCTGTGGGTTGCATTTTTGGGCGAACCCAATTTGGGGGGCGCTGTATGGCGATATGACATTGGATTTTATCGACCTGGCCGGTTGGCGATCTAGTTGCCGATCTCAAGGTAGCATGCGGGCGGTTGCGGCGCGTTGCCCTTGCGGGTTGAGCGGACTGTAGGTAGTTGAAAAAAGAGGCCGGTTCGGCGGTCGGGTTTGCTTCCGAAACGTGTGACTCGCAGGTTCGCCCAAGGCAGACCGAATACACCCGACGTATGGACTTCGAGTGCCTCCTTCCTTGTAATCTTCATCTGGTGGTGGTACCCTGTAGTTGTGATTTTTAAATCACGGCGGTACGGCTCATCTGTTTTGCGGCGGCGCGCTACCTGTCCGAATTCCGGTTCCGCTAGAACAACCGACAGGCCGAGAGCATGTTTATGCTGGTAGTGGCGGCGCTAGTGATAGGGGCGGCGCTTCCGTATGCCGAGCTGGGTCGGAAAGCCGAACTGTAGCGCATTAGAGGAAGTCCAGACCGAAGGATAACGGTATGGTCCGCCACAGGATATTCGCCTACGATTCGCCATTGGCGCTTGCCTGAACGGCGTGGATCTTGCAATCTCCACTTCGGAGTGGTATGCTGTACGTGTGATTTTTAAATCACTCTGGTGCGGCGCTCATCGGAACTGCGACGGCGCATGGAGCCAAAACGAAGATCTGTCGCTGAGTACTTGACGGGCGGTGATAATAGCCCCTTTGATAATTGGCTCCAAGCCGTCCCGGGTGACATGCGAGGCCGCATTAGGAAGCGGCTGAGAAGGATCGAAGAAAACGGCAACTATGGCGACTGTGAACCGGTTGGAGAAGGCGTTTTCGAGTTGAGATTCATGGCCAAGGGTCCTGGATACCGAGTGTATTTTGGTATCGACGAGGACACGGTAATACTTCTGACTGGTGGAAGCAAGAGCACGCAGGACGCAGATATCAAAAGAGCTAAAACTTACTGGAGCCACCATAATGCCTAAGAAGACCAGGAGCTTCAGAGAACAACTTCTAAAGGCTCTGCAAGACCCTGCAGAGGCCGCCCATTACATTAATGCCGCCCTGGAGGATTCCGCAGAAGATTCCCAAGAAATGCTATTAGTTGCCCTTCGGGACGTTGCGGAGGCATGCCGGATGTCTGCCGTAGCCAGCGGAGCCGGAGTTTCCCGCGAATCCGTTTATCGGATGCTATCTAAGCACGGAAATCCAACCTACCGGTCACTGGCAGGAATTTTAAAGGCACTGGATCTACGGCTATCCGTTTCGCCTATTTCCAAGCTAGGTGTTCCCCTATCTACCGTTCCAACCGCTGCCGTTATTGAGAGCACCTCTGGCGTATCCAACACTGTCAGTCCGCCAAGTCCAGAAGTCAATATAGCACAATACAGCATGTGGGTTAAGATGGGAATCGCGGCTGGCATCGCTCTTGCCAACCACCTAACTCTCGTGCCATATAATAGCCTCACCACTCCAGACTACGGGTATGTGAGATCGTCAGACATTTTACCTCTGATGCTATTTGATAACCCAGAATGCGTAGCAACAATAACAGACACCCACAACCAAGGAGAATTTTCCAGTGCCAGATGCCAACCCACAAGACACTCAGTCGCCAAGCGGTAGTCCACTAGTTCTCGGGCCGCAGTTCATGCGTGTCTATGCCAATGTCGTCAAGTTTGGTGTTTCTCTTAACGATATGACTATATTTTTTGGCGAGACATTTTTGGTAGGTCCCAGAGAAACCGTTACGGAGGAACGCGTCTCTGTAACAATCTCTCTTCCTCAGGCGAAGGTACTCGCAGGTTATCTTGTCGTGAATCTACTTAACCACGAGCTTTTCAACGAAAGTATAATCCGGCCACAAAAAGGAAGTTTTGGTGCTCAGTTTGCAGACCTAGACACTAAACTTCCTGTCGATCAGTTGATTACTCAAATGTGTCAAATAGTTCACGCAGAGCGTGAAACTACAAAACAATAAATCATGGCCGAATCCGTCACGGTCTTCAAAGAATAATTCGAGCGTGCTATCCGCGCCCTGTTGAACACGCCCCCGACGGCGATGGCCGATTACAGCGTAAGCCGGAGCCGAAGGCGAAGCGGCCCAAGAAAACCTAGCGATGAAGTTCGGCGTGATCCTCTACCGCAGCCTTGGCCGTTCTGATTTTCTCGCCAGTCCTATAGGCATCCTTATCGGCAACCTCGGCGAACATCCATTCTTCCCAGCCCGCAAGTGCCAAAAATGGCCTGTAGACCTGAAGCTTTCGGTAGAAGCTGCCGGCACAGCGTTAGAAACCCCTGGAAGCTGAGTTCGATACTCCGGCTTGGCCCACTTCGATCATCTAATTTGGCCCCCCTGCTTATCGACATTTTACGTCATCTTGGCCGGCGTGCAAAACTCCGGCCAGCCCAA
>Ga0302324_100003042_pt1 | contig 38005 bp, 35 predicted proteins | sample Palsa_T0_1_FD_201949 | JGI IMG/M metagenome (GOLD analysis project Ga0302324, IMG submission 201949) | Peat permafrost microbial communities from Stordalen Mire near Abisko, Sweden - Palsa_T0_1 | ecosystem: Environmental > Terrestrial > Soil > Palsa > Peat permafrost | place: Sweden: Abisko... | reverse complement strand
TGCCTCATCCGTATCTGCTGTTTCTGGGAGATACCACCGAGCCCAGCTACGCTAAGACCGCGTTCGGTCTGCGCGATTGGGCGGCCGATCGATGCGTCGGCGAATGGTCCTGCGCGGGCGCGACGGTGACCACGGGTCTGCCGCGCCTCACGCCCAAGGAGGCGCGCGCGCGCGGCGCTCGCGCTCTGGTGATCGGTGTGGCCAATTCGGGCGGCGTGATCAGCGACAGCTGGATGCCCTCGCTGATCGATGCGCTCGAATCGGGTCTCGATCTGATCAGCGGCATGCATACCAAGCTCAACGACACGCCGCAGCTGAAAAACGTGGCCGAGCGCCGCGGGAGACGATTGATCGACATACGCACGCCGCCGCCCAATATTCCGGTCGCCTCGGGGCGCAAGCGTGCGGGCAAACGCCTGCTGACCGTCGGCACGGATTGCGCGCTCGGCAAAAAGTACACGGCGCTCGCGATCGCACGGGCTTACGCCAATCGCGGCTTGGACGTTGATTTCCGGGCTACCGGGCAAACCGGCATCATGATCGCGGGCGGCGGCATGCCGCTCGATGCGGTAGTCGCGGACTTTGCCGCCGGCGCCGCTGAAATCTTGAGCCCCGACGCGCCGCCGGAACACTGGGATATCATCGAAGGCCAGGGGTCGCTGTTTCATCCGGCCTATGCCGGTGTCTCCCTGGCGCTGTTGCACGGCAGTCAACCGGACGTGTTCGTGGTATGCCACCAGCCGGGCCGCGATCAGGTGGTCGGCAACCCGGGTTATTTTCTGCCGAGCATCGAGGAGACCATCGACATGAATCTGCGCCTCGGCCGCCGCACGAACTCGGCGATCCGCTGCGCCGGCATCAGTTTGGACACCTCGCGATTGGACAAGAGTTCCGCGCATCGGCTGCTGATCGCCGAGAGCGCCCGACTTGGACTGCCGGCCGCAGATCCCATGCGGGGCGGCATGGAATTCGAAGCACTCATCGACTCCTGTCTCAATTGACATGAGCACACCTATTGACCATGAGCTCACCTATGAATACCACTAAGTTGCTGGCGGCCGGTTTCATGATGCTGGCGGCGTTATCTGCGAGCGCACAAGTTGCTGCTGCGGAGTCGGCGGCAACACCATTGACCGCCGAAGACCTGAACGCATGGCTCGACGGCTACATGCCGTATGCGCTGCATACCGGCGACATTGCTGGCGCCGTGGTCGCCGTGGTCAAGGACGGAAAAATTCTCACCGAACGAGGCTATGGCTACTCGGATGTTGCCAAGCGTACGCCGGTCGATCCCAAGCTCACGCTGTTCCGACCCGGGTCTGTATCCAAGCTTTTCACGTGGACCGCGGTGATGCAGCTGGTCGAGCAGGGGAAAATCGATCTCGACGCGGACGTGAATCAATATCTCGATTTCAAGATTCCGGCGCGCGAGGGCAAGCCCATCACGATGCGCAACCTCATGCAGCACGTCGCGGGTTTCGAAGAGCAGGCCAAGGACATCATATCCACGGATCCCAACGGGCTCAAATTCGAAGCGCTGCTCAAGCGCTGGACACCAGAACGCGTATTCGCTGCCGGCTCCACTCCTGCGTATTCCAACTACGGCGCATCGCTTGCCGGCTACATCGTGCAGCGCTTGTCCGGCGAAGGCTTCGATGAGTACATCGAGAAGCATATCTTCGTGCCGCTCGACATGCAGCATTCGACCTTCCGCCAACCACTGCCTCCGGATCTCGCCCCGCTGATGTCCAAGGGCTACCCAGCGGCATCGGTCGCGCCGCAGCCGTTTGAAATCATTGGACCTGCCCCCGCCGGCTCGCTTTCGTCACCTGGCGAGGACATGGCGCACTTCATGATCGCGCATCTGCAGAACGGCGAATACAACGGCAACCGCATCTTGAGTGCGCAGACCGCCGAACTGATGCACAACAGCCCGCTCACGATGCTGCCGCCGTTGAACCGCATGGAGTTGGGTTTCTTCGAAACCAATATCAACGGCCGTGAAGTCATTGCGCATCTCGGAGACACGCAGGATTTCCACACCTCCCTGCACTTGTTCCTCAAGGAAGGGGTCGGTTTCTATGTTTCCTTCAACAGCTTGGGAAAAGCGGGTGCCGCCGGCGGACTGCGCGGGGCATTGTTCGAGGACTTCGCCGATCGCTACTTCCCCGGTCCTGAAACCGATACCCGTGTCGATGAGAAGACCGCCGCCGCCCATGCCGCAATGCTCAAGGGCCATTGGGTGAATTCACGCGGATCTCAGTCAAGTTTCCTGGCTGGACTCGGCCTGGTGGGGCAGGCCAAGGTGAGCGTCAATGCCAAGGGGGAACTGATTACACCATTCCTGGGTTTGAACGGTAAACCGCGCCACTGGCTCGAGACCTCGCCTTTTCTCTGGCGGGATAGCAGCGATCATGAGCGCCTGGCGGCCAAGGTTGTCGACGGCAAAGCCGTGCGTTTCAGTATCGATGGCATTTCACCGTTCATGGTGTACGAGCGGGCGCCCTGGTATCAGGATGGGGCGTGGTTGACGCCGCTCACCATCGCGAGCATTACGGCGCTTGTCATCACGGTGTTGATGTGGCCCGTCACCGCCATCGTGCGCCGCCGCTTCCGCGCGCCGCTCGTGCTGGATGCGGCTGCGCTCAAGGCATATCGCGCGAGCAAGATTGGCGCAGTGCTGATTGTGGCGGCCCTGGTCATCTGGGCTTTGACCCTCACCATGATGTTCAAGGACATCAACAATCTCAGCGCGAAATTCGATTCGATGGTGCGCTTCGCGCAGCTCTTCGGCCTGGTGGCCTTCGTCGGCGGATTCGGCTTGACGTTGTGGAATCTATGGACCGTCTGGAACGGCACGCGCCGCTGGCCGGCCAAGCTTTGGAGCATCGTGCTGGCGTTTTCCGCGTTCATCGTGCTGTGGGTGGCGTTCGCGTTCAAGCTCATCAGTTTTGGGCTGAATTACTGATGCGCGCGCTGAGGTTGGGCGTCGCGCTCGAGAAGCTGCGACTGTCGGCGCCGTTTCGCATCTCGGGGTTCACCTTTGAAGAAGTAGAGGTCATCGTCGTGACCCTCGATGATGGGCTGCATAGCGGCCGCGGTGAGGCGGCGGGCGTGTACTATCTGAACGATACGGCGCAGTCGATGCAGGCAACCATCGAAGGCGCGCGCGGCGCGATCGAAGCGGGCATCGATCGCAGCGCACTGCAAGAGCTGCTCCCGCCGGGCGGTGCGCGCAATGCCGTGGATTGCGCGCTTTGGGAACTCGATGCGAGCCGCCTGCGCTCGCCAGTTTGGAAGCTCGCGGGGCTGCCGCCGCCCAGAGCGCTGGTAACGACGTTCACGCTCGGCGCCGACGATCCTGCGGCCATGGCCGCAGGGGCGCAGAAATTTGCGCAGGCTCGCGCATTGAAGTTGAAGCTCACCGGCGAATTGGAGCTGGATATCGAGCGTGTCAAGGCGGTCCGAGCGGCGCGGCCGGGCGTGTGGATGGGCGTCGATGCCAATCAGGGCTATACCATCGATGCGCTGGATGCGCTGATCGGCGCGCTGGTCCAGGCGGATATTTCCTTGTTGGAACAGCCGCTGAAGCGCGGCCGCGAGGCCGACCTGAAAGACTTTGCATCGGCGATTCCGATCGCTGCGGATGAAAGCGCGCTCAGCCTCGTCGATGTCGCCGGACTCGTGGGCCGCTTCAACGTCGTCAATATCAAGCTCGACAAGTGCGGCGGATTGACCGAAGGTCTGGCAATGGCGCATGAGGCGCGCCGTCTCGGGTTGCAGGTCATGGTCGGCAATATGGTCGGCACGAGTCTCGCCATGGCTCCCGCGTTTGTGCTCGGTCAGCTCTGCGATGTGGTTGATCTGGACGGACCGATCTTTCTTGCCGAGGATCGAACGCCGAGCATGACCTACACCAATGGCACCGCCTGGAGCGGCGATAATGTGTGGGGGGCTACGCACGCGGGTCCGGCATGAGCACAAACCAACCGACTTGGTTTGGTCAGCCGCGCGGACTGACGATCCTTTTTCTAACCGAGATGTGGGAGCAATTCTCCTACTACGGCATGCGCGCTCTGCTGGTCTATTACATGACCAAGCAGTTGGCTGTCGGGCAAGAAAAAGCATCCGTCATTTACGGTGTCTACACGGCGCTCGCGTTCTTCACGCCGATTCTCGGCGGAATGATCGCGGACCGCTTTCTGGGCAAGAAGCGCGCCGTCATCATCGGCGGCAGCATCATGGCGGCGGGGCACTTCATGATGACCTTCGAGCCGCTGCTGTATCCGGCATTGGCCACCATTGCCATCGGCAACGGCTTGTTTCTGCCGAGCCTGCCCAGCCAGATCAACGATCTGTACCGCCCCGATGATCCGCGGCGCGGCTGGGCGTACAACGTCTACTATGTCGGCATCAACATCGGCGGATTCCTGGCGCCGCTGGTGTGCGGCACGCTCGGTGAGTTTTACGGCTGGCATTGGGGATTCGGCGCGGCGGGCATCGGCATGCTCGCCGGACTCATCATCTATATCCTGGGCGGCAAGTATCTGCCGCAGCAAGGGCAGATCGAGAGTCAGGCCGCGCCGGTGAGAAAAGCCGCGGGCAGCTTTCGCTCGACGTTCTTTCTATTGTTCGGCATCGGATTGGCGGTCACGGTGTTTCGCGGAGCCTATGAACAGCTGGGCAACACCGTGGCGCTGTGGGCGGACGTCGGCATCGACCGCACGACCCGGTTGATGACCATTCCCATGACATGGTTCCAGTCCCTCGATCCGCTGCTCGTGATCGTGATGACTCCGGTGCTGCTGGCGCGTTGGCGGCGCGCGGCCGCCGCCAGGCGCGAGCAGTCATCGATGTGCAAAATGGCAACCGGCGCGCTCATCGTGGCCGCGGCGTACCTGCTGCTCGCCCTGGTCGCCTCGGCGGCAGATCTAAACCGCGCAAGCTGGGCGTGGCTGGTATTGTTTTTCGTCATCTTTACGCTGGGCGAACTGTACATTCTGCCGACCGGACTGGGGTTGTTCGCGCGCCTCGCGCCGGTCGGGCTTGGCGCCACCACGGTGGCAGCCTGGTTTTTGGCGATTTTCAGCGGCAGCTTGACCGCAGGTGTGGTCGGTAGTTTGTGGAGCAGCACGACTCATGCGCGTTTCTTCGTGCTGCTGGCCGTGATCGCTTCTCTCGCCGCCGCGATGCTGCTCGCGCTCGATCCAGCGACTCGACGCATCGAAGCCGCACGCGCCGAAGAGATCGCCTCCCTGGGTGCAATTCAACCGGAGTTCACATGAAACATGCTGCACTTGCCCTGATCATGATGGCTGTCGCCGCCGCGGCCTACGCCGCGCCGCCTGCCGGGTTTGAGGACAGGGTCGAAAATTTGCGCCGGCAAATTGGCGTCCCCGGCATGGCGATCGCCATCGTCGAGGACGGCAAGGTGACCCTCGCGAGAGGATTCGGCATGCGAGCGCTCGGAGCGTCCGAAGCGGTCGATGCCGATACCATTTTCCCGACCGGTTCGACCGGCAAGGCCTTCACGGTGGCCGCGCTTGGCGTGCTGGTGGATCAAGGCAAGATCGGCTGGGACGACAAAGTGATCGATCATCTGCGCTGGTTTCAGATGTACGATCCTTGGGTCACGCGCGAGATGACCATCCGCGATCTTCTGGTGCATCGAAGCGGACTCGGACTTGGCGCCGGCGACCTCATGTTCGTCCCGCGCACGAACTTGAGCCGCGCGGAGTCGGTTCGGCGGCTGCGCTACATCAAGCCGGCCACGAGTTTTCGCAGCGGCTTTGCCTACGACAATGTCCTGTACATGGTGGCGGGTCAATTGATCGAAGAGGTGACCGGCGAGACCTGGGAGAGATTCGTCGCCGAGCAGATTTTAAAGCCTGCAGGCATGCTCGAGTCGACCAGCGACGATGAATCGCGCTTCGCGACCGCTGACCGCGCGCAGCCGCATGCGCGCATGAGTGCCGGATTGCGCGGAGCTGGCGATCAAAGCCGTCTGTCCGAGCGCGACGATTTAGGGCGCAACGCCTCGCCGGCCGGCGGTCTTGCGGTGAGCGCCAACGATATGGCGCGTTGGCTGATGATACAGCTCGATGGCGGCACGCTGCCCGGCGGCAAGGGCCGATTGTTCAGCGAGGCCGCGCACCAACAGATGTGGACGCCCGTTACCCTGGAGCCCATCGCGCCGCGCCCCGACAACTTGAAAGCGACTCAGCCCATGTTCAGCAGCTACGCGCTCGGCTGGGATGTACGGGATTATCGCGGCGCAAAGATTGTCTGGCACGGCGGCGCCGTGTTTGGATTCCTCACCGCCGTCGTGCTCATTCCCGACAGGCATGTCGGCTTTTCCATCGAGATCAACAGTGAGGATGGGGAAATCATCAATGGTTTGATGTTCGAGCTGCTCGATCACTATCTGGGCGCGCCGATGACCGATTGGCCCGCCAAATTCATCGCCTTCAAACAGCAGCGAGTGGCCGATGCGCTCAAGGCCTACAATTCCGTGGCTGCGAAACCCGCAAAGGTCGGTCCCTCGCTGCCCCTCGCGCGCTATGCGGGAACCTATACCGACGCTTGGTACGGCAACATCGATGTCGCGCAGGCCAACGGCAAGCTGACCATCGACTTCAAGTCCACGCCGCGCATGGGCGGCACCCTCGAGCACTGGCAGTACGACACCTTCATCACCCGGTTCGATGACAAGACGATCGAGCCTGCCTATGTGACCTTCGGTCTCGATGCCGACGGCAAAGTCGAATCGGTCACGATGAAGGCGGTGTCGCCCATCGCCGATTTCAGCTACGACTACCACGATCTGCACTTCAAGCCGGTTGCAATGCCGCAATGATGCGGGCCTGCATTCCGACGGCGCCAGAGCGGCGAGAGTGAGCGAATCGTCAGCCACGGCGCAGGCGATCACGGCGCCGGCGATCACGGCGCCGGCGACCTCCTCGTGGTTTCAGCGCTACCTGTTGCCGGGTCTGGCATTCAAAGCCGTGGTCATCGGCGGCGGATATGCAACCGGACGAGAGCTTGCGGAGTTCTTTCTGCCGAGCGGGCCGCAGGGCGGACTGCTCGCCATTGTCCTGGCGATGATCGTCTGGAGTGCGGTTTGCGCGGTCACCTTTTGCTTTGCCCGCATCACAGCGAGCTGGAATTATCGAACCTTCTTTACGAATCTGCTCGGGCCGTTCTGGGTACTGTTCGAGATTGCCTACCTGCTTTTCATCATATTGATTCTCGCGGTTTTCGGCGCTGCGGCCGGCGCCATCGGAGAGGCACTCTTCGGTGGGCCGAATCTTGTGGGAACCTGTTGTCTCATCGCCAGCATCAGTTTCGTCGCTGCGTTCGGCAACGCATCGGTGGAGCGCCTGTTCAAGTGGGTTTCATTCTTTCTCTACGGCGTCTACGCGATATTCGTCGCGCTCTCGCTCTTCGCCTTTGGCGATCGGATTCGCATGAATTTGGGTGTCGCGGTTCCGACACATGGCTGGGTGGCCGGAGGTCTGACTTATGCCAGCTACAACGTGGTGGGTGCCGTCATCATACTTCCCGTGCTGCGGCATCTTCGAAGCAGCAGGGAAGCGCTCATCGCCGGGGCGCTCGCGGGACCGCTCGCCATGGTTCCCGCGCTGCTGTTCTTCGTTTGCATGATTGCCTTCTATCCCAATATCGGCGCGCAGGCGCTGCCATCGGATTTCTTGCTCCGCCAGCTGAATTTTCCGGTGTTCCATTTCTTTTTCCAGCTCATGATTTTTCTTGCGCTGCTGGAGAGCGGCACGGGGTGCGTTCACGCCATCAACGAGCGGGTCGCCCAGGCCTATGCGGCGCGCCGTGGACGGGCCCTGTCGAGATCAGCTCGCTTGTGCATCACCGGCGCGCTGCTCATCGGCTCGATTTTTCTGGCCGCTCGATTCGGGCTGGTGACATTGATTGCGCGCGGTTATCGCGGCCTGGCTTACTTGATTTTGGCGGTCTTCGTGCTGCCGGTCATGACGCTCGGACTGCGCCAGATATGGAAGACACGCGCACCTGTTGTAACCCAATGAATGCTTCTTAGGAGAAATCAAATGGCTCACGTTGCGGCGATGCATTTCGTGCGAATCTGCGGTGTGACGGCCGCGGCCGTGGGCCTTGGCGGCACGCTCGTCTGGGAGCGGACCCGCAGATCCACGATGTGGTGATTCACCACGCGATGATCTATGACGGTTCCGGCGGCACGCCCTATCCCGGGGAAGTGGCGATCGATGCTGACCGCATCGCCTATGTCGGTGCGCCACGTGGGCTCAAAGGGCGCCGCGAGATCGACGCGCATGGTCAGGCCGTCGCGCCGGGCTTCATCGACATGATGGGCCATTCCGAAGAATCCTTGCTGGTCGATGGCCGGGCCGTCAGCGGCTTGAAGCAAGGAGTTACTCTCGATGTGTTTACCGAGCTGTCCATGGGACCCCTGACGCCGGAGATGGCCAAGCTGGCGAAGGATCGTCAAGGCGACCTTAAGTATGAAGTGACCTGGCGCACGCTCGGTGAATACATGGAGCATTTGCAGCAGCGGGGAATCGCTCCGAATGTGGCGACCTTCGTCGGCGAAGGAGAGGTGCGCGTCAATGTGCTCGGTGAAAAGGACGTGGCTCCCACGGCCGAACAACTCGCTGCGATGCGTGGACTGGTTCACCAGGCAATGGAGCAAGGAGCGCTGGGCGTCACGACCGCCTTGATCTATGCTCCGATGAATTACGCCAAGACGCCGGAACTGATCGAGATGGCCAAGGAATCGGCGCGCTGCGGCGGAATGTATACCGCCCATATGCGCAGTGAAGGCGATCACATCGAAGATGCCGTGGAAGAAACCATCGATATTGCGCGCCAGAGCGGCGCTCCTGCGGAAATCCATCACTTCAAATTCATCGGCCGCGACAATTGGGGCAAGCGCGACAAGGTGATTGCCATGATCAACGCGGCGCGCGCGTCGGGCGTGCGCATCACCGCGGACATGTACACCTACACGGCGGGGGGCACGGGAGTGGACGCATCCTTGCCTCCGTGGGTTCACGACGGCGGCCCCGAAGCCATGGTGGCTCGCCTGAAAGATCCTGCCGTTCGGGCCAAGGTGATTGCGGCGATGCGCGAACGGCATCCCAAGGACTGGGAAAACTTAGGCCAGCAGGCCGGTCCCGATGGCATGTTGATCCTGAGCGTCAAGCACACCGAACTTAAACCACTGATCGGCAAGACGGTGGCCGAGGTCGCGAAGGCCCGTCATGTCAGCCCGGAGGATGCCATCATCGATCTGGTGATTGAGGACGATGCCAGCGCGGGCGCTGCCTATACCATCATTACCGAGGACAACATCCCGCGGCAATTCGTGCAGCCCTGGGTGAGCTCCGGATCCGATGCGGAATCGAGCGCGCCGGAGGGTGTGTTCTTGCTATCCTCAACTCACCCACGCGCCTATGGCAACTTTGCGCGCATCTTCGCCAAGTACGTTCGCGAGGAGCACGCGCTGTCGGTCCAAGAAGCGGTCAGAAAAATCACCAGCTTACCCGCGGATGTGTTGTCGCTCACGGATCGCGGCCGCCTGCGGGCCGGCGCATTTGCCGACATCGTGATCTTCGACCCGAATACAATTCAAGACCACTCCACGTACGCCAAGCCCATGCAGTACGCCACCGGGGTGACCGATGTGTTCATCAATGGTCAGCTTGCGCTCAAGGACGGGGAACCCACTGGAGCTTCAACGGGCCGTTTCCTGCGCGGACGCGCCTGGACCGGAACGCCGGGCGGAGGCTGCCGCGCGTCAGCCAAGGACTGGACCTGGATCGATCAGCCGCCGATTGGCTAGCTTCGCGGCAGGTCTGCAATGCTGATCACGGCAATTTCCTGCAGGATGAGGAAGCGCGGCAGTCCTTCATTTGGGAGTAGCGAATGATTCTAGTACTTGGCAGCGTCGTCGCGAAAGAAGACCGCGTTGCGGAAGCGCTTGCACTCAGCCAAGCTCATGTGGTTCGATCGAGGGCAGAGCCAGGCTGTCTCGCACACGCCGTGCATCGAGATGCCGAGAAGCCGTCACGCTTGGTGTTCGTGGAGCGATGGGACAGCCAGGAAGCGCTTTGGCAGCACTTCAAGGTGCCGGCTTCCCGGGCCTTCGCGAAGGCGCTTGCTGGCTTTGCCGCAGAGGAACCAAGCATGGACGTATACGAAGCGACGTCGATACAGATCCCTGGCAAAAGCGCGGGCTGACCTGTTGATCAATACCCTGCGCCGCCGGTTTTCGTGGCTCATCATGGTCATCTTATGCGTCGCCGCTGCGAACCCGGCTCGCTCTGCCATCGAGTACGCACAGATTACCGGTGGTCGGGTCCAAGGCGAAGTATACGACGGGCTCGCATCATTCAAAGGAGTGCCTTTCGCTGCCCCGCCTCTCGGCGCGCTGCGATGGCGGGTTCCGCAACCTGTCGTTGCATGGAGCGAAGTGCGCAAAACAGACACCTTCGCGCCACCGTGCATTCAACCGTGGGCCGGCAATCCCAGTCAGAATCTGCCCAGCGAAGATTGCCTCTACTTGAATGTCTGGACCGCCGCGCGCACATCAAAGGAGCGCCGCCCCGTCATGGTCTGGATCCATGGCGGCGGCTTGACCAACGGCATGTCTTGGCAGCTTTTGTCCCATGGCACGAAACTCGCGCCAGAAGGCGTGGTTCTGGTCACGATTGCCTATCGGCTCGGCGCTTTGGGCTTCCTTGCTGCTCCCGAACTTACCCGCGAGTCGGGCAAGGGCTCGGGAAACTATGGGCTTTTCGACACCGTGGCGGCGCTAAAGTGGGTCCAAGCGAACATTGCGCAGTTCGGCGGTGATCCGTCACGAGTCACGATATTCGGCGGCTCATCCGGCGCCCTTATCGTCAGTCTGCTCGCCGGCGCACCGGCGGCGAAGGGCTTGTACTCGCGCGCCATCGCGCAGGGCGGGGGTGGGTTTTATCCAAAATTCTGGCGCTATCCCCAACCTCTCGGTGATGCGGAGATGCAGGGCGAAGAGTTTTTCAAATCACTAGGCGTGTCGGATCTGAAATCCGCACGCAGCCTTCCCGCCGACGCGATATTGAAGGCGCCTGATCCCGGACCCTCCGGATTCGGCGCCACCATTGATGGTGACTTGGTGGTGGGCACCAACCTCGAACTCTTCGAGCAGGCACGCTTTAACGACACTCCGATCCTGGTCGGCTTTGCCTCTGATGAAGTAGGCGCGACGCCACCTCAGCGTTTGGTGGACATTCTGGAATCCGCGATGGCCCGACCGGGCTGCGAGGATGCACGAACTGCCGTTTCCAAGGCATATCCGCACACGGACCGCTATCTCTATCGGGATTTCTATGACGGCTGGCCAACCTGGACGTGGGCACGATTACAATCCATCAAAGGCCATCACCGCGCATACGTTTACATCTTCGACGTACACGGCGCCGAACACCCCTTCGGCGCTTGGCACGCCGCTGAATACCCTTTCGTTTTCGGCAATTTTCCCTATCCTCCGAGCGCTAGCGACGAGGCCGCTTCCGCGCTAATTCGTAAATACTGGATAAACTTCGCCGCGCACGGCGATCCTAACGGGCCAGGTCTGCCCGTTTGGAAAGCGTTCGACGATGACTCACCCATGGCAATGATCTTTGGCGATTCCTCGCACTCGCAGCTCTTTCCGAATATCGGCGGGATCAAAGCGCTGGATGCGCTCATGCGGTGCGGTACCTGAGCAACATTGAATCATGGCCTCCCATTCCGAAAGGATCATTGATCTTTACGAGCGCAATGCTCACCACTACGTCGCTGATCGCCGTCGCGTAGGCTGGGACGAGAGCGCGTGGCTCGATCGATTCACTGGGCTCTTGCCGCAACGTGCGAGCATACTCGACATCGGCTGCGGTTCCGGCGAACCGATCGCGCGTTACTTGATCGAGCGAAGCTTCGTCGTAGAGGGAGTGGACGCCTCGCCAACCCTGATCGCCGTCTGTCGCGAACGATTTCCAAATCAGCGCTGGGATGTGGCTGATATGCGCACGCTTGCGCTCGGCAAGACATTTGATGGCTTGCTGGCCTGGGACAGCTTTTTCCACCTGTCCCACGATGCTCAGCGCCTCATGTTTCCCATTTTCAGACTACACGCCAACCCCGGCGCCGCACTGATGTTCACCAGCGGGCCATCCCACGGCGAAGGGATTGGTTCCTACCATGGCGAGCCGCTTTATCATGCCAGCCTGTCGCCCGAGGAGTACGACACCCTGCTCAAATCGAATGGGTTTCGTGTCGAGGCGCATGTTGCCGAAGACCCCACCTGCGCGGGGCACACGATCTGGCTTGCCCAGTCGGAACGGTGAGATTCGGTGAAGTGACTTAGGAGTTCAACAATGAAAAAGAGACTTCCGGGCGTTTTCTTAGCATGCGCGCTGCCTTGCGTTGCGTTGACTCAGCAGGCCGGGGTCGATGCATCAGCGAACTTTATCAAGCCGGGCGATAACCTCGTTCTCGAGAACATTCCGCCGATTGCCGCGAAGATTGCAGAGGCAACTGCAAAGTACGATGCTTCGCGTGCATCGATCTTCCTCGGCTGGCATCCTACGCGGCGCGAGATGCTGATCAGCACACGGTTCGGCGATACTTATCAGATCCATTCAGTCGCGATGCCGGGCGGTGCCCGGCGGCAACTGACCTTTTATCCCGATTCGGTGTTCAGCGCTCAGTACCTTCCCGATGGTAAGTCATTTCTATTTCAGAAAGACATTGGCGGAGGAGAGTGGTATCAGATCTACCGCTATGACCTCGCCACGGGAGACGAGGCGCTTCTGACGGACGGCCACAGCCGCCACGAGTACTACCTTCTGGCGCACCATGACACGAGTCTCGTATTTACCTCGACTCGCCGCAACAACAAAGACGATGATCTGTGGATAGTGGACGCCGCGGATCCTAATGCGGCCGGCAACGCACATATCTTGACGCAGGTAGAGGGCGGCGGCTGGGCACCCCTCGATTGGTCGCCTGACAATCGACAGCTTCTCGTGCTCCAGTACATATCGGCCAATGAAAGCTACCTATGGCTGGTTGACGCAAAAACGGGCGACAAAAAGCTGCTTACTCCGCGTCCTCACGGCGATTCCGTCGCGTACGCGGCCGCTGCGTTCAGCCATGACGGCAAGAGCATCTATGTGCTGACCGATCGCGATAGCGAATTTCAACGCCTCGCGCGCATGGACCTCGAGGGCCTGCGGCCGGAATACCTCACGAGTGCCATCCATTGGGATGTGGATTCGATGTCGGCGAGCGAGGATGGCAAATCCATTGCGTTTGTCGCAAACGAGAATGGCTTCAGCAAGCTTTATGTTCTCGATACCGCGAGCGGAGCGTGGCGGCCCCTATCGAATATTCCTGCGGGCGTTGTCTCAGGCCTTCGCTTTCACGCGGACAGCCGCGACTTGGGCTTTGAGGTGGGGTCTGCCAGGAGCCCTGATGATGACTTCTCCGTGAACATCGAGAGCGGAAAAATCGACCGGTGGACGCAGGGGGAAACCGGCGGACTGGATCCGGAGACATTCGTCGAGCCGACGCTGATCAAATGGAAGAGCTTCGACGGGCTGGAACTGAGCGGCATCCTGCATGAGCCGGATGCGGCCAAGTTTCCAGGCAAACGACCGGTGATGATCGAGATCCACGGTGGCCCCGAGGGGCAGGCCCGTCCGGAGTATATGGGGCGGGAGAATTATTTGATTAATGTCCTCGGCGTGGCGATCCTCGAGCCCAATGTGCGCGGATCGACAGGTTACGGCAAGTCGTTTCTCAAGCTCGATAATGGCTTTCACCGCGATGCGACGTACAAGGATATAAACGCGCTTCTCGATTGGATCGGCAAGCAGCCGCGATTCGACGCCAGCCGCGTAATGGTCTATGGCGGAAGCTATGGCGGGCACATGACTTGGGCTGTGTCCGCCTTCTACAACGATCGGATCCGTTGCGCCATGCCCATCGTCGGGATGTCGAACCTCGTGACTTTTCTCGAGCACACCGAGGAGTATCGCCGGGATCTGCGCCGTGTCGAATACGGCGATGAGCGCGATCCGGCCATGCGAGCGTACCTGGAGAAAATCGCGCCGATGAATCACCTCGATGCCATGCATAAGCCGATCTTCGCGGTGGTCGGCAGAAATGACCCCCGCGTGCCATGGACCGAATCTCGCCAGATTATCGACAAGCTCAATGCGCAAGGCACGCCCACGTGGTTTTTGATTGCGAACGATGAGGGGCACGGCTATTCAAAGAGAAAAAATCTGGACTTCCTGTTTGACGCGGAAGTAGCCTTCATTCAGAAATATTTGTTGAATTAGCCGGGCTCTCGCCAACAAGGTCGGCATCATGGATGCTTCCAATGTCGCGAAACAACGGGATTTCAAGAGCGCCGAGTTTATCAAGGAGCAGGCCGATGAGAATGGATGATCAGGGAGAGAGCGAGAACGTTGATGACGTTCGCGGCTCGAGCGGCGGCTTTCGGCCCATCCATGGGATCGGAATAGGCTCCGTTGTCGTCGCCCTCATCGGCGGCTGGCTCCTCGGCGTCAATCCACTGCAGATACTTGGATTGATGAGTGGGGACAACTCCTCCTCCGTACAACCGCTATCTGATCAGCCGGCGCAGGTTCCGCCCGCAAATGACCCGCAGGTGAGATTTGTGTCCCAGGTATTGCGCAGCACCGAGACTGTGTGGGCAACGGCCTTCAAGGAGCGCGGCGCGGTGTACGTGGATCCGAAACTCAAGCTTTTTCGCGATAGCTATCCGACAGCCTGCGGCGAGGGAGATGCCGCGGCCGGCCCCTTTTATTGCTCGAACGATCGGACGGTATATTTGGATTTGGGGTTTTTCGATGTCATGACCGAGAAGCTTGGCGCTCCGGGTCAATTCGCGCACGCCTATGTGATTGGTCACGAGGTCGGTCATCACGTGCAGAATCTTCTGGGCACCCTGTCAAGAGTCGACGCGCAGAGAGACAGCAGCGGCCAAGCGCGCTCCAATGAATTGAGCGTGCGGCTTGAACTGCAGGCTGATTGCTACGCGGGCGTTTGGGCGAAGCGGTCGCAGGACGAGCAAGGCTGGCGCCTGGAGCCCGGCGACATTCAGACCGCGCTGAACGCGGCAGCGCAAATCGGCGACGATACTTTACAGCGTCGCGGTCGAGGAACTGTCGTGCCGGAGTCTTTCGCCCACGGGACGAGTGCTCAGCGTGTCGCTTGGTTCAAGCGTGGCATTGATTCCGGTCAGATCGATGCTTGCGATACATTCTCGGCCGCTCATTTATAGGGCCGGGCTGTCCAACGGCTCGTGGGGCCGGGTCAGTGGTTGTCTTCGGTTCACAGGCGATGCGAGCCTGTAAAGGCGAGGTCGTCGATCATATCTTCGAACTCTTCTTCCGGTGGCCGCTTCGAGAGCCATCCCAGGCATCTGTTTGCCGGCATTGGGCGCGCAAATAGAAAGCCCTGGCCGTGATGGCAGCCTAAGCTCTCCAAGATCTCTGCCTGTTGGTAGCCCTCGATGCCTTCGGCGATCACTTCGATATGCAGGTTTCTGGCTATCGCGATGATGGCGCGCACGATCGCCAAATCGCTGGCATCGGTGACGATATCGCGCACAAAGCTCTTGTCGATCTTGAGCGTGTCGACACTCCAGTGCTTCAAATAGGCGAGACTCGAATAGCCGGTACCGAAGTCGTCGATCGCGATCTTGATGCCGAGATCGCGCAAATTCGCCAGGGTATCCTGGCGGTTCTCACCTGATTTCGGCGCTCGACTGTCAAACACGCCACGTTCGGTCATTTCAAGCTGAAGCAGCTCCGGGCGCATGTCATGAATTTTGAGGAGCGACATGATCTTTGATTGAAATTCTCCCCGCAAGAGCTGCGAGGGCGCGACGTTTAAAGAAACCGGCACGAGCGAGACGCCGGTGCTGCGCCAATTCGTCATATCCTGCAGCGTGCGGTGGAGCACATAGTTGCCAATGGGCACCACCAAGCCGGTTTCTTCGGCCACGGGAATGAACCAATCCGCGGGTATCATGCCGTGAATGGGATGGTGCCAGCGGATGAGGGCCTCCAATCCGATGGTCTTGCGCGTGCCCAAGTTGATCAAGGGCTGATAGTAGACATCTAATTGCTTCAAACGCAGCGCCTCGCGCAGCATCACTTCTACCGCCATGCGGTGTTTGACGCGTTCATTCATTTGCTGGCTGAAGATCTGTACGTTGTTGCGTCCGCGGTCCTTGGCCTGGTACATGGCCGTATCGGAGTGCTTCAGCAGCTCGACCATGTCGGCGCCGTCCCGCGGAAAGAGGCTGATCCCGACGCTGGCGGAGGTCTGCAAGGAGCGATTGTCCACGACAATCGGAGCATTCAAAATCTCGACGATGCGGCCGGCACCGAAGGTCACTTCCTCGTCGGACTTGAGGTTGAGAAAGACAATGACGAACTCATCGCCGCCCATGCGCACGATGACATCGGCGTCCCGCACGCATTGGCGCAAACGACTGGTCACGACTTGCAGCAGCTTGTCGCCGGTCTCGTGGCCATAGGTATCGTTGATGTGCTTAAAGCGGTCGAGGTCCAGAAATACGATTCCCAGCATCAGTCCCTTCGACCTGGCCGAATCGATGGCCTCCGGCAAGAAGGAGGCCAGATAGTGCCGGTTCGGCAAGCCGGTCAGCTGATCGTGGTGGGCAATCCGCGCGAGGCGCTCCTGGTTTTCGATGAGCTGCAACTCGGCCTTCTTGCTGACCGACACATCCCTCGTCACGTAGGCATACACTTCGCGCCCGTCCATGTTGAGCGTGCTCGAACGCACCTCCACTTCGATAATCGTTCCGTCCTTGCAGCGATGTTCCATGGGAAGCGCGAGCTGTGACTGCGTGTCGCGAAGCTGGGAGCAAATCTCTTGCATCGACTCATCGTCGGTGGCAAATAGATCGGCGAGATTCCTCGTCAGAATTTCTTCACCGTCGTAGCCCAGACGTGTCTGCAGAGCAGGATTCGCGTAGAGAAGTTCGTGGCTCAGCGCATCGCAAATGAGGATGCCATCGTTGGCCTGATCGATGATGTCCTTGTAATGAGCGTGGGCGCGGCGCGCGCCAAAATATTGGGCCCGCAGAATGAGCGCAATCGCTGCCAGTAAGGTGGTTACTGCCAGAGCCATGATCAGTCCGGCACCGTGCGCCCAACGATCGAATGCCAGCATGATCGGATCGGCCAACGAAGAGTCGACGTAGAAGGCCATAGCCGCCATGGCAATGGCCACACCGCCGATTGCATACGCCGTCCGTGCGCGGCTCGTCGGATGCGCCTGCAATGGGGAGCGCGCGGGCATCAATCAAATCCCCATGTATGCGAGCGATGTTGTTTTAAGTCATTCGACATAATCAACGAATTACCAATTTGTGCTTCACGCTTTACTATCTCGAATGACCGCACATGCGGCTGATAGCTGCCTCACACTCCATGACGCGCCAATGTGACAGGGCACTGAGACGACTGTAGGACAGCCGGTTGACTCGGCGAGGGCAAAGCGGTCAACAGGGAAACTAACCTGGGTTAGTGCAAGGAATACGGCGCTGTCGCAGACGGGGGATTTCGAGTATGACGAAACCGAAGGGTAGAAATCGCCATTTAGGGATCACCGTCGTTGGGATCTTCGCCATTGTCGCCGGCTTGGGCGAGGTGACCGTCGGATTCACCGGAAACTTTCTAGGTCCGATCCGCCATCTGCGCTGCTCAGTTTATGGCGTCGGTCGTGTACTCTGATAAGCCCCGGCGACTTTTTCCAGCCAAGGTCGCGCAACAGCGCGTAACGAGCGGTCCAGAATGTATTGCGGATCGCGGCAATCAAAGAGAATTCGTTTGCCTCGCTGGGCGCGTACCAAAGCGAACGCCTTATCGGCCGTGCGGCTGTTGTCAAACATCAGAGTCATGTCGGCGAGCGGCGCGGCGTAGCCGATGGCGCGCTGGGTTCGCGGGAACCTCGTGATCAGTTTGTCGAGTGGCACCCCGTGGCCGCCTTGCTCCCTGCGAGTCTCGACTCTCAAAATGGACAGTGGCGCCGTGCTCAAGCCGACAAACAGCAGCACGACAAAATAGCCGGCCGCCTGCAGAGTCTTGATGACGCCGGCTTTGGATTCGACGCGCCCGTCGGGAAGCGTTTTCCAGTGGGAGAACACCGTTTCAAACGCGAACGGCATTTTTTGTTCCATGACGAGTCCCACGAATGCTTGTACTCCCGCTTGAGAGAGCAGTTGCCAGCGAGTGTCATTGTCGCGCAGCTTTTGGGCCCAGCCAGGCAGGTGTCCGGTCTTTGAATCGGCAGGGGGCAAGATGGAGGCGGTGATCCGATCGGCATTGACCAATGGAATTTGCAATCGCGGTGCGAGGCGTTCATTCCAAAGCGTCGTCTTGCCGCTGCCGTTGTGGCCTGCAAGAACGAAGGCGGTGGGTTTGCTTTTTCCCGACGCTGCTTGCTGCAGCAGCCTGGATAATCCCGGCGGCCGTCGCCAGGGTTTCACGAAACCTTGAATTTGCCGCCGATGAGTCTGCCTGTGCGGCGAGTACCGTCGCGCGACATTCTCACGACCTGTGTCGCATCGAGGGGGTCCGCGGAGTAGGCGAAAATGTCGTCAGACTCGTTAGTAAAAATCGAGTCTTTGCGGATTCCGGGTTTATCCAATGCTTTGGCCGTCTTGCGCAACATGGCTCCGGCTTGATCGGCGCGGCGAGCGCGCCCAGCGATCTTAACCACGGGCCCGGTTCGGACCATGGTCAGATCCTTGTCCAAAGTCGCTATGCGCTTTTCCCTCAGCTCGGCGCCTTTGCGCGTGCCGCGGGAAATGGTCCTGCCATTCTTACTCGCCATAACTAAATAGTCTCGCAAACAGATGGAGATTGCTAATTGCCGGACCGCTCAATCAGCAATTTCTGTGCGGTTCCCTGCATTTTCAAGCGGTTAGACGGCATCTAAAGCAGCGCGATCGTCATGGTAAGGGTCAGTGCCTCGCCGGCCGGCACCATGACGATGCCCGGCTTGGTTCTGAAATCCGCTGAGAATCCTTCAGGGTCCGCCATGCCATCCCAAGGCTCTATGCAAATGAAATTCGCTGCGGTCTTGGTCCACACACCCAGGTAACGCGCATTTGGAAACGCTACTTGAATTCGCGGGCCCTCCTTTGCGCCATAGGTCACCGAGCGGCTGCGGAGGCAATCGAAGATGATGACATCGTCCTGAAATAAAGCATCGTCAAGAGCCAGGCATCGATCCGAGACCGGCGAGGGATGAGACTGCGGGCTCAGCAACCCTTGCGCATTCAGACGCCGAATCGGCTCAGGCTCGGCGCGCGCGAATTCAATGAAGTGAGACGAGCGTGCATGCCCGAAGGGCAGCGGCCATCGAAACGCGGGATGGAACCCAATGCTGGCTGGCATGTCCGCAGCGCCCTTGTTGCGAACGCCGGCAGTCATGGTAAGGGCCGATCCTTCGATCGCGAAGTGGACATCCAATTCGAAGTTGAAAGGATATACCTGGAAGCTCGCCTCGTCCGCCGTCAACCTGAACGCCGCGGCAGCTGCGCTCGTCTCGATGTTGTCGAACAACTTGCCGCGCGCAAAGCCATGTCTCGATAAGGGGAAGTCCTTCGAGTCCAGTCGGTAGCTGCCGCCCGCGAGCGCGCCAACGATGGGAAAGAGCAACGGCGCCCGCCCAGCCCACACGGCCGGATCGCCGTCCCACAAGAGATCCCGCCCGCTGTGATCTCGAAGAATCGATAATTGCGCGCCTAAGGGATCGATGGCGGCGGTCAGCTCCCCGGAACCGATCGATACCCACTGCTTTTGTTGGTCAGCCATGCTTTTGCAACTGCCCGCCGTCTTGGGGATACTGCAGTCTACAGGCTGGCAGTAAGCACCGAGGGATTCATGATCGACCTGGTTCACGCCTCCGTGATCGTTGACAAGGCTTTGGCCCATGGCAGAAGCCTCAACCTGCCGCCGCTCACGGTAGCCGTGCTCGATGCCGGCGGCTGTCTCGTGTCCTTCAAGCGCGAGGACGGCTCGAGCCTGCTGCGTCCCGAGATCGCCCAGGCCAAAGCCTGGGGAGCGCTCGGCATGGGAGTGGGCAGCCGCGCGCTGGCGCAGCGAGCGTCGGTAGCTCCGGCGTTCGTGTCGGCGGTCAACGCGCTTGCCGGCGGCCGACTGATCCCGGTTCCTGGTGGAGTCCTGATTCGCTCGAGCGATCATTCCATCATCGGGGCGGTGGGAATTACCGGAGCCACGTCCGATGAAGACGAGGCCTGCGCCGCGGCCGGCATCAAGGCGGCGGGCTTCATCGCCGATACCGGAGAAAGCACGGTCGGCGCTCCGAAAGCTAAATAGCCAGATGGCCCAGAGGAATGCGCATCGAGCGCTTGACGGTCGCGAGCACCACGCTTGATTGCATGTCGCGAACATTGGGTACGCGAATGAGTTTCTTGAGGACGACATTGCTCAGTGCGTCCAGATCCTTTCCATAGACCTCCAGAATGAAATCGTAGCTGCCCGTCATCGCAAAGCACCGGGTGACTTCCTCCATCAGCGCAATCTCGCGTTCGAATCTCGCCACGGTTTCGTCGGTGTGCTCGGTCAATTTGACCTGCACGATGGCGAGCACGGCCAGTCCCACCTGAGCGGGATTGAGCACGGCCGCATAGCCTTCGATCACCCCCGCCGATTCCAGCGCTTTGATGCGCCGGGCGCAGGGTGTGGGCGACAAACCGACCGACTCCGCCAGATCCACCACCGATAACCTGCCGTCGCGCTGCAGCGCGGCAAGTATCTTGGCATCGTAACGATCGAGTTGCATGATTTGGCTAAAAGTTGCCATCGATTTAGTGATTATCACTAAAGGAGCGCGAACACGTTAGCATTTTTGGCGATTTTTCGGGGCATTCTTGCATTAGTCTTCAGTACGGGCATTGCCACAGAGGATCGCGATGGTTGCCAGTCCGAAACAGATGCAGCAAGGGCCCAGGGCGAGCGCGATTGATTGGCCCTCGCTGCTGCGCCAGATAGCCGTTTCACGCGCTCTCGATGACCTGGAAGAATTCACTCTTCTGCAGGAACGCAAAGTCCTCTATCAATTTTCGGCCCGCGGCCACGAATTGACCCAAGTGCTGCTCGCCGCTCAGCTCACCGGAGCCCGCGACGGCGTCGGCGGCTATTACCGATCTCGACCGCTGATGCTCGGCCTTGGACTTCCGCTGGAAGAGGCGCTGGCCTCGACGATGATGCGGGCGGGCGGCATGAGCGACGGCCGGGACATCGGCGTGGTGTTCAATATGCCGCGCAAACAAGGCGCCTGCGTGCTGCCCGTGTGCGGCGGGGTCGGAACTCAATACACGCCGGCCGTGGGCTGGGCCCAGGCGCTGCGCTATCGCGCCACGGTGCTGGGCGATGAGCAATGCAAGGACAGCATCGCCGTGGCTCACGGCGGCGAGGCGTCGACGGCCACCAATGGATTCTGGGCCGCATTGAATATCGTCACCACCGAGCAGTTGCCGTTCTTGTTTTTCATCGAGGACAACGGCTATGGGATCTCGGTCCCCTCCCAGCAGCAAACGCCCGGCGGAAACATCGCGCGAAATCTCCAGAGCTTTCGCGGCCTGCGCATTTTGGACGGCGACGCATCGGACCCCATCGCGGCCGCCGCGCTGATCGAAGACGCGGTGTCCGGCGTGAGATCCGGCGGTGGGCCGGCCTTCATAAGGCTCGTCGTTCCTCGCCTTTCCGGCCATTCCGGACAGGACACGCAGACCTACAAATCAGCGGCCGAGATTGCGGCCGAGAGGCAGCGCGATCCGCTCGCGAAGCTGCGCGAGCTACTGGTGCCGCACGACATTTCCGGCGCCGAATGGGATAGGGAGATGTCGCGGGCAAAAGAGCTGGTCGCCGAGACGCTCGCCCGTGTCAGCCAGCGTGCCATGCCTGATCCGAAGCGCGTTCGGCGCTATGTGTTTTCCGAAGCGCGTGCCGACGGCGGGATAGATTTGCAGCAGCAGGGCGGAATACGTTGTGACGGCATCCTGCCATCCGCCGGCATCGAGCAGGCTCAACCCCAAGGTCCGCGCATCAACTTGATGACGGCCGTGCGTCGCACCCTCGATCACGAACTCGCAACCAACCCGCGCATGCTCATCTTCGGCGAGGATGTCGGCCGCAAAGGCGGCGTGCATGCGGCGACCCTGGGGTTGCAGGAAAGGTTCGGTGCAGCCCGAGTATTCGATACCAGCCTTTCCGAGGAGGGCATCATCGGGCGCGCAGTCGGGATGGCGGCGGCGGGACTCATGCCCGTACCCGAAATCCAATTCCGAAAGTACGCCGATCCTGCCGCCGAACAACTGAACGACTGCGGAACGATGCGCTGGCGAACTGCGAATCGCTTTGCCGCACCCATGGTGGTCAGAATCCCGGGGGGCTTCTTCAAATGCGGCGACCCCTGGCACAGCCAATCCAACGAAGTGCAGTGGCTGCACGGGCTTGGGTGGCGCGTGGCCATGCCGTCGAATGCGCAAGATGCCGTGGGACTGCTGCGCAGCGCCTTGCGCGGCAACGATCCCACCATCTTTTTCGAACATCGATCGCTGCTGGATGGCAGTTGGGCGCGGCGCGCCTACCCGGGCGATGAATTCGTCGTGCCATTCGGCAAGGCCAGCCAACTGCGCGAAGGAACGGCACTCACGGTGGTGACCTGGGGCGCCATGGTGGAGCGTTGCGAGCTGGCGATTGAGGCCAGCGGCAGGTCGGCAGAACTCCTCGACTTGCGGACCTTGTCGCCCTGGGATCGCGAGGCAACGCTGGCGTCGGTTCGCAAGACTCGCCGCTGCCTGATTGTTCATGAGGACACCATGACCGCGGGCTTCGGCGCCGAGATTGCCGCGGTGCTTGCCAAGGAAGCGTTCTTTGATCTCGACGCGCCCATTGAGCGGCTCGCGATGCCCGATGTGCCGAGTCCGCACAACCCCGTGCTCCTTGATGCGGTTCTGCCCAATGTCGATGCCATCCAGCGGGCAATCAACGATTTGTGTGAAATTTGATCGTGGGCAGCAGCGTCGCCGACGTGTTGGCTCCGCCGAATGAGGAGGGTACTCGCGCCACCGTCTTGCGCTGGTGCAAGCTCGTCGGCGATCAGGTGCGCAAGGACGAGCCGCTGGTGGAACTCGAAACCGACAAGGTCACGGTAGAAGTCCCTGCGCCCGCCAGCGGCACGCTGATCGAAGTTCTCAAGCAGGTGAATGCCGAAGTCACGCCTGACGAGGTGCTCGCTCGACTAAGCCTCGCGGGCGAATCAGCGCCGCAGACAGTATCCTCGGAGACGGCGGCGCCGATGGCCACCGCTGAAAACGCGCCGGCAGCCAAGGCAATGCCGGCTGGGCACGCAGACTTGAGTCCGGCGGTACGCCGACTGTTGAGCGAGCACGCCATTGCGCCCGGCGACATCAAAGGCACGGGCCGCGGCGGCCGCATCACCGCCGATGATGTGGCGCGCCATGTGGACAAGTCAGGCGGCAGCCCGCAGCCGCAAGACATGCGCATCGCCCATACCGCGATCCGGCGCCGCGTGGCCAAACACATGGTGCGCAGTCTTGCCGACGCACCGCATGTCACGACGCTGTTCGAGGCGGATATGACGCGCGTGCTCAAGCATCGCTCCTTGCACGCCGCGGACTACGAGTCTCGCGGGACGCGATTGACGCTAACCGCCTACTTCATCAGCGCCTGCGGCCAAGCGCTGTGCGAGCACCCGCAAGTGAATGCCACGTTTCACGAGGATGCGCTGCAGCTGCACGCGGAGGTGAACATTGGCGTGGGTACGGCGCTGGGCAGTCAAGGATTGATCGTTCCGGTCATTCACAGTGCGCAGGCCTTGAGTCTGTTCGCGATCGCGAAGCGTCTCAATCAGCTGGTCGACTCGGCGCGCGCCGGCACTCTCGCTCCCGAGGACGTGCGCGGCGGAACTTTCACGATCTCAAATCATGGCGTCGGCGGAAGCCTGCTGGCGGCGCCGATCGTGATCAACCAGCCGCAAGTCGCGATTCTCGGCATCGGAAAACTCCAGCGCCGTGTGTGCGTGGTGCAGGCGGCCGGCGATGAATCCATCGCGGTACGGTCCATGTGCTATCTGACCTTGACCATCGATCATCGCGCGCTGGATGCCTTCCAGGCAAATGCCTTCTTGAGCGCAGTTGTATCCGCGCTCGAGCGGTGGCCGGAGGAAGAGGGGCTCTAGACCTGCTGGATGCCGCCAAAGCGCTGCAAGACTGCGGAATCGGCCGCCGGCAGCGCTCCTTCGAGCGTAGCCGCGATTCGCGACAGGTAAATCTCCGAAGGATGAAAAACTTGCGCGTAAATCTCGCGACACAGCGCCGCGGCTTGCGCACCGGGCCAATTGGGGCGCAGCAGCTGCCGCGGCAATAGAGGATCCCGCAGATGCAAGCGGCGATATTCATGAATCAGAAGCGTTCGCACGATGAAGCAGCCCTGATCATCGACGCCGCGCCGGCCCGCAAGCGCCGAGTGCACGCGCTCGAAGCGCTTGACGAAGCGTTGGTAGCGAAGCCCGAGATCTTCCAAATCCCAACCTAGAGTGACCAGGCGTTCCGGAGCATCCTCTTGCGCGAGAACGGCATCGAAGGCGATGGTTCTCGACAACAAACCCGAGCGGCGCTGCGCGCGCAATTCGGTCGAATCGAACTCGGGGTGAGCAAACACGCCATTGGAGATCTCGCCGAATCCGCGCCAGATCAGTTCTTCGCGAACTTGTTTGCGCTCGGCGGCCGGCATGGGCGGCACGACAATCAGGGTCCATCGGCCCGACCATGCGCTATCCGGTGCGCTGTAGATGCGCGTGGTTGCCTCCGCGAATCGCTCGCGTCCGTGCTTCGACAGCCGGTATTCGCTCAGCTTGCCCTCGCGGCGCCCTTCGAGCCAGCCATCTTTGGCCAGCCGGACCGTGGCGGTTCGCACCAAGCGCTCATTCAATCCAAACGGCTCTGCCAGTTCAATCAGGCTGCCGAGGGCGATGGCCCCGCCCCGCGGCATGATCGAATCGCCAAACACTGTCACGATGAGCGAGCCGCCGCGCAGCGGGCGCTGGCGGCGAAATCGGGCGATGAGTTCGGCGGCGGCGCCGGAGGCAGTATCGGTCATGCGGCGGCATTGTATGACGATACCGCCCTATATGACACAAAAAATATTGCTTTATGAAGTTTTCTGTATCAGAATACCGGAAGCGGCAAACTCGAGGGCGCAGGCATGTATACGCAAGGCTTGGATGTGCAAGGGGCCGATGCTGCGGCAGCGGATGCGGCGGCGCCGGATGAAGGCGCGCTCGAGCAGCGTTTCCTCGCCCGCGTCGATGCCGAGCAGAAGATCGAGCCCAAGGATTGGATGCCCGCCCGGTATCGAAGCAGCTTGATTCGTCAGATCTCCCAGCATGCGCATTCCGAGATCGTCGGTATGCTGCCCGAAGGCAATTGGATCACGCGCGCGCCCACGCTCAAACGCAAGGCGATTTTGATCGCCAAGGTGCAAGATGAGGCCGGCCACGGCGCGTACCTCTATAGCGCAGCCGAGACCTTGGGCGTGAGCCGCGATCAGCTCATCGATCAGTTGCTGTCCGGCAAGGCCAAATATTCGAGTATTTTCAATTATCCGACGCCGACCTGGGCGGATGTGGGCGCGATCGGCTGGCTGGTCGATGGCGCCGCCATCATGAATCAGATCCCGTTGTGCCGCTGCTCATATGGCCCCTACGCGCGCGCCATGGTGCGGGTCTGCCGCGAGGAAAGCTTCCATCAGCGCCAGGGCTACGACCTCATGCTGCAATTGGCGCAAGGCACGGCGGAGCAGAAGCGCATGGCGCAGGACGCTTTGAACCGTTGGTGGTGGCCGGCCCTCATGATGTTCGGGCCGTCGGATGCCAACTCGACTCACACCGGCGACTCGCAGCGCTGGAAGATCAAGCGGTTCTCGAACGATGAACTGCGGCAAAGGTTCGTCGATTTCACGGTGCCCCAGGCGAAGTATCTAGGGCTCACGGTTCCCGACCCATTGCTGCGCTGGGACGAGTCGCGGCAGCAGCATGAATTCGGGCCCATCGACTGGAGCGAGTTCGATCAAGTGTTGAAAGGCAATGGTCCCTGTAATGCCGAGCGCATGGCCGCGCGCCGCAAGGCGCACGCCGACGGCGCATGGGTGCGCGAGGCGGCGAGTGCTTACGCGGCCAAGCAGCGCGATCGCCTCGCCCGCGCCGCTTAGTTTGGGGGTCAATGATGCAAGACAATCGCCAGTGGCCTCTGTACGAAGTGTTCATCCGCGCACGCGGCGGCCTCGATCACAAACACGTCGGCAGCCTGCACGCCGCCGATGCGAAGATGGCGATCGATCACGCCCGCGATCTGTACACACGGCGCCAGGAAGGTGTGAGCATATGGGTGGTAGCCTCCAGGGAAATCACGGCGTCGGATCCTGCGGAAACCGACTCATTGTTCGAACCCGCTCGCGACAAGATTTATCGCCACCCGACCTTTTATGAGATTCCGGATGAGGTCAAGACGCTATGAGTCCGGCGTTATCCGAAGGGGAGCGCCAGGCACTCTATCGGTACGTGCTGCGCCTCGGCGACTTGAGCCTGGTGCTAGGACAGCGCCTCGGTGAATGGGTAGGTCATTCCCCCGCGCTCGAAGAGGATTTGGGCATGGCCAACATCGCGCTCGACATGATTGGCCAGGCGCGGCTGCTCTTGAGCTATGCCGCTGAAGTCGAAGCCAAAGGGCGCGATGAAGATCAGATCGCCTACCTGCGCGATCAGAGCGGCTACTTGAACGCCGTGTTGGTGGAGCAGCCGAACGGCGATTTTGGCCAGACCATCATTCGTCAGGTGCTGATCGATGCTTTTCAGCTTGAGTTGTACCAGCGCATGACGGACTCGGCCGACTCCCGATTGGCCGCGATTGCCGCGAAATCCGTGAAGGAGGTCCGTTATCACCTGCGCTACAGCAGTGGCTGGCTGGTGCGGCTCGGCGACGGCACCGAGGAAAGCCGCTCGCGGGTTCAGTCCGCCCTCGAGCTGCTCTGGCCCTACACCGTCGAGCTCTTCGCCGACGATGAGCTGGATCGGACCATGGCCGCTCTTGGCATCGCGCCGCGCTTATCCGACGTGCAAGCCGCTTGGGATCGGCGTATCGACGAGATTCTCTCGGAGGCGACGCTCCAGCGGCCGAAGGATCGCCCGTATGCCTGGCATGGCAAGCGCGGCCAGCACAGCGAGCATTTGGGATACATCCTCGCGGAAATGCAGCATCTGCAGCGAGCTTATCCGGGTGCGCGCTGGTGAATGACCTCTGCGCGCCCGCGGCCCTGTCGTGCATCGATCTCGAAGAACGAGTTGCGCGGGCGTGGCGGGCGCTCGAACGCGTAGAAGATCCAGAAATTCCTTCCGTGAGCATCGTCGATCTGGGATTGATTCGTTTCGTCAACGCACCATCCCAGCGTCGTGTGGACATCGGATTGTCGCCCACCTACGTCGGATGCCCCGCGACCGAGGTGATTCGCCAATCGGTGGAAGCGGCCCTCGATGCGGCGCACATCGGCGACTATGCGGTGACGATCGTGTTATCGCCCGCATGGACCAGCGATTGGATCAGCGACGAAGGTCGCCGCAAGCTCGCGCTTCAAGGCATCGTCCCGCCTGAGAAGGTGGTTTCAAGCATGCGCGACGTGCTGCGTGGCGAAAGACCCGTGGCGTGTCCGCGCTGTCAATCGGTGGACACCGAAACGATAAGCGAGTTCGGCTCGACGCCCTGCAAGGCGCTGCATCGATGCCGCGCCTGTCTCGAACCCTTCGAATACTTCAAGTGCATCTGAGTTAGACCATGGCAATGCCGAGTTTTCATGCGCTGAAAGTGAAAGCGGTCGAGCGCGTTGCCGAAGATGCCACCTGCATCACCGTGGAAATCCCCGCGGCGCTGCGCGAGGCATTTAGCCATCACGCGGGCCAATATGTCACCGTTCGCCGCACGATCAATGCGAATGACGAACGCCGGACCTACTCCATTGTGACGGCGCCGGGTGCAGGTGCACTGAAATTAGGCATTCGAATGCAAGCCGGCGGCCGCGTGTCTTCTGATATTGCCGCCAATTTACGGCCCGGCGATATGCTCGATGTCGGTACGCCGATGGGACGATTCCGCGTGGCTGTGGACCCTCAGCGTCAGCACAGTTACGTGGCTTTTGCGGCAGGCAGCGGCATCACGCCCATTCTTTCGCTGGCGACGGATATTCTCGCCAGGGAGACGGGCAGCCGCTTCACGCTGATCTACGGCAATCGCAGCACTTCCCGCACCATGTTCCTCGAGGAAGCTCTCGCGCTCAAAAATCGCTACCTGGATCGATTTGCGGTGCATTTTGTGATGAGCCGCGAACCGCAGCAAACCGACATGCTGAATGGCCGCATCGATGCACAAAAGGTTGGCGAGCTCGCGCGCCAGATCGTGGAGATCTCGAGCGCCGATGAGTACTTGATTTGCGGTCCGGGGGACATGGTGGATGAGGTTCGCGAGGCCATCAAAGCCTTGAACGCCAATGCGACCATTCGCTTCGAGCGATTTGCCCCTGGCGATTCGCGTCCTGTGGAAGTACTTGCGAAAGCGTGCGGCGCCGGGCCGGCGGAGGCACAGGTGCTCGCGGACATTTCGATCGTGATGGACGGCCGGCGCCGCAGTTTTACCATGGCGCCGAGCGATCCTTCGGTGCTCGCTGCGGCGGAGCGCGCCGGCCTCGCGCTGCCGTTCTCGTGCCGCTCTGGCATCTGTGCGACGTGCCGCGCCAGGATCATCGCGGGCGCAGCGGTAATGAGGCACAACATTGCGCTGGAGCGCTGGGAAACCGATGCAGGGTTCATCCTCTGCTGCCAGGCTCGGCCCACCACCGCGACACTCGAATTGAGTTACGACGACAAATAATCGAGGGAAAGATCATGTCATACGAGACCATTTTGTTTCATGTCGGCGATGGAGTCGCTCGACTGACATTGAATCGGCCCGATAAGCTCAATAGCTTCAATACCCAGATGCACGCCGAGATTCGCCAGGCGCTCACGGGCTTGGCTTCGAGCGGTGCACGCGTTCTGGTGCTGACGGGCGCCGGTCGCGGGTTTTGCGCCGGTCAGGATCTGGGTGATCGAGCAGCCAGCGAAAGCGCCGAGGCCCCCGATCTCGGTGAGTCGATCGAGAAGAACTACAATCCCCTGGTGCTCGCGCTGCAAAGTCTGCCGATGCCGGTCATCGCGGCCGTCAACGGCGTTGCGGCAGGGGCGGGCGCCAACATTGCGCTCGCCTGCGATCTGGTGATCGCCGCGCGCTCCGCCAGCTTCATTCAGGCGTTTTCCAAAATCGGGCTGATTCCTGATTGCGGCGGCACCTGGTCGTTGCCGCGGCTGGTGGGCAGCGCACGCGCGATGGGACTCACCATGCTGGGCCACAAGTTGCCCGCGGAACAAGCCGCCGCCTGGGGCTTGATCTGGCAATGCGTCGAGGATGCCGACTTCGCAGGCACGGTCGATGCGCTCGCACAACAATTGGCCTCCGCGCCGACGCGCTGCCTCGCTGCCACCAAGTCCGCGATTCTCGGCAGCTGGCGGCACACGCTCGCCGAGCAACTCGATGTGGAACGCGACATGCAGCGCGAGCTGGGACGGTCCGCGGATTTTGTCGAAGGCGTCGCGGCATTCGGTGCCAAGCGCGCGCCTCGATTCACCGGCCGCTGAGATGTCCCAAGATATGCGCGTTGCGCAAGATGCGGTTCAGTCGTTGTACGGCACCGATCGAGCCTCGCAAGCCTTGGGGATTGAAATCATTGATGTAGCTCCGGGACGCGTTCGCATCGAAATGACGGTGCGCCCCGAGATGCTCAATGGTCACGGGATGTGTCATGGCGGCATCATATTCGCGTTCGCCGACAGCGCCTTTGCCTTCGCCTGCAATTCTCACGGCGATCCGATGGTTGCGGCCGGCGCCAGCATCGAATTTCTCGCCCCCACGTCCGGCGGCGAACGCCTGACTGCTGCGGCCGCCGAGATCACGAGAACCCGGCGCGGTGGAATCTATGACGTATGCGTGACTGCGGCCTCCGGAGAGACCGTGGCGCAATTCCGGGGACGCTGTGCCCGCCTGCGAGCGGCCGCAGCCAATGGGGTAGATGAATCATGAATTTGCCGAGTTATGTTTGCGGCGCCTGGCACCGCGCGAACGATGCCGGCATTGCCATGCGCGATGCCTCCACCGGCGAGATCATTGGTAGCGCCTCGTCGGCAGGTGTGGACTTTGCCGCCGCGCTGAAATACGCCCGTGAGGTCGGCGGCCCGGTGCTGCGCGCCTTGAGCTTTCATGAGCGCGCCAGTCTCTTGAGATGCTTGGCGAAGCGATTGACCGAACTCAAAGAGGAGTTCTACGCGCTCTCATACCGCACCGGAGCCACTAAGAACGACTCGCTGATCGATATTGACGGGGGCATCGGCACGGTATTTGTATTTGCCGGCAAGGGGTCGCGCGAGTTGCCGAATGCGCGAGTCTATATCGACGGGGATGTGGAAGGGCTGTCGAAAGGCGGTTCCTTCGTCGGTCAACACCTGTATGTATCGCGGGAAGGTGCCGCCGTGCACATCAACGCGTTCAATTTCCCGGTCTGGGGAATGCTGGAGAAGCTTGCGCCGACGCTGCTCGCGGGCATGCCGGCCATCGTGAAGCCAGCGACGGCGACGGCGTATTTAGCCGAACTCGTGGTCAGGCGCATCATCGACTCCAAGATATTGCCGGAGGGTTCCCTGCAGCTGGTGTGCGGCGGTCTCGGCGACTTGTTCGAGCATCTGAATTGTCAGGATACGGTTTCCTTCACAGGATCCGCGCACACCGCCGCGCGGCTTCGAGTGCATCCCACCCTCATTCGGCACGCGGTGCCCTTCGTAGCCGAAACCGACTCGTTGAACTCCAGCATTTTGAGTCCGGATGCAGGGCCTGGCACACCTGAGTTCGATCTGTTCGTCAAAGAAGTGGTGCGTGAAATGACTGTCAAGGCGGGACAGAAATGCACCGCCATCCGCAAAGCCCTGGTACCTGCGGCATGCATGGACGATGTGATCGCTGCGCTGACAGCCGGCCTGCAAGATATCGTTGTCGGAGATCCGCGCGCCGAAGGCGTGCGCATGGGGCCGCTGGTCAGCCAAGAACAGCGCACCGATGTGCTGGCGCGCGTCGCACAGCTGCGCGCCGAGGCGGAGCTGGTGGCGGGGGATTTCGATGACTTTGAAATCAAGGGCGCCGACCGCGACGGCGGCGCGTTTGTGCCGCCGCTCTTGCTTCTGTGCAAAAACCCCGCCGGAGCGCAAGCCATTCACGAGGTGGAAGCCTTCGGTCCGGTGGCCACCGTCATGCCGTACCGCGACTCCGCGGAGGCGATCATGCTGGCGCGGCGCGGCGGGGGAAGCTTGGTCGCTTCCGTTTTCACCGCCGACGAGTCGCTCGCCCGCCAAATGGTCCTGGGACTCGCCCCTTACCACGGGCGCATCCTGGTCGTGAACCGGGTCTGTGCGCGAGAATCCACCGGTCACGGCTCGCCGCTCGCCCCCTTGATTCACGGCGGCCCCGGCCGCGCCGGGGGCGGCGAGGAGATGGGCGGCATTCGCGGAGTGCTTCACTACATGCAACGCGCGGCGGTGCAGGGCTCGCCCGATGCTATCACCGCGATCGGCGGCCGCTGGGTCCGGGGCAGCCGGCTGCGCGAGCCGGGCCGCCATCCATTTCGTATTCCGTTCAATGATCTGGAACTCGGCGACACGCTGAAGTCTGCCGATCGCGAAGTGAGCATTGCCGACATCGAGCAGTTTGCGGCCCTGACCGGCGATAATTTCTACGCCCACATGAGCGAGACTGAGGCCGCCCGCAACCCGCTATTTGGCGGCCGGGTTGCTCACGGCTACTTTCTGATTTCCGCCGCGGCGGGCCTGTTCGTCGATCCCGATTATGGCCCCGTGCTGGGTAACTACGGCATCGATGAGCTTCGATTCGTGAAGCCGGTAAAACCCGGCGACAAGATCAAGGTACGGCTCACCTGCGCCCGCAAGAGCCTGCGTGCCGAGAAGGGCTGGGGCGAAGTTGCCTGGGACACGGAGATCACCAACCAGAACGAGGAGACGGTCGCCTCCTATCAAGTGCTCACCATGGTCAGCATTCATGCGGTCCCCTAATGCGTCGCTGGCTGACATCAAGCAGATGGTGGCGGCGGAGCCCATCTTGGGAGCGACACGTGACGAACTCGAATCCTTGCAGCTGAATCGATTGCGCTCGACGCTGCACCACGCGTACTCAAACAACTCTAACTATCGGCGAAAGTTCGACGCGGCGGGTGTTCGGCCGGATGATCTGCAGTCGCTCGGCGATCTGACGCGCTTCCCTTTCACCACCAAGGCGGATTTGCGGGAAGCCTATCCCTTTGGATTCTTCTCGGTGCCGATGGAACAGGTGGCGCGAATTCACGCCTCCTCCGGCACCACGGGGAAGGTCACGGTGGTCGGCTACACCCGAAACGATCTGGCGGCGTGGGCCAGCCTCGTGGCGCGATCGATCAAGGCGGCGGGCGGCCGTGCCGGCATGAAGGTGCACGTCGCGTACGGCTACGGTCTTTTCACCGGCGGTCTCGGCGCGCATTACGGTGCGGAAGCCGCAGGATGCACGGTGATTCCAATGTCGGGCGGTCAGACCGAGAAGCAGGTGCAATTGATCCGTGATTTTGCGCCCGAGATCATCATGGTGACGCCAAGCTACATGCTCGCCATTCTCGATGAGTTCATTCGCCAGGGTCTGGACCCGCGAGCAACCTCGCTGCGCGTCGGCATATTTGGCGCGGAACCCTGGGGCGAGGGCATGAGAGCAGAAATTGAAGGCGCTTTCGGTATTGATGCCTGCGACATTTATGGACTGTCGGAAGTGATGGGGCCGGGGGTTGCGCAGGAGTTTGCGCTGACCAAGGACGGCCCGACCATTTGGGAAGATCATTTCATCGCCGAGATCGTCGACCCAGCGAACGGCAATCCGGTGGCCGACGGCGATGAAGGAGAATTGGTCTTCACATCGCTGACCAAGGAAGCCACGCCGGTGATTCGATATCGCACCCGCGATCTGACCCGGCTGCTTCCCGGGACCGTCACGGCGATGCGGCGGATGGCCAGGATCAACGGCCGCTGCGACGATATGTTGATCGTGCGCGGCGTCAATGTCTTTCCCTCGCAAATCGAGGAGATGATCCTGCGCTGCTCCGGATTGGCCCCGCACTACGAGATCGAGATCACGCGGCCGAATCGCCTCGACGAAATTCGGATTCTGGTGGAAGCGCGGCCGGGTGTGGCAAGCGAAGCATATGCCGCCGAGGGAATGCGGCTGGCAGCAAAGCTCAAGGACCACGTTGGAATATCCGGCGAAGTGAGCGTTGCCGCGAGCGGCTCGCTGCCGCGTTCCACCGGCAAGGCAATCCACGTTCGCGATCGCCGCTGACCGTTGCGATCAGTTACACGCCGAGTGCACTGAACGCCAGCAGGCTGATCAACAGAACCGCGAACCAGAAGTACTCCCGCGAATCACGTTTTGAATTGATCTCATCCATGACCGCTGGCCACCCATTTCGGACAGTTGCCGATAGGGTCAGCGTAGCTTTCGTCAGGCCGATTCGGTACTACTATCTGATCATCAGGTCATATCCGTTTTGCATGCTGCGGCGCGGATTTGCGCAGCGAGCCGCCGAACGCGCGATTTGCAAATTCGGAGCGCCGCGGGGCGCCTCACCAAGGACGATTTCGCGTGCGCATCTTTTGACATGTGATGCACATGGCATCCAAGTCTGGTGCGACGAATCTGGCAGCTGCGCGATTCCCTGACCGCCTATGACGGAGCGTATGTAGCGCTTGCCGAGGCCCTCGGCGCTCCGCTGTTCACCTGCGACGCGAAATTGGCCGGCGCACACGGTCTTAGCGCAACGCTCGAGTTGGTCGCGAATTAGCGGTTGCCGCGACAAGCGACGTGGCGAGACAATAGATCGCGAGCCGGGCGCTAGTTGTAAACCGTCACCTTAAAGACATTCCCGCGATTGTCTTGCGCGACGCCTTTGGTGTTGCCCCGCGTATTGTTTTCGTTGCTAAATTCAACCGACAGGGTGGTGCCCAAATTCCCAGTCAGCGTCGCCCGCGCGTACAGCTTGTTTCCCAGTACATGCGCCACGTAGTAGCCCTGTCCGTAAACCAGATTCCAGTCAGCAGACATATTTGCCGCTGGCGGATCGCCGTTCTTTGCGGGTGCGCTTGAGACCAGCGCCCACGCCCCCTTGCAGATCTCCCCATTATCAATTACGAGAGAGATGCTCCCAGAGAAGACGATGCCGGTCACACTGGCCGAGTATGTTGGTACGGGCGAAACTTGTGACAGCGGCCCTGAACGGGCGAAAAACCTGCCTTCACAGGCGCAACGACACATCCGGATAGTACCCCGAGACCCGCAAGGATGCTAACCAACAGGTATTTCATTCAAGCCTCGCTTATGTACGCTTGTCTGCTTGCATTTTATCGGTGTGTGCAGTTGAAATTGACGGATCGGCGTTATTTAATCAACGCGCGATGGATGGAACTCTGAACCCGGAGCAGAGCGGCAGGAGTCAACATGTCACGTCGAACCCATTTTGCTGTCGCGATTATCGGCGCCGTTGCCATTACGGTCGTCGCGTCAGCCCAAAGTACCGGCCCGGTAATTGATTCCGTGAGCATGCGCGCGGAGATGCAGCGCTACGAGAAGATCTATCCCGAATTTCACTTTCACGATCCCAGCGGCACCGTTCGCTTCATACACCGCGAAATCACGGCCACGAATTCCCCGAAACCGTTGACGGTCCGAGACGGATTGATCGACATTTCGCCAGAGCATCAAATGCGAGGCGCCGTCTATACCGGCGGCTGGCCGTGCGGACCGGAGTCCTATTATGTGACGTTACCAGCATTCGTCATGAATCTCGACGGTCAGAAGAGCAACGTCGTCGAATACACCATCCATTGTAACGGCGGATGATATTAGCGGTGGTCCGACGCCGCTAGTTCAGCAGTCCGGCGGTAAACAGTGTGTCGGCCGCGACGAAACAGAGCTTGTTGCCGAACGGGTCTGTGCAATAAAAGCTTCGCTCGCCCCAGGGCTGAGTTTCGATAGGGCGCGAAATGACGGCACCTGCGCTGCGCGCGCTTTTGAGGGTACCTTCCAAATCGCTCACGGAAAAATACACGTGGTCAGGATTTGGTGAGGCGTCCCAGGGATCGCCATCCGCGCGAGGATCAAAGCACGCGAGAATGACGCCGCCGCACCCGAAGTAGTGACGTCCGGGCGAAACCCTCGATCCGCTCGCGTCGAGCAACGCCCCATAGAATTGCGCGGCTCGCTCGATATCGCTCACTGGAAGAATCACTCTGAACAATCGAATCACGGCACATGCCCTCCGTGTTGACCATTGTGGCGCTTGACTAGTCGCCCAAACAAGCAGGTACTTTGAAGTACCCTGGAGCTCGCTGGAGGCAAAAGATGCTGCGAGGACAAAATGCGTATGCAGAGCGCGCGGCTTGCCCGCTCTACACGGCGATAGCGGTGATTGAAGGTCGCTGGAAGCCGATGGTATTCCAGCGGCTTCTCGAAGGGCCGAGGGGTTTTGGGGAGCTTCGTCGAGCGATACCGCGTGTCACGACGAAGGTGCTCCGCGAACAGCTTCGGCAAATGATGGCCGATGACCTGATAACACGCGACGAGCTGACTCCGCGCCATTTAGGCGTGCGGTACGCGGTCAGTACTCATGGTGCAACGCTCGGGCCGGTGTTCGACACCTTGTGGCGGTGGGGAGTGATCCACCTAGCACGGCACGGAAGAGCCCGAGGAACGGTTGTCGCCGCACCCTTCGGTCGCCCACTCCTCAGCAGCCGTGCGCAGGCGCCCAAGCGCGGAGATGGCCGGTAGCTTGGGAAGCTGACCTGTTTCATTTACTGAGCCGACTCGCCTTCGACGATAAATATGCGGCTCTTCGTTGAGTTTTGCCTGATGGGCTTGATCGCCTCATAGGCGGGCGAGTGGTACCACTCACGCGCTTTCTCGACGCTCTCGAATCCGATCACCACGATGTAGCCCTTGGGCGCTTCGCCCTCGAGGGTCTGAATCTTGCTACCGCCTGCACGAACCAGATATTGGCCATTGAACGGGGCCAATGATTTCGGCGCCTCCTCCGCATATCTCCGTGAGGCGGCGGGGTCTTCTATTTTGGCCGGGTCCTTCTCGACCTCCGCAATGACGAAGGCAGGGGGCGCCTTCGCTTGCTGCGCATGAATCGCCTGGGCCGCGGCAAGGCCGCCCGCGATCACGCCGAAAGCACCCACGAGCGCCATCTTGTGCACTGATGTCATATCTTGCTCCACCTTGACCTTCCAGACCGTTCGGCACAGTCTGGCCAAGAAATCAGGCACCCGCTTCTCCCCGTTTGCTAATTTTGCAGGCGTCCGTTGGAACAAGCACCTCACGTCGGAAAATGTGAGTCCGATCGCTCCGGGACCCGAAACTTGGTGGTAACCGGCGCCGGTACTTATTGCCATGTCGCGAAATTCGCTGAGCCAATCTCGATAAAAGCGGTCAGCCATGGCGAAGTGGAATGGCGACTCGATCACCGGCGCTATCTGATCAAACCGGATACACTTCTTCTCCTCCCCGATGGCGATGAGTATTCCCTGACGATCGACTCTGCGGAACCGAGTCGTGGGTTTTGCGCAGTATTCCGGCGAGGCCTGGTTGAGGAGTGCTGGCGCGCCGCGGTAAGCAAGCAAGAAACTCTCCTCGACGCACCGTACGACATCCGGCCCTTACCATTCTGGCGGCGCTTGGAATCGAGGACTGGTCCTCTCGGACGAGCAGTCGATGCGCTTGCCGCGGCGGTTGCCGCCGACGCATCACCGGATACCCTCGGTTGGCTGTTCGAGTCGCTGGGCGAAAAGGCGGCGGACTCCGTATCCGAACAACGACGGGAGCGTTTCCGTCCGACTGCTGTCCGGCCGGCAACTCGTCTCGAGATTCACCGACGGCTTCATCTCGCGCGCCAAGCCATTGAAGACGACCTGGCCGCGCCCTGGACGCTCGTTACGATGGGCCGGGCTGCCATGATGGCATCCCACCACTTTCACCGCTGTTTTAGCATGGTCTTCGGTGAGACGCCGCGCAGGTGGTTATCGCGCCGCCGCGCGGAACGAGCCATGGCGCTGCTGCGAACCACCAGTCGCTCCGTTATTGAGGTTTGTCTCGCGGTGGGTTATGCAAGCGCAAGTTCCTTTAGCTCGTCGTTTGCCGCGCGTTACGGCATGCCACCGTCGCAGGTGGCGCGCTCAGGTCGCGCTTTTTCCTAGACCCCGGGAGCCGGAGGCGCCCTCTCTGTCAATTCACTTGGCGCTTTCGGCCTTCCCAGTAAGGCTTGCGAAGCTCGCGTTTGAGCACTTTCCCGACGCCCGACAGCGGGAAAGGCTCAGCGCGAAACTCGATGCTGCGCGGACACTTGTAACCGGCGATGAGAGCGTGGCAGTGCGCGATGAGATCATCGGCGGCAACTCGTTTGCCGTCCTTCAAGATGACAATCGCGTGCACGGCCTCGCCCCATTCGTCATCCGGAATGCCGATCACCGCGCATTGCGACACGGCCGGATGGTTGATACAGGCATTCTCAACTTCCGCCGTGTAGATATTCTCGCCGCCGCTGATGATCATGTCCTTGACGCGGTCGACTACATATACGAACCCATCCTCGTCCATCCATCCCGCGTCGCCCGTGTGCACCCAACCGTCGCGCAGCGTCGC
>Ga0302324_100003041_pt1 | contig 38010 bp, 33 predicted proteins | sample Palsa_T0_1_FD_201949 | JGI IMG/M metagenome (GOLD analysis project Ga0302324, IMG submission 201949) | Peat permafrost microbial communities from Stordalen Mire near Abisko, Sweden - Palsa_T0_1 | ecosystem: Environmental > Terrestrial > Soil > Palsa > Peat permafrost | place: Sweden: Abisko... | reverse complement strand
CTTGTTGAGTCCGAGCTGCACCGCCGCCTTGGTCGCGTTCTGGCAGTCCGGTCCGTAGTTGCAGAACACCAGCACGTTGGCGTCGGTGTTACGCGCCTTGGTCAGGTACGAGGAGTAGTCGGTCTGGCCGAGTGGATGCAGGTCAGCCCCGACTTCTTGGCCGCCGTGCGCAAGCAGAATCTTCTTGAAGCGCTCGTGGGCGTCGGTTCCGAACGCGTAGTCGGCGACCAGAAAGTACCACTTCTTACCGTGCTTGAGGAGTTCGGGTCCGACCGCGTTCGCGAGCATCGCGTTCGAGCAGGTTTGACGGAAGGTGACCCGGTGCGCTTTGGGACCGGTGATGTTGGTGTCGTGCGTCCCGATGGCGAGGAAGAAGATGTTGTTCTCCTCGCTGGTCGCCGAGACGGCCAACCCGACGGCCGAACTGAGACAGCCGGTGAGCACGTCAACTTTTTCCTGCTGGATCAGGCGCTTGGCTTCGGTCGTCCCGGTCGCCGGTTTGCTCGCGTCGTCACCCTTCACGATCTCGTATTTGATCCGCGAATTCTTCTTCATGACTTCGTCGAACGCGGCTTCGAGGCCGAGCTGCTGCGACGACGATGCGGCGGCATAAACGCCCGAAAAGCCGTCGACATGGCCGACCTTGATCGTCACGCCGCCGCCGGCCGCGATCACGTCGCGGGCGGGAAGCAAGGGCGCCGCGCCTGCGGCCCGGGTCTCGAGAAGCGGGAAGCCGAGTGCCGTCGCGCCGGCGATGCCGAGCGCCCCGGTTCGCCGCAGGAATTCTTTTCGGCCGACCGATGCGTCGGCGGTTGGATCGTGCATGGTTCTCCTTACCGCGTGAAGATTGCTTTCCGGCAACGATTCTTCGGAACCCCGAGGTGCCCTACGCACGCGCGCACGGACCCGGCCCGAAAATGCCGAACGTCGCGGTGGTGGCGGAGGAACGGGCCGAGCCCAAGGTGGTCCTGCTGGTGCGGCTGCTCAGTGCAATCGACGAAGGGCGTTTCAGCTTCGACCAGCTCAAGGAGCAGATCGGCGAAGAGAAGCCGCCCAGCACGCGCACCCTGCGGCGCTACCTCAGCGTCCTTTCGGATGCCGGCTTCCCCTGGTTCTTCGACCGCGGCAGCGGCACGTATCGCTTTGCCGAGGGCTATAGCCTGCGCCGGCTCAACCTCTCACAGCGCGAGCTGCTCGGCTTGGTGACCCTCAAGCGGCTGGGCTCGTCGCTCGGGGGGACCTTCGCGACGGCGATCGAGGAGACGACGCAGAAGCTGCTGCGTTCGAGCGACCGCCGGACCGAGGCCTCGGTCACGAACTCGTCGCTGGCGATCCGCTTCGGCGCCGTCGCGATGGACGCCGAGGTCGAGAGGGTTTTCGAACAGCTGCAGGGTGCCGAGCGCGAGCGCCGGCGCGTCAGCTTCGGCTACACCGACAAGAACGGGAACCGCACCCAGCGCCGCGTCGATCCCTACGGCTTCATCGTGTCGGCGGGGCGCGTCTATCTGGTCGGCTACGACCACGGCCGAACCGACATGCGCGTGTTCGCGGTCGACAACGTCTCCGATGCGGCAGCCACGCCCCAGACGTTCGAGCGGCCGCCCGACTTCAACTTAGAGGCCTACGGCGCGAACTCGGTCAGCGGGGTGTGGCACGGCGATACGGTCGCCGAAGTGACGGTCCGCTTTTCGCCGGTCGTCGCGAAAGCGGCGGCGGCGCGGACGATCGCGCGCGATCAGCGCCTGGTGCGACGGCCCGACGGTCACGTCGAGATCACGTACCGCGTCGCCGATCCGCTTGAAATCGTGCGCTTCTCGCTGGGCTGGGGTGCCGAAGCCGAGGTCGTCGCTCCCGACGACGCGCGCCGTGCCGCGGCCGAACTCGTGCGAGCGCTGGCCGCACGCTACGCGTAAGCGCGCGCCAGCGGGGACTCGCCGCGGTCCGAGGCGTAGACGGGCGGCGATGCTGCGTTTGCGAGGCCCATCTGCTCTTGCCGCCGTTGCGCTCGCCGCCGGGGTCGCCCTTACCGGCGCCAACGCAGCGCGGGCCGCTTTCCCGACCGGCGCGCCGGTCGACGGTATCCGCTGCGACGCGATGGAAGGTTCGGTGCTGCACATCCATCAGCACCTCGCGGTCTTCGATCACGGAAAACCGGTGACGGTCCCTGAGGACGTCGGCCGGCCGCTGGCCGCGCAATGCTACTACTGGATTCACACCCACACGCCGGACGGTATCATCCACGTCGAGTCGCCGAACTTTCGAACCTTCACGCTGGGCAACTTCTTCGACATCTGGGGCGTGCCGCTGAAGCGCAACGACGTCGCGGGCGCGCGTCCGGGCGCGGGCGAGCATGTTGCCGTGTGGGTCGACGGACATCGTGAGGACGGCGACCCGCGCGCGATCGATTTGACGAACCACCTCGACGTCACGATCGAAGTCGGCCCGCCCTACACCAAGCCGGCGCCCTTCACCGCGTGGAACGGCAACTAGCGGCACCTGATCCCGGAACGCGACGAAGCCGCGCGGCGCGGGCCGTACGGCTTCGGTCTGCACGAGAATCCGATCTGCGCGTGCCCTCGCCGATTGCTCGGCCAGAACGGCGTCGAACTTCGAGTCGGTAGCGATGGTTCCGTCGAGCTTGCGCCTTTCGTGATCCACCGGCCGCCGGCGAGCTTCTCGCTGCTCGCCCGTCAACGACGCATCGCTAACGTGAAGGCATCGTAAACGACACGCAAACCGGCCGCAAGCATTTGAAACGCTTGTCCACAAGAAACTTGCGTTGTCCACGCTGATTCACCCACATTCACGCTTTTCACATGCGCGCCCCGCGCACGTGCCGCAAAACAGCAGTCGCGCACGAACACGTATGGAATGCGACAAGGCCGCACAGGAGATCTGTACGGCCTCGATCAGCACGAGAGGTGGAGCTGCGCGTGGTCTCGCCGATTGCTCAGCCAGTCCGGCGTCGTACTGCATTTCGGTGCCCTCGCAACAGCCTCAGACTTGCGCCTCAGACTCCTGGTCACACCGGCGAGTTCTCGCGTCTCGCCCGTCAGCCGTGTTGAGCGGGTGACGTGAACACAGAGTAAGCGCTCGCCATTCCCCAACGCAAGCCCCCTACGCGCAAGCTCACCGCTTATCCACAAGAAATCACGATTCTCCACCAAAACTCACCGACGCAACGCCGAAATTGCTCACAAACAGCAACGACTCGCAATCACGAATAATAATACAAAAAAAGAAAACGAAGACCGAAGAACCTGCCGACCCCCACGAAGTGCTGACCCACCGCCACCACCCTCTCATGGAAACTCTTCAAGCGAGTTGCCGCCGCGATACGCGGCAGCACAACGATCGTGCCAGGAGGCGAGGCGCCGGCACCGCCGCGGCGGGGGCGTTGCTTCGGAGCGAAGCCCGGAAGGCGAAAGCGAACGAAGCACCGAGCGACCGAAGCGCAGGATGCGCCCAGAGACCGTCCCCGCCGCAGCGGTGCCGGCGCCTCGCCGAGCCACCAGAAATCGATGCCGGAAAGCGACGAGACCGCCCAGGTTTCCCTGGTCGGCCTCGGTCAGCACGAGAATCGATCTGCGCGCGTCCTCGCTGACTTGCATCAGCCATTACGGCGTCGAACTTCGTCTGGTTGTTTCGCCCCGGTTTTCGGCTTGCGCCGGGTCCGTTTGCTCATCACCTGCGAGCTTCTCGCCGCTCGCCCGTCGCCGTTGCCGTCGACGTGAATGCATCGTAGCCGGTGCCTGGACATAGGCGCAAGAGCTTTGCGTACCGGTTGGTCGCTTGTCCACAAGAAACTTCAGTTATCCACGGCTTTTCGCCGTGTTCCACCGATTCCACCGCGTCGTTTAACCGCCCAGATAGGCTGCAACCACGTCCCGGTGAGTCGACAACTCGGCGCCGGTCCCTTCGAGAACGATCCGCCCGCGGTCCATCACGTAGGCATGATCGGCGATCGCGAGCGCGCGGCGGGCGTTCTGCTCGACCAACAGGATGGTGGTGCCGCGCGCGTGCTCGTCGGCGATGATCGCGAAGATCGCGTCGACGAGTTTGGGCGCCAGTCCCATCGAGGGCTCGTCGAGCAGCAGCGCCCGCGGCGCGATGGCGAGCGCGCGTGCAATGGCGAGCATCTGCTGTTCGCCGCCCGAGAGCGAGCCGGCGGCGAGATTGCGCCGCGTTCGCAGAATCGGAAAACGCTCGAAGAGTCCGGCGATACGGTCGGGACCGGCCGGGGCGGCGGCTGCCGCGACGAGCAGGTTTTCCTCGACCGTCATGCCGGCCAGCATGCGGCGGCCTTCCGGGACCAGCACCAGGCCGCGCCGGACGCGATCGTGCGGACCGAGCCGGCTGACGTCCGCCCCATCGAACCAGACCCGTCCCGAGCGTACGGCGAGTCCGCCGGCCAGCGTCATCATGAGGGTCGTCTTGCCGGCTCCGTTCGCGCCGACGACCGCACACAACGAACCCGGGCGCAGTTCGAGCGTGAGTTCGTGCAGCACCTCGACGCTGCCGTAGCCGGCGCGCAGCGCATCGGCCCGAAGCAGCGCCGGCGTTGCGGGGCCCTCGCTCATGCGAGTGCCTCGGCGCCGCTGCCGAGGTAGGCTTCGACGACGACCGGATCGCGCGCGACGGAGGCCGGCGTGCCGCGGGCGATGACGATGCCGAAGTTGAGGACGACCACGCTGTCGCAGGCGGCGCGCACCAGCGACATGTCGTGCTCGATCAAGAGCACGCCGATTCCTCCGGCCGCGATAGCACGGATCGTGCCGACCAGCCGTACGGTCTCGGACGGATTCATTCCGGCCGCCGGCTCGTCAAGCATGACGATCGACGGGGCCGCCGCGAGCGCGCGCGCGATTTCGAGCCGCCGCTGGTCGCCGTACGGGAGCGTGCTCGCGCGGGCGTCGAGATCGATCTCGCCGATCCCCGCGCGGTCGAGCAGCGCGCGCACGTCCGCGGCGCCGGGTCTGCCGGGCCGGGCGTACCATCCCGCGGCCAGATTCCCGCGTACGTCGAGCGCTCCGAAAAGCCGGATGTTCTGATACGTGCGGGCGATGCCGGCGCGTGCGATCCGGTGCGGCGGGAGCCCGTCGATGCGCGCTCCGTTGAGGTCGATCGTGCCGGACGCCAGCGGCGCGAGTCCGGTGGTCGCGTTCACCAGCGTCGTCTTGCCGGCTCCGTTGGGGCCGATCAGCCCGAGCACGCGGCCCGGTTCGACTTCGAGCGAAACGCTCTGCAGCGCGTCGACGCCGCCGTAGCGCACCCCGACGTCGTGGAGCGCGAGCATCAGCTGCGCACGCGCACGGCTCCGCGCCGCCACAGCGAGGAGATACCGCCGGGGAAGAAGAGGATCACCGCGAGCAGGATGATGCCGTCGGTGATCTCGCGGTAATCGGCCAGAAAGCGGATCACTTCGGGCAGGACCGAGAGCAGCGCCGCACCGAGCACCGCGCCCAGCGGGCTGGTGACGCCGCCGATGACGCACCAGACCAGGATCTCTTCCATTCGCCCGAAGCCGAAGTCGGTGGGAGCGATGAAGAACGCGGCATGCGCGTAGAGCGCGCCGCCGAGACCCGCGATCGCGCCGCCCAGCGCCAACGAGGCCGTGCGAATGGCTCCGACGTCGATGCCCACCCCGCGGGCAGCATACTCGTCTTCACGCACCAACGTGACCGCAAGCGCGAACTTCGTGCGCGCCAGCAGCACGAGAACCACGACGACCAGCGCCAGCGAACCGTAGATGACCGGCGTCGTTGCATCGTTGGGGATGCCGCTGATCCCCTCAGCGCCGCCGGTGATCGACAGGTTGTTTGCGAACACGCGCACGATCTCACCGAAACCGACCGTGGCGATGGCGAGGAAGATGCCGCGCAAGCGCCGGACCGGAAAGGCGAGCAGCGCCGCGACGAGCGTCGCGGCGGCGACGGCGGCGACCATCGTCGCGAGCAGCGGCCAGTGCGCGTTCATCGCCAGAATCGCGGAGACGTAGGCCGCGATGCCCATGAAGGCCGCCTGCGCAAGCGCCAACTGTCCGGCTTGGAGCGACACCGACAGCGAGAGCGCCAGGATCGCGTTGATGCCGATCTGATCGACCAGGCGTGAATGCCTGGCGTAGAAGTCGACCAGCGCGCTCACGAGGATTCACCCGCCTGCGGAGGCGGAATCCATCTCGGCTTCGGCTCGTTAATAGGGGTGGGAGCTGTCGGTGGCCGTGTCACGCCTGACGCAGCGCGCGCTTTCCGAACAGTCCGGTCGGCCGCGCGACCAAGAGCGCGAACATGACCCCGAACACGATCGCGTCGCGCCACGGCGAGAGGCCGTAGGCGATCGCAAACGTCTCGACCGCGCCGAGGATGAAGCCGCCGACCACCGCGCCGGTCACGCTCCCCATGCCGCCGAGGATGATCACCGCGAGACCTTTGAGTTCGATCGGTGCGCCCATGTCGAGCGTGACGCTGTTGTATTCGAGCCCGGTGAGGATACCGGCCGCGCCGCCGAGCGAGGACGCGATGAAGAAGGTGGCTGCGATCGTCCGCTCCAGGTTGACGCCCAGCAGCGAGGCTGCCAGGCGGTCCTCGGCGACCGCGCGGATGCGCCGGCCCAAGGTCGTGGCGCGCAGGACCCAGCTCAGCACGATCATGAGCCCGATCGCCGAAAGAAAGATCGTCAGTTCGACCGTCGTGAAGGTGACCGGACCGAAATGGAGCGCCGGCGCCGTGTCGAGCCCGCCGGTCGTGAAGTGGCGCTCGTCGACACCGTAGATGGCGCGCAGCAAGGCGCCGATGATGATCGCAACCCCGATCGAGGAGATCAGCGGCACCAGCGTGCCGGCGTTGCGCCGCCGCAGCGGAGCAAACGCGATCCGATCCAGCAGGATGCCGATGATCCCCGCCATCAGCGCCGCCAGCAGGAACGCGCCGGGCAGCGGCATCCCATTCCCCGCCAGCGAGAACGCCGCAAACGCCGCCGCCGTAAAGATCGCCGCATGCGCCAAATTCAAAATATCAAGCACACCAAAAACCAGCGTGTACCCAACCGCAAACAGCGCATACACCGCGCCCAAGAACAAGCCGTTAAGCAGCTGCTGCGCAAACAAGGATTAAACCGTGCCCAGCGGTGTCAGCGTTCAAATCTCCTGGCGATGGACCGAGCGCAGTACCATGTTGCCTTTTAAATCATGTAGCGGCGAGGTCGTCCCCGGGGGCCCCGCGCAATCCGTAGACGGATTGCGTGGGGGGCGCGCAGCCTGGGGCGGAGCGCCCTGCTAGTGAAAATATGTGAAGCCTCCCTTGATAATCTGTAAGATCACGGGTGAGCTCTTTACGTCGCGGTTGATGTCGAAGCCGATCGGGCCGAGGACGGTTTGGATGACGCGCACGTTGCGCAGGCCGGCCAGCATTTCGTCTTTGGTCGTCGCACCGTGTGCGACCAGATAGGCGACCACTTCGGCGGCGGCGTACGATTGGGCCGCGAACTGGTCGGGCGCCTTTCCGTATTTCGCGGTGTACGCTTTCACGAAGCGCAGGTTCTCGGGGTACTTCGCGCCGACGTACCACGCCGCGCCGACGACGGTGCCCTGCGCGGCCGGTCCGGCGACCGCATACATGTCGGGCGAGTTGAGGCCGTTGCCGCCGAAGAGGTGGGCGTGCATCCCGAGTTTGCCGGCCTGAGCGATGATCTTCGTCGCTTCGGGAAAGAGGCCGCCGATGGCGATCACGTCGGGCTTCTTGGAATCGATGCGCGTGAGCGCCGGCTGGAAATCGGTGTCCTTGATGTGGAACGTCTCGACGTCGACAACTTGCACGCCGATCTTCTCGAGTTCGCGCCGGAACAGGTCGCCGTCGGTTTTCGTGAACGCATTATCGTCGCCGTAGATGATGGCGGCAGTCTTGTACTTCCACTTGGCGTAGGTCCGCGCCACGGTGGTGGGGATCACCTGCGATTCGGCCAGCGAATCGCGGAAGATCGTGGGCCCGATCGCGGTGACGCCTTCGGCCGTCGTCGACGTGCCCATGGCGGCGAAGCCGGCACGCGCGGCGAGTGGGAAGGCCTTGAACGCCTCGCCCGAGAGCGTCGGGCCGAGCACCATCGAGCTCTGACCGTCGGTGGTGAACTTCTGCATGAGGTTGACGACCTGGGCGGGGTCGGTCGCCGCGTCTGCGACGTCGAAGCTGAGGTTCGCGCCGCCGGCGTCGAGCGCGCCGGATTTGACGTCGTCGTTCGCGAGGTCGTAGGCGTTCTTCTGCGGCGTACCGTACACGCCGGCCCCGCCGGTGACGTCGGCGATGACGCCGACGTGGACCGTTTTTCCGGCTGCCGGGCCCTTCGACGCCGCGCCTGCGGGCGCGATAAGCGCGCCGATCGCGACAAGCGCGATCGTCATCGCCGTGAATCGACTCATTGCGTCACTCCATCGTAAGCGAGGTTTACGGCGCGGTTCGCAAGTGCGCGGAGCGCTCCTTCGGAGGCGAGCGAACCCCCGCCGCGTCGCGATGCGGTGCTATCGCGCGCCGTGCGCTGCCGCGACCAGTTGCGGTCGCAGCGCCTGCATGAACGCGCCGAAGCGGCGATCGACCTCATCGCTGCTCGGCAGATCGGTGTAGACGGCGATCGCCCACGTGTCCCCGGCGGCGAGCCGCAGGATGCCGGCATCGTGCGAGACCGCGTCGGTGTCGCCGGTCTTATGCGCGAACGCGTCGCCCGGCGCCAGACCGCGGCTCAGTTTGACGTCCCAGTACGAGGTCGCGAGGATCTCCCGCAGCCGCGCTGCTTCGGGTAGCCGGCCGCGGGCCAGGCGTTCGAGCAGCGCGACCGCCTCCCGGGCCGGGAAGGCGTTGCGGCCGGTGGCCTGCGGGTCGTCGATCAGCGGCTCGGCGCCCGAGAGTTTGCGGCGAAAGAACGTCCGCCGAAAGCCGAGCCCGTGGAGGGCGCCGGTCGCGCGCTCCCGTCCGAGCAGGTCGTAGAGGACGTTGGTGGCCACATTGTCGGACCGCTGGAGCATCAGGCGCACCAGCTCGTCGACCCGGCTCCAGTAGCCGGGCACCAGGGGAGAGCCGGCGTCATTGGCCGTCAGATTGGCTGCCGTGACGCAGACCGGCGACTTCCAGCTCAGCCGGCCCGCGGCAATCGCCTGCCCGGCGGCCACCGCCAGCGGCAGCTTGATCAGGGAGGCGGGAGAGATCCAGCGGCCGTCATCGCTCGACCAGGCGGCGCCGCCGCCCACCCGGCGGAGGTGAACCTGAGCCGCTCCGAGCCCGGCGGCCGCCGCCAGAGCGGCGAGGGCGGAATCCGTCATCGGTAAATGCGTGTGGGCACTTGCATGAATCCTTCGGGCAACGTATGCTGTCTATGCAAGTGGTCACTCGCAGGGAAATATGGAACACGCACGCTTTCACGCCCAAATCTTTTTGCACGCCGACGACCCGGACGCCCGTCCGAAGGTCGAAACGGCCGTGGCCGCACTTTTAGAAGAAGCGGCCGAACGTCCGGCACTGCGGGTCATCCTCGACGGCGACTCCATGCCCTCCGAAACCATCGCCGGCCTGGTGGCGGGCCTGCGCCGGCTCCGCGACCGCGGCGGCGCCTTGGCGGTCGCTCCGGCCAGCGCTGCCGTCGGGGACGTCCTGGCGCTGACCGGCCTGGACCGGGTTTTCGCCCTGCCGCTGATGCCCGAGCGCGACGAGCCGCCCTCCCGCCGCCCCCGTGGGGGCGGAATCGTTCGACGCTTGGGCGCCGCGGCGGGCGCGCTGGTTCTGGCGGCCACCGGCGTCGGGGCGTCGGCCGCGCCGGAGCGGCCGACCGACCCCACCGCCATTCTCGAGCGGGTCATCGAGCGCAATCCGAGTCTGGGGTCGTACGAAGGTCGGCTAAGGGTCGACCTGCGGATGACGTCTTTTCCCTTTTATCGGACCCATCTGGACGGCACGACCTACTACAAGCGTCCGGCCAACTACGAGATCGTCTTCGACCACGTGCCGCGACTGGCGCGCGGTTTCGAAAAACTGTTCGCCGACGTAGGCGACCCCTCGAGCTGGGAGAAACGGTTCGTCATCAGCTATGCCGGAGAAGCTCCGTTTCGCTCGCGCAGCGACATCGTTCTGCATCTGGTCCAGCGCGTGCGCGGCATGATCGACCACGAGACGGTGCTCGTCGATCCGGCTGCGTGGACGATCGACTCGATTCGCTACGACTACTATAACGGCGGCCACATTACGATGACGCAATCCTTCGCCGATGTCGGCGGCTACGTCATGGTGGTCGAACAGACGGCCGAGATCGCGATCCCCTATGCTTCCGCGGTGGCGCACGGCACCTACTCCGATTATCAGACGAACGTCGCACTCGACGACGCACTCTTTCGAAAGAAATAATGCTCACCGCTCCACGTCCGCACGCGGGTGTCGAAGACACCCGCACGCGCATTCTCGCTGCCGCCCGCACGCTGTTCGAACGGAACGGGACCCGGGGTACGACGACGCGCGAGGTCGCCGAAATCGCCGGCGTCAACGAAGCGACGCTGTTCCGGCATTTCGGATCGAAACGAGCGCTGCTCGACGCGATGCGCGAAGCGGCCTGCGGCGGTGAAGGCTTCCGAGCGTTCTTGGCCTCGCTTCCCAATGGCGACGTCGCCGCCGACCTGCGGGCCATCGCCCGGTTCACAGTCGATCAGATGACGGCGCGGCGGGCGATGATGTGCATCTCGCTGGCCGAGGACGCGACCGCGACCGACGATGCTCCGGAGTGGCGCGGACCCACCGGGGTGCTCAACGAGTTGGCAGACTTCTTGGCCGTCAAGGTCTCCGACGGGGTTCTGGCCGGAGATCCGATGTTGATGGCGCGGTGTTTTTTGGGAACGCTCTTCTCGTATGTGGTAGGGAGGAAGCTCTGGGCGGGTGCCGCCCAAGATGCTTCCACCTTGGACCGCGTCGTCGAGGTCTTTTTGAACGGGGTAGCAGCCTAGGTGGAAGCTCGATCCGAAACCCTCCCGGCCGAGCGCGCGGCGCCGGGCGACGGGCGTTCGGCCGCACCGCCGCCGGACGACGCGCCCAAAGCAACCCGACGCTTGCCGCCGACGTGGGTGCTGGTCGTGGGCGCCATCGTGCTGATCGCGGTGCTGATCTGGGGCATCCGCTATCTGGCTTATGCGGTGAGCCACCAAACGACGGACGACGCGCGCGTCGACGCCGATACCGTGACGATCACCAGTAAGATCGGCGAACGCGTGGATGCGATTCTGGTCGACACGAACCAGCCGGTCCGCAAGGGGCAGGTCATCGTTCGCCTCGACAATACCGACGAGACCAACGGCGTCGCGCAGGCGCAAGCCGCCGTCGACGCGCAGTTGGCGCAAGCGCGCGCAGCGCAGGAAAACGTCGACCTTACGCGTTCGCAGGTCTCCGCGCAGACGACCCAAGGTGCGGGCGGCGTGACCGCCGCGCAGAACGGCGTCGTCAACGCGCAGGCGCAGACGCAATCGGCGCAGCAACAGGCGCAAGCCGCACGCTCCGCGATCGGCCAAGCCGCAGCGCAGCTCCGGGTCGCCCAGTCCGAGGTGCCCGCGCAGCGCGCGGCGCTAGAGCGGGCCAATGCCGACCTGTCGCGCTACGCTTCGCTGGTCCGTACCGGCGACATCGCCAGCCAGCAGCTCGACGCGCAGCGCGCGATTCAGGCGCAGGCCGAGTCGCAGTACCAATCCGCGCTCGACGACGTGATCGCCGCGCAGACCGGGGTTGCACAGGCCGAGGCGCGGTATACGGCCGCGATCTCCGCGACGACCGCCGCCGCGGCGGGAATCGGCGCGCAGCAGGGACAGCTGGTCAGCGCCCAGGGCAAATTGGCCGAGGCCGACACACCGTACCGGGTTTCGACGACACAGGCGCAAGCCGATGCGGCGCAGGCCCAAGCCGTCTCGCTTCGCGCGCAGCTCAAAACCGCGCAGGACAAGCTCGGGTACACGGAAGTGCGCTCGCCGATCGACGGAATCGTCGGCGAGAAAGACGTCGAGATCGGGACCTCGGTGCAGGCTGGCCAAGCGCTGATGTCGGTGGTTCCGATACGCGGGACGTACATCACCGCCAATTACAAAGAAACGCAGCTCGGAGACGTGCGCGTCGGACAGCCGGTCGACATCAGCGTCGACGCGTATAAGGGTGTTATCTTTCACGGCCGCGTGTCGGCGATCGCGCCGGCGTCGCAGAACACGTTCAGCCTGGTACCGGCGTCCAATGCAACCGGCAACTTCGTCAAGGTCACGCAGCGCATTCCGGTGCGCGTCATCGTCGAGAATCCGCCCACCGACAAGCCGCTGCGGGTTGGGATGTCCGTCGAGACGTCGATCAAGGTGAAGTAGCGTCATGCCTCGGTCCGCTCGATCTCCGGCGTCACCGCTGATCGCCGGCCTAGTTACCCTCGTGCTGCTTCCGGCTGGACCGGCATTCGCGCAAGCGCCGGCCTCGCCGGCGCCGCAGTCGACCGTGATGCCGCAGTCGACGGCAATGCCGATTTCAACCGCGATGCCGATGGCGTCGCCGCAATCGCAGTCGACGGGCATGCCGCAGCCTTCGACGGCCGCCGGGCAGCCGCAAGCCTCGGGCGCACCGCAAGGGAGCGGCCCGGAAGGCCTTCCTCCGCCGCCAGTGCCCGCCGTTCTGCCGGCCGTGCCGTCGTTTCCCGCTTTCAGCGCGCCGCTGACCGCCATCCCCAACGGCGATCTGGTCGGGGTCGTCCAACAACCGTTCGTCGGTTTGACGCTGCAGAACGCGGTCGCGATGAGCTTGCAGCGGAATACCGATCTCGCGATCTCGCAGTCGAATCGGCGGATCGCGAACTACCAAATCGTCGCGGCGAAGGGCGCTTACGACGTCAACTTCCAGTTGATTCCTTCGTATTCGCGCACCGTCGAACCGGTGATCACGCCCTTCTCGACCACCGCTGCCGGCGGCCCGGTCACGACCGATACGGCCGGCGCGACGGCGCAGCTGCGTGGTTTGACCGGCAACGGCGGTCAGTACACGCTCGGCGTCCACGGCCAGCGCGTTGATTCGGACAGCGCTTACAACAGCTACAATCCGTATTATCAGACGGCGCTGCAGTTTTCGTTCACGCAGCCGCTCGCGCGCGGGTTCGCGGTCGATCAGCCCCGTCTGCAGCTGCAGCTGGCTAACGTGAACGCGGCGGCGAGCAGCAGCAACACCCTGCTGCAGGCATCGAACACCGTGGTGCAGGTCGAGGACGCCTACTACGACCTGGTTTCGGCCTGGCAGAACGTCGCCATTCAAGAGGAAGGCCTGCGCAACGCCACCGCCCAGGCCGCGTCGAATTCGCGTCTGGCGGCACGCGGCGTCACCGCGCCAACCGATATCGTCGAGGCGAACACGCAAGTCAACGTCTTCCAGGACAACGTTTTCGCGGCGATTGAGAACGTGCAGCGCCAGCAGACGCTGCTCAAATCGTTGATCCTCGCCAATCCCTCCGATCCGGTCTGGTTCGCGAACCTGGTCCCGACGACGCCGGTCGCGCAGGTTCCGACCGAGCCGGGACTCGATGCGCTGATCGCCTCCGCGATCACCAATCGGCCGGAGATCGCGCAAGTGCGCGCCACGCGGCAGCGTTCCGACCTGCAGTTGGGATACGCGCATGACCAGCTCAAGCCCCAGCTGGACCTCGGTCTGGGCTACACGAGCAACGGTTTTGCCGGCGACCCGCTCAACCCGACCGCGAACCCGCTCTTCGCGCTGTTGGGCCGACTAGTCGGCCCCGGCGGCCTGTCGGCGTTTCCGACTCCGCCGGCGTATCAGACGGGCAAACTCGGGCAAGCCTGGGAGAACGCCTTCGAGAGTCGCTTCCCGGAGTATTCGGCCCAGCTCACGTTCTCGTTTCCGCTCGGCAACCGCACCGCCCGCGCCAACTACTCGATCGCGCAGGAGTACCAGCGCCAAGTGCAGCTGGATGAGACCGCGATCGTCCAGCGCATCCGCAGCGAAGCCGTCAATGCCATCCAGGGCCTGCGCGAGGCGCAGTATCGCGTGATCGCGGCACGTGCGGCGCGCGTCGCGGCCCAGCGCGTTCTGCTGGGCGAGCAGCGGCGTTTCGCGGCCGGCACATCGACCACTTTCCTGGTACTGCAGCGCCAACTCGACGTTGCCAACGAAGAAGGCCGCGAGCTCACGGCGCAGACGGATCTCGACAAAGCGATCGTGGAACTGAACCGGGTCAGCGGCGGGATCTTCGCGCAGAACGGCATCGACGTGAACGCCGCCGGCGCGGCTTCGCTCAATGCTGCAGGTCCGAATTCGGTCCTGCCGGAGCCCGCGCCGTCACCCGCCATCCGCCGTTAAGTTACCAGTTCTGCGGCGGCCGGCGCGTCGACGAACCAGTGGAGCTCGCCGTCGGGCGGCGCGATAAGTTGCGAGGGGTAGGCGTCGACGTTGCGCGGCCCTTCCAGAACGGCCGCCAGCGCGCCGGCTTTCTCGCCTCCGCCGGCGGTGATCGCAACGTGCCGCGCGGCGTTGATCGTCGCCGGTGTGAGGGTCATCCGCCAGCGCTGCAACTGCGGCACGTAATGCGCGATGCACAGCGCGGTCCGCTCGATTCCTTTTACCGTGCCCGGAAACAACGACGCGGTGTGGCCGTCCGGTCCCATGCCGAGCAGAATCAGATCGAGCCGCGGCTGCGGGCCTAAATCGCGCGCGAGCAGCGCCGCGTAGTCGGCGGCGGCCGCACTGGGGTCGTCCTCACCGCGCATGCGGTGAATGTGGTTCTCGGCGATGTCGAGCGGCTCCAGCAACGTCTCACGATTCATCCGGTAGTTCGACTCGGGGTCATCCGGGCCGACGCAGCGCTCGTCGCCGAACCAGAACACGATGCGCTCCCAGTCGACGGCGGCGCGCAGCGGGGGCGCACACAGCAATGCGTTCATCGCACGCGGCGTTGAGCCGCCGGCGAGCGCGACGTGCGCAAAATCGCGGGCGCCCAGCGTCGCGCGCAGCACCGCGACCGCGTGTTCCGCGGCCGCTGCAGCGAGGGCCGCTGCATCGGGCAGCACGGTGACGATACGCGGCGCGCTCATTGCGGAACCTTGCGCGGCGCTATCGCGGTCGCCTTCGTGTCCGGCGGTCTACTCGAGCAGCGTCTCGAGCGTGCGCAGCGTTTGCTCGAAGAGTTCGTCCGTGCCGGGCTCGAGGATCGCGCGTTCGAGCAGCGAGGTATTGTCGATCGCGCGCAGCGGGAAGAGCCGCGATTCGCGCGCGTTCTCACCCTCGCTCCAGACCTTCACAACCCCAGGGTCGGCGGTCACCTCGGCGTGATACCACGAGGACTCGCTATCGAGACAGATGCGTTGAATCCGGCGGATCTCGCCTTCCTGTTCGCGCACCAGCGTGACCGGTTTCCCGTTGCGGTCGGTCAGGTGCTCGTGGCCCGTTGCGGTCCAGCCCAGACCCCTCGCCAGCCACCCGCCCAAATACAGCGCCTCCGAGGCCGAGCCGCTGACGACGTACAGGCGGCGGATCGAAAAAAGCTCCTGCCGCAGGGCAGGGTCGTCGAAGAACCCGGCGATCATATCCTGCCACGGCCCGATGCGCAGCCAGGCCAAATCGCGCAGGACCACGTCGCGGTGCGTGCGATGAAACTCAACCAGGCGAGAAATACCGCTCTGGTCGCGCAGCGCGCCCGACGAATCGACCAGCAGCATCTCGGCATGCGGCAGCAGCGCCTCGAAGATGGGCCGGCTCTCGACGCGTGCGCCGCTCCACCACAGCACCGTCGGCACGCCGGCCGCGCAGAGCGCGTTGACGTAGCTTTCGATCGTCGCGGTATTGAGGCCGGCAACGTCGATGTCGACCCGCTCGCCCTGCGCCGTCGCCTGCGCCTGATCGTCACGGCCCTGGGCCGACACGGTCGCATCGCCCCGGCGTTCTCCGGTGTGATCGAGGATCAACGTGAAGGAGGGATGCTTGCTCGCCAAACGTCCGGCCCGTTCGAGGATCCAATCGCGCCGGTTGGGATCGTCGATCCAGACGACCAGGTTCAGGGTCGAGGTCGTTTTACCGGTGCGCGAAAGCTCGCCCGTGATCGCGTCGAGCGATGCCCCGACGGTCGCCTCGCGGTTCACAGTTTCCGCCACTCGCTGCCTGCTCCCTCGACCATCCGGTCGGACACAGCCGGCCCCTGCGAGCCCGCCGCGTAGTTCGGAAATGTCTCGTCCCCGTGACCCTGCCAGAAGTCGAGGATCGGCGTCACGATCTGCCAGGCCGTCTCGACCGCATCCCAGCGCGTGAACAGCGTTGCGTCGCCGCGCATGGCGTCCCCGATCAGCCGCTCGTATGCGGGCGCCGAGACGACGCCGAACCCGCTGCCGTAGTTGAAATCCATCGACACCGAACGGATGTGCATCTTCGGCCCCGGCACCTTAGCGTTGAAGCCCAGCGAGACGCCCTCCTCGGGCTGGATCTTCATGATCAGCACGTCGTTGTCGAGCGCGTCGCCCACCTCGCCGAACAGCCGGTGCGGCAGCGAACGGAAGCGAATCGCGATCTCCGAGTTCTTGCGCGCCAAACGCTTTCCGGACCGCAGGAAGAACGGGACGTCGGCCCAGCGCCAGTTGTCGATCCACAGTTTGACCGCGGCGTACGTTTCCGTGTTCGAATCCGGCCGCACGTCCGGTTCTTCGCGGTAGGCCGGGACCGGCGCGCCGTTGATCGTTCCGCGCCCGTACTGCCCGCGCGCGGTATCGCGGCCGACACGTTCGGATGCGATCGGGCGCACCGCGCGCAGTAATTTGTACTTCTCGTCGCGGATCGCATCGGCGTCGGCGGCGACCGGCGGCTCCATCGCGACCAGCGCCAGCAGGTTCATGACGTGGTTCTGGATCATGTCGCGCAGCGCGCCGGCGTTGTCGTAGTAGCCGCCGCGCAGCTCGACCCCGACCGTTTCGGCCGCCGTGATCTGCACCGAGTCGATGTAACGGCGGTTCCAGATCGGCTCGAAGATGATGTTGGCGAACCGCAGCGCCATGATGTCCTGGACCGGCTCCTTGCCCAAGTAGTGGTCGATCCGGTAGATCTGCTTTTCCGGGAAGACCTTTTGGACTTCGGTCTGCAGAGCACGCGCCGACTCCAGATCGGTACCGAACGGCTTCTCGATGATGATGCGCGACCAGCCCTGCGGGTTGTCGGCCGGGCCGAGTCCGGCTTGGTCGAGCTGGTCGACGATCTTGGCGAAGATCGACGGCGGCGTGCTCAGGTAGAACAGCCGATTGCCCGCGGTGCCGAGCTCCCGGTCGTTGCGCTCGAGCGTTTCGCGAAGTTTGTGAAAGCAGGCCGTGTCGTCGAAGTCGCCCGGGACGTAGCTCAGGTGCTTCGCGAAGTCGCTCCAGAGCGGTTCGGTGGCCTTTCCGGTACGCGAGAACTCGTCGACGCTCTCGCGCATGCCGGTACGGAACTCATCGTCGGTCATCTCGGTTCGCGAAAAGCCGACGATGGCGAAGTTCGCCGGGAGCATGTCCTCGAGGCGCAGGTTCCACATTGCCGGCATCAGCATGCGCTTCATGAGATCGCCGGTCGCCCCGAAAAACGTAATACTGCACGGATCGGCGATCCGGTTGCTGCTCAGACCCTCGCGCAGCGGATTGGCGGCGACTCCATCACCGGACGGCTGGACCGTTGCGGTCACGGCGCCGGGGCGGCGGACGGTACGGCTTTTCCGTCCGCCTCGGTCTTGATGGCGTGCCCGCCGAATTCGTTGCGCAACGCGGCGATGACCTTGGCGCTGAACGACTCGTCCTGACGCGAAACGAAGCGCGACATCAGCGACATTGTGATGACCGGCGCAGGAACATCCTCGGCGATGGCGGCTTCGACGGTCCAGCGCCCTTCGCCGGAGTCGGCCACCCAGCCGCGGACCTTGGCGAGTTCGGGATCCGCCTTCAGCGCCAGTTCGAGCAGTTCCAACAGCCACGAGCGGACGACCGAACCGTAGCGCCAGATCGACGCCAGCTGGTGAAGGTCGTAGGTGTACTCGGACTTTTCGAGGATCTCGAATCCCTCGCCGTAGGCCGCCAGCATCCCGTACTCGATGCCGTTGTGCACCATTTTGGAGAAGTGGCCGGCGCCGCTCGGCCCGACGTGCGCGTAGCCGCCCTCCGGCGCGAGGGTGAGAAAAACCGGCTCGACGCGAGCCACCGCGTCGTCGTCGCCGCCGACCATCAAGCAGTATCCGTTCGCGAGTCCCCAAACGCCGCCCGACGTTCCCGCGTCGACGAAGGCGACGTTCTTGGCCTTGCAGCGAGCGTAACGATCCTTCGAATCGGTCCACTTCGAGTTGCCGCCGTCGATGATCGTGTCGCCTGGCTGCAGCAACGTCAGGAGTTCGGTGATCGTCGAGTCGGTCGGCGCACCCGAGGGAACCATGATCCAGACCGCGCGCGGCGGCTGCAGTTTCGTGACCAGCTCCTGCAGCGATGAGGCGCCGGTCGCGCCGTCGGCGGCCGAGCGCTGGACCGCCGCCGGATCGCGGTCGTACGCGACCACCTGATGTCCGCCGCGTTCCAGACGCGTGGTCATGTTCGCGCCCATCCGTCCCAGACCGACCATTCCGAGTTGCACGGGTACTCCTTAAGCTTTCGCGCTGACGGCGGAATCGAGGGCGTCGGCGAAGGCGCGCAGTCCCGCGCGCACGTCGCCGGTGAAATGAATGCGCAAGCCGCGCCGTTTGCGCTGGTCGAGCGATTCGAAATCGCCTAAGGCCTGCGCGCGCTGCAGCGTGCGGAAGCCGCCCATCCCGGGGATCTGCAGATCGAACGGCGCTTCGTAGGTGATCTGGAAGAACACGCCTTCGTTGGGACCGCCCTTGTGCAGCTGCCCGGTCGAATGGAGAAAGCGCGGTCCGAAGCCGACCGTGGTGGCGACCCTCAGCGCGTCACGCACCGTGGTGCGCATGCCGAGCAGGGCATCTTCGTCTTCACCGTTCATCGGCACGTAGGCGTTGAACGCGACGTAGTCACCGGGGCCGATCTGCGTGGTCAGCGCAGCCACCGCGCTACGCAGGTCGGTGCCGAGTTCGAGTTCCGCCGAACCCGCCAGGGGGAAGACGCTCGCGTCGGCGCCGCGCAGCCGCGGCTGCGGTTCGGTGAAGCTGCCGTTCTTGGCGTACTCCGCCAGCAGCCGCTTCGTATTGTCCTTCGATTCCTGGACGTTGGGCTGATCGAAGGCGTCGATACCAAGGATCACGCCGGCCGCGGCGGTGGCGATCTCCCAGATGTAGAACTGCTCGCCGATATCGAGCCGGTCGCTCATGACCAACCGGATGACGGGGTTCCCGGCGGCTTCGAGTTCGCTCAAGCGTGCCGTCGCGGCATCGTCGCCTTCGAGACCGGCACCGACGTACGCGAAGACGCGGTCCGCGCCGTAGGCGTGCACCTCGCCGAGCGGCTCGCCCTCGACGGGGACGATCCCCGTTCCCGACTTGCCGGTTGATTCGGCGACCAATTGCTCCGCCCAGGCCCCGAAGGCCCGCACGGCCGGGTGGGTGACGATGGTCAGTTTGTCGCGTCCGCGCTTCGCCAGCGCGCCCAGCGCGGCGCCGAACCGGACGGCGGGTGAGTCGGCGGCGCCGACGGTGGCCGCGTTGGCGTGCATCGCGTTGACCGCGCGGTCGAGGATCGCGGTCACGTCGTAACCTGCCAGCGCCGCCGGAACCATGCCGAAGTAGGACAGCGCCGAGTAACGGCCGCCGATGTGCGGATCGTTGATGAAGACCCGCAGAAAACCGGTCTCGCGCGCTTCGGTCTCGAGCTTCGTGCCCGGGTCGGTGATGGCGATGAAGTGCGCCGGTGCGTTGGCGCCGCCGACCGTCTGCTGGACACGCTGATAGAAGTAGCGGAAAAACGCGTCGGGCTCGGTCGTGGTTCCGGATTTCGAAGCGACGATGAACAGCGAGCGCGCGATATCGAGCTCGGCGTCCAACGCTGCGATCTGCTGCGTGTCGGTCGAATCGAGGACGTGCAGCGCCGGATAACCCGCGATCCTGCCGAAGGTCTGGTGCAGGATATCGGGCGCCAGCGAGCTGCCGCCCATTCCGAGCACGACGACGTGATCGAAACGTTTCGCACAAACCCGCGCGAACTCACGCAGGTCGCCGCTCTGGGCATGCGTCTGCTGCGGGATCTCCACCCAGCCCAGGGCCTGCGTGATGATCGCGATGTGCTCGGGCTGGTCCGACCACGGCGACGGATCGCCGTGCCACAGCTTGGCCAGGAAGTCCATCGATCCCAGCCGGCCGAGCGCCGCATCGGCGTCGGCCTGCGCATCGCCCAGTGCAAGCGAGACCCGAGCCGGCGCGTCGCTGCTCAGCTTCTCCACCTTGCTCTGGATCGCAGCCAGCATCGCGTTGAACGAGTCGGCGAACGACTTCACGCCCTCGGCCACTAGTTCTTCGGTGACGTCGTACAAGGAGATGCGCTCCCGCGCCAGCGACTCGACGAGTTTGCGCGCGTCATCGACGTTCTCGAGCACCGTGTCGGGGCGAACGTTGCCGTGATCGAGCAGCGCATCGAGGGTGTTGGGCGGCACGGTGTTCACGGTGTCGCGGCCGACCAGCTGTTCGACGTACATCAGCTCGGGATAGGCCGGATTCTTGACCGAGGTCGATGCCCACAGCGGGCGCTGCACGTGCGCGCCCTTGGCGCGCAGCGCCGCAAAGCGTTCCGCGCCGAAGAGTTTGCGGAAACGCTGATAGGTGAGCTTGGTGCTGGCGACGGCGGCTTTACCGAACAGCTCCGCAACGGGCTCACCGCGGTCGAGTAGCGCTTGGAGCTTCTTGTCCACGGCGGTGTCGATGCGCGACACGAACACCGACGCGACCGAGGCGATGCGGTCGACCGGCTCGCCCCGCGCGACGCGTTCCTCGAGACCTTCGATGTAGGCGTTGGCGGCCGCATCGTAGCGGTCGACCGAGAACAGCAGGGTGACGTTGACGTTGATGCCGGCGGCGATGGTCGCCTTGATCGCCGGGACGCCCTGGGCGGTGCCGGGGATCTTGATCATCACGTTGGGTCGATCGACGGCTTCCCACAGGCGTTGCGCCGCCGCGATCGTTCCGGCCGTGTCATGCGCCAGGGTCGGCGAAACCTCGAGCGAGACGTAGCCGTCGAGACCCTGCGAGGAGTCCCAGACGCCGCGAAACAGGTCGCAGGCGCTGCGGATGTCGCGGATGGCGAGCGCTTCGAAGACAGCGACCGGGTCCGTCTGATCGAGCAGCGTGCGCAGCTGCTCGTCGTAATCGGAACCCGAACCGATCGCCTTTTCGAAGATCGTCGGATTAGACGTCATCCCGCGCAAGCCGCGATCGATGAGGCGCTGCAGTTCGCCGCCGGCAAACATGCTGCGCCGAATGTTGTCGAGCCAGATGCTCTGGCCGTATTCCAGCAGCAGCTGCAGCTGATTGGGCGTCGAAGCCATGGATGTTCTCACTTCTGTCAGGTTGCGGGAGAGGGATGCGACGTTCAGACGTTCGCGAGCAGGCCGGCCGCGACGTCGGCGATGTGTTCGGGGGTGAAGCCGTACTCGCGCGCGATCGCCGCGGCGGGCGCCGAGGTTCCGAAGTGGTCCAGTCCGTACGCGATGCCGCGATCGCCGATGTATTTCGACCAGCCGATGGTCGCGGCGGCCTCGATCGACATGCGGGCCTTGATCTCGGGCGGGATCACCCCGTCCCGATAGGCGGCGTCCTGCGCGTCGAAGAGCTTCCACGACGGCATCGACACGACGCGCGCTCGCGTCCCGCGCGCAGCGAGCAGCTTGGCGGCCTCGACCGCCAGCGAAACCTCGGAACCGCTCGCGATCAGCACCAGGTCCAGGCCGCCCTCCGGCTCGTGCAGGACGTACGCCCCGCGCGCAACGTCCGCCGTACGTTCGCCGAGGAAGGGCAGCTTCTGGCGGCTCAACACGAGCACCGTCGGCCCGGTCTGCGGCTGGATTGCGAACTTCCAGGCTTCGAGCGTCTCGAGCGAATCGGCGGGCCGCAGATCGATCACGTTCGGGGTCGCGCGCAGCATGGCGAGCTGCTCGATCGGTTGATGCGTCGGACCGTCTTCACCCAAGAACACCGAATCATGGGTGAAGATGAAGATCTCGCGGATCTTGTTGAGCGCGGCTAGCCGCACCGCCGGCTTGCAGTAATCGAGAAAGTTGAAGAACGTGGCCCCGAACGGCAGCAGTCCGCCGTGCAGCGCCATCCCGCTCATCGACGCCGCCATCGCGTGCTCGCGCACGCCGAAGTGCACGTTTCGCCCCTCGTAGGTGCCGGGCTCGAACTCGCCCTTTCCGTTCAAGTAGGTCTTCGTCGAGGGATCGAGATCGGCCGAGCCGCCGAAGAGTTCGGGCAGGGCCGTCGCGATGGCGTTCATGACGGCGCCGCCGGCGTCGCGCGTCGCGACGCTGCCGTTCTCGGCGTTGAAGGTCGGCCACGGGAGGTCGGCCGGCAGCTTGCCGTCGCGCGCGCGTTCGAACTGCGCCGCGAGGTCGCCGTGTGACGCCTTCCAGCGGTCGTAGCGCGCCTGCCACTCCGTCTCCAAGCCGGCACCTTTGGCGCCGGTGGCGAGGAAGAATGCGGCCGGTTCGTCGGGCACGGTGAAGGGCGGATATTCCCAGTGCAGCGCGGCCCGGGTCGCGGCCATGTTCTTCCCCAAGGGCTCGCCGTGGGTTTTGAACGTGCCCGCTTCGGGCGAACCGTAGCCGATGGTGCTGCGGATCGCGATCAGCGAGGGCATCCGAGTTTCGGATTTGGCCAGCTGGATCGCCCGGTCGATGGTATCGACGTCGTTCGACTCTTCCGGACCGACCTCGATCGTCTGCCAGCCGTACGCCTCAAACCGCTCGCGCACGTCTTCGGTGAAGGTGACCGACGTCGACCCCGCGAGGCTAACCTTGTTGTCGTCGTAGAGCGCGATCAGTTTGCCGAGCGCCAGGTGTCCCGCCAGCGAAGCGGCCTCGGCGCTGACGCCCTCCATCAGGTCGCCGTCGCCCGCCAGCACGTAGGTATGGTGGTCGACGATCGTCTGATCACGATTGTAGACGGCGGCCAGATGCGCTTCGGCCATCGCCATGCCGACCGCGTTGGCGAAGCCTTGTCCGAGCGGCCCGGTCGTGACCTCGACGCCGGGGGTGTGATGGTACTCCGGATGACCGGGGGTCCGGCTCCCGAGCTGACGGAATGCGCGCAGGTCGTCGAGCGTCAGGTCGTAGCCGGTCAAGTGAAGCAGCGCGTAGAGCAGCGCCGAGCCATGGCCGGCGCTGAGCACGAAACGGTCGCGGTCGAACCAGGCCGGATCGCGCGGATTGAAGCGCAGGTGGCGCGTCCACAGCGTGTAGGCGGCTGCCGCTGCCCCCAGCGGCAAGCCGGGGTGGCCGGAATTCGCCTGCTGTACCGCATCGACCGCGAGAAAGCGGATTGCGTTGATGCGAAGTTCGTCCGCTGCGCTGTTCACGTGCTCTCCTCAGAAGGGCCGGGCAATGCGCGTTAGCCGTTGAGCGTGCCGCCCCCCGCCAATGTACCCAATGCCGGAAGCCCTGTCTGTAATGCGGAAAGCCAGCATTAAATGGACGTTATCTATGAAGCGCTCGAGCACCGCGTGGTCGAGCTCGAGGAACGCCTGACGGCCGAGCCGGGAGCGGTGCGCAAGAAGGCCGGGCGCGTCATCGACGAGGTGCTCGAGGGGCTCGACACCGGCGCGCTGCGGGTCGCCGAACCCGCCGACGGCGGGTGGGTCGTGCACGCTTGGGTCAAGCGGGCGATCCTGCTCTCCTTCGCCCGCTTCGACAACGTCGCCATCCACGAGCGGATGGCGCCGCCGCTGGCGCTCAAGAACGCGCGGGCCGGCCGCGACGTGCTGCCGTCGTACTATGACAAGCTGCCGACCAAACGCAATTGGAAGAAGCTCGGCGCCCGCTGCGTCCCCCCCGGGGTGGCCCGCTACGGATCCTACCTGGGACGGAATGCGATTTTGATGCCGGGTTTCGTCAACATCGGCGCCTACGTCGACGACGGCACGATGGTCGATACGTGGGCGACCGTCGGTTCGTGCGCGCAGATCGGCAAGGGCGTGCATCTCAGCGGCGGCGTGGGGATCGGGGGCGTGCTCGAACCGCCGCAGGCGATGCCGGTCATCGTCGAGGACGGGGCCTTCGTCGGTTCGCGCTGCATCATCGTCGAGGGCGTGTGGGTTGGCGCCGACGCCGTGCTTGGGGCGGGGGTCGTGCTGACCGCCTCGACGCCGATTGTCGACGTGCGCGGCCGGGAGCCGGTCATCACCAAGGGCGCGATCCCGCCTCGCGCCGTCGTCATCCCCGGCAGCTTCCCCAAAGCGTTCGCGGCCGGCGAGTTCGGCACACCGTGCGCGCTGATCATCGGCGAACGCAGTGTTGAAACTGACCGCAAGACCTCCTTGAACGCCGCGCTGCGCGATTTCGAGGTTGCCGTCTGAAATGGAGCGTGCCGGAATCGCCGAGGCGATGAGTTACAACCCCCGAGTGGGCGCGATCGAGGCCTCGCTGATTCGCGCGATCGCCGCCAAGAAGAAACCCGGCTCGATCGATTTGGGATTGGGCGAGCCCACCTTGATGCCGCAGCAGCGCTTCATCGATGCCGCCGCCGCCTGGACCGCCGTGAACGGCTTGCGCTATACCGTCAACGCCGGCGATCACGCGCTGCGCGAACGGATCGCCGCGCACTACGCCTATCCCGGCATGTCGGACGCGCGCAACGTCTGCATCACGATCGGCTCCCAAGAGGCGGTCTACGTCGCCATCAAGACGCTGCTCGACCCCGCGACTGACGAGCTGCTCGTCGTCACGCCGGCCTTCCCCGCGTATGCGAAGATCGCGCAGCTCGAGGGCGTCGCTCATCGGCACGTCGATCTCGCCGCGGACGACGATTTCGGCTACGACGTCGACCACATCCTCGACGCACTCGGGCCGTCGACGCGCATGCTGGTCATCGGGTCACCGTCGAATCCGACCGGGCGGGTCTTGCGCGATGCACAGGCGCGCCGTCTCGCAGCCGGGCTGCTCGATCGGGCCGGGCCGCCGGTGTGGGTGCTGCAGGACGAGATCTATCGCGAACTGACGTACGTCGACGATGCGGGCTACATGGCGAACTACTATCCCTCCACGATTGTCGCGAACTCGGTCTCGAAATCGAACGCACTTACGGGCATGCGGGTGGGCTGGCTGATCGCGCCCGACGAGCCGATCGACCACTTGGTGAAGACGCACGCCTGGTTGACGGCGACCGCGAACACGTTCGCACAGCGCGTGGCCTTCGAAATCTTTGGCGAACCGGGCGCGCTGCAGGAGCAGGGCCGCTGGTACCGGGAGCGTCATGCGCTTGTCGAGACGGTCCTTGCGGCGAGCGGACTGCGCTACGTCCCGATCGACGGCGCATTCTATGCGTGCGTGCGGCTGCCGGACGGCGGCGACTCGCTCGCCGCGGCGCTCGAACTGGTTGAACGGCGCGGCGTCGTAGCGATTCCCGGCCGCATCTTCGGCGACACGCTCGAAGGCTGGCTGCGGCTGACGTGGGTCGCTCCGCTGGATCAGTTCGCGGAGGGCCTGCGCCGGATCGCCGCCTTAGCGTGAAGTGTCGGGCTGGGGTGCGCGCAGCCGGTTGACGTGGTCCGCGAAGGCCGTGAACCAAAGATCGAGCAGCTGCCGATCGTGCACGGAGGTCAAACCGTTCGCGTCCGCGTGCGGTCGCAGCAGTGTGATGATCCGTCGGTCGCTCAACCGGCCGAACTTGTGACGTCGCACGACCCGTTGAGCTACCCTGCCCGCATCCTCATCGAGGATACGTCGTAACTCGTCCATTGCCGGTAACTTCGCGACCGAGCGCATGGCCTCCCGTTCGATTACGGCTGCGCCGCGGCGGCCGCAGCGTAGGCACGCGCGGTCCGGACGACCGTGCGCGCCGGAGCAAGGCCGATCAATTCGCTGCGCGCCACGGCGACGCCGGCACGCGATGCGGCTCGCCGCACCAGCTCGGTGACGCGGTAGAGCGGCACCGCGTCGACGTCGGTGAGATTGCACGAGACGTGCACGCGGTCGGCGCTTAGTCGCAGCCCCAGGCACTTCAGCGTGCGCAGCCCGCCCGACGATTCGCGCAGCAGCCGCGCGATCCGTCGCGCGATGGCCAGGTCGCCGCTCGCTAATTCGACGTTGAAGGCGACCAGAAGGGGCCGCGCGCCGATCGCGATCGCGCCGGCCGAGGCGTGCGCGGCATCGCCGAAGTCGAACTGCCACTCCGGGTCGGCGAGCCGCGCCGCGAGCCCCTCGAACTCGCCGCGCCGGATGTCGGCGAGTTCCCGGCGGCGCGCCGCGACGGCCGCGGCGCCATAGAGGTAGCAGGGAATGCCGACTTCGCGCCAGATGCGGACCGCCGCCGTTCGAGCCAGGGCGGCGGCTTCGTCAAGCGTCGCGTCGCCGAGCGGAACGAACGGCAAGACGTCGAGCGCGCCGATGCGCGGGTGCGCTCCGCGATGCGTGCGCAAGTCGACGCGGTCGCGCGCGACCCGCGCCAGCGCGACCGCCCCCTCGACGACCTCGGCAGCGTCGCCGGCCGCCGTGATGACGCTGCGATGGTGCGCCGCGTCGCTGGTGCGATGCAGAACGGTCGCGCCGGCGGCGGCGATCGCGGCGGCGCAGGCATCGATGACCTCGGGCCGGCGCCCTTCACTGATGTTGGGGACGATCTCGAAGCGCGAAGGCCCGCTCACGTCTGGGGGCCGATCCACACCTCGATCAGGTTGTCCGGGTGAAAGTAGGTCTGGGCGGCGCGCCGCACGTCCTGCGGGGTCGTCGCGGCGTACCGATCGGCCAGCGTCGCGTAGTACGATGACGGAAGGTCGTCGAGCGCGATGCGCATCAGGTCGGCGGCGATCGTCGAGGTGGCCTGCTCGGCGTTGAGCTGCTGCGCGACGATCCGCGTCTTCGCGCGCGCCAGCTCGTCGGGGCTGACCTCTTCGTCCTGCATGCGACGCAGTTCGCTGCGCACCAGCGCCTCGGCGGCGAAAACCTTCGAAGGGACCGCGGAGAACGAGATCGTGAAGGTGCCGCGGTCGCGGTCGGCGTCGAGCGAGCTCGAGGCGCCGTACACCAGGCCGCGTTTTTCACGCACCTCGCGGAACAGCCGCGACTCGAACGAGCCGCTGCCGCCGTAGATCGCGTTGGCGAGCACCAGCGGATCGAAGTCGGGCGACGTGCGCGCCAACGCCGGGGCACCGAGCTCGACGCTCACGTCCTGGGTGTCCGTGATGACCGTGCGGCGCTGCGCGCGCGGCAACGGAATCGGCGGAAGATGCGGATCGGGGCGCGGGCCGGCCGCGGTCCAGTCACCGAAGCGCGCGGTCACGGCGGCCGCGACGGCGGCCGGGTCGACGTCGCCGACGACCACCAGCGTCGTCAGGTCCGGCCGCAGGTACTGGGTTTGATACGACTTGACGTCGTCGAGCGTGATGGCGGAGAGCGAGTTCTGCGTGGGAACGCGCAGCGCCGGATCACCGGCCGGATAGAGCGCTTCGTCGAAGAGCATCTCGGCTTGATAGCCGGCCTGCAGCGCGCGCCGGCCGGCGAACGCGCTGAGCTGCGAGCGGACCAGCGCGAACTTGTCGGCCGGAAAACTCGGGTGGCGAACGTCGTCGGCAAGCACGTCGAGCAGCGCATCGAAATCGCTCGCGCGCCCGTGCGCGGCGAAATTGGTCCCGAACGAGAGCTGCGCGGCGCGATCGTCGGCGACTTTCCGCTGCGCGGCGTAATCGTACTTTGCGCCGCCCCAATCCATCAGCGACGCGGTGACTTCACCCAAACCTTCCTTGCCGGGTGGGTCGAAGGCGGGCGAACGCTGGATGACGCCGTCGATGAAAACGGTTGGGTTGGTCGCGACGCGCTGAACGTAGAGGCGCAGCCCGTTGGAAAGCGTCATCGTCACCGGCGCGACCGTGCTGTGCAAGCTCAGCGGCTTCGCTAGGGCTGCACGCATCCAAGCCGGCTGAAGAAGCGGACCATTGGAGACGCGTGTACCGAAGTCGTCGCTGACCGACGACGTCTCGCCGCCGGGCGCTTTGAACTTGGCCGGATCGGCGGTCGTCGGCTGGAGCACGGCCACGACGCTGGCCTTGGCGTACACGCGGCGCGCGACCGCGTTCGCTTCGTCGCGCGTGATCGCACCGTACAGGGCATAGAATTCGGAGGGCGGCGTGTCACCGGGGAAGACCATGTTGGCGCCGATCGCGGTGCCGATACCGACGATCGAATCGCGCGCGTAGGTCATCGAGGCGAGCTCTGAGCGCTTGGAGGCCTCGAAGAGATCGGGTTCCAGGCCGCGCCGCAGCGCCGCCGCCATCGTTTGCTCGTAGACGCGGCGCACTTCGTCGGCGCTGTGGCCGGGCGCGACCAGCAGCAGGATGTGCACGACCGAGGCGCGCCGGTCTTCGAGCGGCTCGGGTTCGACCCCCAAGGTCAGGCCGCTTTCGACCAGCGCGCTGCGAAAGGGGCCGCGGTCGTCGAACAGCGCCCCGAGCGCGACGTCGTTGCGGACTTGATCGTGCTCGTAGGGCTTGGCATCGCCCGGCGCGGCGTAGGCCTCGTCGACGATCGTATACGGATACTGCGCGCGGTCGGTCCAGGTTGCGCCCGAAGCCGGCGCCAGCACGTACTGACGGCGCGGCGGCAGTTTCGCCGCCGGAAGCGGCCCGAACCAGCGCTCGACGTCGGCGAAGACGTCGGCCGCGTGCACGTCGCCCGCGATGACGATCGTCGCGTTGTTGGGATGGTACCAGGCGTCGTAGTAGCGGCGCAGGTCGGCGACCGTGGCATGCTCGATGTCGGCCTTGGCCCCCAGCGACGTCCCGCCTAAACGCGAGCCTGGAAACACGCGCTGATTGACTTCGTAGATGAACGACGACACCGGATTGCTGTGCTTTTCGGCGTACTCTTCGAGCACCGCGCCGCGTTCGAGATTCCAGGCCGCCGGATCGAGGCTCAGACCGCGCATGCGGTCGGCTTCGAAATGGACGATCGTGTCGACCCGGTCGGCCGGAATGACGAAGTAGAAGTGCGTCATCTCGTTCTCGGTCTCGGCGTTGACGTCGGCACCGAGCCGGGATGCCATGTCGTCGATCCCCGCACTCGAGACGTCGTGCGTGCCGCGAAACATCATGTGTTCGAGCGCGTGCGCGAGCCCGGTTTTCCCCGGCACCTCGTCGAGAGCGCCGAAGCGATACCAGATGTGCACCTGCGCAACCGGGGCCGCGTGGTCTTCGATGACGACCACCCGCATGCCGTTGGCGAGCGTCCGCTCCTGCCCGCTGGGCGTTGCGTTCTGCTGAGCAACGGCACCAAGCGGCCGCAAGGGCGAGCTCAACAGCGCGAGGACCGCGAGCAGGGTGGCGAAACGACGCATCGGCCGTTCTTCGCCGTCGTACGAGGTCGGTCTTACGCGCCGAGCTGCGCGTTCAGCGCAGGTACGGTTCGATCGCCTCGCCGGGTCCGGCCGGCTCGGCGCGGCCGCCCAGGTGATCGGCCAAGAATTTCTCGACCGCGGCGTTGAAGCGTTTCGCGTTCTCGGGTCGCGCGAAACCGTGTCCTTCGTCGTCGAAGACGATGTACTCGACTTCGAGCTTCCGTTCGCGCATCGCACGCACGATCTGATCGGATTCGTCGATCCTTACCCGTGGGTCGTTGGCGCCTTGTCCGATCAAGAGCGGCGCGCGAATCTCGCTCGCGCGATGAAGCGGCGATTGCGCAGCCAGCAGTTCTTCGGTGTCGCCCATGCGTCGCGTGAACGTGGCGCGCAGGGTGGCCCAATACGGGGGAATCGACGCCAAGAGCGTGTTGAGGTTCGACGGCCCGACGATATCGACGCCGCAAGCGAAGGCCAACGGCTCGAACGCCAGCGCGGCCAGCGTCGCGTAGCCGCCGTACGAACCGCCCATGATCGCGACGCGCAGCGGGTCGGCGATGCCCTGCCCGACCAGAAACGCTTTGGCATCGAGCAGATCGGTGCGCATCGTGGTCGCCCACGCGCGGTCGCCGGCGTTGAGAAAGGCCTTGCCGTAGCCGGTCGAACCGCGGAAGTTCGGCTGCAGCACCGCGTAGCCGCGATTGGCCAGCCACTGCACGGTATTATTGAAGCCCCAGGTATCGCGGGCCCACGGTCCACCGTGAACCAGGACGATGGCCGGCAGCCGGCGCGGCGGAATTCCGGCCGGCAGCGTCAGGTACCCGTGAATCGTCAAGCCGTCGCGCGCGGTGTAGGCGACCGGCGTCATTTCCGCGAGCGTGTAGGGGTCGATCGACGGCCGCGTCGAGAACAGCTTGACCGCCTGTCGCGTCGATCGATCGTAGGACCAAAATGACGGCGAACCGGCGTCGAGCTGTGATGAGACCAGCCACATGCGATCGTCGCGGTCGATGGAAACGAGGCCGAGGTCGCCCGGCACGGCGGCCGCGAGTGCGGCGAAGTCGTCCGCGTAAGCGGGATCGAGCACGACCCAGTCGGTCCGTTCGCGCACGATGGAAGCCGCGATCGGCGTCTTTGTGCGCGGTGAAAACGAAACGTCGCTGACGTCGTACTCAGGGTCACCCGCGAGCTCCTCGAGATTTCCGGTCGCAACGTCGAAGGTTACCAGCCGGGCGGCATTCGCACCGGCGCTGGTGACGGCCAACAGCCCCCCTCCGTCGAGCGTAAACCCGGCGACCATCGGCGTGCCGTCGTCGGGCTCGAAACGTGCCATCGTCCGCCACGGCGATTCGGCGTCCTCGCGCACGATGATCTCGGTACTCGCGTCGGCGTGCTGGACCACGCCGGCGCGCACCGCCATCGTGACATCGTCCGCGAACGATGAGACCGAGCCGGGATTCTCCGTATCGAGCGTCGCCGTTCCGGTCGCCGGGTCGAACCGGTAGATGTCGAACAGCTGCGGGTCGCGGCGATTCATCGCGATCAGCATGACGTCCGGACGCCGGTAATCGATCGACTGCACGGCGACCCGCGCGCCTTCGTAGGGCGTCAAGTCGACGGCCGGCACCAGCCCGGCCGGGTCGGCCGCGAACAGATGAAAGTTTTCGTCGCCGCCGGCGTCCTGCAGATACATGACGCGATCGCCGCCGGGCGACCAGAACGCGTTGCGAATCGGGCGCGCGGGGTCGCTGGCGACGACGCGGTCGTCGTCGCGCCCGAGCGTCCGCACCCAGACGGAGAGGACGTCGTCATGGGGTGCAAGGTAGGCGATCTGCGTTCCGTCAGGCGAAAGCGCCGGTAACGTCCGCTCGGGATTTCCGAACAGCACGCTGCGCGGTATCAACTCCGTCATCGGCCGTGGCCTTTGGCGCAGACACGGCGTTCTGCCTTTGATCAGTCGAAGGCGAGTTGTATCGCCGCGGCCACGTCGGCTGCACCCGGCGGCGCGATCGTGCGCGTGAAACCGAGCTTGGTCGCTTCCGCTGCACGGCGGGCGGGCTGCGAGACGACGCGCACTTCGCCCGAGAGTCCGAGCTCACCGAAAGCGACCGTCCCGGCGCGCAGCGGACGATCGCGAAAGGCCGACGTGATGGCGAGCGCGATTCCGAGATCGGCCCCCGTTTCGGTGATGCGCAGGCCGCCGGCGACCGAGCAGTACACGTCGTGCCCGCCGAGCGCCAGGCCCGCGCGCCGCTCGAGGACCGCAATGATCATCGCCAGCCGGGCCGCGTCGACGTTGGCGGCGAGGCGGCGCGCCGTACCGTACGCGGCCTCGCCCACCAAGGCTTGAATCTCGACCAGGACCGGACGCTGGCCGACCAAGGTCGGCACGACGCACGAGCCGCTGGGACGCGCGCCGCGCCCGGCCAGAAACAGTGCCGAGGGATCGGCGATCTCATGCAGCCCGCGGTCGTCCATCGCAAACACGCAGATCTCGTCGATGCCGCCGAAGCGATTCTTGCACGCGCGAACGATGCGGTACTCACCCGACGGATCGCCTTCGAAGTACAGCACGGTGTCGACCAGGTGCTCGAGCAGGCGCGGCCCCGCAATCGCCCCGTCCTTGGTGACGTGACCGACGACGAAGGTCGCGCAGCCGGTGCGCTTGGCGAACTCCATCAGCACCTGCGTGCAATCGCGCACCTGCGACACGCTGCCGGCAAACGCGTCGACTTCCGGCAGCCACATCGTCTGAATCGAGTCGATGACCAAGATCTGCGGCAGCTCGCGCTCGAGCGCCTCGAGCACGGCGCGCAGGTTGGTCTCGGCGAACACCAGCAGCGCCGGCTCGGCGCCGATGCGCTGCGCGCGCAGCTTCGTCTGCGCCGCCGACTCCTCGCCGCAGACGTACACCGTCCGCGCGCCGTCGCGCGCGAGCGCGCCGGCCAACTGCAGCAGCAGGGTCGATTTGCCGGCTCCGGGCGGTCCGCCCAGCAGCACTACGCTGCCGGCCACGATCCCGCCGCCGAGCAGCGCATCGAACTCGCGCATCCCGGTTCGCCGCCGTGCGACCTGCGCGTCGTCGATCGAAGCGAGTGCGACCGGACGGCTGGCCCGCAGCGGCTGGGCCCCGGCGCGGGACGCACTGCTGGTGACCGGCTTGAGCACGGGTACGTCGTCGAAGGTGTTCCAGGCCTCGCACGATGGGCAGCGGCCCAGCCACCGGGCCGATTCGAAACCGCACGCCGTGCAGAAGTAGGCTGATTTCGCCTTGGCCATGCTGCGATGTTCGCACCCCGCTGTGCCAGGTGCCTGGCCGCCGCCGGCGCCGGTGGTCAGGCCCGCTTGGTTTTTTTGCCGGCCTTGGCTCCCCTCGCCGGCGCTTTGGGCTTCGCTTGGGGCGCCTTCAAACGGCTCTGATTGTAGGCAATGGCCGACTGCACCAGACGTTTGAGCGCGCGCGCGTCGACCGTATCGCCTTCGAGAAAATCGATCGAGCGCCACTTGTTGCCGTCCAGCCCATTGTTGAAGAGATGGTCGGGGTCAGTGAGACTCGCCCCATTGTGAAACGTGATCTTCACCTTGTCTTTGTGGGCGTTGGCGACCGCAATGATGCCGTCGCGATACCACACCGGGCTGCCCATCCACTTCCATTCCTCGACGATCGCCGGGTCGGACGCGAGGAAGGCGGCGCGGACGCGCGCGAAGGTTTTGCCGCGCCAATCGGTGATGCCCGCGATCAGCTGGTCGATCTTTTGTGATGCATTCATGACGATCTCGGGCGGCTCAATCGAGCCGCGCCACAACTCTTTCCAAGGCGGCGAAGAAGTGCTGCCAACCGTCGGTAGCTCCGTCATACGCGGCCTGCTGATCCGGCCGGAAGCCCGTCTGTTCCATGCGCAGACGGGTGCCCGCGCCGGTCGGAGTCAGGGTCCAGGTGATGACGCTTTCGAGACCGTACGCGGCCCAGGTGTACGATAGCGTCGTGTTCGGCTCGACTTCCCGAACCTGACAATCGACGGAGCCCCAGTCGGCGCGAAATTGGAACTGGTGGTCGACGGCCGGCTCGAAGTCGTTCTTCATGAGCCACTGCTCGATCAGTTGCGGCTCGGTGAGCGCGCGCCAGATTTTCTCCGGCGGATAGGGCAGCACACGTTCGACGACGACCGCGCGCGTCTGGGTCGATCCTTCGGTCACGAATCCATCCTTTTCAGCAGATCCTCGAGTTGGTCGAAGCGGCTCTGCCAGAACCCGGCCATCTGGCTCGCCCAGTCGATCAGGGGTGCGAGCGCGCCGATCTGCGCGCTGTAATGCGTCTGTCGTCCTTCATGGCGGTCGCGCACGAGGCCGGCCGCTTTCAGGACGCGGAGATGTTTCGAGACGGCCGGCTGCGAGATACCGGAACGCGCGGTCAGCGCCCCCACGGTCCGCTCGCCTTCGCGGCACAGTCGCTCGAAGAGAGCCCGCCGCGTTGGATCGGCGAGCGTTTTGAACAGCACGCGGCCCGCCTTCGGCGCCCAAAACGAATAACCTTCCGGCTATTGATCGGACTCCCATTCACGCCTTTATCATAGCCTTGCTGTTATGGATGAGGTTTTTTCGTACGCGGCATGCCGGGCTTCCGCTAGGTGGCCGACGGAGCCGCCGGTCGCCACGGAGAACGTGCCGGTCCGGCATGGCGAACGACCACGTCGCGATCGACGGACCGGTGGCGAGCGGCAAGACGACCATCTCGCAACTGCTGGCGGCGGACACGGGACGGCTCTATCTCGATACCGGCGCGATGTACCGTTCGGTGGCGCTGTTGGCGCTCAAGAACGGCGTTGACCTCGATAACGAGGCGTCGCTGGTCGCGATGCTGGCGCAGCACACGATCGCGATCATCAACGATCCCGGGCTGGCGTCAGGGTACCGCGTGCTGATCGACGCGCGCGACGTCGGCGAGCGTCTCTTCGATCCGGACATTGCAGCGGCGGTCTCGACGGTGGCGGCGTTTCCGGCCGTTCGTTCCGAGCTGGTTGAGCGGCAGCGCGCGATCGCCGCCCAGGGTCGCGTCGTGATGGCGGGGCGGGATATCGGAACGGTCGTGCTCCCGGACGCGCGCCACAAATTCTTCCTCACCGCGTCGGTCGACGAGCGCGCGCGGCGCCGGCAAGCCGAATTCCGCGAGCGCGGCCTCGAGGTCGAATTCGCCGACGTGCGGGCCCAAATCGCGGAGCGCGACCGGCTCGACTCGACCCGCGCGGCATCGCCCTTGGTCGCCGCGCCCGATGCGCGGGTCATCGATTCGACCGCGCTGCAGCCCGGCGAAGTCGTGGCCCGGATGCGCGCGGTGATGGACGGCGCCCCGGCATGACCTTTTACGCCCTCGCCCGCGGGACCGTCGCCGCGCTGGCGCGGGCGGTCTTCGGCCTGCGCATCGTCGGGATCGAGAACGTTCCCGCGTCCGGCGGCCTGGTCGTGGCCGCCAATCACATCTCGAACCTCGACCCGCCGATCCTCGGGGTCGCCCTGCCGCGGCCGGTCTTCTATATGGCGAAGGTGGAGCTGTTCGCGATCCCGGTGCTGGGCCCGCTGATCCGCCGCTTGAACGCCTTTCCGGTCGACCGTGCGGCCGGCGGAACGGCGGCCCTGCGGGCGAGCCTGCGCCTGCTCAAGCAGGGGCGCTGCGTGGTCGTCTTCCCCGAGGGCGGCCGCAACGTCAGCGGCACCAACGAGGAGAAAGGAGGCGCCGCGTTTCTGGCGTCGGCTTCAGGCGTCCCGGTCCTGCCCGCTGCGATCGTCGGCACGCGCCGGCTGCGGCCTTTCCATCCAATAACGGTCGTTTTCGGTGCGCCCTTGCGCCTGACGCGGAACCGGAAGTCGGATGGAGACGATTTGGCGAAGGGGACGGCAGAGATCATGCAACGGATTCGCGCGCTCGAGGAGAGCACCAAGTGATCATCAAGCGGGCCAAGACGCAAGGCTTCTGCTTCGGCGTGGCCATCACGGTCAAGAAGGCTGAGGAAGCGATCGAGCGCGAGGGCGCCGAGGTGACCACGCTCGGGCACGTCGTGCACAACCCGCAGATGGTCGCGCAGCTGGAGGCCAAGGGCCTGCGCAATGCGCAGTCGGTCGACGAGATCGAGCGCGGCACGATGTTCGTGCGCGCCCACGGGCTGCCGGTCGAGACCTTCGAGAAGGCGCGCGCCAAAGGCCTGACCGTCCTCGACGCGACCTGCCCGATGGTGACCAAGATCCACGTTCAGGCGGAGAAACTCCGCGACGAGGGCTACAAGATCGTCGTCGTCGGCGACCCGCAGCACCCCGAGGTCAAGGGTACCCTCTCGCACGTGCCGGGTGCGTGGTGCATCTCCAGCGCCGAAGAGATCGATGCGCTGCCGCGCGCCAGCCGGGTCGGCGTCGTCGTGCAGTCGACCTGGAACGGCAAAGGTTTCGCCGAGATCGTCCGCCGGCTGAGCGAAAAATACTACGAAGTGCGCGCGGTCAACACGATCTGCACCGACACCAAAAATCGTCAAAGCGAAGTCGACGGCCTCTCGCGCGAGGTCGACGTGATGGTCGTCGTGGGCGGCAAGACGTCGGCGAACACCCGCCATCTGGCCGAACTCGCGGCGATGAACGGCGCCCGCGCCTACCACATCGAAGGACCCGACGAACTGGAGGCCGCGTGGTTCGCCGGCGCCGGGGTCGCGGGGCTGATGTCGGGCGCATCCACGCCGGGCTGGCTGGTCGATCAGGTCGCGGACCGCATGGATGCACTCGCCAGCGACGGTCGATAGTCTCGAGGCCGCACTCGAACGCGCCGTCTCCCGCTTTGACGACGGCTCGGCGACGAGCGCGCAGATGCGCTACCATCTCGGTTTTACCGCCGGTGACCGGCGCGGGGAGCGCTTGCGCGCACGACTGGTTCTGGCGGTCGCGGAAGAAGAAGGCGGCCGAATCCAGGACGCCCTCGATGCCGCCTGCGCGGTCGAGATCGTGCACGAACTCTCGCTGGTTCATGACGACATCGAAGTCGGCGACGTGCGGCGTCACGAGCGGGACAGCGTCTGGTCGCGCTTCGGTCTCGCGCACGGCATCAACGCCGGCGATGCGCTGTGCGCGGTCGCGTACTTGGCGCTGCTCGACGGGACCTCGACGCGTCCGCCCGAGGTGACCGTTGCGATGACGCGCACGCTGCACGAAGCCCATCTGGCGCAGTGCGGCGGACACGCGCGCGATATCGTCTTGCAAAGCCGGCCGGGGATTTCGCCGGCCGAGTATCGCGCGATGATCGAAGGGAAAACGGCCGCGCTCTTCGGCGCAGCCTGCGAACTGGGCGCACGGTCCGCCGGCGCCGACGACGAGCGCGCGGGCGCCTACGCGCGCCTCGGCCGCGCCTACGGGTGCGCGATCCATCTCGAGGACGACGTGTTCGTCACCTGGGGCGAGGGCGGTAGCTCGTGCGGCGCGCGTGCCGGCCGGCAGCGCTGGACCTTTCCGCTGGTCTGGGCGGCGGCGGGGCCGCCGTCGCAGGCGCGCGACACGATTGCGGCGGCGCATACCGAAGCGCCGGCCGGCGCCGCGTCGCGTGCGGCACTGCTGGCGGCGCTCGATGCGCTCGGTGCGCGGGATGCATCGCTGCACGAGGTCAGAACCGAACTCGATCGCGCCGACGACCTTGCCCGCGTCTTCGCGATCGACCGCAGCGAGCGGGTACGCACGCTCTTCGCGCAGGCACTTCGGCGCGTCGCGTAACGCGCGCTAGGCGGACGTATGTCAGGTCATTCGAAATGGCACAACATCAAGCTGCGCAAAGGCAAGGTCGACGCACAGCGGGGCGCGCTGTTCACCAAGCTGAGCAAAGAGATCATCTTGGCGGCCAAGAACGGCTCGACCGACCCGGAGGCGAACTACCGGCTCAAAATGGCGGTCGACAAGGCTCGCGCGAGCAACATGCCGGTCGACAACATCAAGCGTGCGATCGCGCGCGCGGCGGGCGCGGGCGGTGAGCGCGAGATCGAAGAGATCCGTTACGAAGGGTACGGTCCGGCCGGCGTCGCGGTGATCGTCGATGCGGCGACGGACAATCGCAACCGGACCGCCTCGGAACTGCGCTTCCTCTTTAGCCGCGGAGACGGAACGCTCGGCGAAACCGGCAGCGTCGGCTGGATGTTCGCCGCGCGCGGGGTCGTCGAAGTCGAACCGGGCCGGCTCTCGGAAGACGCACTGACGGAGAAAGCCCTCGTCGACGGGGTCATCGACGTACGCTTCGGCGACCCGGCCGAGATCGTGACCGAGCCCCAAGCACTGATGGCGGTTAAAGATGCGCTCGAGCGGGACGGTGTGCTCGTCCGTTCGGCGCAGCTGGCAATGGAAGCGACGCAGCTGACACGGCCGCAAGGCGCCGACGTGCAGCGCGTGCTCGCCTTTCTCGATGCGCTTGAAGAGCACGAAGACGTCCAAAACGTCTACAGCAACGCCGAGTTCGACGAGGCAGCGCTCGAGGCGTTCGCTTGATGCAGCTCGACGCCGGCGCCGGCCGGCCGGCGCGGCGCAGCCTCGCCGCGC
>Ga0302324_100003040_pt1 | contig 38010 bp, 35 predicted proteins | sample Palsa_T0_1_FD_201949 | JGI IMG/M metagenome (GOLD analysis project Ga0302324, IMG submission 201949) | Peat permafrost microbial communities from Stordalen Mire near Abisko, Sweden - Palsa_T0_1 | ecosystem: Environmental > Terrestrial > Soil > Palsa > Peat permafrost | place: Sweden: Abisko... | reverse complement strand
AGGTTTTGACCTCTAAGTCCTTTGTTATGCCAATTTTGCGAGGAATTTCTTGCTAAATCCATGATTCTAGAGATTCTGAAGAATAGGGGGGAGGGGGGAGGGGTGGTCAACCAGTAAACATACCACGCCAATTCCAGAAGCGGGAAACACGCCGGCCCAACTTTATTTTCGTCTGAAACCCACAGATCGGAGGTGCTGGCGGAACGAACGCAGCGAAGCGAACAGGCCGACGGAGATACACCCGATAACTGGCGCAACTCCCTTACCGGCGATAATCCCATCATGTCCGGGACGCCGACGCTAAGGTTGGGCAGCCGGTTTTTCGGCAGGCTTCTCGAACAACTTCGGGTCGACGGTCGGATTGAACTCCAGCGCCGTGTACTCCGCCGAGCTTGAATCTTCGCCGTTCTGCTTATTCTTGCGCAGGAAGGGAACGGTCAAGCCGTTCACCGATTTCCAATTGTCCAAGTCGGTCTCGCCTTGCACGGGCCCACCTTGGTTGAGCGTTCGGTAAGTCTCTTTCAAAATGTGACCGCTCTGCGGGTCGACGAACCAGCGGATCGAGGCGCCGGCGGCGTTCACGTCGACGATGCGGGCTTCGACATCGCCGACCTTCTCGGTTCCGCCGGCGCGGAAAAACACATTGGGGTCCTTCCAGTGCGAAGCGATGAAGATGGGGTCGCGCTTGATCTGCTCCAGGGTTTCCGCCTTCTGGGAGGCGGGGAAATCGCGCATGCCGCCGCCGGGTACGGCCATGAAGGCGGCGTCTGGCGTGACCACGATGTCCATGGTTCCACCCGGAGTTTGCATTTCTGCGTGCAGATGATCGGGATAGACGATGACGGTTTCCATTTGCAGGGGAACGTCGCCCTGCGGCGTTTTCTGAGTGAGGGTTACGGTTGCCTTCACTGACTTGATCGCCGCCAGTTTGGCGTCGCCGCCCATGGCGGCCACTACTTTCGCCGCCAGGGCTTTGCCTTCCGCATTCGAAGCTGTGGGCTTCGCGCTCTCTTCTTCTTTCGCCCCCGGCGGCGACGGAATAGTAATATCGATTTCCTTCACGGGGCCGAGTGACGAGAGCGGCTTGTCGAATTGCTTCGTGTTGCCGACGACGAGCACGGCGAGTTGATCGCGGTGTACATACTTCGACGCCACCCGATTCACGTCCGCCGCCGTCACCTTCTGGATTTCCGCGGGAAACTTGTCGAGCCAATCCGGAGGATATCCGTAGAATTCGTAGGTCATGCGCTCGGCCATGACCTTGTCGGGCGAGTCAAGGCGGAAGATGAAGGCGTTCAGGATGGCGTCCTTGGCCTGCTTGATCTCGTTGTCGGTGATAGGTTGCTTGGCCAGATTGTCGATGTCTTCGTCGAGAGCCTGGATCGACTCGATGGTGCTCTGGCTCTTGGTGCCCACAACGAATTGCAGAATGCCCGGATGTCCGAAATTCGTGCCAATGCCGCCACCCACGTCGTATGCCAGGCCGCGCTTGGTGCGGACGTCGTTGAACAGCCGCGAAGAGAATCCCCCGCCAAAGGCCTCGTTGAATATGGCGATGGCGTAATAGTCGGGGTTGCTGCGCGTCGTGCCCAGCGTGACCATGTGAATGCTGCTTTGATTTACGTCTTCTTTCGGAATGAGATAGTAGCCCGGTTTGGCGGACTGGAACTGGATTTCATCCTTGGGCAGTGTAGGGCCCTTAGGCCAGGCCTCAAATGCAGCACGTAACTTGGCTTCCATGACCCCGGCATCGAAATCGCCGCTGATGCCCAAAATAATGCGATTGGGTTGAACGTAGGTCTTGTGCCAGTCGAGCAGATCCTGACGAGCGATGGCAGCCACGGTGGAATATTCAGGCTCACGAGCATAGGGATTATTGGCGCCATAAGCGAGCTTGGACGACTCGCGCGACGCAATTCCGGCGATCTCATCATTGCGCCTCGATATGCTATCGTCGGCTTGCTTCTGCGCGAGGTCGAGCTTGTCGGCGCGGAATTCTGGGTTTTGCAGCAGGTCGACGAAGACTTTAAAGACATCGTCGAAATCGCCTTTCAGGCAACTCAAGCTGATGGTGGTTGAATCGGAACCGCCGCCGGTCTCAACTTTGGCGGCGCGCACTTCCAGAAAATCGTCGAGCTGATCGCCGGTCTGCATCTTGGTTCCACCGGTGCGCCAGACTTCGCCGAAAATGTCCACCAAGCCAACTTTGCCGGCAGGTTCATTGCTCGATCCGCCGCGAATGCGAGCCGAGCCTTCAATCAGTGGCAGCTCGTGATCTTCCTGCAGGAAGATCACCAGGCCGTTGGAAAGCTCGATCCGCTTAGGCTGTTGCGGATGGAAGGCGGGCAGACTGGGAATGGGAATCTGCTGCCAGTTCGTCGCTTGCGCAGTGGCCTGCGGTTGAGACGCGGACATCACCCCGGCTAAGGCCGCGAGAATAAACGAAAGAACGCTGCGCTTCAATTTCACTGCGCACCTCCCTGATCCGACGCACCTTGATTACCCGAGTCCGGCTCACCACCTTGCCCCGATCCCGCGGCCGTCTCAATCACCCCTACGGTGCGGTTGGTGTCGTTGAAGGTTTCGTTGGCCACGCGCCGGATGTCCGCCTTGGTTACCTTGTCGATGCGGTCGACAGACCGAAACAACTCGCGCCAGTCGCCATAGCGAGTCTGGTAAGTCGCGAGCTGGGTTGCCAATCCCTCGTTATCCGCCAGTCCGCGGATCAGGTTGGCCTTGGTGCGGGTCTTGATCATCTTCAGCTCGTCGTCGCTGATGTCTTCCTTCTTCAAACGTTCGATTTCCGCGTGAATCGCGTCGGCCACTTCCTGCGTAGTGTGTCCAGGCAACGGGTAAGCATAGAACGCGAACAGGTGCGGGTATTTGGTCCCGGGCAGCCCGCTGAATCCCGCGGAGAAAGCTGCGATCTTTTTGTCGCGCACCAGAGAGCGGTAAAGGCGAGAGGTGCGGCCTTCCGACATGAGATCGGTGATCGCGTCATACACAGCGTCGTCTTTCGTCCTATAGTCGGGCCGGTGGTAGCCCTCAAGGTAGAGGGGCTGCGATTTTTCTTTGAGCACGACCTTACGCTCGGAATCCTGCGGAGGCTCGGTAGTGGTGGTTTCATCCGGCTTGTGGCTCGGGGGCAGGCGGCTGAAATATTTCTCTAGAACTGGCAGGGTCTCTGAAGCCTTCACGTCGCCCGCCACCGCGATCACCATGTTGGCGGGCACATAGTATTCGTCGAAGAACTTCTTCGCGTCGGTGGCCGAGAAAGAGTTCAAGTCGGACATCCATCCCACGGTCGGGCGATGATAGGGATGGGCCTCGAACGCGGCGGCTTCAAATTGTTCCAGCAGGCGGCCGGTCGGGTTGCTGTCGGTGCGCATGCGGCGCTCTTCGATCACCACGTTGCGCTCTTTGTAAAACTCGCGCAGCACGGGATGAAGAAAGCGCTCAGACTCGAGATACGCCCAGAGCTCCAGCCGGTTCGCAGGCAGCGAATAGTGGTAAGCGGTCTCGTCGTAGTCGGTGAAGGCGTTGAGATCCTGGCCGCCGCTCTGTTCGACGATCTTGCCGAACTGGTTGGGCACGACGTACTTGTCGGCCTCGGCGATTGCGTCCTTCCACGATTGTTCCAGTTGCTTCAGCCTGGCCTCGTCGCGGCCTACGCTCTTGTCGCGCTCCACGATGTAGGCGGCGTAACTGGTTTCGACCTTTTCCAATGCGGGCTTCTCGGCGGCATAGTCGGTGGTGCCGACCTTGTCCGTGCCTTTGAAGGCCATATGTTCGAACATGTGGGCCAGGCCGGTCTTGCCCATGGGATCCTGCGCGGAGCCGGCGTCGACCATGGTGAAGAAGGAGAAGACCGGCGCCTCGGGCCGCTCACAGACGAGGATGGTAAGACCGTTCGGCAGTTTCTTAACCGTGATGCGCTTCTCGAAAGACGCGACATCTTGAGCTGCGGCGATCGCGCCGAGCAAGAGAACGAGAGCCAGGGGCCTGAATAGGCGGGATTTCATCGGACCTCCAAAGGACTGGGCGAACATGCTTGGACGGACATTCTCGACAGCCGTGTTTAGACGAATGAGAAGGGTAGAAGTTTGAAATTACGTGGCGGGCAGGGAGCTTGTCAAACGGCTGTAGTCCGTTGATTCAGGCGAAGCGACTCCGGAGGGGCCCTATTTTGTGTTGGGCGTGGTTTGATGCACAATGCCTGCTGGAGCGTGCGCGCCAATGGATTCGACGATAGAAGTTCAGGGGAAGCAACTCAAGCTGTCGAATCTGGAAAAGGTGCTGTATCCCGCCACGGGGTTCACGAAGCAGCAAGTCATCGACTACTACGTTCGCATTGCGCCGGCGATGGTACCGCATTTGGCCGGACGTCCGCTCACGCGCAAACGCTATCCCAATGGAGTAGACGAAGAATTCTTTTACGAGAAGAATGCGCCCCAGCACCGGCCCGACTGGGTAAAGACCGCTCCCATCTGGAGCGGGAGAAACCGCCGCACGATCCACTACATTCTTGCCGACGATCTGGCCACGCTGGTCTGGCTGGCGAACCTTGCAGCCATCGAGTTGCATCCGTCGCTGGCGATGGCGGGGGACATCACTTGTCCGACGATGATGGTCTTCGATCTCGATCCCGGCCCACCTGCCAACATTGTGCAGTGCTGCCAGGTGGGGTTGTGGCTGCGCGAAATCTTCGAGCACTTTGGGTTGCAGAGCTTTCCGAAGACTTCGGGATCCAAGGGACTGCAGATTTACGTTCCGCTCAACACTCCAACCAACTACGAATCGACCAAGACATTTTCCCACGCGCTGGCGCAGTTGCTCGAACAGGAACATCCCGAGATGGTCGTGTCAGACATGAAGAAGCAGGTTCGGACGGGAAAGGTTTTTGTCGACTGGAGCCAGAACGACGAACACAAGACCACCATCGCGGTGTATTCGCTGCGGGCGCGAGAGCATCCCACGGCCTCGACGCCGGTGACGTGGGAAGAGGTTGAGCGTGCTCTCAAAAAGAAGGACGCGAACCTGCTGGAATTCGAAGCGAAGCAAGTGGTCGCGCGCGTGGACAAGATGGGCGACCTGTTCGCACCGGTGCTGGAATTGAAGCAACGGTTGCCGGATCTCAAGGGCGTTGCCGCCTCCGCGGACGCGGAAGTGCAGCCGACGATCTCGATCGCTGCCCAGGCAGAAAATGCAGAAGAGCCAAAGGTCCTTCGCAAACCCGTCATCAGAAAAACTGGCAAGCGGCCGCGAGCGCGCAAAGCGGGACGCAAGGTATAATCTCGTCCGCCACGAATTTGCTTCGAGACGTTTCCATGCCTCAATTGTTTGCCGGGACTTCCGGATGGGCTTATCCAACATGGAAGCCCGATTTCTACCCGGCAAAACTCGCGCAGAAAAAGTTTCTCAGCCATTACGCCACGCTGCTCAATACGGTTGAAGTGAATTTTACTTTCCGGCAACTGGTGAGAGAGACCACGATTCAGAACTGGATCGAGCAAACCCCGGCGCACTTCCGCTTGGGCATCAAAGCGCATCAGGTGATCACGCACATCAAGCGATTGAAGGGGACGGAAGATTTTGTTCCGCGCTTCCTGGCGACGATTGAGCCGCTGGCCAGTGCCGGCAAGCTCGGGCCGGTCCTCTTCCAACTCCCGCCGAATCTGAAAGCGGATGCCACACTGCTCAAGGATTTTCTCGCGCTTCTGCCGCGCACGCTGCCGGCGGCCTTTGAATTCCGTCACGACTCATGGTTTACCGATTCGACGTGGGAGCAGCTGAATTCGCATGGCGTTGCCTTGTGCGTGGCGGAGACCGAGGAACGTACCACGCCGGATGTGGTCACCGCAGCCTTCGTCTACTACAGATTCCGCAAGCCGAGTTACACGGGAGACGAGCGTCGTGCGATGGTCGCGCGCATGGTAGGGCACATGGCTGCCGGGCACGATGTCTTTGCTTACTTCAAGCATGAAGAAACTCCGGAGGGAGCGCTGTACGCAGTGGACCTGTTACGCGAAGTGCGCGCGGAGGTAGCTTGATTCGGATTCGAAGTGTCTGCCGGATTCTGGTAACCGCATTGTGCTGGGCCGCGATCGGCGCGCTGGCAGGGTCCCAAAGTCTCCCGCCGCGTACCGTCCATGTTTTTGTCGCACTTGCCGACAACCAGCACCAGGGCATCGTGCCGGTTCCATCGCGGCTCGGGAACGGTGACGATCCCGAGCACAATCTCTACTGGGGATCGGCCTATGGAGTGAAGACTTTCTTTGCGCGAAGTGTGGATTGGTCGCTGCTGAGCTGCGGCGCGAAGCCGAAGCCTGAAGTTCTGGAGCGCTGCGTTTTCAAACATCGCAAGACGAACACTTATCTGGTCGCCGATGCTTATCGCGGTAGCGAAATCCGTGAAGCCATTCTCGATTTTTTTGATGCGGCCGCAGGAGCGAGCCCGGAAACTATCGACGCTCTGCCGTCAGGCGACCGGCTAGCCATTCGTGGAGGTTCGAACCTGGTGGCCTACGTGGGGCATGATGGGCTTATGGATTTCGGTCTTCCTCTGATTCCTAAGAAAAAGAACGAGACCCGTCGCGACGCGATCATGCTGGCTTGCGCCAGCAAGCAATATTTCGCTGAATCGCTTCGTGCCGGCGGAGCGTATCCTCTTTTGTGGACAACCAATCTGATGGCGCCGGAGGCCTACACTCTGAAGAGCGCGCTCGATGGCTGGATCGGTGGCGAGAACGGCGAACAAATCCGCGACCGCGCCGCCGGAGCTTACGACAAGTATCAAAAATGTGGGCTGCGCGCTGCCCGCAGACTTTTCGCCAGCGGTTGGTGAGCACCGAACTCCCTCCGGCATCCACCTGGTCACTTTCTCCAGCGTCCGATAACGCGCATACTCGGTTCACCGCTTGTTCATGGTGTCAGAAGCCAACTCGCGCCTGCTCGCCGGCTTTCTCGACTATTTGAGGATCGAGAAGGGATTGGCTCCGCTTTCCATCAGCGCCTACACCACCGACATCTGCCAGTTCTCGGAATTCCTGGCGAAACGCAAACGCCTGCTGCTGAACGCGCAGCGCGGCGATGTGCGCGATTTCCTGCAGCAGCTTTTTTCCCATCAAGTCGATGGCCGCAGCGTGGGAAGAAAGCTCTCCGCCTTGCGCCATCTCTATCGTTACCTGCTGCTGGATAAGAAACTCGAACACGATCCCACGCTGAACATTGAGTCGCCACGGCAATGGAAGGTTCTGCCAAAGGCGCTGGCGCGTGACGAAATGGAAGCGACGCTGGCCGCTCCGCTCACGATGCGCGGCAACCCTGCGCGCAACGCCAAGGACTCAGCTGCGTTGGCTTCCCGTGATCGCACCATGCTGGAAGTCTTTTACGCGGGAGCACTGCGCGTCTCGGAAATCATCAGCGCCAAATTGGAAGATCTGAAGCTGGATGCCGGATACATGCTGGTGCGCGGCAAGGGCGACAAGGAGCGTGTAGTGCCGCTGGGAAAGTCGGCGCAGGACGCGCTCACAGAATATCTGGCAGAATCGCGCCCGGCGCTCGCAGCAGGAAAGCGAAGCGCGGCGTCGCCAGCCCATGCCACTCTTGCCAGGAACTCGCCCCTGCTGTTCATCGCGCGCGGCGGGGGCAAGCTGACGCGCCAGCGTATCTGGCAGATGGTGCGGGCTGCTTCGGCCGTTTCCGGGCGCGCGGCTTCTCCGCACATGCTGCGCCATTCCTGCGCTACGCACATGGTGGAGAACGGCGCCGATCTGCGCACAGTGCAGACCATCCTGGGCCATGCCGATATTTCGACGACGCAGGTCTACACGCACTTGGCGCTTGACCGGCTCAGGACCGTGTACCAGAAACATCATCCCAGGGCGAAAGCCAGATGACACTCGCTGCGAGCAAGCAGGCCAAGACCACCGTTGCCAAAGCTGTCACCGACTTTCTCCACCACCTCGGCGAACGTAACTCTTCGCCGCACACTATTAAGGCTTACAGCCGCGATCTGTCGCTCTTCGCGGCTTACGCAGGTTCGCGCGGATGGAAACAGATTGATCACATTGCTGTGCGTGGATTTCTCTCTAAACTCTACGAGACGAAGTTGAGCAAAACTTCCGTGGCGCGGGCTTTAGCCGCCGTGCGGTCTCTCTATCGCTGGCTGGCGCGGGAGGGCGTGGTGGAGCAGAATCCGGCAAAGCTGGTCGCCACGCCGAAGCTGCCCAAGAAACTTCCGCGGGTGCCCACGATTGAAGAAATGAATTTTGTGCTCGACGGCGAGATGCCCGAAGTGGGCGCTTTTCCTGAACGCGACCGGCTCATGCTCGAACTGCTCTATGGATGCGGCATCCGCAATTCGGAGTTGACGGGGGTCAACCTCGACGATATTCGGCTGAGCACCGAAGCCATTCTTATTCGGGGCAAGGGAAAAAAAGAACGCTACGTTCCGTTTGGCGATTCGGTAAGAACCGCGCTCGCGGCATATCTACCCGAGCGCCAGAAAGCTCTCGCTGCAAACAACAAGAACTCCGCCGCGTTGCTTATCAACCGGCGCGGAGGCCGGCTCACCACCCGCAGCGTTGGCCGCATCATCAAGAAAATTGCGGTCGCAAAAGGGCTCTCGCCCGATGTGCATCCGCACACGTTGCGCCACGCCTTCGGCACGCACATGTTGGAAGAAGGCGCCGACCTGCGCGCCATTCAGGAGTTGCTCGGCCACGAACGCCTTGCAACCACGCAGCGCTACACGCAACTCTCGATGAAGCACGTCCTGCAGGTGTACGACCAAACTCATCCGCGAGCGAAGTAGATTGCTTTACCGTGGCTGAGGATGCTCCTTGCGCAGCTCTTCCCACATCTCGACTACCCGCGCCTTCAACTCCGCAGTGAGCTTCTCGTAAGCAGCTTCCGACGCCGCACTCTCCGGCGGCGGAGCTATGGGTTCGCCAAACACCATTCTCAGCGGAGTGAATTCTTGGAACGATTCGTTCCGCGGCCAGGCTTTCGAGAACCCCTCAATCGCCACGGGCACGATCGGTGCTCGTGTGTGAATGGACAGGATCGCCGCGCCCTTCTTGAAGATTCTTGGCGTACCGTCAATCGAACGCTCACCTTCGGGATAGAGAATGAGCGCGCGTCCCTGCCGCAACCCGAAGGCGCCGGCGCGCATGGCGGGAACCAGGTTTGCGTCCGGATCCACGACCACGACCCGCAAGGTGCGCGCCAGCCGCAGCATGAATCCTTCCCCGAAGATCTCACTCGTCCCCACCACAAAAACCTTTTCAAACGCCTTCGGCGGCAAGACGCTTGCCAGGATGAGCGGGTCGAGATAACTCTGGTGGTTGGACGAGATAATATACGGACCACTCTGAGGCAGCTTCTCAATTCCACGCACTTGCAAATCGAAGCGGTCGAGCGCAACGACCTGGATTAGACGCGAAACCAAGTACCAGAAGGCAGCGCTAACCGGCTGCGGACGGACCAGGGCGAGCACGTCGTTGGCATCCGGCTCTTCCGCCAGAATCGCTTTCCAGCCGGCAAAGATGGTCCGCGTTCCCGGGCCGCCTGCACCGCTGGCCGCGCTTTGCAGCACGGCGTCTACCAGATCGCGCACCGTATAAATCTCGGCGAGCTTCGATTCTTCTGTGTTTCGTCCCAGTTGTTCTTCGATCTGGCTGAGCAACTCGACGCGCTGCATCGAGTCGAGCCCGAGGTCAAGCTCGAGATTGTGAGTGGGCCGCAAAGTTGGCGGGGCAGTGCGCGCCGCCGCATGCACAATCTTCAACGCCCGCTGCACGAAGGGTTGATCGAGCCATGCTGCCTCCTCGGGGGTTAACTCTCGTTCAGCAGGCAACTTGGAATCGTCCGCAACCCTCCGGATCTGGTTTGTTCTTACGCGCTTCTCCACTTCGAAACGCTTGATCTTGCGAGTGGTGGTGCGCGGCAAGTCCTCCTGCCAGATTTCATAGCTGCCGATGCGCTTAGTGGAAGCCATCTGCTGCGACAGGCTCTCAATGTCGTAGCGGATAACTTCCTTCGCGTTCACAATCTTCCTCTGGCGCAGCAGGTCGAAATTAGGCACGATTACGGCGTGCAGGCGGTCGCTGCTTTCGCCGGGTCTGCCTTCAAGTCCCATCACCGCCAGTTCTTTGATGTACGGTGATTTCAGATAGTGCGCCTCAACCTCTTCGGGATAAATATTCTTCCCGTTGCTGAGCACGATCACTTCTTTCTTGCGGCCGGTGAGGAACAAATTGCCGTCGGCATCGAAGTAGCCGAGATCGCCGGTGTAGAACCATCCATCGCGCAGCACCGCCGCGGTCGCGTCCGGACGGTTCCAGTAGCCCTTCATCACGACCGCACCGCGCAACGCGACTTCGCCTGTGGCGGGCGCGTCATCCTCCTGCGGTTGCGGATCGACGATTCTGCCTTCCACTCCTTTCATGGCCTTGCCCACCGATCCGATCACGTTGTTATCCGGCGAATTCGCAAACACGGCTGCGGTGGTTTCCGTCAGTCCGTAGGCCTGCAGCACGTCGATGCCAAGATCGTGGAAATCCCTTGCAATCTCCGGATCGAAACGCGAACCGCCAGTGACCAGATAACGCATCTTCCCCCCCAGGGTTTCGTGGACCCTGCTAAAGAGGATCGAGCCAGCGTTAATCCCCACCTTGCGCAGCGTCCGATTGAGTCCGACGAGACCCTGAAACAATTTTTGCGTGAAAGCTCCTCGTTTGCCGGCCGCCTGGAAGATGCGCTCGTGAATCAGATAAAAGAATTGCGGCACCACGGCAAAGGCAGTGATATTGCGCTCTTGTAGCGCCCGCAACAGTTCGGTCGTGCTCAGAGTCTCCAGATACACCACGCGCGAGCCTTTCATCAGCGGCAGAAGCAGATTGGCCATTTGCGCCAGCACATGAAACATCGGCAGCACGCCCAGCAGCGCATCTGTGGGGCCGAGGTCGACCCAATTGAACACGGCCTCCACCTCGGCGAGAAAGTTGGCGTGGGTAAGCATCACGCCCTTGGGGTCAGCCGTAGTGCCGGAAGTGTAAAGCAGGGAAGCGATGTCGTCCGCTGTCGCCCTTGAAGGTTGGAAACTTCCCGGTCCGTCTTTGAAAATCGCAGGCAGGTTTGCCAGCCAGTGCTCATGGATGGAATGCTGGGGCATGCGATCCGGGTCCATGAAAACGAGACCTATGTTCAGTTCTGCGGCCGCCTGCCGCGAGGCTTGCGCATGCCTGGCATCACAAAACAAGGCGGACGCTCCGCTGTCCTTTAGCAGTTTGGTCAGTTGGTCGGCGTGCAGCGCAGTATCGAGCGGGACCACCGTGCTTCCCGCCGCAATGATCCCCAGATATGCCGCCACCCACCGCGGATGGTTGTCCGCCACGATGGCCAGCCGCGATCCGTGCGCGAACCCGTTTTCATTGATCCAGCGTCCGACGGATTCGGCCATCCGGCGGAGTTCGGCATACGTACAGCTCTCGAGCCGGTCGTTAAGTTGGAGTTCGAGTGCGACGTTGTTCGGCCATCGCTTCTCGCATTCGAGAAAACGGTCGTAAAAAGTGGGCATGGTTCGTGGGGAGTATACACGCAAGGGTGGAGGGCGCTTTTTGTTCGATTCCTCCGCTCGCTTGGCTGGGGGCTGGCGAATAGTTCGCTCGCCGTTCAGACCGTCCGGATAGCGTAACCTACCGCGATGCCGAAGATTGACTGACCCTCGACACGTTCCAACTGTCCTTACGTTGCATCCAATATGCTACGCTAAAAGAGATACGCTGGGGCAGTTCCCACCCTCTGAAGGATTTCACAGTTTGATTAACACTCTGATTGGCAAGGTCTTTGGGACCAAGAACGAGCGAGTCATCAAGAGCTTGATGCCGAAGGTCGCGGCTATCAACGTCCTCGAACCGCAGATGCAGAAACTTACCGACGCCGAACTGCGCGCTAAGACGGACGAGTTCCGGCAGCGCATCCAGGAGCGGCTAAGTCATGTCACTGCGGGCACGGCCCCTGATTCCGAGGCCGAAGCCGGCGATCCCGACCGCGCGAAGCAGATCGAGAAAGAGCAGTATGAAGCTTTGCAGGAAGCTCTGAATGAGATTCTGGTAGAGGCTTTCGCCGTGGTGCGCGAGGCCGGACGGCGTGTCCTCAACATGCGCCACTTCGATGTGCAGTTGATCGGTGGCATGGTGCAGCACAAGGGCATGATTTCGGAAATGAAGACGGGAGAAGGCAAAACGCTGGTCGCCACGCTTCCGGTTTATCTCAACGCCGTCAGCGGACGCGGCGTGCACGTGGTCACAGTCAACGACTATCTGGCCAAGCGCGACTCCGAGTGGATGGGCAAGCTCTACCGGTTCCTCGGCCTCACCGTGGGTGTGATCGTCCATGACCTCGACGACGAGCAGCGCCGTGCCGCCTATGCCGCCGACGTTACCTACGGTACGAACAACGAGTTCGGCTTCGACTACCTGCGCGACAACATGAAGTTCGATCTGAAAGACTGCGTGCAGCGCGGCCACAACTTTGCCATCGTCGATGAAGTCGATTCCATCTTAATCGACGAAGCGCGCACGCCGCTGATCATCTCGGGCGCAAGCGAGGAATCGACCGACAAGTATTACAAAGTCAACCGCATCATCCCAAAGCTCGAAAAAGGCGAAGAGCTTGAGGTCCCTACCGGCGAACCCGTTCAGCTGACCGGCGACTTTGTGGTCGACGAAAAGCACCGCAATATCACTGTGACCGACGAAGGCTGGGTGAAGGTGGAGCAACTGCTGGGCATCGGCAACATCGCCGACCCGGAAAACTGGCCGCTCAAGCATCACGTTGAGACTGCGGTCAAAGCGCACGCGCTCTATCGCCGCGATGTGGAATATGTGATTAAAGACGGAGAAGTGATCATCGTCGACGAATTCACCGGACGCATGATGCCTGGCCGCCGCTGGTCTGACGGCCTGCACCAGGCCATCGAAGCCAAGGAAGGCGTCAAGATCGAACGCGAAAACCAGACGCTCGCCACCATCACGTTCCAGAATTATTTCCGCATGTTCAAGAAACTCTCCGGCATGACGGGTACAGCGGAGACGGAAGCCGCCGAATTCGACAACATCTACAAGCTGGATGTCATCGTTATCCCGACGAATAAGCAGATGCTGCGGCTGGAACATCCCGACGTGGTTTTCCGCACCGAAAAAGAAAAATATTTTGCGGTTGCGGATGAGATTCAGAAGCTGGCGGAGAAGGGCCAGCCTGTGCTAGTGGGTACCACATCGGTGGAGAAATCCGAGCGCCTCTCCGAGTTGTTGAAAAAGAAGGGCCTCAAACAGCACGTGGTCCTGAACGCCAAGTTTCACGAGCGCGAAGCCGAGTACGTGGCCCAGGCGGGACGAAAAGGCATGATCACCATCGCGACCAACATGGCGGGCCGGGGTACCGATATCCTGCTCGGCGGCAACCCCGAGTTCATGGCTAAGCAGGAGCTGGTGAAGAAGGGAATCGCTCAGCAACTGCGCGTGGCTCAGGGGAAGATCGAGGGTCCTCAGGAAGACGGCACGATTTCGGTTTTCTATTACAACGGCAATGAGTACACCGTTCCCACCGACAAATGGATGGAAGCTTTCAACCGCTACAAGACGCAGACCGACAAAGAGCACGACGAGGTCACATCCGTCGGGGGCCTGCACATTCTGGGCACGGAACGCCACGAGTCGCGCCGTATCGACAATCAGCTTCGTGGACGCGCCGGCCGCCAGGGCGATCCCGGCTCCTCGCGCTTTTATCTCGCGCTCGAAGATGACCTCATGCGCATCTTCGCCAAAGAGTGGGTCTCAAAACTGCTGGAGCGGCTGGGCATGGAAGAAGGCGTTCCCATTGAATCCAAGCTCATGAGTCGCCGTATCGAGACGTCGCAGAAGGCGGTCGAAGGCCAGCACTTCGAATCCCGCAAACACCTGCTCGAATACGACGATGTGATGAACAAGCAGCGCGAGGCCGTCTACGGCTTGCGCCGCCGTTTGCTCGAGGGCATGGATCAGAAAGATCTGATCCTCGAGGACTACGTCTCCGCCATTCTCGGCGACCTGATAAACGAGTACTGCCCGCCCAAGGGCCACGCCGACGATTGGAATATTAAAGGCCTGAAAGATGCGGTCTTCACCCGCTTCGGCGTGGATTTTCTCGCCGAAGGCGTGAAACCCGAAGCGCTGAACCGGCAGGAACTCGGCGACGCGATTTTCGAGAAGCTGAAAGAGCGCTACGACGCGAAAGAAAAACTAATCGGTCCCGAGGCCATGCGCCATCACGAGCGCATGATCATGCTCAGCGTTCTCGACTCGCAGTGGAAAGATCACCTGCTCAGCATGGATCACCTCAAGGAGGGCATTGGCCTGCGTGGGTATGGCCAGCACGATCCGCTGGTCGAGTACAAGAAAGAATCGTTCGAGATGTTCGAGGCCATGCTGCAGCGCTTTCAGGAAGATACGGCCCGTTATCTCTATCTGATGCAGATCGTCGAGCCGCCACCTGAAACAGGCGCCGCTCCTCCTGGAGGTGAGCCCGCAGACCAGGGACCGGACTCAGGAGTTCCTGCGCGACAGGTCAGCGGTGGAAATGGACATCGTCCGCCGCGTCTGGTGGCAACTTCCGCCGACGACTTGGAAGAAGCCTTCATGCGCCGCAAGCGCCGCGAACTGGAACAGGCGCGCATGGCGGGCGCCGGAGACGCACAGCCGGTGCAACAAGTGGTTCGCGGGCAAGAGAAAGTGGGCCGCAACGATCCGTGCCCCTGCGGGTCGGGGAAGAAATTCAAGAAGTGCCACGGCGGGTAAGGCACCACGATCTTTAAGAGGCTCGCCCGCCCATCGAGCGGGGCCATATTGCGTTTAACTGGAACGCCGCTCTGACGATCTGCGCTTACCCACAGCCCTGAATGTCATCTCCTCTGCCCTGCTTTTCGTCCGAGCCTTCCACTCCAGAAACAGTCCCGCGTAATTCTTCGTGATGTAATCCGATTCGGACACGCCCAGATTCTTTGCTGTCGCATCAATCCACCGCGGCGCGCCCTCGATCTCGCAGAAATTTCCGATGGGCGTTTCATCGACCACGACTTGCCCTTTTCCATCCGTCCACTCAGCGCGGAACTTTTCATAGCGGAACGACGGCGCGTATCCCAGTGCGCGCAGGATCGCATCCGTCTTCTCTCCGTCAGCCACACCTGTCTCTGTCTCCACGCGGCTGTTATGCCGCCCAATCTTCCCTTTGGCCTTGTGCGTCAGGGTCCACTCGGAGCCGTACTTTCGAATTCGCAGCAGTTCCTTGCGCTGACGCAGAATGTCACCCGGCAAATCGTAAAGTGTGTTCCACTCGTGCGTCCGGGGGGTGACGATGCGAAATCCTGCCCCACGCAGCTTGCGAGCGAGCGCCCGCACGTCCGCGACGCGAAATTTGATTTCAATCTCCCGGTTCACAATGGAAGTGTATTACGGCGGCTTGGCATCCGTCGCCCGCGGATCGCCGAAGGTCGATTTGCCGATCCGCTCTTCCCATTCCACCGGTTTTATCGGACCTACCGCCAATACCCAGCTCAGCGCTCCGACCCAAGAGACTACTGCAGCGATTAGAAACGGCCAATAGAAACGCCCCGTTCGATCCAGCAAATACCCCGTAAGGGCAGGCGCACCCGCACCGGCAAAGTTTCCCACGAAATTCTGCACCCCGGCCCAGCGCCCTGAGACCAGCGGCCCAGCCAGAGTCTGAGTGACCGCCCAGCAGTTCGCCCCATTCACTCCAATGCAGATACCGGCGGGCGCCAGCACCCAGACGAAAAGACTGTCGGGCGCCACCGCAGCCGCAGCCAGAGAAACTCCCAAGCCCGTGGACCCCGCGCCTAGCAATGTCTTGCGCACCCTCGTCGCGGACGCTCCTGCCGAGATCCACCGGTCGGAAAGCCTCCCAGTCGCGATTGCCGAGATGGACGACAGCAGAAAGATGAGTCCCCCGATCTTCGCCATCCGATCCATCGAGAAATGGCGTCCGCGGACCAGATAGAACGGCAACCATGTCACGAGGAAATAGAGGCAGTAGTTGATGCAGAACTGTCCGAGACATGTGCCCCACGCCGATCGCTCTCGCAGAATGTCGGGGATCCGTACTCGCGGCTCCAGTTCCGGCACAAACGTGGCGATGCGGCGCGGCATCCACGCGAGCCACGGGACCAGCCACAGCAAGCTTCCCAGGCCCAGCGCCAGAAAGAAAGGCCGCCATCCAAAGCGGCCAACCGCGGTTCCTCCCACCAGCATGCCTACACCCGGCCCCAAGGAAAGACCAGCCATAATCGCGGCGTTGGCAAAGCCACGGCGGCTCTCCGGGAAGTGGCTGCCCAGGATCTTGGAATATGAAGGAAAAGCAACCGACTCGCCTATTCCGAGAACCACGCGGATGACGATCCATGCGGCGAACCCATGCAAGATTCCCGTCACAGCCGTCGCCGCCGACCAGACGAAGAAGCCTGCCGCAAACACCCATTTCACGTCGAAGCGGTCCACCAACCACCCGGCGGGAATCTGCATGCACCCGTAGGTCCAGAAAAATGCCGAAAGCAACGTGCCGAGCTGCGAAGCGGAGAGACCAAGTTCGTCTTTCAAAAGCGGCGCCGCAATCGAAAGATTGCTGCGGTCGATGAAGTTGATGAAAACCGAGAGCGCCAGCAGAAAAACTACCCGGTTCATTCCGGCAGCGGATGAACTTTCGTGTGTGATCGTGTCACCCATCGTAGGTAAGGCCCGACAATGCTATACCATGCATGCCATTTCCCTCGCCAATCTATCTGGGTGCCGTGGGGTATTATCATTTTCGGCGTTCGGCAGAGGGAGGGGCCGGCAATGCAGAATCTATTTCAATCCACAGCGGTCGCGGAAGTGATTTTGCGCATCGACCAACTGCAACCCACGACCCAACACCGGTGGGGGAAAATGGATGTCGCGCAGATGATGGCGCATTGTTCCGCGACGCTCGATATGGCTTCCGGGCGCCTCGTTTTGCCCCGGCTGCTCATTGGCAGGATGCTTGGCCCTTTCGTTCGGTCCATCTTTACGAACGACAAAGCATTTTCCAGGAACGGTCCCACGGACAAGAAGCTTGTGATCGCCGATAAAAGAGACTTTGCCCGCGAACAATTGCAATTGAAGAGTCGCATTCGCGAGTTTCACCAGGGCGGGGAAGCGCGCTGCACGAAACATCCGCATCCTTTCTTCGGACCCATCACGCCGCAGGAGTGGGCTACCGGAATGTACAAACACCTCGATCATCACCTGCACCAATTCGGTGCGTGAAGCGAGGAGTTTGATAGCGAGTGGTTCAACGGTCAACGACCGGCAACCAACGCCTAAGAAAACGTCGGGAGCTTCACCAGATCATTCTCAGGAACCACTTCAACCGGTTCGCCGGCTTTGCGCCAGGCTGTCAATCCGCCGACGATCACGAACGTGTTGAATCCTTTTTCCCGCAGCAAGTGCGCCACCCGGGCGCTGGTCGCTTCGCGCGCTCAAGTGCAGTAAAGATAAATATCCTTGTCCCTGGCAAGGCTCTTGATCTCTTCCTCGAGGTTGTTGGGCTCGATCCGGATCGAGTTCTTGATTCGCGAGGATCCCGAGTCGTAGTAGCCGTGGCTGCGGACGTCAACGATCTGCACCCGGCTTGCATCCTCGGAGGCCAGTCGCCGGGCCAGTTCTTCCACCTGCACTCGCGGCACCACACGGTACATCTTGTTCTTGCGGTATTGCACTACGCGGTAGATTGCGTAGACTCCAAGTGCGGCCACGACAACCGCTTCCATTGCACGCCCGGCCGCGTGAAAACCGCGCAAGATGGCAGCCAGAAAATCGCGCGAGATATATCCCACCAGGAGATACGTCAGGGAGTAGAAGAGCGCCCCAGCTAGATCCAAGCGCAGAAACTGCCAGAAGCGCATCTTCATGCTGCCGGCCAGCGGCGCCGCCATAGTGTTGACCCCCGGGATAAACTTCGCAATCACCAGCGTAATTTTGCCGCGCTTGTAGAACGACTCCGCGGACCTCAGAATGCAGGTTTCCGGATTGATCGATACGCGGCACAGAAATCCCAGCAATAACCAACCCATGTAACGTCCCAGCCAGAACTGCACTGTGTCCCCCAGCAGCAAGGCGGTGACGGCCGCCACCAGAACATAGGGACCCCATAAGGTGTGCGCCGCCACTGCCGCGCCCGCCGCCACCAACGCGATCGCCGCCGGGAAGGGAAGCCCCATCGCTTCCGCCAGCAGCAAACCGAAGGTCAACGCGTATCCGTGGCGCGCCATCAGCGAAAACAAATTCATAGACAATGTTGGATAGAGAGAAATAGAAAAGGGTTCAGTATAAACAATGCCGGCCAGGTCCGGATGGACACTGGCCGACACAAGAAAAAAGCAGGACGGACCTTGCCGTCCATTTGGGCAGACTAATGACTCATCGATCCGCCACCCATCGCGTCACCCTTGAGCATCTTCACACTCATCACGTGAATCGCACCCTTATCGGCATAGACGTGGGCGCTGAGTTCGACGTGATGTCCTTCGTGCCCCTTCAGTGTCTCTGGGTTGATCACATCCCAGCTCTTGCCGTCCTTGTCGTTAACGAACGTGTACTTGTCGCCGTCCGCCTTAATCGTGCCTTTCAATGTCATCAGTGGAGCCTTCGCTCCCGCCTGATCGGCCTGAATTTGCGACATGTTGCCGTCTTGTTGAGCGAACGCCGTCAAGCCCATCGTGAAAGTCAGGGCAAGCAGGCAAATCATCACCTTTTTCATTGGACATCTCCTTATTGTTGTTTTTCTTGAAAGTCCGGCCAGACTCCTATTCCTGTCTTACTTACGTACTGTACCCGCAAACGGATTGGTGCGCTTCTTTATAATTCTGCGGTCAAGACGGATGCGGTAGTGGGTGCGAGTCACGAAAGTCGTCTAAGGCGATGGGACGATACGGATTTTCGTTTCACTCCGCGGTCTTGACCTACAAGCTGAAAACTCGGAGCCAAGAGATGCCTATTTTTCTCTTGCCACCACGAACTCCGGCGCCCAAAGCAGCGCCCGCTTGATCTCGGAATCCGGGAAGGTGCAGATTGCTGTCCGGGCGGACTCCGCGTACCGTGCGGCGCGAGCGGTCGCCGCCTCCAGCGATCCGTAATGCTGCAGGACCTCCATGATTTGCGCATGGGTCACGCCGTTGAAAGCCCGATCGCGCAGGATGGTTTCAATCTTGGCCCGTTCCTGCGTCGTGCAACGCTCCAGCGCGTGGATCACCGCCATGGTAACCTTGCCCTCGCGCAGATCGCTGGCCACGGGTTTGCCCAATACATCCGCCGACGCGGTCAGGTCGAGCACATCGTCCACCAACTGAAACGCCATGCCCAAGTCGTGTCCGTATTTGCCCAGAGCTTCTTCCTGTTCAGCCGTCGCTCCACCCAGAATCGCTCCCAACCGCATGCAGACGGAGAACAGGCAAGCTGTCTTGCGGTAGATCAGATCTAAATGCTCCTCGATGGTGATCAGTTGGCCGAGCTTTTCCATTTGCAGCAGTTCGCCCTCGACCATCTGTTGCGTCAGTTCGATCAACGTATCGAGAATGCGAAAGTTGCGCTCCTGCACTGCCACTTTGAAGGCCTGCATGTAGAGCCAGTCGCCGGCCAGCACGCACTTCGAGTTGCCCCACTGGGTATTGGCCGCCGGACGGCCGCGGCGCGTTTGGGCCTCGTCGATGATATCGTCATGCACCAGAGTGGCGGTGTGAATGATCTCGACCACCGCGCCCAGCCTCACTGCGCCGGGGCCTTTGTAATCGAACAATTTTGAAGAAAGAAAAAGCAGCGCCGGACGGATTCGCTTGCCTCCACCGTTCCGGAGATACTCGCCAATCTCCGTGATGGCTTGCACGCCCGAGACGGTATCCTGCCCGAACTCGCCTTCAAGAGCCGCGAGGTCATCGTGCAGCAGATCGAAAACCTCTTTCCCGGTAATGATGGGCGGTGCGCTCAATGTGGATTCCGACTGCTCGTTGTCTCGACGGAGACACGGAGTCACGGAGGAAAGCTCAACAGCCTCATACTGAACCGAGCAGTTTGAGTCGCTGATCGCCAAGATTTGTCGCTTTCCCCGTGTCTCTGTGCCTTCGTGGTGAAATGTTTCTCTAGTTCGTTCGGTAATTCGTAAACTGCAAATCGATCCCGAAATCATGCTGTTTCAGAATGGCGATCACTTCCTGCAGCGTGTCGCGATCCTTGCTGCTGATCCGCACCAGGTCGCCCTGGATCGAGGCCTGCGCTTTTTTCTTGGAATCCTTAACGAGCTTCACAATCTCTCTCGCTTTTTCGATCACAATGCCCTGCTGCATGGTGACCCGGCGCTTCGCCGTTCCGCCCGCTGCCGGTTCCACTGCGCCGTAGGTCAATCCCTTCAACGAGACCCCGCGTTTGACCAATTTTTGTTGAAGGATGTCGTTCACCGCCTTCAGCTTGTAATCGTCGGCCGAGTGCAGCACGATTGCGTCCTTTTCCAGCTCGATATTCGATTTCGAATCCTTCAAATCGAAGCGCGTGTGAATCTCCTTTAGCGCCTGCTGGATGGCGTTCGACACCTCCTGCAGATCGATCTTGCTCACGATGTCAAAAGTGTTTTCGGGCATCGGATTTCAATTCTTTCTGAAATGAAGGAATCTGACTCTTGAGGGTACCAGAAGAAGCCCTGCGCGAGGAGGGTTAACCTGCCGAAACTTTGTTTTCAACCGTTTCAGCCATTTTGAAAAAATTGTAGAAATTGCGGGTTGTGCGCCGACCGACTTCTTCCCCTGTCAATCCTCGCAACTCGCCCAGCTTCTGCGCGGTTTCGACGACGAATGCCGGCTCGTTCCGCTTGCCGCGATGCGGCATCGGAGCCAAGTAGGGGGAGTCCGTCTCAATCAGCATGCGGTCCAGCGGAACCTCAAGAGCCGCTTCGCGAATCTGTCGCGCCTTGGGGAAGGTCACGTTTCCGGCGAAGGAAATCATGAACCCCATGTCGAGCGCGGTCTTCGCTTGCGTCCAGGTTCCGGTGAAGCAGTGCAAAATTCCTCCGAGACCGGTTGTTGCCCAATGATCCCGCATCTGTTCAAAACAATCTTCCCAGGCGTTGTCGCTGCCTTCCGACGGACGACAGTGAATCACGATGGGCAGCTTCGCAGCCGCCGCCAACTCCATCTGACGCGTGAATACTTCTTTTTGCACGTCGCGCGGCGAATGATCGTAGTAGTAATCCAAGCCAATCTCGCCCCACGCAATTATCTTGGGATGACTCGCCAAGCGCTCCATGTTTTGGTAGGCGGCCTCATCCGCCAGCCGGGCTTCGTGGGGATGAATACCGAGGGTCGCATAAATGAAATCGTATTTCTCCGCCAGTCGAATTCCGCAGTCCACATGCTCAGGCCCGTCGCCGTTGCCGATGGCGACCAAAGTTTGGACTCCGGCCTCCCGCGCCCGGGCAATCACCTGCTCGCGGTCAGAGTCGAACTGCTTCCCGTCAAGATGTGCGTGAGAATCGACAAAAATCGGCATTGGTCATGTGGGGACAGCTGCCCTCGGCCATCCATACCGAGCGAAAGTCGGCTCGGTTTTGACTCTGACTTTCTTATAATCGAAGATTGGGTTTGCCCTTACTTCAGCCTCGCCCCCACCGGCACATCCTCCAAAAAGCCCGCCAGCACTGGCTTTCCGCCGTCGAGCGATGCCGCCACGATCATCCCATTCGATTCCATCCCTCGCAGCTTGCGCGGCGCAAGATTGGCCACGATCACCACTTTCCGCCCGATCAAAGTCTCCGGCGCATACGCTTCGGCGATCCCGGCCAGCACCTGCCGCACTTCGGTTCCAATATCAATCTCCAGCCGCAAAAGCTTGTCCGCCTTAGGAACTCTCTCTGCCACCTTCACTAGGCCCACCCGTAGTTCGATCTTCGAGAAATCGTCGATCGAGATTTTTTCCCTCGGCGGAACTGAGGTAGGCGTGGCTGCGGGAGTCGACTCCGGCGCATTCGTCGGCGTCGGTGCTGCCGCCAGAGGCTCTGCCACCCGCGAAACTCGCTGCTCCTCTTCCATCTTCTGCATCCTTTCAATAGCGCTCTTGTCGGCACGAGGAAACACGGGCTGCACCTCGCCCAGCTTCGTTCCCAACGGCAGTTGTCCCCAATCCAATTCGCTGAGCGCAAGCTTCTTGATATCTCCTAACCCCATCTGTGCCCAAATCTTCGCTGTCGCCTCCGGCATTACTGGATGCGCCAGCGCTGTCGCGATTCGCAGCGCTTCCGCCGCGGTATAAAGCACCGTCGCCAACCGCGAGCGGCTGTCTTCATCCTGCTTCTCGCCCAGCGCCCACGGTTCATTTTCGACGATGTATTTATCTACAGCAGCTACCAGCGCCCACGCGGTCTCAAGCGCTCGCGAAAACTGGAACTGATCGAACAGTATGCCGAATTCGCGGATCGTCCTACGCCCCGCGTCGGCAATAAAATCGTCCGCGGGAGTTTTCGATGCCCCATGCGACGGATATGGCACTTCGCCCTTAAAATAGCGATTGATCATGGTCAGCGTTCGGCTAGCCAGATTCCCGAGCCCATTCGCCAGGTCAGAGTTGTAGCGCTGCACCAGCGCGTCGAACGAAAACGATCCGTCTTGTCCGAATACGACCTCCCGCAGCAAGAAATAGCGCAGTGCGTCGGCGCCCAGCACGTCGAGAATCGTCTCCGTACGCACGATGTTGCCGCGCGATTTCGACATCTTGCTCTCTTCAAACAGCAGCCAGCCGTGGGCCACAATTGCCTTGGGTACGGGCAGGCCCGCCGCCATCAGAAACGCGGGCCAGTAGACACAATGGAAGCGGACGATTTCCTTCCCGATCATCTGTACGTCCGCCGGCCAGAATTTCTTGAACGCCTCCTGCGCTCCCGCGTGCGAAGACCCGTATCCGATCGCGGTAATGTAATTCGCCAGCGCATCCAGCCACACGTAAATCACATGCTTGGGGTCATCCGGTACCGGAATGCCCCAGGAAAACGTCGAGCGGCTGATCGAGAGATCGCGCAGTCCCGACTTCACAAACGAAATCACCTCGTTACGCCGCGCCTCCGGACGAATGAACTCCGGATTCGCATACAGCGCCAGCAGCTTGTCCTGAAACTCCGAGAGCTTGAAGAAGTAATTCTCTTCCTTCACCGTCTCGGTGATGCGCCCGCAAGTGGGGCAGGGATCGCCCGGCTGCGCGCCATCTACGTAGAGCTCGTCCGATACGCAGTACTGTCCCGTGTAGGTTCCCTTGTAAATGTAGCCGTTGTCCCGAATCCGCCGGAAAAGTTCCTGCACGCGCTTCTTGTGCCGCTCTTCGGTGGTGCGGATGAAGTCGTCGTTCGAGATGCCCATCCGATTCCACAATTGCCGGAACTCGGCCGAAATCTCGTCGGCATACTGCTGCGGAGTCTTGCCCGCAGCTTGCGCCGCGCGCTCGATCTTCTGTCCATGCTCGTCCGTGCCCGTAAGAAAAAACGTCTCCGCGCCCAGCAAGCGCTGCCGCCGTGCAATGGTGTCGCAGGCGATTGTGGTGTACGCATGTCCAATGTGCGGGTGCGCGTTCACGTAGTAAATCGGCGTCGTGATGTAGAACTTCTTTCTCATGCTGATGTCGCTTGCACGGCCGGCGTGTGCGCGAAGATATAAGCTCGCCGGCTCTGGTACTCAACCTCGGGAGGGTACGGATCCCGCTCGACAATCTCGACGACCTCAAACCCAGCCGCACGCAGATAGCTCACCACATCCCGGGTGGGGAAAAAATGAAAGTCAAGGCATACTGGGCAGCCCCACAGATCCTTCACATGCGAAACCTCGTCGCCAATGTGGAAACTCAACAAGAGCAGGCCGCCCGGCTGCAGAGCCCGCTCCATCTCGCGCAATGCCAGCGCCACATCGTCGGGCGGAAGGTTAACGATGGCGTAGAACGCCGCGATTCCGCCCCAAGCCTCGTTCGGCACATCAAGCGCCCGCACGTCGCCCTGTCGGAATTCGATACCCGGATTAAGCCGGCGAGCTTGCTCGACCATGCCTGCCGACAGGTCAACCCCGCACGTCGCGACTCCACGTTGGTACAAATAGCGCGCCACCTGTCCCGGGCCGCAGCCGAGATCGCAAGCCAGTCCCTTGCCCCGTATGCAGTCTGCAAATCGGTCGAGCAGTTGCCGGTCCAGCGGCTTGTGCTGCAACTCGTCGTAGATGTGCCGCGCGTATTCATCGGCCACGCGGTCGTAGCTCGATTGAACCTCACTACTCTTCTGCTCGATCATTGGCTGGATCATTGCGTAATCCGGTGGATTCTTATTCCCGCCCGCCGTTCGAGTAAACTCGCACGGCTTCCTGCATCACCGTTTTCAGCGGAACATGATGCTCCGCGGCGATCCGGCGGCAATCCTCATATTCCGGAGCATAATTCGTGACCGTCCCATTCATGCTGGCGATCTTGACCCTCACGTCGCCCCACGGCGTGCGCACATTCTCCCACGTTCGCGTCAAAACCCGGCGCATCTCGTCGCGCCGCCGCACTCCCAGCGTGGTCGTCTCGGTGAAGATCAGTTGCGTGAACCGGCTCGCGTCCTCAGGCTTGCACAAAACCGTAAGTAGCGTTCCTGGGCGATTCTTCTTCATCTGCACCGGTATGCCAAAGGCATCCAGCGCGCCTTCTTCCAACAAACGATCCATCACATAGCCAAAAACCTGCGGATTCAGATCGTCCAGGTTGGCTTCCAGCACCGTAATCGTTTCTGGCGCGGTCTTCGCCGCCAGAGAATTTGCTGCAGCTTCGCCAACGGTGAGCCGTACCACATTTGGATGTCCCGGAAAGTCCCGCGATCCCGCACCATAGCCTGACTTCTCGAGCTTCATCTCGGGAAATGCCGCGAAGCGCGAAGCCAGTGTCTTCACAATCGCCGCGCCCGTCGGCGTCACCAGTTCGGCCTGAATTCCCGACGAATACACCGGAGCGTCCTTCAACAACTCCACCGTCGCAGGTGCCGGTACCGGAAATGTCCCGTGCGCGCACACCACAGTTCCGCCGCCCACGTTCAACGGAGAGCAGACAATTTCATCTACTCCAAGAACCTCGGCCCCCACGGCCGCGCAAACAATATCCACCATCGCATCCACCGCGCCAACTTCATGGAAGTGCACGCACTCAATGGAAGTATCGTGAATCTTCGCCTCGGCTCGTCCCAGCGCCTCAAAAATTGCGTTGGCAGTTTTCTTGGCCGTCTCCGGAATCGCAGCCGCGGCAATGACTTTCCGAATCTCCTTCAGCCCCCGCCCATGAGAAGGCTCGTGCATGTGTGGCGCGGGCGCCCCCGCCCGCGAACTCTCGCCATGAAGAGAATGATCGTGCCCATGGTGCTCGTGGTCGAGACGCTCATGGGAACGAGAATGTTCTTGCCGCTCCAGATATTCCTCGCGCGGCAAATCTTTCTTACCATCCACGTAAACGTCCACCTTCGTAGCCGAAATCCCGCTGCGCAGCACCCGCGAAATCTCCAGCCGCGCCCTCACCCCCAGCGCCTCCACGGTCTGTTCCAGCACCCGACCCGGAACCCCGGCATCGACAAGCGCGCCCAGAAACATGTCGCCGCTCATGCCGGAAAAACACTCAAGGTAGGCTATGCGCATAGAAGAGAATCGTCGTTGGTCCTTAGTCGTTGGTCGTTGGCCAAAACTCAACTCCCGGCAGCGTAAACGCTTGGCGAACGACAACCGACCAACGACTAGCGACGTTTTTTCATCATAGGGAACGCTGCACCCTCCGTCAAACCAGTCTCCGCCGCGCGCTCTGCTAAAATCACTGTCTCCTTTAACATCTCAGAGGGAAGCCTTGTATCGTCATCTCGAATACCGTCTTGCCCACCGCATCGCAGAGTTCCTGCGCAGTCGCTACCGCGGTGCAACTTTGCCGAATGTGGTCATCGAACAGCCTCCCAAGGTCGAACTCGGCGATTTTGCGATCCCTATTTTTCCCTTCGCCAAGCCACTGCGCATGGCTCCGCTCAAGATCGCTGAAGCCATCCGCGCCGAAGTCGGCATCATCGAGGGCATCGCCGAAATGAAGGTCGCGCCCCCGGGCTACCTGAACGCCAAAATCGATCGCGCCTGGCTGGCCGCCGTGCTCGCCGCCGCCGGTCAGAAGCCTCCCGCCGAAATTCCAGCGGGAAAAATTCTGGTCGAGCACACCAGCATCAATCCCAACAAAGCCGCGCACATCGGCCACCTGCGCAATGCCATCCTCGGCGACACGTTCATCCGAGTGCTGCGCTATGCCGGCCGGGAAGTCGACATTCAGAACTACATCGATAACACCGGCGTGCAGGTTGCCGACGTGGTCGTCGGATTCATGCATATCGAGAGGAAGTCTCGCGCTGAAATCGAAGCTCTCGCTAGCCAGCCGCGCTTCGACTACTACTGCTGGGATCTCTACGCCCGCGTCTCGCAGTGGTACGCGCAGGACAAAGCAAACCTGCAAGCCCGCCGCGAAACCCTGCATGGCATCGAAGACGCCGCCAGCGAAACCTCCGCCATCGCCGAACTGATCTCAACCGCCGTGCTCCGCCGCCATCTCGAGACCATGGACCGCCTCGACATCGAATACGACTTCCTGCCGCGCGAAAGTGAAATCCTGCACCTTCATTTCTGGGACGCAGCCTTCACCAAACTCAAAGACTCAGGCGTGCTAACTTTCGAGAACGAAGGCAAGAATAAAGGCTGCTGGGTGATGCGCCGCGCGGGCCCAGCCTCAACCTCAACCAAGGAGGACACAGGGAACACAGCGGAGTCCGGGAAAATTTCCGAGCTGATCGCCGAAGACGACCAGAAGGTCATCGTCCGCTCCAACGGCACGGTCGGCTACGTTGGCAAGGACATCGCCTACCATATGTGGAAGTTCGGCTTGCTCGGCCGCGACTTCGGCTATCGCGAGTTCTACCGCTATCGCAACCGCCATGATTGCTGGATTTCCTCCATGGAAGGCGAGAAGGATCATCCTCATTTCGGAGACGTCGCCGAAATCTACAACGTCATCGACGCCCGGCAGTCCGAAGCGCAGAACACCGTGATCGAAGCCCTCCGCGGACTCGGCCACAACGAGGCCGCCGACCACTATACGCATTTTTCTTATGAGATGGTCGCGCTCACGCCGCGCTGCGCCGCCGAACTCGGCTACACCCTCAGCGAAGAAGATAAAACGCGTTCCTACATCGAGGTCTCCGGCCGCAAAGGTTTCGGCGTGAAAGCCGACGATCTGCTCGACCAGCTCATCGCCTCCGCCAAGAACGAAGTCGACTCCCGCCATCCGCAACTCACCGCCGCCGAGCGCCTCTCCATCGCCACGCAAATCGCAATCGGAGCCCTGCGTTATTTCATGCTGAAATTCACCAAACAATCGGTGATCGCCTTCGATTTCAAAGAAGCCCTCAGCTTCGAAGGCGAAACCGGACCCTACGCGCAATACGCCGTCGTCCGCGCGACCAGCATCTTCAAGAAAGCCGGCATCGATCCCGACACGTTCGGTAGCGACTTCGCTAGCAGAGTCTCCGTAGCAGATCTAGCGCAATCTCTGACGGGCGAAGCCGCTAACGAAATCTGGGAACTATGGCTCGCCGCAGCGAAAACGTCCTACATCGTGAACCAGTGCATCTCCACGACGGAGCCGGCATACCTTGCCAAACACGCCTTTCAACTGGCACAACTCTTCAGCGCTTTTTATCACCGCCATCCCATCCTGAGCGAGCCCGATGAAAAACGAAAGCAATTCCTGCTGGCCACGGTCGCGGTCGTCCGCCGCGAGCTGATTCGCACGCTGGCCGTGATGGGCATCACCGTGCCGCCTGTCATGTAGACAAGATTAAGACTCGTGTGGCGCGGACACTCGGTCCTCGCTTTCTTGTTCTAGCAGCTTGCGGAAAAACTCACGATTCGTATCAGGGTATGCCTTCAGGCATACAGCAAGTGCCTTGCTATCAATCGCGCCTTCAGGCGCTGCGGTGCTGAATTCGAGTTTTTCCGCAGCCTGCCAGGCCTCGTTTCCTGTATTTCGCCAATATGTCAAAATAATCCTTGCACGCCAGTTGGAAGTCTTTCCGCTTGGAGGTCATACGGAATGTGCAGGAATATCAAGACTCTCTTCAACTTCGATCCGCCCGTGAATGCGGAAGAGATTCGAGCCGCTTCGCTGCAGTTTGTGAGAAAAATCAGCGGCTTCAACAAGCCATCGAAGTCCAACGAAGCCGCATTCCTGGCCGCGATCGATGAAGTAGCTGACGTGTCGGCTCGCCTTCTCCATTTGCTCGAAACCAACGCGCCGCCGAAGAATCGCGAGGAAGAGGCCGCCAAGGCGAAAGCGCGCGCCGCGGAGAGATTCGGCATGTGAGTCGGCACCGTGTTTCCTCATATTTTGTTGATGTTTCGTGCAAGTGGTTGAAATCGATTGTAAGTTGTTGCATTTGTTATCATGAAGTTATAGACCGAATTATCGCTCCGCGAAAATGCCATCAGAACACATTTCTGCCTCGCTATGGCCCACCCTGATGTCCACCCGAGCGTTTCTCGCGATGCTGAGGCCGTCTCCGGCTCCGCAAATGCCATTTCTGGCGGGCTCGGAACCGCCAGTGCTGGCCCTGCGGCGCCTTTTTCTTCCAATATCTTCCAGCTACAATAGTTTCAATAACTTAGGTGGAATTGATTTACGCCGGGGCAACGCGCGCCCTGGTGTCATCATCTAAGTGATTGGAGAAGCTAGGAGCCGCAATGAAAACTAGAAGCTGTGCCGTCGTACTCTCTACGATCGTTTTGCTGGTGGGCACTCTTGCCTGGGCTGCGCCCAGGCCTTCGACGAGTTCGCAGAGTGTTCCGGCGTTTCCCGGCACACTGGTGAACGCGCGCTATGTCTACGTCACCAGCTACGACGGCGACCAGTTCAATGTCAATCTGCTTCCGGAAGATCGCCAGGCCATCGTCACGGTGCAGGACGCGATGCAGAAGTGGGGCAAGTTCGCGCTGGTGTACGAGCCGCGCCAGGCCGACATCGTCCTGGTAGTGATGAGCCGCCCGTCGGAAGACGTCCTCGCGGTCTACGACGCGCACGGCTGGCCAGGCAATGGTCAGTATCTGTGGCGCATGATGGGCCGCAGCGGTTTGCAGCAGAGTGAAGCGCCTCTGGTCACGAATCTGGAGAAGGCGTTCGACAAGGCCACGATGAAGTAGACGCCGGCTCAGACTTCTGTTCCGCGCGCGGACTGTGCAACAAGGCAGCGTGTTCTGCGACTGATCGAGAGCTGCTGCTTGTCAACCCTTCCTGCCGGCGAGCATCAAGCCAGCCCCAACGACAACCAGCACGATACTCACGGCCGGCGGGAGCTTCTCGTCGTCGTGCGTGGTAATGCCCACATGTGCGTCGCCGAGGCTGACGCCGTGATGTTCGGAATGCGGAAAGGGAACGAAGAACGAAACTACCCCAAGCACCAGCACTACAACTCCGACCAGCATCAAAGCTTTCATTGGATTGCCCCCAGACGTAAAAAGTAAGGACGCGGGTCCAAAAGGATCGTTGGCCAAGGATTTCGCGGATCAACGCTCTAGAGATCGACAATCGGAAAAAACATCCGTGGAAATCCATGAAATCTGCCGCCGGTATCTTAGCTTGCGAAACTCTTTACGAACTCCACCAGGCTGCGCAGCGCGATTCCTGACGGGCCTTTTGCGATCCAGGGTTTCTGCTCTTCCATCCACGCTGTGCCGGCGATGTCGAGATGGATCCACGGCGTGTCTTCGGCGAATTCCTTTAAAAACATGGCCGCGTTGATCGCGCCTCCCCAGCGTCCGCCGGAGTTGACGATGTCGGCGATGCTGGACTTGATATTGTCTTTGTATTCGTCGTCGAGCGGCAGCCGCCACATTTTTTCCCCGGCTTCTCCGTTCGCTTTGTGCAGGCGCTCGTAAATGGCGTCATCATTGGCGAAGACTCCGACATTGGCGTAGCCCAGCGCCACCACCACCGCGCCCGTGAGCGTCGCCGCATCCACCAGATGCGTGCAGCCGAGCTGGCGCGCATAGAAGAGGCCATCGGCCAAAACCAAGCGCCCTTCGGCGTCTGTATTAATGATTTCAATCGACTTGCCCGACATCGCAATCTGCACGTCGCCGGGCTTCTGCGCTTTGCCGGAAGGCATGTTTTCTGTGGCGCAGACAATGCCGATGACTTTGACTCTGGGCTTGAGCAGCGCGATCGCGCGCATCGCGCCAATCATGGTCGCGCCGCCGGCCATGTCGTATTTCATTTTTTCCATGCCGTCGGCCGGTTTGATCGAGATACCGCCGGTGTCGAAAGTAATTCCCTTACCCACAAGGCCTAAGACGGGCTTCTCCGGCGCGTTGGACGGTTCATATTTCATCACGATCAGCGCGGGCGGCTCATCGGACCCTTGCGCGACGCTCCAGAACGCGCCCATCTTCAGCTCCTTGATCTTGTCGGCGCCGTACACTTCACATTTCAGGCCCACTTCCTGAGACATCTTCTTCGCGCGCTCGGCCAGAATGGTGGGGGTCATGCGGTTCGAAGGCTCGTTCACCAGATCGCGCGTGAAATTCTGCGACTCGCCGATGATTTGCGCTTCGTGCGCGGCTTTTTCAAGCGCGCCTTGATCCGTGTTGCCGCTGGCTACGATGGTCAGCGCATCGATTTTTTGGTCCTTGCGGTCGCTGCGGTAATAGTCGGGGTCGAAGTTGCCAACCAGAGCGCCCTCAACGATCGCTCGCACCGCTTCTTCCGCGGGAATACTGGCCGGGGCGATGAAGGCGAAGCTGCGGATGCCGCGCGACTTAAGCGTGCGCACGGCGGCTCCGGCCACGCGGCGCAGATCGTAGCTGGCGAATTTGTTCGCCGCGCCACCGCTGACCAGCAACAGCCGCCTGGCCTTCAGCCCCGCGGGCTTGTGCAGCAAATTGGTCTCAAACATTTTGCCGGTCAACTCGCCGCTGGCCAACAGATCCGCGGAAGCCGACTGCACGGCCGCGTCGCCGGTCGCGAGCTTAAGTTGCGGCTTTTCTTTTGTTGCCGCGCCGGAGTGATTTTTTTCCGCGGGATCTTTTTCGGCGTGATCCAGAACAATGCCAACCAGAGATTCGGTTTCGAGTTCAGAGGGCGTGGAGAACGAGAGCGTAGTTTTCATAGTGTCGTTTACAGTTGCCACGGGAACACTCCAGTATCGTCGGCGGGGAGGGAATTGCGCAAGCGGTGGGCATGAGCGGTGGGCGTGAGAACGTTCATCCCGGGAGCGCCCGGCAGTGGGGCGGCAGTTTCCAGCGAACGATTAGACGGGGCGTGCTCTGGTGCCAAATTCGTTGTGTCGAGGGCAGCCGACACATTCGATGCGCACGCCAGAGGTACAAGCCGGAAATCCCGGGTCCAAGGTTTCCGGTGGCGTGGCATCCTGAAGACAGCTCTGATCTGCGGCGATTAAAGCAAAACGATGGTGATTCCTCGATTGCGGCGGCCGAGGTCGGAGTCGCTCTTGAGCTCGCGGTGCGACTGCAGTAGCTTCCAGGTTTGCTCGTCTGACTTCGACCAGTTCTCGCCGAAGATGCATCCGCGAATCTGACCGCTTTGCGCCATTTCCAGCAAACGCTTTTGCACCGCGATGCGAATGTCGCCTCCGCTGCCGGTCGAGCCGTACCCGTGGACCAGTTTCACGAGCGTTGCCTTTTCCTGGCGCGCGAGCGCCAGTTCGCGCTCCAGGCGCTGTAGCGCCTCGCGCACCAGAGGCATATCGGATTTGAGGTTTACGGTCTTGATGGCGGCCTCGGGTCGGTGGCCATCATAACCGAAATTCGACGGCTCATTTTTCGAGGCAACCCTTCCTCGTACGCCAAGTGGCTCAACCCGTCACGACGGAGCGTCACACGAAGAGATCCGCGCGGCTGGCTAACATTTGCTGGCAACCCCAAGTAAAACAAGCCCGGTCCCGATCAGGCCGGGCTTTTGATTTCGCTAGGCTGAGTGGGCTTCACCACTGCAGTGCAGACCCCTCGTTCTCGGCGGGTGATGTCATGCGCCGGAATGTTCCGTTGAACGCGAGACCCAAATTTTTGCATCCTCGCCTGACTCGCCCAACGTATATAAGAGAGAAGAACATACTCTGTGGAGACGGCTTGAACACTTCCTGGCGGACCTTGGAGGCTCTTCTGGAAAGGCACCAGGCCATGGTGTTCAGCGTGGCTTTGCGAATCACGGGCAATCGTGAAGTGGCCGAAGAGGTGGCGCAGGATGTGTTCCTGGAGCTGCACCGCTCGATGAGCAGCGTTCAGTCCGAGGAGCATGCGCTATTTTGGCTGCGGAAGGTCGCGGCACATCGGGCAATTGACGCGGCCCGGCGCTGCGCCCGCATTCCAGAAACTGCGGCGGACGTCGCGGAGCTGCCGGGGAAGAGCATTGCGGGGGATCCGCTTTTAGCGCAGCACTTGCAGCGCTTGGTTGCTGGCTTGCCCGAGAACATGCGGGCCGTGATTGTTCTCCGCTATCAGGAGGATCTGATGCCAGAGGAGATAGCCCACACACTGGGAATGCCGGTGGCGACGGTGAAGAGCAACTTGCAGCGCGGGCTGGAGATGTTGCGGCGCAAGACGGAAAGAGTTTTGAGGTAACGCATAAGTGGACGAACTCGAAAAAGCATTGAAGACCGCACTGCAGCGCGAGCCTGCTCCCGAGGGATTGCTTGATCGGGTTCTTCTGGCGGCAAGCTTGCGCTCGGCTCCGGCAACCGTCTGGTGGAGGCTGCCTCTTCTCCGTTGGTCGGTTGCCAGTGTTGTCGCGGTCATCTGCATTGCGGGTGGCGTGTCGGAACATACTTCGCAACACCGAAGGCAGGAGCGCCTGCGCGGCGAGCAAGCACGGCAGCAGGTTCTTATGGCACTGCGAATCACGGGCGCAAAGCTGCGCGTGGTGCAGGAGCAACTAGTCAAGACGGATGACGGAGGACGAGGTCAATGATGAGGATGAAATGCAGTGCGATTGTCTTGCTGCTGGCGGCGGTCGGCGGCCGCGCCTATACCCAGGCGTTCCCGGTGGACACCGGGAAACTGGCCGAGCGCGCCGACCAAACTACCGCTATCTCTCTCGACAAGAATATGCTGCAGTTCGCCGGCAAGTTTCTTTCGTCGAGCGAGGAGGACCGCGAGGCGCAGCACATCATCTCAAAGTTGGATGGAATTTATGTGCGCACCTACGAGTTCAAGAAGCCGAATGCGTATTCTGCTCCCGAGCTCGAAACGTTTCGCCGGCAGTTTGCCGGTCCCGAGTGGTCTAGCATCGTTTCGGTGCACGGTAAAGAACCGGACGGTGACACCGACATATATGTGCATCTGGTGGATGGTCGAGTCGCGGGCATGTTCATCCTGGCCGCCGATCCAGGGGAGCTTACGTTCGTTCATATTGTCGGTGCGATCAAACCCGAGGACCTCGACCAATTGAGTGGGAACTTTGGCATCCCCAAGAGGCATGTGAAGAAGGAACCAGCGAAAGGAGAGGATCAGCGATGAAACACTTTGGCAAGAGGTTTGGAATGTTCCTTGCGGCGGTCGCGTGGACCGCTATGATGCCTCCGCCAGCTCACGCCGCTGATTCGGAATTTGACGCTCTCGTCTCCGGCATCGAGCAGCGTTATCAGATACGGCACGAGCACATCCCGCTCATTGGTTTTGCAAGTTTCTGCGCCCACGTCTATACCCGGGGAGGCGTGGGAGGATTTCGGTTAGCGGACTTCGCCGACACGGGCGGTCGAATCTCCGCCGATGACATCGATTCTTTCGTGCAGGGCAAACTTGGATCGTCATGGAACGTGATTCTTCGGTCGCATGAAAGAGAAACGAAAGATGACACGATCGTCTATGTGCGTTCCACGGGCGATAAGTTTCTTATGTTGATCGCGCAGGTCGACAACGGTCAGCTATCGCTGGTTAGAGTGCGTATCAATGCAAACAGGCTGTCTAAGTGGGTGAACGATCAGGAACGACACACGGAGAAATGGTGATACGAGAATTGGTTCTTTGGCAACCTGGACGCGCGCGGGCTGCGCTGGTCAGCGTCGCCGAGGCCGTCGGCTTGGCACGGTCCGTTTTTTCTTGTCCGCCGCCGCCGCTCGCCACGACATGCGCAGCAGATCTCGCAGGGCATCGGGATGGACTCGCGCCAGTCTCACCAGCACGCACTCGTAATTAAGGTAGTGATCGGTGATGTAGTAGGTCTCCGGATCAGCTGCCATTAGTTCGGCGCGCTGCTCGAAATCCATTCGCAGCACCAGCGAATGGCGGTCCTGATGCAGCCGTGCAACCAGCGCGCCGCGCACCTTGAACGCCGGTGTGCCGTAGGATGTGCTTTCCTCCACGTGATCCAGTGTTAGCGCCATCCGGCGCACGGCTTCGAAGGTCATATATTCACTCCCTCCTCAGGTTTCGGTCTAAGGCGCGCTTTGTTCGCCGGCAACATGAAGTTACCGACACGCGTCTGCCCGCTTTTGCCGAAAGTATACTGCGTAGTAGTAAACTCTTCCCTTGATTTGGAAAGGACGAAAGAACGAATAACAATAACTAAGGACAGACTGAACATGCTTTCAGCCACTACGCTCGTAAGCCATCCTTCTCCTATGCCGGCCAACGCGACTATCTTCTTGGTCCGGCACGCCGAGAAGCCGGCTTCCGGACCTGGTCTTTCGCCCGCGGGCGAGGCACGCGCAAAAGCCTACGTGAAGTACTTTCAGAATCTCAAAGATCGTCAGGGCAACATCATCCATTGGGATTACTTGTTTGCCTGCGAGGATTCAGACCACAGCGATCGCCCTCTGCTCACCATCCAACCGCTTGCCGACGAACTTAAGAAGCAGGTCGATACCAAGTATAAAGACAAGGATTATTCCGGCATGGCGGCGCACTTCCAGCAGAAAGCGAAGGAATATGCGGGCCGTAACATTCTGATCTGCTGGCATCACGGCGAGATTCTGCAACTTACCGAAGCCATGGGCGCGTCGTGCGCCACTCTTCCCGCCGCTTCCGACTGGCCGGCAAAATGGCCGGAAGATGTTTTCGGCTGGCTGCTGAAGATCTATTACAAATCGGACGGCACGATCCACCACAATTCGACCCAGGCGATCAACGAAAAGCTTATGCCCGACGATACTGTCGACCCGGTCTACGGCAAGTAGCGTCATCCGAAGCTGTGAATTCCTTATCAAAATAAATTCTCAAGAGGCTGGCTGACCCATGCGCAACAAGGCTTCCGCAAACTTAGGCACTACACAGGTTTTCCGTTCTTGACCTTGCGCGCTTCAACCCTAGTGGTCTGGCTCGATCTTGACGATGTGGATAGTTTTCTTATCCGATTCCATCTCGCCGGTGACTTTCACCGTCTGGCCGGCAAAAGCCCGGGCTGCGATCTGGTCGTCGAGGCGATACACGTCCTTCTTGGAGGAAAGGACGAAATCTCCACCGTGGTACTTGACGCAGAAGAGGGTGCACTCTGCGTTTGTGCCGCCCATGGATTTGGACTTCAACATCTCCTGGTGAGACCGGGTCAGCGAATGAACATTGAGCGCACATTGGCTGTCGGAAACTTCACCGTAAAACGTCTTGGCGTCCTGGGCGGTGGCCACGCTGCCGGCAACTGCCGCCAGCGCCCACGTCACCGCCAGCATTCTCATCTTGTGCATCCCGTTCCTCCGATTCATGGCAAAACTACTTCATGGCAAAACTACTTCATGGCAAGACTACGAATTTCATGTGCATGCCCTCATGCTCTTCACTGCAGATCACGGTACAAACCACCACGTACTCGCCGGGCTCAGGGGGCGCAGTCAGGTGAAACTCCTGCACCCCAGGGTTAAGCAGCAAATCCCAGCCGGGCACCTTAGACCGGTCTTTCGCACGCAGCAGGGAGAATCCATGGATGGAGCCATCCCGGTTCCAGGATTTTCCGCGTCGAGCCGTGATTCGCAGCAGGACCGGTTCGCCAGCTTTCACCGTAATCTCTGGTGCGCGCTGTCCGGTGATCTTGTAGCGGCTGTCCTTATCCGCCAGCACCTCGATGACGTGAGCTTGCGCCTGCGCCCGAGCCGGCAACAAAATCAAGAAAACAGCGAGCAATGCTCCCCATCCCGGCCGGATGTTCTCGTTTCTCAGCATGGGCCCGTCCGCTGCTACTGGGTCATGTAGTAAAGGACGAAGCGCATGTCCTCATCTGTAATCGTTGCGCGTACCCGCATGTGGCGCACAATGGTCGCCATCATGCGCGGCGGGAACTTGTGCGGCGCGGCATGGCAGCGTCCACAGTTCGTGCGAAATCGCCTCTCGCCTTCCAGTCTCATGCCGGAGGGGTCATCGTGGTTGAAAACTACGGGTGCCGGCGCGGCTTCGTTGGTCTTCGCCGGCGTACCGTCCGAATTCGGGGTCCCGGCCCAAAGGAGTGACGCCAGAATCGGGATTCCCGCCAGAATGGCTATTTTATTTTTCATTGTCCCCCCAATCGTGCGAGCGGCATGGCAAAACGCCACGCGATGCCATAGGTCCATGTATTCCAATTGTGCTTACCCAGCCAGCGTGCGTAACTGGCGGAGGCCTTGAGGCCATCTTTCAGGTAGTAGTTCAGGCCGAAATCCGGCTGCTGCGTGTCGCCGTGAGGAAGCGAGTATTTGCCTCCGCTGTCAGCCAGTTTCTCGGCTCCGCTGAAGTATTGCTGCATGCGTCCCACTAACTCGGTGCGGCGCATAACCTGGTTCCATCCGTGAATCTGGCTAAACCGGTAAGCGCCCTCGACCCAATATCCACTTCCATATTCAGACCGGGCATACTCCGCGCGCAGGTTCAGCGGGATCGGCGGCGGTTGCCAGGCAAAGTGCATGCCGATGGCATTGTGGCGTTCATCGGCCAATTCTTTTCGCCAGGACATTCCAATCTCGATTCTTGGCCGGTTGAAAAAAACTCCGGTGCGCGTGCCGAACCCGCGATTGGATTCCAATGTTGTGTTGGTCTCCTCCGAGGAGAAATACGTTGCGTAGTTCAAATTGGCCCACGAACTTAGAGCAAATCCGCCGCGCAACATGGCGCCGTCGCTGGAGCCGGATTCGATGGGAAAAATGAGCGGCACCTGATTCAGGTCACGAATCCAGATGGGGTACAACCGCTCGTTATAGATTCCAAACGGAGTCAGGAACCGGCCGGCGGTGACCGTGAGGTAGCGATTCGCAATGTAATCGGCCTGCAGGTAGTCGAGATCTTTGTGGACCTCTCCGCCGTAAGGTTGCCCTTTGGAAGAGTCGAACCCTCCGTAGAATTCGGCGCGCGACTCGATCAGCCAGCGATCTTCCAGCGGAACCAGAAGCACCGGGATCACTTCCGGGACGAGTTCATTGGTGCCGTTGTCGTATGTAGTGAAATACCCGGCATTGCCAGTGAGTATGGGAACCGGGCGCTCGTAGTCCACGCTCTGAGCCGCCAGAACAGGAACTGTTCCAGGAAAGAAGCAAACGCAGACAAGGATAAACAGGGCAAGGTGCGGCCAGCGCCGGACCTGGTCTTTCCACAAATACCGCATGACTGCTTCCTATTCTCGCCCTTGCCGCAATTTCCGTCATTGTGCCGTCTGGGAGTAAGGCCGTCTAGATAACCGAAGTAAGGTGGAAACTCCTGAAACAAAACGCAGGCTGGAAACGGAAAATGCCGCTGGCTGCGTGACTCTCCGATGTCGGGGGCCCAGCCGCTGGGCAGTGGCTCAGTTTGATTGTCATTCCGTCTCTAACGACGCTGTGCCCTGTCAAGCGAATTTTGGCGAAACCTCTCCGCCGACGCCTTTGGTTTTACAAAAGCGCCATTTCGCTCTTCGCGGAAAGCCTTTGACTGGCAGACCA
>Ga0302324_100003039_pt1 | contig 38011 bp, 35 predicted proteins | sample Palsa_T0_1_FD_201949 | JGI IMG/M metagenome (GOLD analysis project Ga0302324, IMG submission 201949) | Peat permafrost microbial communities from Stordalen Mire near Abisko, Sweden - Palsa_T0_1 | ecosystem: Environmental > Terrestrial > Soil > Palsa > Peat permafrost | place: Sweden: Abisko... | reverse complement strand
CCTAGAGGGTAGGTCTCCACTACAAGCACTATGGGAAATGTTCTATTGACGGCGAAGGCTTTAGCTCACCGACCCGCTCGTTTTTACCGGGAAACTCATCGCAGCTGCGAAGGTTGGGTTAACAGCGTTGTCTGAGCTCGCTCTATTCAAGAACCCGGCTTTTAAGGAAGAGGAGGAATGGCGCCTGTTCTGGCTGACTGACACTCCGCCCGTGAAATTCCGCCTGGCTTCTGACAGGAGGACTCTGATCCCATACATTGAAGCGGAGTTTAGCAAAAACGCCGTTTGTAAAATCGTACAGGGTCCCCTTGCCCGTCCTGAAGTGGGCGAGATCTCGTTGAGGGATTTCCTCAAAGCTGCCGATTACGGCCACGTTGAAGTAATCGCTTCCCGAATTCCACTACGCGCTCTGTAATGCCTGTTCAAGCTCGGCCCTCCAGGAGCAGCGCGCGTTGGGCTGCTTCCACGCCACGGTACTGCGCTTCTTCGAAGATCGAAAAGCCGCTGAGGTCCGAGTTGGCGAAGAAGATGTTGCCGGCCGGTTTCAACCATCGCGCGCGTTCTTCCGAGAATAAAAATCCGGGCGACGGGCGCGCCATGGCGTGGCCGATGCGCATGATATCCATGTGGGCCACGCACTGCCGGATGTCGGGATGAACGCGAGCCAGGTCGTTCAGGATCGCCTCTTTCCAGTAATTCCAATCTTGCGCGAGCAATAACCGGCGCGCGTCGCGCGGCGTGTGTTCGGCCAGCGACCAATAGAACGTCCACACCGTCCGATCGATGTGCGTCGCCAGGCCCATGTGCGTGGCGTTCACATAGCCGAGCGTGGGCGAATCGTAAATCACGTTATCCCAGGCCGGCTCGTCATTCTTTGGACCGGGGATGCGATCCAGAGTCAGATTGGCGGTCAGCCACGGCGAGTACTGGAATCCATCGGCGTGTGGCGCGCCTTCTACAATGTAGGACGCGAGAAACGTCGGAGCGGCCCAGATTACGGCGTCCGCGATGTATTCGGTTTGCTCAGTGAGAACGCGGATTCGGTTGCCGCTGCGCGCGACACGATACACTGCGGTGCCCGGCCGCAAATATGGCTTCAGCTTTTCGATCAGCCGCGCGGCGATCCAGCCGTTCCCTTCGGGCCACGTCAGCGGGCCTTTTTCCTGCGGTTCGCGCGACGCGAAGTATTGCACGCCGGCCCATGCCGACGTGTCTTTCGCCAGCGCGCCGTAATCGTCGCGGCAGGCATAATTGACGTACCAGCGCAGAGGCGCGGAATCGAAGCCCTGCTGCGCCAGCCAATCGGCCATGGACATTCGATCTAATGGGGAGAGTCTCGCGCCGCGCTCCATGGGAACCGTGAATTGGCCCGTTGCGCGAAACTCGCCGATCTTTTCCATGAAGCGCCGATACTGCGCGCGATCGCGCTGGGACGCGCCGTCTTCAGGCTCAATGCCCTCCTGCCAATGGCCGTTGATGAATAAGCGCTCCTGCGGATCGAAGCACAACGCGCGCTCGTCCCATTTGCCATCGCGGAACACGCCCAGCTCTTCGAACAACTCGCGCCCGAGCGATTCGCCCTTGGCGGGCACCGGCACATAATGCGCGGCCCAGGGAAATTTCGAGATCTCGTTTTCACCCCAACGCGAATTGCCGCCGGCCTGCCGCTCCATTTCGAGGATGACGAAATCGTGAAAGCCGCGCTTGTCCAGGCGCCAGGCGGCGTTCAGTCCGGCCATGCCGCCGCCGACGATCACAATAGGAACGCGGAGTTTTTGCGCGGGCACGTGAAAAGCCGCTCGATCGCGCAACCGATGACCCACTGGAAACGAGTCGTTGACGAACGCGCCGGTAATCTCGCGATCGGTCTTGCGCCACAAGCCGATCAACGCGGGAGCGCCGAAAAACTCTCGACGCGAAAGCATTAGTGCGCGACGTCCTTCCATTCCTGTTCGTAGTAGCGAACCAGAACCTGGTCGTTCAGCCGGTTCGGTTCCGCGGGAACGGGCTGCATGTCGACAGGGAACACAAACAACTCGCCGACATTGGCGGTTGAAAGGAATCGAAGCCCGGAGGGGATTTGGCGCGGCGGCTCATAGGGAGCGAAGCTTCCGATCACGTAGCCCCACTCGCCGAACGACGGCACGTAGACGTGATATGGATAGACGCGCAATCCAGCTTGCCTGACAGATTCGACGATGCACCAATACGATTGCCGCGCGAATAGCGGCGACGTGCTTTGCACCACGATCAATCCGCCGCTTGCCAGATGCTTCGCCGCCAGCCGATAGAACGTGGTTGTAAACAGTTTGCCCAGCGCGTAGCTGGTGGGGTCCGGAAAATCGGCCACGATAAAATCGTATTGTTCGGTGTTGGTGTCCAGCCAGCGAAATGCGTCGGTATTGATCACATGTACGCGCGGGTTGCTGAGCGAATGCTGGTTCAAGGCCGACATCACCGGGTGCGTGGAGAACAGGCGCGTCATCTCCGGGTCGAGATCCACTAACGTGATGTTCTGCACCGATGGATACTTCAGGATTTCGCGGACGGCCAATCCATCGCCGCCGCCCAGCACCAGGACGCGATGCGCGCCGGGAAGCGCTGCCAGTCCCGGATGAACCAGCGCTTCATGGTAACGGTATTCATCGCGCGAGCTGAACTGCAAATGCGAATTCAGGAAAAGGCGCAAATCGTCTTTCCACTTAGTAAGCACGATGCGCTGATATGGAGTGTTTCGGCTAAAAATGACTTCGTCGGCATATAGGCTGTTGTCGGCGGCGGAAGAAATGCGATCCGCGAAGACCAATCCGATCCCAAGGAGCGCAAGTATGACAAAGGAGCCCGCGCGCAGAACATGACTCCGGCCTATCTGTTCCCGAAACAAGTAAGTAGACCATAAGGCCACGCCTACATTGAAAATTCCAAACACCAATGCGGATCGAACCAAGCCCAGTTTCGGGACCAGCAATATCGGAAACAGCAGCGATGCTCCCAGCGCGCCCAGGTAGTCGAACGTCAGGACATGTGAGACCAGCTCGCGAAACTGGAAGCGCTCTTTCAATATCCGCATGAGCAACGGGATCTCAAGCCCCACCAGTGTTCCAACCAGAATCACCACGGCGTAAAGAACCAGCCGGAACGCTTCGGTGTACGCGAAGGCGAGAAACAGCATGGACGACGAGAATCCGCCGATCACTCCTACCATCAACTCAATGGAGACGAAGCGCGCCACTAACCCGCGGTGCAGGAACCGGGACAAGTAACTGCCGATCCCCATCGCGAACAAGTAACAACCGATGATGGTGGAGAATTGGAAAACGGTGTCGCCGAGTAAGTAACTGGCGAGCGTTCCGGCGATCAGCTCATAGATCAACCCGCACGCGGCGATCAGAAATACGGAAAGGAAGAGTGCGATGGACACTGGTTTTCGCTAGTGCACCGCGGCCGCGATGATGATGCAGATACCAATGGACATGGCGCCGAGCAGAACGGCCAGCGCGACGTTCTTATCTTCCACAATCTCTTTCCATAGGTGAAAGGGCGTCACCTTGTCGATGAAGACAAATGCCAGCACGAAAATCAGGATGCCCAGCACAGAGTAAAGCAAAGCGTTCCCAAGAGCGCCGATGTTCACGTTCACTTACCTCCGATGTATCGGGAATAACCGCCGTAGGACGAACGATACGCGCCCGGATTGTCGCGGATCGATTTCGGCAGAACTTTCTGCTGATCGACGCGAGACCAGCTCCAGCCGCGATATTCGGCCATGCCGGTCAGCCCCAGAAGCATAACGCCATAAATCAAAAATAATGGACTATTCAATCGTCGTCTCTCCCGCTTGAAACGGAAGGCGCGTAATCGCTCTCGCGCCATCTGGCTGCCTCAAAGCTGGCTCTGCGAAATGTGGCCCAAACCGGAGGAATCAGCAACAGCAACGCCGCCAGCGCGAAGAAGCCGTAGTTGGGTACGTTGCGCCGTAATTCCAGATCGTAACGCACGTCCGGCGCGCCAGCCGCCAATTCCGGCTCTACACGCAAGTAATATTGGCCCGACGGCACGGATGGAACAATCACGCTGTTATTGCGGCTCCCTTCGCTGCCATCGGAGTCACGATAGTAACTCACTTCGCGCGCGAAGTCGAAGGTCTGGCCGGTTTGATCGTTGATCAATGCGAAATTGAAATAAGCCCAATTGTTGTCGAGGTCGGTGTGAATCGAGAGCTCCACATTCGAATTGCGGCCATCCAGCGAAAAAGCCGGGGTTACGAACGCGCTGTCGCCCTTGAGGCGCTGCGAGTAGGCGTAATGATCGCTGAATGCGACACGCCCCGGAGAAATCATCATGAACATGAAAGCGAGACCCGCCAGCGCTACGTTCAGCCACAGCCAGGTGCGCCAGGAGGAGCCGACGCTCGCAGCATAGGGCGAGGGTTGGTTCGCAAATATGCCGTAGGCGGGCGGCGGAGACCCAGGCAGCTTGAACGCCTGCCAGACCTGCGGTCCCGTCATATACTCGGCGCTGGACCAGGTGATTTCCCCTCCGGCGGCTTCCGACGAGAGCATGGAAGGCGGCGCAACGAAATCCTGACACGCTACCGAATCGCCAGTTTTGACGCGCCACGGAAATTCGCCCAGAACATAAACCGTGCTGACCGTCATGGAGTCGAAACTCAAATAGGTCTTGCCGCTGTAGCTCATGGCGACTTTGCCGGAAGACCGGGATTGCACCGGCAGAGCGCTTTCCACGTGGACGAAGTTCCAGTGCCCGTTGTATTCGGTAAGATAGCGAAATCCCTGGTAGGGGTTGAATAGCAGATATTCGCTCCAGGAGTACGAGTCGTCTCCCGTGGACACCTCCCGCACTTGAAAGCCGATCACTTCGTATGGCGTGTTTTGGATTTTCCCGCGCGATCCGAGTGGGATGGTTGGATTGTACCGCTGCTTCGATTGGAAGATCTGGAGCATTTGGACCTGCGGCGTGGATGCGTCCAGCACCGTCAGGCACTGCGGACAAACGACGCTCAGCGTATGGGCGAACCCCCGCAATTCAACCACGCCGCCGCAGTTGGGGCACGAGATGGATTTGGCTTGGACCGCCGCCATCAGGTCCAGCCCTCGAACTCGCGCAGGTTTTTCAGATGCAGGTCGTCGAACCCGACGGCGCAGCCAAGAAACAGCAGCGGGGGATTTGCGCTGTAATCGATGGTTGCGAAATCGCCGGTGCTAGTCCGCAGATCGGCGAACAGCAGATCCGATTTGTCCCAATATTCGAAGGGCAGTTCGCCTTGCACGCCTTTGTAGTGCGCGCGAGTGCGCGACGTCACCTGGTAGGCGTTCCCATTCCACTGATAGGCTTGTCCTTGCCGGATCTCGTCGGGACCCGCCAACGGCGTCGGGGGCTGCGCCACCGACGAAAGATCGTACTCGAGTTGCGCGTCCGCGAGCCAGCCGCTCGAACCGTCGTTATAGACGATGTGCCATTCGTTCCATCCGCCTTGTTCGTATTCGTAAATAATCCGGCCAACGACGACGAAACTCTTATTCCGATACGCGCCCTCGGTTCCGATTTGAATGGGCGAGGCGTCGGGGGGCAGGTCCGCCACTTCCCCCACTTTTTTCAAATCCACATCGGTGCGAACCAGGATCGAATGGCAGAATTCGCAGGTAGTCTGCACTGCGCTGGACCACAAAAACTTCACCGGCGCGCCGCAGTTGGGGCAGTTTGCCGCTGGGCCGCTCATACTTGATAGGGTCGCTCCACCTGGCGCACAGAAACGCGCAGCGGATCGAAGCCGATCTTCAACATCGCCTCAAAATCGGCTGCGAGGCGCGGGCGGCAACAGAAGACATTCAGGCACAGCGATTCGTATTCGGGAAAGGTGTGACAGGTGATGTGCGATTCGCGCAACAGGCTGACGCCGGTGATCCCGAAGGTGCCGGGGAACTGATGCCAGGCCGTTTTCCCGAGCGGATGCAAGTCCAGCTCCCGAATAATGAGCTGAAACAATTCTTCCAGCCGCTCCTGATTCACGAGAGCGCGGGCGTCGCAGCCGAAAGCCTCGACGATCCACTCCAATCCGGACATTTACTGTTGGGCGGTGCCGCATTCCGGGCAGAATTTCGACCCGCGCGGAATTTTATTGCCGCAATTGGTGCAGAATTTGGTTTCCGTCGCGGGCGCCGCGGGACCTGCCGGCGCCACCGGCCCCGCACCCGGCGTCAGGCCATCGGCGGGCGGCGGTTGCTCACCCGGCGTGGTTTGTCCAGGCTTCATCGCGTTAATCATACTGTTCGCCATGGTGAGGCCCGCGCCCAGGCCGACGCCGATACCCGCCACCCCTCCGCCACCTTCGTTCGCGGCGGCGATCGGCAGGGATTGCGCGACCTGGAATTGCGTGTACTTGCCCATGTCGCCCAGCATGTTCATGCTGATGCGCTGATCCAGCATCTTCTGCAACTCATCGGGCAGGGAAATGTTTTCGACCACGAAGTTTTCAAGCGAGAGGCCGAGTTCGGCGAACGACGGCCTGACTGCTTCAACGATCTTCTGTCCCAGCGCAGCCTGATTGGCCGCCATATCCAGGAACGGCACGGAGCTTTGCGCGAAACTATCGGTCATGCGCGCCACGATGGTATTGCGCAACTGGCCTTCCAGATCGGGGACCCGATACAGATCGCGCGTGCCGCTCAGCTTTTGGTAGAACAGCTTGGGATCGGCGATCCTGTAGGCGTAGATTCCGTAGCCGCGCATCCGAACCGCGCCGAATTCCTTGTCGCGAATGGTGATGGGCGTGGCCGTGCCCCAGCGCTGGTTGGTTTGCAGGCGCGTGGAGAAATAATAAACGTCCGATTTGAAGGGGGACTTGAAAGCCTTGTCCCAATTCATTAGGTAGGTCAGAATCGGTAGCGTGTTGGTGTTGAGCGTGTAGAGGCCGGGCGCGAAGACGTCGCCGATGCGGCCCTCATTCACGAAGACGGCCAACTGGGAGTCGCGCACAGTGAGCTTGCCGCCGTTCTGGATCTCCATGTCCTCCATCGGGTAGCGATAGGCCAGGATTCCGTCTTCCGGTTCGGTCCACTGGATAACATCGATGAACTGCTTGGAAAGAAAACTCATACGCTTGTACCAAAGTATACGGCAGAATTGGGAATTTTGTTCCCGATTCTGGTGGGATCGGGGATTAGGGATTGGCGATTCAGGCACTTACCTTAGCAGGCTTGTATCGAAACCGTCTCCCTTTACGGTCGCGGCTCTGTAACGCGCGGAATCTACTGAGCGAACCACCTGGCCTGTAGCCCTGTCAAGAACGTCGGGAACCGATGGCGATTCGGGAATTTAGAAGTATAGCGCTGGGCACCGCAAGCTAAGGCCGTCGCGACACTGCTCGTGTATCCCGCTACTGAGCGTGGTCCCTGGCTCACTCGAACGTGTACATTTGAACCCCGTGTTTCCGAAGGACAGTCTCCGCCGTCTCCTGCTCATGCCTCTGGCCCTCCCCGAACTTCGCGACTACTACCAGGTTCAACTTCCCAACTCTGGATCGGTGTAATCCGCAAGAAACTCTCCTTCCACCGCCTGGACGCTCGTCTTATTGAATATCGTCGAGGCTGTCTGTCCCTCGTACTGAACCGGCAGCGACCTTCATCCAGTCCGTGTACCCATCTCCATTGCCCTCCGCGTCGCGGCTAATCGAAAATGCGTAATCGATTTTTCCACGCGCAACGATCGTCCACAATGATACTACTTGTAGTATCATGAAGCTTGCCTTTTGGCGATCGTCGCAGCGACATGATACCTACCGTTAAAATCCGTCGCCCATGGCCGATATCAGCCATATCCGAAAGAGAATTTCGGAAATCGCACAGCGCGGATCGAACTTTCCGACATCCAATGGGTGGTGGAGCATCTTGGCATGAAGGGGCATTCGGTTTCGCAACGAACCAATAATCACGCCACGCTGTTCCGCATCGGGCCGCGGCGGTTCAGCGTTTGCCATCATCATCGCGGCAGCAAACAGATCAAGGCCTGCTACGTCGATGAATTCCTGGATGTGATGCAAGAGCTCGGCCTTTATGAAAACTGAACCCATCACTGATCCCGTCAAGGACCTCGCCTATTTCGAAGCTCTGCCCTACGAAGTGTCCATGCGCAAGGATAGCGACGGCGACTTCGTAGCGCGCATCCCCGACCTCCCCGGCTGCATCGCTCACGGCAAGAACCAAGCCTCGGCCATCCGCAATCTGCGCGCGGTGCAGCGCCTATGGATCGAGGAGGCGCTCAGCGCGGGCCTAAACATCCCGGAGCCGGAGAATGAAATGCCGAGCGGCAAATGGGTGCAGCGCGTCCCCAGGCGGCTCCACAAGGAATTGGCGGCGGCTGCAAAACGGGAGAATGTGAGTCTCAATCAATTGGTCACCTCCATGCTTTCGGAGGCGCTGGGAGCCGGGAATTGTGTCCGTGCCCTTGAAGCGGTTCTAGACCGTCGTTTCGGAGGTCGTCCACAAACGGCGGCTTCAGGCGAAAACCCCCGGCCGCGCCATCACTCGAGGTAACCAATCTCCACCGCGGTTGTCCCCCGCGCACCGCCCCCCCAACCCCCAATCCCCAATCCCCAATCCCCCCAATGCCCAGCCCCGCCCCTTGACACCATGCCCTACAATAGAAGCGCATGAATTGGCCTCAGAAACGCCTGAACTGGCTTCGTTTTTTCATTTCCATGAAAAAAATGCGCCACTAAACACAAAAATACCCCTGATGCGCAACCCGCCTAACTTTTCAATCGTTTAGCGCCGCCTTTCCCGCCCGGCCCCACACCGCCGGCGTTCGTATATACTCTCTGAAGCGAGGAGGAAGCCCTATGAAGCCCTATTTGCCGCTCGGTACCGCCGCCATCATGCTCGCCAGTTCGCTGGGAATCCTGCACACCCGAACCGTCGTTCACGCCGCAAATGTCGTCGCGCCTAAATTTGAAGTGGACCCGTTCTGGCCCAAGCCGCTCCCCAACCACTGGATTCTCGGCCAAACCATTGGCGTTTCGGCCGACGCGCAGGATCATATCTGGATCATTCATCGCGTCGGTTCGCTCGAGGCCGGCGAGCAGCATGCCACTACCACCCCTCCCATCTCGCAATGCTGCGCCCCGGCGCCGCCCGTTCTGGAATTCGATCAGGAGGGCAACCTGATTGGACACTGGGGCGGTCCGGGGCCGGGTTACGATTGGCCCGATTCGGCGCACGGAATCACCGTCGATTACAAGGGCAACGTCTGGCTGGGCGGTAACGGACGCGGACCGCAAAGCGGCCGGGGAGCCATCAATGGCCAGGACGAAGAATCCAAGCCCGGCGACCGCGTGGACAGCTTTCACGATAACCAGATCCTCAAGTTCACCCAGGACGGAAAATTCCTGCTGCAGATCGGCAAGCCCGCGCATAGCAAAGGCAGCAACGATATCGAAAATGTGCGCCTCGCGGCCAAGACCTTCGTCGATCCGAAGACCAATGAGCTATATGTGGCGGATGGCTACGGCAATCATCGCGTCATAGTTTTCGACGCCGACACCGGCAAATACAAACGGCACTGGGGCGCCTACGGCCACAAGCCCGACGATGCGGACCTTGGCCCGTACAAGCCGAACAATCCGCCCGCGCAGCAATTTCGCAATCCGGTGCATTGCGCGATGCTGGCTCATGACGATCTGCTCTATGTCTGCGATCGCGTGAACGACCGCATTCAGGTCTTCCATCCCGACGGCACTTTCGTCAAAGAGGCGTTCATCGAAAAGCAGACGTTAGGTTCCGGGTCGGTTTGGGACATCGCCTTTTCGCAAGATCCGCAGCAGAAGTTTCTGTACGTCGCGGATGGAGAAAACGATCGCGTGCACATCGTAGATCGCACGTCGCTCGAAGTGCTGACCACCTTTGGCGAAGGCGGCCGCCAGCCGGGTGAATTTTACGGCGTCCATAGCATCGCTACCGATTCGAAGGGCAACCTCTACACTACCGAGACATATCGCGGGCAGCGCGTGCAAAGATTCGTGTATAAAGGCTTGGCGCCGGTCCTGAGCAAGGACCAGCGTGTGTTGTGGCCCCAGCACTAACCAGGAGAAAACGACCATGCGAATTGATTGGACCATCCTATTGCTAGCCGGTTGCGCTTCCGCGCTTCTCGCGCAGGACTCGCACGCCACTTGCAATAAATGTTCAGGTACATACATCAATAGCGCCGAGATAAAGGTGTATCTGAAGCGGGCGCCGGCCGACTCAGTCAGCGATCAGCAGGTTCGCGCCGTGGATGTGGGCCATAGCAACGTCGATATCGGCGTGGTCTATCGCGGCAAAAAGACGGCAGGCAGCGCAGTGGCCGAGCATGACAAGGTGAGCGAGGTTTATCACGTCATCGACGGTTCCGCGACACTGGTTCTTGGCTCCGATATCACCGACCTGAAGCCGCGCCCCGCCGACGACCGCGCCGTCCGGCTGCTGAATGGTCCAGGCGGCAATGGCAAGTCCATTCTGAACGGCGCAACGTACGAACTGAAGCCCGGCGACGTCGTGATCATCCCCGCCGGTGTGGGCCACTGGTTCACCAAAATCGACGACCATATTTCTTACTTGATGGTGCGTATCGACCCCGACAAAGTAACGCCGCTGAAGGACGAAGCCGCATCCAAGGCCGACCTGAGCGGCAACTGAAGCGTGGCTGTGCGCCTGCCGTTGCCGGCCTTGCTTTCCCAGGCGTTGGTCGCGTTCACCGTCGAATTCGACAATGAATTCGAGCGGCAGATGCCCCACCGCACTACCATGCTGGGTTCGGCGGGCGGCTCGCGCGTTGGCCCGTGGCTCGTATCCATGGTGATGTGGTCCAATTTCATGCAGTACATCGGCGAGGAGGGCATAACGGTTGGCGAGCTGCAGCAACTGGCTCGGGTGCCGAAACTGCCCCTCGCAGGAATGGAGCGGTGGGGCTACGTTCTGGTCGAACCCAAGAAAGCTCGCTCGCAGTGGATAATTCGGGCGACCGCAAAAGGCCGGATGGCTCAGGAGATTTGGCGGCCCCTGTTTGGCGTCATCGAGAAGCGCGGCGTCATCGAGAAGCGTTGGGAGGAGCGCTTCGGCCAAGAGAGGATACGGAAACTGCGGAACTCGCTTTCGATGTTGGCCTGCCAGTTCGATATCGAATTGCCGGAGTATCTGCCGGTATTGGGCTACGGATTTTGTGCCGAAATCCTCAGCCGGAAACGGCGCTCGCCGGCTGTCGGGGAAAGCAGTCTGCCCGCGCTGCTCTCTAAAGTTTTGCTGGCCTTCACTCTCGATTTCGAGCGCGAGTCCCATCTGTCGCTCCCGATGTGCGCCAACGTTTTGCGAGTGCTGGGTGAGGCCGGAGTGCGCGCCCGGGATCTTCCGCGCCGGGCGGGTGTGTCGAAGGAGGCGATCAAGATGGCGCTGGGATTTCTCGCGAAGCGCAGCCTTATTGCGTCGGGGCAGTTGGTTCGCTTGACTCCGCGGGGTCGAGCGGCGCAGGATGCCTATAGGAAACTGCTCGGCGAAATTGAAGAGCGTTGGCAAACGCGATTTGGGAAGGCAGCCATCCAGAACTTCCGCAGGCCGCTCGAATATTTAGTTGGTGAGCCTGTAGTTGGTGAGCAGAGCCCGGCATCGCCGTTGTTCGCCGCGCTGAAACCCCACGCCGGAGGCTGGCGGGCGTCCGTCCCACAGCCTGAGACGCTGCCCCATTACCCCATGGTGCTGCATCGCGGCGGTTATCCGGATGGCAGTTGATTGTTAAACTTTCTCGTCTTCCCAGGGTTTTCCGGGACGCTTCATAATCTGTTCCAGACCCGCTGGTTTGGGACGAAAAGCAGTGCCGAAATGCTGGTCGATATCTGCCCGGTAGCTCATTCGAGGGCCCGGAAAGCCTACCAGTTGCCAGCCGATCAGCCCCACGTTGCCGCCGTGCATGGGGTCCGAGAACATGCCCTCAATGGTATGCGTGCGCAGCAATTGAAAGAAATGCGTCTTTTCCAGCGACTGCAGCTTTTGAATCTGTTGCTCCGCCGGAAGCTCGTCGAAGTTGATCCCCAGTTTGGCGATGCCCTGGCGATAAACGTCGCGCGGATTTTCCTTGCCCTGATACCCGTGCTCGGGAACCGACTCTACGAACGGCCCTTTGGTGTAGCGATATTTGTCGGCGCCGTAGGGACCGGCCAATTGGCGGTCGATGTAAATCACCACCCCGGCTTCCTTGGCGCCGGGTCCGCTGGCGTCGCTGGGGAAGATGCGCTCGCAGGCTGCCGCGATCGCTCGCGCTTCTCCCGCGGTGAAAAATCGGAGGGGAACCTTTATGTTTCCGTCTTGAGCCTGCAAGCGGATGGGCTCGCGCGCCAGCGTGTAAAGCAGCGTTCCGCCCAGCGCGCCGGCTGGAATGGTCAGGAATTCGCGTCGTTTCATGCCGTCCCTCATACTAGTTTGCCTGGATGTTTCAGATATTTTTCGATCATCGCGTTGGCGGCGCGATACGTTACCGCGAGCGACGTGAGCGTGGGATTTCCCGAGCCGCTTTGCGGGAACGACGAAGCGCCCACCACCCACAGATTCGGTACGTCCCAATGCTGCAGATAAGGATTCACCACGCTGTTCTCGGGCGACGCCCCCATGGGGGCTCCTCCTTGAATATGAGTACTCTGATATTGCGTCGTGTTGTACCTGCTGCGCTGCGGTCGCGCGGTATCGATCTTCGCTCCCATCACCGGCGCGATTTTAGCCGCGAGGTCGTAGGCGAAGTCCCGCTGTTTGTTCTCGTGCTCGGTCCAATCCAGCGTGAAGCGCAGCAGCGGATCGCCAAACTTGTCGGTATAGGTGGGGTCCAGATCCATGTAGTTTTGGCGATACGGGAGGTGTTCGGCCACTATTCCCACGGCGGACACGCGGTCGCTCCACTTGAGCGAAGCGGCCTTCCACTCCGCGCCCCAATTGGCTTTCGCCGCGCCCGGCGGCAGAGCGCCGAAGGACGCGATGGGCAGCTCGCCGCCGCTGCCGCAGTTCACCATCCCAAACCGCAGCGGCCCGTCCTCGCCGCTCAGCCCGTTGCCGCCGTCGAAATCGGAGAAGCGGGTGCCCAGCGCGCCGGCGCCCATAAACGCATTCAGCGGTTTGTCGAAGAAGATCCGCCAGGCGTTCTGGATCTGGTGCGTCAGGTTGCGGCCCAGCGATCCTTTCTGCTCGGCCGGATTGTAAGGCGTCCCGATCTTGGAGAGATACAGCAGCCGCACGTTGTTCAGCGTGAACGAAGCCAGGATCACGGTTTCGGCGGGCTGGAAAAACTCTTCGCCGTTTGCGTCGGTGAACTGAACCCCTGTGGCGCGTCCGTTCTCATGCACGATGCGGCGCACCCAGCTTCCGGTCCGCAATTGGAAGCTCTTATGCTTTCGCAGCAGCGGCAGCAGCGTATTGGTGGGCTGCGCCTTGGCGCCGATCATGCAGCCGAAGCGCGAGCAATGGCCGCAATAGGCGCACCCGGGCCGCGAGATTCCGTCGGGATTGGTGAAATTCTCGCTCAGGTTCGCGGCGGGCGTCGGATAAGGATGATAGCCCAGTTTTCGCGAAGCCTCCTCAAACAGATGGGAAGTGTAGGAATACTTGAGCGGCGGTGTCGGATATTCGTTGGAACGCGGCGACTCGAAAATGTTGCCGCCATCGATCAGCTTGCCGCGCAGATTGCCGGCCTTGCCGCTCACTCCCATCATTTGCTCGGTATACCAGTACTGCGGCTCCAGCTCTTCATAGGTAACGCCCCAGTCCCGCACCGCCAGATCGGCGGGCAGATGCGCCGCTCCGTGCTTTTCGGTCATGTGGGTGCGCAGGGTGAAAACGTCCGGCAGGAAGCGGAAGCACAGGCCGGTCCAATGCTCGCCGGAGCCGCCCACGCCGGTTCCGGGATGGAACGATCCGTACTGTCGCACGGGTACCGCGGAGTCGCGCAGGGAGTGGCGGTGCGTGATGGTCTCTTCGGCTAGGTTCTGCATCATGCGCAGGCGGATGGCGTAGTCCAGCTCGTCCATGTCCATGGCATAGTCGGCCGTAGTTCGCGGCATGCCGCGTTCGATCGCGAGCACGTTGACCGAAGTGCGGGTGACGAGTTCCTTGGCCATGGCGAGGCCGGTCCAGCCGCCGCCGATGATGGCGACATCGATGGGTTTGAGAGTGGTCATGTGAGATTGGTCAGGCGACTGAGCCTAGTTATTCAGGCTAATTCGATTTGGACGTGGGCGTCAAGGCCGGGGGTGCGCTCTAGAGCAGGCCGCGCCCAAATCGGCATCAAGAACTTGCGCCGCCCAACCGCTCCCTTACGGTCGCGCCTCTGTAACGCGCGGAATTTACCGAGCCGCGCGCGTGAGCAAGCGGTCTTTTCGGACCTTAGACACCGGCTGCTAGAATCCGTTGACCGCCCTGGGCCGCCGAGCCAGCAAATCGATCTGCTCCGGCGCTTCCGGTTCTTCCCCATTCGACACTCCCAGCTCCCGCATCTTGCGCAGCGAAGGCACCAGCCGCGAATCCCAGGAGCCTACCGAACGGTTGTAAGCTTCCACGGTCTTTTCCAGAAGCCGGCCCGTGTCGGAATAATGCTCCTGCACCAATTGCATACGATCGTACATCTCGGAAGCTACGCGCCTAATCTCTTCGGCGTTTTCGGCAAGCTGTTCCTGATTCCAGCCGTAAGCGATGCCTTTGAGCACCGAGATCAGCGTCACCGGCGTCGCAATCACCACTTTCCTTGCCAGCGCCTCTTCGATCAAATCCGGCCGGAATTCGAGCGCCGCGCTAAAGAAATGGTCGCCAGGCAAGAACAGCACCACCAATTCGGGAGCCGGTTGAAACTGGCTCCAGTATTGTTTGCTCGAAAGCTGCCGCACGTGCTCGGAGACCTGCTGGCTGTGCCGCTGCAGCGCGGCCTTGCGCGAGGCCTCGTCGGCCGCGCCCATGGCATCCAGATACGCGGTCAGTGGGACCTTGGCGTCGACAACCAGCGAGCGGCCGGCCGGCAGGCGAACGATCAGGTCGGGACGAATGCGCAGGCCGTCGCCTTCGCGCGTCTCCTGTTCGGAAAAATCGCAGTTGGAGACCATTCCGGCCAGCTCCGCTACCCGGCGCAACGTCACTTCGCCCCAGCGCCCCCTGGTCTGCGGCGATCGCAAGACGGTGGAAAGCGTCGCCGTCTCGCGCGCCAGAGTTTGCACCTGTTGGCCCAGGCTGCCGTAAGCCTTCTCCCGCGCGCGCTCCAGTTCGCGGACGTGAATTTCCAGGCGGCCCAATGAATCGGCCAGCGGCTGGACCATGCCTGAGATGGCGCCTTCGATCGCGGTCTGCTTCTGCGCCAGATCCCCGGACATTTCGGCGCGCGTGGTTTCGAGCGTGGTCCGCGCGGCGTCCAGAAACGCGCTTTGATTGGACCGCAACGCGGCGTCGGCCAGGGCCTGGAAAGTCTCCTGGAGCTTCGCTGTACCGGACTCGGCAAACTGCCGGGCCGCATCCAGGCGGGCCAGCTTGGCGCGCATCCACAGGCCGGCCGTCAGGCCGCCGAAAAGCATTCCAGCAACGAACATTACCCAGAGCGTCACGCCACCAGGATAGATCATTTTTATGGCGAAATGTTTTTCAGGCCGCCGCGGCCGAGCTACGCGCCCAGCCGGCTGTACCAGGAGAAAATCACTTCGAAAAGACTTACGCCCAGGGCGGCCACGCCCAGAAAACTGCCGAAGGGCAGTTCATAAGTGGAGGCGTCCTTGCCGGTGAACCAGATGTAGCACAAACCGACGACGGCGCCCAGCAAAGATCCGGCCATGAAGGCCAGCAGCGCGCTTTGCATTCCCAGGAACGCCCCGATCATGGCGGCCATTTTTACGTCGCCCAATCCCATGCCTTCGCGGTGCCGGAGCTTCTCGTAGAGCGCGCGGAAGACCCACAACGCGCCGGAATAAACCGCCGCGGCCAGCGCCGAGTCGCTCACCGAGACCAGCCAGTCGTGTTTCGCCGGCATGAACAGCAGGAAGAAAATGCCCCCGCCCATAGGCACAAATGCCGCGAAGATTATCCCCACCGCCGTGCCGCCGAGCGTGAATTCATCGGGCAAAATGTGCTCTTCGAAATCGGAAAATATCAGCGCGATCATGATCGCGGCGAAAACGCAGAGTTTGGCCGCGGCCAGCGTGGGTCCGAGAAACCAGAACGCGCAAAAAAACAGTACCCCGGTCAGCAGCTCCACCACCGGATAGCGCACCGGGATGCGATGTCCGCAGCGGCGGCAGCGTCCGGCCAGCAGCGCGTAGCTCAGGAGCGGTACGTTATCGAACCACGCGATGGGGAGATCGCACTCCGGACAAAAGGAGCGCGGCCCCACCACCGACAGATCGCGCGGCAGGCGATAGATGCAGACGTTCAGGAAACTGCCGATGAGCAGGCCGAACAGCGCGGCCAACAGGGCTTCGATCAAGCGCGGTTCCTCTCGAAACCGGTACGCGGAATTTCCAGGTTGGCAGGCATGACGCTATCGGCGCGGGCTCATGTTCTTGGCTTTGGCGTACTTCAAGAAATTGTACAGCGCCGCCATGTGGGCAATGGCGAGACCTTCCATGCCGTCCAGAAATCCGCGGCGAAGAACGTAGGTTTTGAAGAAGGTCCAGGGCGGGTTGAGCGCAAGCTGGGTCCACCCTACGGGAGTCTTTTGTTCCACCAACTGCTCGGCCGCGAGCGTGGTATAGCGGTCCATGGTTTTCAAATGCTCGGACAGCGAACTGCAGGTGAAGTGGAGAATGTTGGATTTCAGATGGCCGATGTTGCCGTTCACCGTCACGGATTCGTGGACGTAATCGCCCACCCACAACGATTTCCGGCGGTCGAACAGCCGCACCTTGAGGTCCGGATACCAGCCCGAGTGCAAAATCCAGCGGCCCAAATACTGCGCCAGGCGCGGCATGGTGTAGGCATCGAACTCCGGGCCGTTTTTCTTGATCTGCCAGATCTCGCCTTCCAGCGCTTCGCTGAGCGCCTCGTCGGCGTCCAGCGACAAAACCCAATCGTGCAGGCACTGGCTGGAAGCGTAATTCTTCTGTCCCGCGTAGCCGCGCCAGTTGCTGTCGATCACGCGCGCGCCGAGCTTGGTGGCCAATTCCACTGTGCGGTCGGTAGATCCGCTGTCCACCACCACCACTTCATCGCAACACCGCAGGCTTTCGAGCACCCGTGAAATATTGCGCTCTTCATTGTAGGTGATGATCGCAGCCGAGATTTTCATTCCCAAGTCGGTAAACGGAGAACTGATGCTAGTGTAACGTGGGATCGGACGGGAACCAGGGGCGGGAGCGTTGTCGGGTTGAGACCGCCGGGCTGAATCGCGAAGCGCCCGCCACGCGGCGCCGGAGAAACATGGCCGCAGCGCCCAGGGTCGCGAACGCCCGGGGACCCGGTCGAGATTCTTCGGTAAGTTCGATGATGCCATTGAGCGCAAAGGGTGCGGGCGCGCACCTCCCAGCGAATTCAGGTTCGCGTCGCACTCCGTTTTGCGCGTGTTCCTCAAAAGCGGGGCGCCCGCGGCGGCGGGACCAAGGGAAAAGGAGCCCGCGTTGGCCAGGCGGCGCCGTGTTGGCGAAGGCCCGATGGACGGTTGTTCGCAGGTCGCTGAAAATATTGGGTGATATGGCGTTTCCTTAGAAGGAAATCACTGTTGTTCGTACAGGCCGCTAATCTAATTGGCATTTGCGCACGCCACGGGCGCGCTGGAACGTGGTACCGCTATTACTTCCGGCTTTCAAAAACCTTTGGGCGGTGATAACCGTGTGCTAAACTACGTGGAAAAGTTTTTCAGCACTGTTCTGGCGGAGGTGTAGGGCTATGCCTCGTGGGCGATTTGGACTGTGGTGCGTGGGCGGGTTGTTTGCGCTGCTCGGACTTGCGGACCGCGCGTCTGCACAGTGCTCTGGACAAGGCACCACCACCTACAATTCCAGCGGCGGCGTTTCCGTAACCGCCGGGACCATTAGCACCTCCACGAATCAGATCAGCGTCTCAGTGCCGGCCGGCAGCACCATAACCTGCGTCTCCGTCGCGCTGAACGGCGCGACGTCGAGTGGCACCGGTCCCTTCGGCAGCATGAGATACGCCTCTTTCATGCTAACGGCGCCCGGCGGTCAGCGGTTGGAGTTCCTGGGCGCCACCGGCGATGGCACCGATGGCGATGACATGCGCGACTCCGGCTCCGGCCTCGACGGCGTCAATATTGCGGTTTGGGACGGCGCATCTTCCAGTGCGCCTTATTACCCAGCCATCTGGCCGCACACCGGCAGCGTTCCGGTCAAGCCGAGTTCGTACGTTAACGCGCCCAACAACCTGGAAGGGGTCCCCCCCTTGGAACCTCCGCACAGTGGGCGCAGACCGACGGTAGCGCAACCTTTACCAGTCAGTTTGTGAACGCGGGGGCCACGCCGAATGGCAATTGGGCTCTGTCGCTCATATCATAGACAACGATAACAGCCAGGGCGATCCCGTATCGGTGGCCAGTTGGTCCCTGGTGCTGACGACGGCCGCACCCGCCACCATCCCTACCACCACCAGCCTCACCTCCAGCCAGCCAATAGTATTGACAAGCGGGGCAGCGGCATTCACCGCCATGGTGATGGCCGGGGGCGATCTCGACGTTGCGCCCACCGGAACCGTCACTTTTACCGCCAACGGCTCGCCCATTTGCGCTAACTAACCAGCTATTGACATTGGCCGGCGCTGCCTACTGCGGCGCGCTGCTTCGTAGCGAAGGGGTCTACACCATCGAGGCGACCTACAATCCCGCTGTGAACTCTGGCTTCGAGGCCAGTACTGGACAGTCCATCAATATCCTGGCGAGGAATCCATCCACCCTGTCCAGCGGGCAGTATTGCAATCCCGGGGCGATTTCGAGTACCGGATCCACTCCCACGGTTTATCCCTCCATAATCAACGTCGGCACCGACACAACCGCTCTTTCGGGCACGGTGGCCAACGTAGCGATTACGCTAAACGGTCTCTCAGCATCCAATGGATTGGCGGCCGGCCAAGCATTCCTCCTGGTGGCACCCGACACATCGACAGCCTACAACCTGGACTTTCTGTCGAATGCGGGAGTTTCCAGCAGCCAGCCTTCGGCCAATGTGACCATCGCCGACGATAATGCGTCCGCGCCCCTCGTTGGGCCGCTACTCACCAACACCTACCAGGCCACCGACTACGCCACATCCGCCGATCCGTTTCCGCAATCCACGTCGCCCGCTCCGCAGGTTCCAGGCACCATCAACTTCGCCCAGCCGCATCTTTTCGGCATTTCGGGCGACGCTCTGACGCTGGAGCAGGCCTTCGGCGGCGCCAATGGAAATGGAAACTGGTCGCTGTTCCTATATAACGCGAGCGGTTCCCCTGTGAGCGTGAGCGGGGGCTGGTGCATGGAGTTTACCGTCAACAACGGATCCGTCACCACTACCAGCCTGACCCCGTCGTCCAACCCTGTCGCTACCGGCACTTCTCTCACCCTCACAGCGAGCGTGACCAGCGGCGGGAATCCAGTGACGTCCGGAACGGTGACATTCACCGAAAATGGCGTGGCGCCGGCCGGCGTGTCGCCCAACGTCGTGGCGCTCAACGGCAGCGGACAAGCATCCGTCACTACCAGTTCGCTCGCCGAAGGCGATCACAACATCACGGCCACTTATAGCGGTGTGTCGGACCTCTACGATCCGAGTTTCACGTCCTACTGGCAGCGGGTGGATACCACGTCCGCGGTCACGGGCGGGGGTGCCGCGTTGAACACCAATCCGGTGCAGTTCTGCAACCCGGGCGGGATCACTTTACCGGCCCTGTCAGGCCCAGCCACGCCGAATCCATCCAACATATTCGTCTCGGGCGTTCCCGGCACTGTCCACGATATAACGTTGGAACTGCAAAACTTCTTCACCGGCGCCGCGACGGTAATCCAGGGAACCGCTTCGTTACTGGTGGGCGGAAGCGTCGGCTTGGACTTCTTCACCGGAACCGGCGGCAGTAACACCGTACTCTCGACTGGCAACTACTTTTTCAGGGATGGCGCCGGCATGGTTCCGTCGGGCGCTTATGGGCCGGGAAACTACGCGCCCACCAGCTATCCGTGCGCCAACTCCCTGTGCGCCAACACCTATGTTCAAAGCCCCAGTGGATTTGAAACTCTGCCGGCATCGTTCACGTATGCCGCGCCGGCGGGCAGTGGAACATTCACCGACCTTTTCGGGGGTGGAAGCAACCCAAACACCACCTGGAGCCTGTATTTTAATCAGAACGTGAACGAAGCCACAACCGATGGCGGCGCCAGCGCCTGGTGCGTGCAGTTCACCGAAAATCCTCCCGATATTTCGGTGTCGAGCGAAAGCGCGCCCACCAGCTTCATGGAGGGCGGAACGGGTGCTTTCGATTTCACCATCACCAATAATGGGCCGGGTTCTTCGGGCGGTTCGTTGACGCTGGTGGACACGCTGCCCATGGGCCTGAGCTACACGGGCAGTCCTCCATCCGCCTGGAGGTGCAGCGCGAGCGGCCAAACCGTAACCTGCACCATTGGCGGCTCAAACGCGGTGGTAGCGGCCGACAACACCTATCCCGCGCTCTCAATTGCGGTGAGCATCGCCTCCAATGCCCCGTCCAGCGTCCAAAATTCAGCCTCCATTTCCGGCAGCATGGACACTTGCAACACCGCTTGTACCTCCCAGGAAACCGTGACGATTACTCCGGCGCCGGACCTCACCATCACCAAGACTGCGATCGGCACATTCACGCAGGGGTCGACTGCGGAATGGGACATTGTGGTGGGCAACGCCAATGCGGGCAGCACCACTAGCGGCACAACCTATATTACCGATCAGCTACCGAGCACCTACACCCTGAATAGTTACGCTTCCACCTCCAATGTGTGGACTTGCAGCAGCATGATGAGGTTAGTCAATTGCACCACGACGCAGCAGGTAGCGGGTGGAAGTTCGTTCAACACTCTGCAGTTGTTTGTGAACGTGCCGGCTAATTCGGCGATCAGCGTGACCAACCGTGCGGACACCTATGGTGGAGGCGATCCGGCCCATTACCAGCCAGGCGATTCGGTGGAGACCACAAGCACAGTCAGCCTGATCCAGGTGCCCGCGGCGGTGACCATCAACAATGGGGGAGGCACGCAATCGGCCCCGGTAAGCAGCGCCTTCGGCATACCGCTGTCGGTGACGGTGACCGATGCCAACAACGTGGCCATTCAAAACGGCAACGTCACCTTCACCGCCAATCCCGGTTCCAACGGGCAAAGCGGCACGTTCTCAAACAGCACCGGTACGATAATCGTGCCCACCGGTTCCAATGGCGTCGCCACTGCGCCCTTCAGCGCCAACACCAAGCCCGGCTCCTACACCGTGACCGCCACTGCCGGCACTGCGTCCGCGACGTTCAACTTGACCAACAACGCCGGCGCAGCCGCCAACATCACGGTGCTGGCCGGAGGGAACAGCCAGCAGACCATCATCCGCACAGCCTTCCCCATTAATCTGGAAGCGCTGATTACGGATCAATACGGCAACCCGGTACCCAATACCGGCGTGACTTTTACCGCGCCGGCCACCGGTGTCAGCGGGACGTTCCAGCAGAGCGGGACGAATTCCACCACCGTTCCCACCAACGGTTCCGGCGTGGCGACTGCTTCCACGTTCACCGCCAACGGCGTGATAGGGCCGTATTACGTGACGATCACCTCCGGTACCGCCAGCACCACTACCATCCTGGTGAATGTCACGGCCGTGACCTCTCTGAGCCTGACCGAGGCTACAGCAACCCAAATCACCGGCCTGAACGCTTCGGTCACTGCTACGGCCACCAACGCGTCCAGCGCGCCGGTGGCCAACGCTCCAATTCTGTTCAAGGTCCTCAGCGGCCCCAACGCGGGCCTTTCCATCTATCGCATCACCAATGCCAGCGGCCAGGCCACTTTGATCTACCAGGGGACCGGCGGAACCGGTACGGATGTCATCCAAGCCTCCGCCAACGGGACGGAAGTTTTGTCGGGCACCGTCAGCATCGCCTGGAAGATCGAGCCTATGGTGACCTGGGCCAATCCCGGACCCATCAGCTTCGGGACGCTGTTAAGCGCCACGCAGCTCAATGCCAGCACCACGGTCCCTGGAACGTTCACTTACCAGCCTCCAGTGGGAACCTTGATTGGCGCGGGAACGGATACACTGAACGTGACGTTCACCCCGTACGACACCACTACGTATTCCAATGGCGGCGCCATGGTCAGCATCCAGGTGAGTCAAGCCAGGCCGGTGGTGACCTGGACTCCGGCGATGCTCACCCCCGGAACTGGGCTGGGCGCAGCGCAGTTGGACGCCACGGCCAATGTGAACGGCAGCTTCGTTTATACGCCGGCGGCGGGCGCGATGCTTTCGCCCGGCCAACACCGGCTGTCGGCGGTCTTTACGCCCACCGACACCAGAGATTTCGAAACCATCACGGTTTACGCCATCGTCGAGGTGGAAGGAACGCCTTAGACGCATCTAACGGATTCCAGCCAAACGTCCGAATAGTTACTGAGCCGCGCGCTTCAGCAAGCGGAGTTCGGGCAAAAACGGAGGGTGGGATCGGACGGGAACCAGGGGCCGTCGCGCGTACCGCGGGCTCGGTCTTTTGGGACTTTCGACACAGCCTGTTAGGTTAGCAGTGCGAGCAAACCGGGCAGTAGCCCCCGCTACCGGGGCTCAGGGCTGGACATCGTCGGCGTTGGCATCCATATGCATGTCCATTCCAGCCCACACGCCGTTAGGGGACTTTGCGTTGGGGTAGACATGAGTCATCCATCCGAAGACCGCTGGAATCCAAAGTCCGTGCGCCTGTTTGCATGCCGCTTCGGTGTGGATGCTCCCTTGCGGGCCAAACTGCGCATGCGGCCCAGCTTGCTCTTCGAGAGGCAAGCTGCGCGGTCCGCCGCAGAAGTCCACATGACGGTGCCAAGTGGCGATGCTTAGCGGAGCCACTGCATTCAGATGTTCCGGCGTCGAATCCTGAGGGGCCGTGTACATGACGCCCACGGCCTGCATGCCCTGCGGCGTACGTTTGTACAGGATGGATCCCGGATGATCGTAGCTCACGTGGCGCTGCTCCAGCCGGTTGTAGCGATAGTTCGTGTAGTGGACCTCTTCGCCCGGTTTGCCGGTGGGATGAAACGGCCTGTAGCCGTCTCGAAGCGCGGTGTTCACATCGGAGTAATAGGCAAGCACGCTACGAGCGGCGGCGACGATCCCCTGGGCGCGCTGTTTATCTCCGGTTTGTGGCTTGCCTTGGAGCGACATCTGCATGTGATTGCCCATCTTCATCGAGGGCACCGGCGTGTCATCGGTTTTGGCGCCATAGTAGCGGAGCAGCCGCTCCCACAACGGAAATTGCTGCGCCATCACCGCGGTAAGAGAACAGAGCAGACACAGAAGGAGCATCATCTTGAGACTTTTCGCCACGAAACCACCTCCAACGCGCCGGTCTTAGCCGGGAAATCGGACCAGCTAGAAAAGTGAGTATTCGGCTTCATAGGGATGATCGTCATTTCGAAGATAATCTACAGCGATGACGGATTCTCGGCCAAACTTGACTCCGGATTGGCTCCGCCTGGACGTAAAGGTCCGGGGCACCGGTGCATCGGCTCACTGGCACGTGGTGGGCGCTTCAAAGGACACGACGCCGGTGGCCAAGCCCAGATCGAGACCAGGGGCCGAAACACTTTGGGGGTCGCTGCGGTTTTGCCATCCGGCATTCCGGTGGGGACGGGAACCATCGGCGTGACCTGTGGTGGTGATGCCGTGGACCGTTACTGAAACGTTGGTTTGATTCAACGTCGCCGGTAGACCAGGCGCCGCGCCGGACTGCAACACCGGCGTCGGATTGCCGTTCAGGTTCTCACCCTCAATCACGAATAACCTCCCAGGTGCAATGCCATAATTGGGCGCACCGGGCAGAAGAAAGCTGTAATTGTTTTGTACCTGCGTGATGAACGGCGGAGGGCCAGCGGCCGCCGCGCGGGTAACAATGTTGGATCCGGCCTCGGCGAAGGTGGTGTACTCCAATGAAAGAGATGCGCCGTCCGCCGCCGTTACCATTACCTTTGCATAATGGCCGAGGTTCGTGCGCACTCCGAAAACATCCCCGGTTGTTAGCATGCCGGCGCGAATGGGAGCCACGCTGTAGGGCGGGGCCGACGCAGAGCGGGCGCGGATGGATTTGAAAATGGGCGATCCGTATTTCCCCAAGTTGTAGAGCCCGGCGTGGCCTTGCGGCGTCAAGCTTGCCCCGTTCCATAGGATGTCGCCGCCCGTGCTGCAAGAGTCGCGTTGCCGGACTGAGGCCCCGGCGGCGTTGGAGAGAGCGATCGCCAGAACTGCGATCTCCGTACAATGGTCTAGAGTGCGCGGCGACATCTGCAGCCTCCTTGGCGAATCGGGCTAAGTATGCACCGGAACCGGCGGCGCCTAAGCGAATTTCACAATGGAAGCCGCCCGATCCGGCACAATGGTAAACGAACCACAGCATGAGGGTATGCCGGAAATTGCGGTGGCTCCAGAGCATTCACTGAAAGGGAGAAACACAATGAGGATTCTACAGACGCGAGCGGCCTGGTTAACGGCAGCGGTTTTATTCAGCGCGGCGGCGGTCTCACTCGGAGGCGGTGTCCCGGCCGCGGTTCACTACATCGGCCATGACAAGGTTGCCGAAGTGATGTCCAAAGGCGGGCCCATCGTGCAGGATCCGGGCCTGGTGGTCTTGGCACAGCGCCGGGAAGCGGGCATGGTGGAATATCACGACCACACCAATCACGTGTTTGTCATCGTCGAAGGCGAGGCGACGCTGGTAGTGGGAGGGACGATGGTTGACCCCAAACGGACCGCACCGGATCAAATGCGAGCTCCCTCGGCCGAAGGCGGAACGATATACCACTTGAGCAAGGGCGACGTGATTACGATTCCCGCGAAGACGCCCCACTGGTTCAAGGAAGTCCCCACGAAGACGGTAGCCTACTACGCGGTGAACATCGAGAGCGAATAGCGCGCACTAGTGTCGAAACCGGCTTCCGAATGGTCGCGCCTGGAATCGAGAACTGGCGCGACCGTCTTATCGCCTTGCGCCGCCATAGGCGGACCCACCGCTCTGTTACCCCGGAATGCTTCGTGATGGATAGTTCGAGGACCATCCGCTATCATGGCTCCATCGACGACAATATGAACGAATCGCGCGTACAAAATCGAAGGCTGCGCCTGACGCTGGATGCGCCGCTTGGCGGCAAAGCCCGTCCCGTCCACCGAAAATTGAGAACTGGCGCGACCGTCTTATCGCCTTGCGCCGCCATGGGCGGACCCACCGCTCTGTTACCCCGGAACGCTTCGTGATTGGATAGTTCGAGGACCATCCGCTATCATGGCTCCATCGACGACAATATGAACGAATCGCGCGTACAAAATCGAAGGCTGCGCCTGACGCTGGATGCGCTGCCGGCGGCAAAGCCCGTCCCGTCCACCGAATCGAAAGCTTTCGGCTGCACAATCAAGAGCGTCCGGAGGTTCTGCTGACCATGCGAAGTATCTTTGGTTTCTTGTTTTGCGGTTTTTTGTTTTGCGCCTTTTTGTTTTGTCTCCCTATATTGGCCACTGGCCCGTTGGTTCCCATCAGCGAATCGGGCTTCCAGAAGCTGGTGGATTCACACAAAGGGAAGGTGGTCCTGTACGATTTCTGGGCCACCTGGTGCGCTCCCTGCCGTGCCGAACTTCCTCAACTGGTGCTGCTGGAAGACAAGCTTCGTTCCAAGGGCGTGGAGCTGATTACCATCTCCGCGGACGACCGGGAGCACAGAGCCGCCGCCGAAAGGTTCATTCAGATGTTTCGCGTCCAAGGCCCGGCCTATTTGAAACAGGCTGACGACGACGATCGTTTCATCAACGCCATCGATTCCAAATGGAGCGGCGCACTGCCCGCGCTTTTCCTCTATGACAAGGCCGGCCACAAGGTCCGCTCCTTCATCGGCGAAACCGACACGGCCGCGCTGGAACGCGCGATCGGCAAGCTGCTTTAACCAATCGGCGTGGGACGCAATGCCGTTCCGGCGAGCCTTTACAGGTTTACAGGCGCAGGGCTTTGACACACGCAGGGCCGATTCTTGACAATATTTCGCCTCCATGATAACTTCCCGAGTGGTATATCAGTCATTTCCGTATACCTTCATCCAGTCCGTGTACCTTCATCAAGTCCGTGTACCTTCATCAAGGAGGTTTAGCTTCATGCGTCTAGCCCTTACCGCTCGAGCGTCCCTGTGGGCCGCCGCGCTCGGAATTCTCGCCGCGGCGCTGCCGGCGCTGGCGCATCATTCTTTCGCGGCCGAGTTCGATCAGAACAAGCCGATGAAGGTCTCAGGCCTGTGCACCAAAGTCGAGTGGATGAACCCCCATGCGCACTTTTATGTCGACGTGAAAGACGACGACGGAAACGTAACGAATTGGGACTTCGAACTCGCCAGTCCGAACGTACTCTTGATGCAAGGTTGGAGGCGGGACTCCCTGAAAGCGGGAGATCAGGTCACCGTGGAAGGATTCTTGGCCAAGGACGGGGCCAAGATGGCCAACGCCCGCAAAGTCACCCTTCCGGACGGCAGGAAAGTTTTTGCGGGATCGACGGCCGATGGCGAGCCGACCAAGTAATCGCACTATAATCATTGGAGAGGTGTTAACGATGAGAGCTAACTTCTATGCAATCGTGGCTGGCCTTGGTTTGCTCGCCACCGCCGCGCCCATCATGGCGCATCATTCTTTCACGGCCGAATACGACGCCGCCAAACCGGTGACCCTGACCGGCACGGTAACTAAGGTGGAGTGGATGAATCCGCACGCCCGCTTTTATATCGACGTGAAGGACGATTCCGGCACCGTCACCAACTGGGAACTGGAACTCGGCAGCCCCAACGCGCTGATGCGTCTGGGTTGGACGCGCCACTCGCTGAACCCAGGCGAAATGGTAACCGTGGAAGGCTCCCTGGCCAAGGATGGCTCCAAGCTCGCGAACGCGCGCAAAGTCACACTGGCGGACGGGCGAAAAGTATTTGCAGGCTCGGCGGCGGACACCGAGAACAAGCAATAGCCGCTGGGTTACTCCCATGCGATCCATGCTCGCCGTCTGTGTCGCCGGCGCCGGGTTGTTGGTCTCGGCGTCTATTCCGCTCGCGGCGCATCATTCGTTCGCGGCGGAGTTTGACTCCACCAAGGCAGTCACGCTGCAAGGCGCAGTCACAAAATTGGACTGGATGAATCCGCACATCTGGATCTATCTGGACACCCAGGACGAGAGCGGCACGGTTGCCCATCGGCAATGCGAGGGCGGGCCGCCGAACGCTCTTACCCGCAACGGCTGGAGCAAGGATTCGCTGAAAATCGGCGATCAGGCGACCATCGAGGGCTTTCGTTCCAAGGACGGGACCAACACCTGCAACGCCCGGTCCGTAAAGCTCCCCGGCGGCAAGAGCGTGTTTGCGGGATCGGCCGACGACGGGGCTCCCAAGCGCCCGGCTCAGTAGGTTCAGCGTCAGTAGACGACTTTCCATGTCCACGACCGTCATCCCGATCGTCGCTCTCAGCATCGCATTTCTAGCTCCCGTTCTTGCCTTCGGACAGAGCCCCGTCTTCGTTGGAGACTTAACCCCGAAGCCGGCCTCACCAGTTCCCGCCGGCCCGGCCCCTCGCACTCCCGACGGCAAACCGGACCTCAGCGGCCTGTGGCAGCGACCTTATGTGCCGGACATGACCAAGACCACCAAGGACCAGCAAGGCACGGCCGAGCTGCCGTTCACCGCCGACGGGCTGAAAGCCTGGAAGAGCTATGACGCCGCCAATGGCGATTACACTGGAAGCTGCCTGCCCTTCGGCCTGCTGCGCTCCATGAATTCACCGGACCCGATCCAGATCATGCAGAGTCCCGCCTACGTCGCACCGCTCTACGAGCAGAACACCTGGTTTCATGTGATTCCCATCGGCAAGAAGCATCGCGAAGGCGCAACTCCAACCTGGTTTGGCGATTCCGCCGGACATTGGGAAGGCGACACCTTCGTGGTAGACACCGTCAACTTCAACGGCCGCACCCGTCTGGACACCATCGGTCATCCCCACAGCGACGCCTTGCGCGTGATGGAGCGTTTTACCCGCACCGACGCCATGCACATCGCTTACGAAGTGACCATCGACGATCCCAAGATTTTCACCAGACCCTGGACCAACCAGCGCATCTTCACGCTCCGGCCCGATTGGGAAATCATGGAGTACTCATGCGAAGAGAATAACAAGGATCTGTACGAAGGCCATCTCAAGCCGCCTCCGCGCTAACTAAAACGCCGATGAACACCGATAAAAACTTCTCTTATATCTGCGTATATCTGTGTTTATCCGCGGCCATTCCAGTTTTTGGCCAATCGCCCGACCTCGGCGCGCCCGGCGGAATCATCTTGCGTCCCGGCGAGCAGCGCCCCGAGCTTCAGCAGCCCGCGCCTGCCAACGGCCCCGCGCCGCGTACGGCCGACGGCAAGCCGGATCTCTCCGGCATTTGGGCCGCCGCCGGCTACACTACCGACATTACGAAGGACCTGAAGCCCGGCGAACTGTCCATGACTCCCTGGGCCGAAGCGCTGTACCTGCAGCGGCGGGCGAACCAGAGCAAGGACGACCCGGAGGGTCTCTGTCTACCGGAGGGCGCGGCCCGCCACGATCCTTACCCGTTCAAGACGATCCAAACGCCCAAGCTGATCGTGATTCTCTACGAGGGTAACGTCCACAGCTATCGCCAGATTTTCCTGGACCGCGGCCATCCCAAGGACCTCGACAAAAACTGGTGGGGCGATTCCATCGGCCACTGGGAAGGCAACGCGCTAGTGGTGGATACCGTCGGCTTGAACGACCGAACTTGGCTCGACCAGGTTGGCCACCCGCACTCCGATCAACTGCACGTCACCGAGCGCTACACCCGTCCCGACGCCGGCCACATCTCCCTGCGGATCACCATTGACGACCCGATCGCCTACACCCATCCCTGGAGCGTGACCGAGGTCTCACGCGCGCTGCCCAACTGGGAGATTCACGAATACGTCTGCAACGAGAACAACAAGGACGTGCAGCATTTGGTTGGCAAGTAGTTTTGCCGCGTGCGGCTGCGGCTGCTCTACCGCGTTTGTGTTCGGTATGGAGGAGAGGCGACTAAAAGTCGCGTGTACCGGGCTTCGCGTAAAGTGAACAGTATCGCCGTTGCGTGAGTTTCGCCCCAGTGCGGGATTACGCGGCGTGGTGGAATCCTGGCGCAGCAGGACGGGGCGGGCCGTCCCCTACGATTTCAGAACGACTGTGGTCCGCTGGTCTTCCGCCGCGTGCACGATCGGCCGCTTCAGCCTCAGGCTGTTTTTGTGGGAGTACATTCGCCGGTCCGCCTCCGCCAGAAGCTCGTCGGCGGTGAGACCGTCGTCGGGCCAGGACGCCACGCCCACGCTGGACGAAATGATGTTCTCGCCGCACACCGTCCGGCCAACTTCAGACGCCAGAGCCGACAACGCCTGAATCTTCTCGCCGATGGCGTCGGCTTGCATTCCCGGCAGCACCAGGACGAACTCGTCGCCTCCGAAGCGCGCCGTCACATCATAATCCCGGTTGATCTCGGTGAGCCCCTTGGCGAACGCCTGCAACACCCGGTTGCCGGCATTGTGGCCAAACCGGTCGTTCACTTCTTTAAAGCGATCCAGGTCGCAGACCATCACGGTAAGGGGCGTTCGTTCGGTGGCGCAGCGGGAAAGTTCATGATTCAGGCGCTCAAACAGCGCGCGCGTATTGCTGAGGCCGGTAAGATAATCGGTGGTTGCGGACGCTTCCAGCGCGCGATATTTCAGGGCATTTTCGAACGACAGACCGATTTTTGAGCTAATTCCCGAAAGAATTCTCAAATGATCCGGCGCGAAAGCATCCGCGTCGGAGCGGTACAGCGTGAGCACGCCCACGGTGTTTTCCTGGCCGGCCAGCGGAACCGACAATGCGGACCGCAGCAGGCTGAATTTCTTGGGATCGTTCAGGTAGCCGGGCTCGACCGAAGGATTTCCATTGAGAATCGGCTTGTTGTGCTTGGCAACCCAGCCCGACAGCCCCTCTCCCAGCGGGATCTGCAGAGATGAGAACAACATGCGGTCCCGGCCGTCCACATACACCGGCTTGAGCAGATTCTCCTGGCGTTCATAGACGGCAATGGAGTCGCAGGGGATCAGTTGCGTCAAGCGCGAGTTCAATACCGCTAGCATTTCGGCCATACCGAGCGAATTTCCCACCTCCGACACCAGTTCCAGCGTGCATTGCGCTTCCCGGCCCGCGGCGGCGATCTGCGAGCGGAAATCGCGTTGCGGGTCTTCGCCGCTGGTGGCGGCGGAGGCGAATCCGGCCGCGGGCGCTAAGCCACGCTCGATGCGCGCGTCCACCGAGAGCTTCGAGACTGGCTTGTACAGGCGGATGGCTTCTTCCTCCAATTGCCGATAACGTCTGCCGAGGATCTCCACCACTTGCGGATCGTAGCTCTTGCCGGATTCGTCCAGCACCACCGCCATGGCCTGATCCAAAGGCAAAGCCCGGCGGTACTGGCGATCCGAAGCCAGAGCGTCCAGGCAGTCTACGGCAGAGAGGATGCGGGCGCCCAAGGGGATCTCCATTCCCGCCAGGCCCAGCGGATAGCCGTTACCATCCCACCTTTCGTGGTGAGCCTTTACGATCGGCGCCACCGAATACGGGAAATTCACCTGCTCCAGAATCTCGGCGCCCACCACCGGATGAATCTTCATCTTTTCGAATTCCTGCGGCGTGAGCTTGCCGGGCTTGGTGATGATATGCTCCGGCACGGCCAGTTTCCCGATGTCATGCAACAAGGAGGCGGCGCGCAGGGCGTTCAGGTCATCCTCGGTCAGGCCCATTTCTTTCCCGATCTCGACCGCATAGTGCTGCACGCGGGATAGATGGTCCCGCGTGGTCTGGTCCTTGGCTTCGATCGCCAGCGCCAGCGTTTCGATGGTTCGGATGTGGAGCGCGTTCATCTCTTCGACGTGCGCCTTCTCCTGCTCCACCCGATCCTTTTCCGTTTCCAGGCGGCCGATATAAAGCCGGTAAGAACGATACACCACCCAGGCCACCGGCATAGCCAGCAGCGAGAACTCCCAGCCCAGATTTTGATTCACCCAGTGCAGGACGCACACCAGCGTGGTGCCCAGCAGGTAGTAGGGCAGCGCCCAGAAATAACATTCCCGCCACACCCGTACCAGGCTTCGCCTTTCCGTCATCGAAATTGCGCAGGCAATCGGGAATGTGTTGGCGATAAAATATCCCAACGTCGCCACCAGCAGACTGAACGGCAGGCTGACTCCCAGATCCTCGGCGAGGTGCATGGCCGACTCCGCGAACCGTATCGCGAGCGCGATGGCCGCCAGATTGAACAGAACCTGGTACAGCGGCGGATGTTTCTTGGCGTTCCAATAGATTTGGACCAGAGCGGAACCGATGCCGATCGCCATCGTCTGGAACGGGCCCAGTTCCGCCATGCCAGCCAGAATAAACAGGAAGCTCACCGACAGTGTTCCGGTGACGCCCGGGAGCCGCACCTTTAAGCCCGATGAAAGCAGCGCTAACAGCAAATAACAGGCAAAACGAGTGGAGAGCGATTCGCCGGCCGTCGTCAGAGGTTGAAGAACCGCCAAAAGCCCGGGGATTGTTACCAGCACAATGAAGATGCTGGCGATCCTCTGCGAAGACTTCACCGGCGCGTTCTCCACAGAGCTAACTATCTTTCTCCCTCAATGCCAGTGAACCCGCCGCAGGCCGCATCGACGCCGCGGGTCCCCCAGATGGCGCTAAAATCCTGCCGCCGGTTGACACCCCCATTGCTCGATGTTCCGCTAATCCCCTGGTTTGCACCGGGAAAGGTGTCAGAGCCCCAAATCAGAGCGGTCCTCAGGGGCATTGCCAGGCGAACCGCAGGGTTGTTCATGGCCGAATGGAGCCTCACGTTTATATCGGATGACTGTAAGTTTTTCATGAGCTTAAATCCGTTTTAGCTGTTCCTCAAGGGGCCAAAGGATGCACGCGAGTCCCCACTCCCTAAACAACTGTATTTAAAGCATGTGGAGAGAAGTATATGGGACACGCTGTCCGGGTGCATGGTCCGCGGCTGAAACTCAGAGGACAAAAGGGCTCGTTTTGGGTGTGAGGCTTCGGGATTGGGCATGCCCACGAAACACGCCTCGTGGACGTACATCCGCAGCGCGAGATGAGTTGTCGCACGGACGCCCTATTTTGGATGTGGTGAAGGACATTGGCGCGAGTCTTCCAGAAATGGTGAGGTCCGAGATCAGACTGGCCAGGATGGAGATCGCCGGGAGGGCCCGCCAGGCGCGATCATCGGCGGTGATGCTGGTCAGCGCCGGCATTCTTGGCATTCACGCCATCGGATTTGTTTGTATTCCTCGCCGCGCTGTTCGCGCTGTTAAATCGTTTTGCCGTCCTGGTTGGCCGCGTTGATCGTCGGGGCGCCCTTGTCGAGCGGATCTGCCGTTGGCATCTTCCTAGGGCGCCGGCGCGTGAGGACCGTTTGGCCGCTCCCGTTGGACGCCCGCATCGCCAATCATTTCGCGCGCGGTAGAATCCTGGTAGACCCATGCGCAGGTGTTTCGAAATTGTGGTGCTAGCAGGCTTCTTCACTGCCGCGTTTTACTTCACCGCGGCCACTGGCGCCGCCAAGCCGGACTATGCGCGCAGAACGGGCAAGGAGTGCTCGTTCTGCCATCCCGCCGATTCCTGGAATCTGAACGAGGCGGGCAAGTATTATCGCGACCACCATTACTCGCTGCAGGGCTATGCCCCTCCCGCCAAGCCGAGTGGCAAGTCGTAAAGATATGGCCTGATTCGGTGGACCGCGGCGACAGCGCCAGCTTTTCAATTTTCCCCTTATCGAGCAGGCGCATTTGGCGGACCTTTATCCAGGCTTTCTGGTCTGCCGGATGGTTGGGGTACAGTTTGCGCGCCAGATCCCACAAGTTTGTCCTACTGACCGTAATTATCCGTTCAGAACCGTGCCGCAAAAAAAGAAAATCCTCCATCTGCCACTTCGATGTCGCACACTCCCTCCAGCTCGCTCAGTGCCTGAATGTGATATATTCCGGCAGAATCGATATGTCGATCTAAGACGCCAAGGTTTTATGGAGACCTTATGACCAAAAGAGAATTCCTCGCTGTCAGCATCGGGGCCGGCGTGGGTTTGGGGCCAGGGCGCGCTGTGTTCGCGCAGCAAGCGGCGCCCGTGGCGCCGCGGACAGACACCCAGCGAGTTCCGTCCCGAGTGGCAAAAACAACCAAACTGTTCAAGAGCCCGCCGGGCTTCCCGAACGGGGTTGCGGTAGCGCCTGAGGGCTTGTGGATTGCCGAACAGAAACCCTCCGGGCCGCAGAGCGCAAACTATCACCTGCCCGAACCGCAATCCTTGTCCGAAAATGCCTGGCTGGTGGATTGGAATGGCAAGCTACTGAATACGGTTACAACTCCTTCCAGAAACAGCAGCGGACTGGCCTACGGCGGAGGCTGTGTCTGGATGTGCGCGAACGCGCCCCCGGAAGGCATCTTTCAGGTGGACATGAACTCTCATCTGTTGAGCCACCGTCAGATTCCGCTCGGCCCGGCGAGCGACGGCGGAGGCTGCCACGGCGCTTTCTGGCACGAAGGCAAGCTCTGGATCGCGTCGCTTCGGCTGCATGGAATTCTTCGGGTGGACCCCACGTCATGGGAACCGGAATTCTTCATCCCGTTCTATGAGGTGCCGGGAAGGCCGCGCTACCACGGCATTGCTTGGGACAACGGCACCATTTGGCTGATCACCGGAAACGACAGCCATAGCTATGCGGAAGGCCGCGCTGGCCTGGTCCGTTACGAAGCCGCAACCGGCAAGGTGCTAGAGACCGCGGACTTCGCTCCCGGCTCCTCCGACCCGCACGGACTGGCAATGCACGGCGGGGCTCTGGTTAGTTGCGACGCAGGAATCCATCCGAATTGGCCGGTCAACGATAGTCCGACCACGGGATGGATTTTCCGGATCGACTTGGTCTGAGGTAGTCGCGGAAATTGCCAGGGGGCATAGGCGCCTGTTTCTCTGATTTCTCTGAGAACGGAAGTGGACGCCGGATGAGTTCGGATCTACGAGAGAATCTGTTGCGGTGCGAGTACCCCAAGCCTGCCAGCGCGCAAATCCCAGTAGACTATCGACCCGCTGAAGCCCTCCGGCACGCTGCTCGAATATTGGAACGCCCGCTGAGATCGGCCAGAACCCATCCTTCCGCTGGTCTTCTTGTCCAGATACCCGATGCGTTCCGCCCGGCCTGATGGCCCCCGCGGCCCTGACCTAACTAAGAAGCCGCCGCCGTCGGCTGCAACCCGAATTCGTCGCGGGATTGGGAACCGGCTCCCGCTCTCGACTAGTAGCCCAAAAGCTGCCCGCGCGGGCAGCGACGACGATCGGCGTTACGCGCGGCGAGCCGGCGGCCGTAGCAACGGAGTTTCCATTTTTCCCTTTTTGGCATGATAGCGCCGAAATTGGCCGTCCTTGTACGCTCGATTCGAGAATCGGAGAACGGGCCAGCACCGGCAGCGCGAGCCTGGACCCCAATCCCCAATCCCCAACCCCCGCCACCGTGCCACAAGCGGGGGCAAGTTGGTCAATAATGGTAGATCATATGACCACCGCGACTACACACCCTGCTCGGGGACTTTCCCAGGCCTTGAGCAGCAACAAGCACCTGCTCCGATGGGTGGAGAAGATGGCCGAGCTGACCAAGCCGGACAGCGTTCATTGGGTGGATGGCTCCCAGGAAGAGAATGAAACGCTGTGCGCGCAGATGGTGGGGAGCGGCACCTTCATCAAGCTGAACCAGGAGCTTTGGCCGGGCTGCTATTATGCGCGGTCGGACGCCGGCGATGTGGCTCGCGTGGAGGACCGGACGTACATCTGCTCGCTGTCGAAAGACAGTGCCGGGCCGACCAACAACTGGGTGAATCCCTACGAGATGCGCAAGACGCTGAAGCGGCTGTTCAGCGGATGCATGCGCGGGCGCACCATGTACGTGCTGGCGTTCAGCATGGGGCCGGTGGGATCGCCCATGTCGCAGATCGGCGTGCAGCTCACCGATTCGCCGTACGTGGTGGTGAACATGCGCATCATGGCGCGCATCGGGCTGCAGGTGTTCAAAGAGATCGATAAAGACGAGAAGCGCGTGGTGCCATGCATGCACAGCGTAGGGATGCCGCTGGGTCCGGGCGACCACGACGTGCCGTGGCCGTGCAACTCGGAGAAGTATATCGTGCATTTTCCGGAGACGCGCGAGATCTGGTCCTTTGGATCGGGCTACGGCGGGAATGCGCTGCTGGGCAAGAAGTGCTTCGCGCTGCGGATTGCGTCGAACATTGCGCGCGACGAGGGCTGGATGGCGGAGCACATGCTGATTTTGGGCGTGGAAGATCCGAAGGGCGAAAAGACTTACGTGGCTGCGGCGTTTCCGAGCGCCTGCGGGAAGACGAATTTCGCCATGCTGGTGCCGCCCAAGGGATTCGACGGCTGGAAGGTGTGGACGGTGGGCGACGACATCGCCTGGATCAAGCCGGACGATATGGGGCGGCTGCGCGCGATCAATCCGGAAGCGGGGTTCTTTGGAGTAGCGCCGGGGACTTCGGCGAAAACCAATCCGAATGCGATGGCGACGCTCAGAAGCAACACGATTTTCACCAACACGGCTCTGACTCCCGAGGGCGGCGTGTGGTGGGAAGGCATGACGGACGACCCGCCGGCCGAGTGCACGGATTGGCGCGGGAATCTATGGACGCCGCAGATCGCGAAGGAGACTGGAGCGAAGGCCGCGCATCCGAATTCGCGGTTTACGGCGCCGGCGTCGCAATGCCCCACCATCGATCCGGCGTGGGAAGATCCGCATGGCGTGCCCATCGGCGCGTTGATTTTTGGCGGGCGGCGGGCCACCACCATGCCGCTGGTGTATCAGGCGTTCAACTGGAGCGCCGGCGTGTATGTGGGCGCCACCATGGGATCGGAAACCACGGCTGCGGCGACGGGCGGCGTGGGGCAGGTGCGGCGGGATCCGATGGCGATGCTGCCGTTCTGCGGTTATCACATGGGCGATTATTTCCGGCACTGGATCAAAATGCAGCGGTCGCTGACGGAGACGCCGCGCATCTTCCACGTGAACTGGTTCCGCAAGAACGCCGACGGCAAGTTTCTATGGCCGGGATTTAGCGAGAACATGCGGGTGCTGAAGTGGATCGTGGATCGGACGCGCGGACGGGCACTGGGACGCGAGACGCCAATCGGTTGGATTCCGCGGTATGAAGACATCGACTGGAACGGGCTGAATTTCTCGAAGCAACAGTTCGACGAGCTGCAGGCCTTCGACCGGACGGCGTGGAAATCCGAAGTGATGGCGCACGAAGAGCTGTTCATCACGCTGCACGATCATTTGCCGCCGGAAATGATTTATGAGCGGGAGTTGCTCATCTGCCGTCTGTAAGGCGTATTCAACTGGTTCGTTGCGGCGAGTCCGGTAGGTGGAGCGCGATGCGGCGCAGAATGATTAATTGCGCACGCGGATTTCGACGGCGATGCGTTTTGATCCCGGCTGAACCGGCTTCTACCGCTCAGTAACGCCTCCGCGCATCTGAGGAACACGCGCAAAACGGAGCGCGGCGCGAGGCATTTCCTGGTCCGTCCGGTGGTGTGCGCCGCACCCTTTGCGCTTTTCGAGGAACACGCGCAAAACGGAGCGCGGCGCGAGGCATTTCCTGGTCCGTCCGGTGGTGTGCGCCGCACCCTTTGCGCTTTTCGAGGAACACGCGCAAAACGGAGCGCGGCGCGAGGCATTTCCTGGTCCGTCCGGTGGTGTGCGCCGCACCCTTTGCGCTTTTCGAGGAACACGCACAAAACGGAGCGCGGCGCGAAGAAGTTCCCGACCCGCTTGAGGGGGTGCGCGCCGCACCCGGCCATCTGCTGCAGATCGGTGGCCGGGAAGCGGGGCGCCAGGCGCAACAGAATGCCGTCGTCGATTTCTTTGACGGTGAATTCGGGCGCCGGGACGCCAGGGCGGATTCAGCGAATCGACTTAGTGGTGCTCGTGCTCTTCCGGCCGGGCTTTCGATGGTGCCGGCGCGGGATGCGACGGAGCCGCGTGCCCCTGAGGAGCCGGCGGACGCTGGGCTTGCGCGGGCGGGGCGGCGTGGGCCTGAGGAGCAGGCGGCCGCGCTGCTTGGCCGCCTTCAAATTGCGGGCGCGCCGCCGGACTTACCGCAGCCGGGGGCCGCGTGACGCCGGGCGCCGGGCGGTTGAACGCATTGGGCGCCGCCCGATTCACGTTTGGACCAGGCGAAAAGCTGGCCGTCGCGCGCGTTACGGGCGGGCGGAAGTTGGCCGGCACGCCCGGCCCGGCATGCTCGAAAACCCCACGGTTGTAAGCGCCAAAATTGCCACGATTGATTACCGTGGTGCTGTTCGAGATATAGGTGTTGTGGTTATAGACCACCACTCCGCCGCGCCAGTTCGGCGCCCAGTTGCTATAACCCCAGGCAAAGTGAGCAAACAGGCCCAGCGAAATGCCCACCGCGGCAAATCCGAGCCCCACGCCAATCAGTACTCCCGGAGGCGGCGGGTACACGTAGAAGCCCGCATACGGCGAGACCCAACCGCCGTAGATGCGCCACGGATTGTAGTACGGCACGTACACCACGCCGGGATCCACGGGAACTATGGTGACCAGGCCGCCGTTGTCATACACACGCTGTTGCGGCGAAGATCGCAGGTAGCCAGCCTGCTCGGCCTGCACGCGCGCGGCCTGGACCGCGTTCATCACATCGCCGGGCTGGTTG
>Ga0302324_100003038_pt1 | contig 38019 bp, 35 predicted proteins | sample Palsa_T0_1_FD_201949 | JGI IMG/M metagenome (GOLD analysis project Ga0302324, IMG submission 201949) | Peat permafrost microbial communities from Stordalen Mire near Abisko, Sweden - Palsa_T0_1 | ecosystem: Environmental > Terrestrial > Soil > Palsa > Peat permafrost | place: Sweden: Abisko... | reverse complement strand
TGGAGAGATATTCAAGCTCCCGGTGAATCCGGATGAGATCGCGCGAACCCGTGATTTGCGTCATATCCCGAGCGGTCAATTGAATCGGGCGCGAAGAGATCCGCTCGAGGCCAGCCATGAATTTTGTGGCCTTGGTGCAGGCCGCGCTGAGGATCCGGACATGCGACGCAGTGAGCTGGCAAAGCAAGTTCGCGAAAGACAAATTCGATTCATCCCGCCCGTTGAGCGTACATGAGCTGGCCAGGAGGCCCGACCAGAGATGCTGCGTCGATTCTGCGTCGGCCCAGGAACCCTCTTCCACGATCCGCAAAACGATGGACGCAGGGGCGCGCAGCCCTTCCGCGTTCGAGGCGAAGGAGATCATCTTTTCAGCTGTGAGTATGATGGCCATCGCGCTCGCGACCCGGAAATTGCTCAGTCCTTCACGAAGCAGGCGCCCCGCTTCGTCAGCTGCGGCAGGAGAAACCCGGCCTAGGAACGCCAAGGCTCCCGCCATACGAAATTCGCGCAGAATGTCTTCAGGCTCGGTCTGTTCGGCCGCGCTTTTCAGGGGGCTCTCCCACAGGCGCAGATCCATCCCCGTGGGCAGGACGAAAGACATGGCGATTCCATCTTCGCCCCAGCGTACGGCCCTGGCCTGCACGGCAACCCTGCGTTCGAAGTGCCCCTCGAGCGGTCCCTTGCGCTGCAGGGTCATGGAGACCACGTCACCTGGGGCCCAGCGCTCCCGGGTTACGAGGTAAACGCCGGTGGAACTAATATCCCGAATGCTAGCCTGCTGCGGCAGTGTGCCAATCCAGAGATAGGCGGCGAGTTCAGGAGAATTCTTGCGTTCACTCCGGCGACGGTCCGGAGGCGAGTGCTTAAGGGACGAACCATTGACGAAAGTCATGGTAACTCCGGTCTGAAGGCTGTGGGGAATCAGGCGTTCGCTGAATTTTGTGAATTCGGCCGCGAGGCGTGGGGCATTGGGCTGAACAGAAATACGGCCTTGTTTTTCACAAGAGGATTCTACTCCTGTAAATTCCTCTTTTGTAGCAGAATTGCTGCCCCGTTTGGGCCAGGTACCCATTACTTTGGGCACTATCGGAGGGGACTAGGGGAGAGAACGGGGCCGGAAGTGGCAGGTGCCGCCAGCAAGAACGGCATTCCACAGGGAAGGATCCGAAGGCTGTTCGGCGGAGCCGAGGAAGAGAATACCGTCCGATGCTAGGAGCTTGTGGATACCGGCCATTAAGGTCCGGCGCGTCTCCTGTGAGAAATAAAGCATGACATTGCGCAGGAAGATGACATCAAAGCGCTCGTGAAATGGGAGCGGCGGCTGGCAAAGATTGGCTTGGCGGAAGTTGCAGAGCTGGCGGAGTTCGGGTTTGGCCACCCAGTCTTCGCCGACATGGTCGAAGTAGCGAACGACGTTGCGCGCGGGAAGACCGCGGTTCATTTCGATGCGGTGATAAAGACCGTGCCGTGCGCGTTCGACGACTTCATTGCAAATGTCGGTCCCCTCGATGCGGATGTTCCAGGAAGCGAGAGAAGGAAAGTTCTCCCGCATGAGCATGGCAAGCGAGTAGCCTTCCTGTCCCGTAGAGCAGGCCGCACTCCAGAACCGGAGGGTGCGTGTCAGGCGACGTGCTTCGATCAGGGCCGGCAACAATTCGGTCCGGAGAAGCTCGAAAGGACGGCCGTCGCGGAAAAAGCTGGTCTCGTTGATCGTCATCGCTTCGGCGATGGCACGCTCAAGCGAGGGGTTCTTCCTGATCCGAAGGTGCTCGACGAGCTCTTCGAGCTGCGTCATCCCCTCATTGCGCAACAAGCGGGTGAGGCGTGTTTCGAAGAGATAATCGCGAGAAGGGTCGAGCACGTTCTGCGATAACCGGCCGACAATCTCGCGCAGAAAGCCATAGTCAACGGATGCAGATGTAGTGATCACAGGGCCACCGCCTCGTGCGCCTCGGTGCGTCCCCCTTGCGGGCGGCTTGCGAGCCGAGTGATCTCAGGAGCGATGTCCTGGAGGGAAAGAATGCGTTGGGCCAATCCTGCGCGTGCCACAGCGCCCGGCATGCCCCAAATAGCGCTCGTTGCCTGGTCTTGTGCCAGCACGGTTCCTCCTTGTTCGCGGATGAGACGGGAGCCGGCGAGTCCGTCGGAACCCATGCCAGTGAGGACGACAGCGAGTACGTTGGGGCCGTAGTGAGCGGCGGCAGTGCGGAAAAGCACATCTACCGCTGGTCGGCAATGGTTTTCCGGGGCCGCCTGGGTCAAGTGGAGCGTTGCCGGCCGGGCAGAACGGGCAGCGCCCAGGATTTCAAGGTGCCAGTTGCCGCGGCCGATGAAGATGTGGCCAGGACGCACCGGATCGCCCTCGGCAGCTTCGCTCACGTGGAGCGGACAACGCTGGCTTAGCCGCTCCGCAAGCAATCGCGTAAACAGCTCGGGCATGTGCTGGACAATGAGTACGGGCAGCGGGAAGCTGACAGGCAACGCCGGCAGAAGAATATCGAGCGCGGCGGGACCACTCGTCGAAACACCGATCACAAGCACCGAAGGTGTCGAGGTAATGGGCTGGTTCCGGACAACGGGCGCCGGTTCGGTGAATAGCGACGTACGCGGCGCAAGAGGGGAGACAGGAGCCGTGTTTAAGCTCGCCGTGAGGGCGGAAATCTTAGGAAGAACATCGTGTGCGAGAGCCTTGATGGCTTCCGCCGCGCTCGTCTGCCCCGCCGGCTTGGCCACATAGTCCGAAGCTCCGCTGGCCAACGCCTCAATGGTGACGCGCGCGCCTCGTTGGGTGAGCGAACTGCACATGATGACTGGCATACGGTTCCCGCCTCCGCGGAGCTTGCGCAGAGTCGCGAGTCCGTCCATCACCGGCATTTCGACATCGAGCAAGATCAGGTCAGGACTAAGACTCTTGACCATGCCCAAGGCGGATTCGCCGTCGGCAGCGGTACCGCTCACCTCGAATTCGCTACTGCTGCGAATGACGGAGCGCAAAAGGTTCCGCATCACCGCGGAATCGTCGACGATGAGGATGCGCGTGCGTCGGCCGTTGGCCATGAACTATTCCTCCGCCAAACCGAGCATGGCCAGTTTTTCTCCCAATGCTTCGCCATCGAATGGCTTCATCAGATACTCGTCAGCGCCGGCGTCGAGGGCGCGAATGATGAAATCGTTCTCGGCTTCGGTGGTAACCATCATGACCTTGATCCCCAAAAAGCCGCGCGCGCGCAATTGGGTCAGCATGTCGAGGCCATTCATCACAGGCATGTTCCAATCAACCAGCGCAAGGTCGAACGGTTTTCCACCCAGGACAAGATCCAACGCCGCCTGCCCATCGCCCGCTTCCTCGCAGTCGATTCCCTTCTCTTCCAGCAGACCGCGCACATAGCCGCGCACAAAGCGCGAGTCGTCCACAATGAGTGCTCGCATAGTCCTCTCCGCAGCGCTAGGCTGCCTCGGCTACGCCGAGCCGAACCGGATCCAGACGCTCTGGGTCAAGCATGACCATTAAGGCATTCTGAAGCTTATAAGCCCCGGCGATCAGGTCCCTGCGGGCTTCGTCAAGGGTCGATGGGTTGGGTTCGAAATCCGCCGAAGGAACGGTCAAGACTTCACCGACCGAATCGACGAGCAAGCCGAAACATCCACCAGAGCTCTCGAGAACCAAAATGTCCTGGGGCCCATCGAGAGGCGGCATGCGCAGCAGCTGGCGAAGGCTCACCGCTGTGAGAACATCCCCGCGGTAGTGAACCAATCCGCCGACGAAGCTAGGAGCCAGCGGTACAGGCTGCGGCCGGGCGCCCCCGACAATTTCGAGGATGTGGCTGATCGGCATGCCGTTACATCAGCCACGAGGTCGGCGATGCCTCCAAGATTGACCACACCGGTGACGCACTCCTTGAGGAGCGTTACGCCCTGCGTGCGCAAAGTGGTGCCGGCTTCATAGAGTTCCGCGCCGGTGGCCACGTCGAGCACATGCGAGACCGCGATGCCGACGTGCCGGTTCCCTTCGCGGCACACCACCACTACAATCTGGGCTTCGGGGTTGCCCTCGGAAGCAGCCAGAACGCCGCCTGTATCGTCGACCGGAAGCAACTGGCCGTCGAAATTGATGACCGGGCGAACGCCAACGTATTCAATGCGCGAAACGGGCATCTGCTCGATGCGCAACACGTCGCCTAGCGGCACGGCTGCCTTGCGTCCCGCAGCTTCTACAAGTAGATACTCCGCGCCTTTGCTGACATCTGCGGTCTCTTCTCCCGACGACCGCGATGCTTCCTCTTCAGTGGTCATGGTCACTCCGGCCTTCATGGCGATGGCGCTCGGGTCAAGAATGAGAGCCAGGTCGCCGCTGCCCAGCACCGTCGCGCCCGAATAGAGACCGATGCCTTTGAGCGCAACGGATAGGGGCTTGACGACGATCTCTTCCGGATCTGCCAAGCCGTCCACGACCAAGTCAAAGCGGCGTCCATCGGCATCAAGAATTGCGATGAAGCTGTCGCGCTCGCGGATCTTGTCGCTCGATGCTTCCGGGTGAGCAGTCGGTCTAAGAAGACCAGAGGAAGCAGTTTGCCGCGCAACCGGTAGAGCGGCGCATCGATCCACTCGATCGTTGTGGCAGCCTGTTCGGGCGTAACGTGCACCAGCTCTGAGAGCGCGCCCTGGGGCAAAGCGAAGCTTTGATGGACGCTGCGCACAATGAGTGCGGGAATAATCGCCAATGTCAACGGGATGCGCAGGCGAAGCGTAGTGCCTTTGCCGACGCGGGAGTCGATCTCGACTTTGCCGCCAATCTTCTCCACGTTGGTCTTCACCACATCCATGCCCACCCCACGTCCGCCCACATTGGTGACGGCGGTGGCGGTGGAAAATCCGGGAAGGAAAATCAGCTGGAGCAACTCGCGCTCGGGTTGAAGGGCGGCCCGGTCGGCGGAGATGAGTCCTCGTTCGATCGCTTTCGCACGTGCCTTATCGACCGCGATGCCCGCACCGTCGTCGGAGACCTCGATGATGACGTGGCTGCCTTCCTGCATGGCGCGCAGACGGAGAGTTCCTTCCGGGTCCTTGCCCGCTGCCTCGCGCACGTCAGGTGGTTCGATGCCGTGATCGAGCGAGTTGCGCACAGCGTGCGTGAGCGGGTCCTTGATGGCTTCAAGAAGACTCTTATCTAGCTCCGTCTCCTGGCCTTCCATTTGCAGGCGAACGCGGCGATGCAGCGATTGCGCCAGATCGCGTACGATACGCGGCATCTTCGAAAAGACATTGGACACCGGCTGCATGCGAGCCTTCATGACCGACTCGCGTAAATCCGCCGTGACCATGTCGAGGCGGCGCGAAAGCAGCGTCATCTTCGGATCGGCCGAGGTCGCCTGTAAGACCTGGTTCCGAGTCAGAACCAGTTCGCCCACCAGATTCATCATCCGGTTGAGCAGGGTGACGTCGACACGCAGCGTGCTTTCCGCAGCCGAAGTTCCTGGGGTAGCTTTGGCGCGCGTGGCCTCAACTTCGGGGGCTTCGGGCGGCGGAGGGAGGGCCGGAGGCGCGGATGCCTTAGGCGCCGCGGCTTCGACTGCGGCCACCGGTTCCTTATGGATAGCTGCGGCAGGAAGCTCCACCGGGGCAGCCGGCTTGGACGCGGCGTTGGCATTGGCGGAAGCAGAATGCGCGTGAGCTTCTTGTTTATGCGCTTCCGACTTGGCTGGAACCTGCAACTGCTCGAGGGTTTCGATCATTGCAGCGTCGCTGCCATCGCCCTCCGAGTCCTCGGCTTCGATGGTTTTGAGAATGGAGCGAAGCCCGTCAAGAAGATGGAGCAAAGCGGTGATGATGGGTGCGCTAACCTTGAGCTTGCCTTCGCGCAGCATCCCCAACAGGTTCTCGCCCGAATGGGCGAGCTTTTCAAGGCGCTTGAAGCCGAGGAAGCCGGTGGTTCCCTTGATGGTATGCACCGAACGGAAGATGTCCGCCAACAGGGCGGCATCGTCCGGCCGCTCCTCCAGGTCGGTCAGGCAGCGTTCCATGCGGTCCAGCCCTTCCTGGCTTTCAATCAGGAATTCCCTCGTCAATTCATCCATGGCGTCGATGTATCCGCATTCCGGCGATTCCGGCGAAAGAAGCCAGCGCGGAATCTCCCAATGGCCTTATCGGATGGGATGGGTTTTAACTTGAGAAGTTCGAAATCAAAAGACCGCCAAGACCGACCTAAAGAGTGTGGCCGCTACAACCGGCCTCATAAATGCCTCCGCCCTCGTTTGCGCGCGAATGGGACCCTACAATAGGGCGCGTCCCCAGAGGTTTGCAGTTGACGAAATCGCTTTATGAGACCGGTTCTAGCAACGGCAGTGTAAGGGTACAACCTGGGTATACATGGAGAACGGTCATGCTTTAGCCTCAAGATTCAATCCGGTTGGGAGCGTGGGAACTGCAATGGTGACGACGAGTTTAGCCGACGCGGCGCTTGAAAATCTGTTGGCGCTGGCGCGTGAGGCGGCGAAAAGGTCCTATTCGCCCTATTCGGGCTTTCGCGTAGGAGCGGCGCTGCGGCTCACCAACGGCGAAATCGTAACCGGAACCAACGTCGAGAATGTGAGCTACGGGCTGACGATCTGCGCCGAGCGCGCTGCTCTGGTGCAAGCGGTTTCTCGGTTTGGGCCGGAGATTCGCATAATTGCCGTCGCGATCGCAAACTTGAACGACGCAGCTAGCCCGCCATGCGGTGCGTGCCGGCAGGTGCTGGCGGAGTTCACGGAACCCAATGCGCCCGTCGCATTTCCCCTCGGCGAAAGCGTGCATGTCATGCCGTTTGCCGAGATCATGCCCTTCGCCACGGAACTGAAATTGAAATGAAGCGGACACAGGAATGAGCGAAACCGAACGAATAGTCGCCACTCAGAATCGAACTCGTTTGCACATGATCGACCTGATCCGGAAGAAGCGTGACGGTGGAACGCTGGATGCGCGCGAACTGAGTTTTCTGGTTACGGGAGCAGCCGACGAATCCATTCCCATGGAGCAGCTCGCCGCATGGTTGATGGCAGCGTGGCTGCGCGGCCTTTCGCTTGAAGAAACAAGGTGGATGGCAATGGCCATGCGCGATTCCGGAGAGAAATTCGACCCGCGCAATCTCGGCAAAGTCGCGGTCGACAAGCATTCAACCGGCGGCGTCGGAGACAAGACGAGTTTTCTGGTGGCGCCGCTGGCAGCGTCGTGCGGGCTTGCGGTGCCGATGATCAGCGGCCGCGCGCTAGGCCATACCGGCGGAACGCTGGACAAGCTAGAGGCGATTCCAGGCTACCGAACGGCGCTCACGTTGGCCGAATTTGAAGCAGTGCTGAAGCATTGCGGCGCATCGATCGTGAGCCAGACGCCGACGCTGGTTCCGGCCGACCGAGTGCTCTATGCGCTGCGAGACCGGACGGGGACGGTTGAAAATCCCGGACTGATTTGCGCATCGATTTTGAGCAAGAAACTGGCCGCGGGATTGAACGCGCTTGTGCTCGATGTGAAGACAGGATCGGGAGCGTTTCTGCGTAAGCGGGAGGATGCGGACTATCTTGCGGCTTTGATGGTGGCCACCTCCGAAGCCGCGGGAACGCGCACCGCTGCGCTAATGACCGACATGAGCCAGCCGTTGGGACGCATGGCGGGCAACTGGATTGAGATCGCCGAGTCTGTGGAGTTGCTGCGTGGTGACATGCCCGAGGGCAGCGACGACGTGCGCGAATTGTCGTTGCTGCTTGCAGGCTGGATGATTCACTTGGGCGGGAAAGCAGACACACCGCAGGTAGGCTATCGACTGGCTGAGGCGGCGCTCATGGATGGCTCGGCATTGAGTGTGTTTTTGAAAATGGTGGATGCGCAGGGTGGCGACGTCTCGGTCTTCGATGACCTGAAGGGATTCCACAAACCGGGCGCGAGTGAGGTTTTGGAGGCTTGGCTAAGCGGCTACGTTGCGGAGATGGACACAACGGAATTGGGATGGGCTGTGCAGCGACTCGGTGCGGGGCGCGAGAAGGCCGGTGAGCCCGTCGACCCGCACGCGGGGATCGAGTTCCATGCGAAGAGCGGGACACGCGTGGAAAAGGGACAACCCTTCGCGACGCTGTACGCGACAAAGCAAGAAATGCTGGCCGAGCCGCTGGATCTGATCCGGAAGGCAGTGACGATTGCGGAGACTGCGCCTGAAATGGTGCCGCTGGTGAGCGGCGTGTTTACAAGGGAATCGGCCGAGTCTTTTCTCGCATCCGGTGCTGGTTCGTAGTCTCATTCCGCGTGCCTATTTGTCGAGAACGAATGCGTCGCGGGCCTAAACCGGGAAGCTCATCTCTTCAATTCGCGCCGGCGATTGATCGTAGTCGCTGGAACGAATCCACCGCGGCCGCACAACGAGATGGACTAGACCGGGCCAGTTAAGACGCGCAGGACCATCCGGCCAGACGGCAAAATAGACTTCGCGATAGCGATCTAACGCGTCGCCCTGCGGCTCGATCGCGATCCCTTCGCATTGCACTGTCTGTTCTCCGCTCCACCAAAGAACAAACGAGCACGAGGGACGCGCGACAAGGTTGGCGTACTTTCTCGTGGTCTTCAACGTGTCGAAGACAATCTCGAGTTCCGGCGTAACTGCAATGCCAACCAACGCGGATTGGGGAGTTCCATCGTTGGCTATTGACGAGACCACTCCATAACGCGACAGCGTCATGACGGAATAGAGAGATGTCTTGTCCATAAGTCGCTCCGCGTGAACCCGAATTATAGAGCGTGGCACGGCACAGAATGCGATAAGGTAATCGAAAGCAATTCTTGCGTCTCTGGAGAGAAGCATTGGCTCGTTTTACGGGGGTGCTGGGGATATTGGCCGTGCTGCTGGCAGCGTGGCTGGGCTCGACCAATCGCGGGCGCGTTCGCTGGCGCACGGTGGCATGGGGCCTGAGCCTGCAGGTGATCTTCGCGTTTCTGGTCCTGCGTTTCGACTTTGGGCAGCGCGCAATGGCATGGGCAGGCGATGTGGTGAATAGCATGCTGGCCTGCACGCAGGCTGGCACCAAGGTGTTGTTTGGCGCGCTTGGAACGCCGAACACTTCGCTCGGCTCGATCTTCGCGTTTCAGGTGCTGCCAACGATCATTTTCATCTCCGCATTTTTTGCGGTGCTCTACCACATTGGGCTGATGCAGATCGTCATTCGGGGCCTCGCGTGGCTGATGCTGAAGACGATGCGTATCTCCGGCGCCGAGAGCATGAATGTAGCGGCATCGATCTTCATGGGGCAGACCGAAGCGCCGTTGACGATCCGTCCTTTTCTTGCCAAAGCCACACGCAGCGAGCTAATGACCATCATGACCAGCGGCATGGCGCATGTGTCGGGCGGCATCATGGCGATGTACATCGCACAGGGCATCGAGGCGCGGCATCTGCTCTCGGCAGTCATCATGACTTCGCCGGGAACCATTCTCATGGCGAAGATGCTGGTGCCGGAGACGGAGATTCCGGCAACGGAAGGGCGAGTGGTGATCCCTGAGAACGAGGAGCACAAGGAAGAGAACCTGATTGGAGCGATCGCGCGGGGCACAATCGATGGCGGCAAGCTGGCGATGAACGTGGCCATCATGCTGATCAGCTTTCTCGCATTGGTGGCGCTGCTCGACAATCTGCTGGGCTGGGTGCACATGCACGCGGGTTTTCACTGGCTGCCGGGAAGCCTGGGGCAGATTCTCGGATTCGTGTTTGCGCCGGTGGCCTGGCTGATTGGTGTGCCGTGGCGCGACTGCGGCGTAATCGGCAACCTGCTGGGAACGAGGATGGCGCTGAATGAAGTGATCGCGTATATCGCGCTGGGCGTGCAGAAGGCGACACTGGCGCCGCGCTCTTTCACGATTGCGACGTTCGCATTGTGCGGGTTTGCGAATCTTGGATCGATCGGCATGCAGATTGGCGGCATTGGCGCGTTGGTACCGGAGCGGCGCAATGACCTGGCGCGCCTGGGCGTGCGCGCGATGCTGGCAGGGACGATGGCGAACCTGATCTCAGCGTCGATCGCGGGCATGTTTCTGGGGTAGCGGAAAGTTACCCGGCGCACTTCGATAAAATGCATATTTCTTGCGTAAATTCTGAAGAATTATTGCGCTATAAACTTTTCATTTGACAATCCTTATCGCCTCCATCCCCAAGTATTGCTCGCCTTCATCCTAACGCAATCAAGCGGGCCCGCATCACATCACAGGTGGACGGGATTGCAATGGAAAAGGCAATCTGGATTTCGATAGGTTTGGCTTCGTCGCTGCTGCTGACCGGCTGCGCGCGCGGACAGGCACAGTCGCAGCCACCCGCGGCGCAGACTCAGGTTCAGCCGCAGGAAAAGCCAGCACCGCCGACTCCGTTGGCGGAAGAAAAATCTGAGCTGGGCGATGATGAGACCTGGAATCCAGTTTGGGACAAAATCGTCGAGGACGCTCTGCCTGCCGATTTGCTGTCCCCGAAGGTGGCGAAAGACGTCAAGAACTTTTGTCCGCGGTTCAACGCGCTACCGGATTCGGACAAGCGCGCGTACTGGGCGTATTTCTTTCAGGCGCTCTCGGGAGCAGAAGCGGGACTGCGGCCAACTGCGGACGTGCGCCACACGGAGCCCGAAGTCGCCGTGGTGGATGGCGTGAGTCATCGCATGGTGCGCAGTGAAGGCCTGCTGCAGCTGACATACGAGGACGCCGATCGCTACGGTTGCGACTTCGATTGGGACGGCGATAAGCAGTTGACGGAGCACGACCCCGACAAAACGATCCTGCAACCGAAGAACAATCTGCAATGCGGGGTGAAGATCCTTTCCAACCAGTTGATCGACCAGCGCAAGCCGCTGCTGACGCGATCGAGCTACTGGTCCACACTGCGGCCCGGATTCCCCGGCAACAGCACTTTTGTGAAGCAGATGGCAAATACTCCCCTTGCGTGCGGCCGAATTCGTGGGCGCCGCGAAGCGCTGAGTGAAGCGGGTTCGGCGTCAGCGGCCGGACCAGTGGCCAAGTCTTTGCCCCTCTCCCACTGAGAACTCCAACAAAAGTTTGGCGGACCGATTTATGGCAGGAATTCACGCGGCACCGGAAGCACGCCTCGCGTCTCAAGCGGGTCATAAGACAAAACGTCACGGCACAAGGCTCTGGATGATCGGGACGGCGGTTGCAGTGTTTGCGCTGCTCGTGGCCGGCGCTTTTTTCGCAAACGCACATTGGCCGTTTCGCTACAGGATCGTAAAACCGATGCTGGAGGGTGTGCTCGGGAGCCAGGTGCAGATATCGAGCTACCACCGCACGTACTTCCCGCATCCGGGATTCGTTGCAATCGGGCTCACGCTGCGGCGTAAATCCGCGCCAGATCTTCCCCTGCTCGGATCCGCCGACGAGTTGTTAGTGCAAGGCAGATGGAGCGATCTACTCATGCTTCGCACGCGAGTAGCGCTTGTGGATATCACAGCACTGCACATTGTTGTGCCTGCAATTGGGAGCCACGCCAATCACGAGGACTTCCCACCCGGAAGCGCCTCGGTCTTCAGCGGACCGGACACCTTGATCGATGAATTGAGAATTCACCGAAGCGTTCTCGACATCATGCGCCAAAATGGCGAACGGTATTCGTTCCCGATTATTGAGCTGGATCTTCGCAATTTTCAGAAGGGGCGCGCGAACACCTTTACGGTAAATATGCAGAATGCGCGGCCATGGGGCATCATTCAGTCTACTGGCAGTTTTGGCCCGCTAATCGCACAGGACCTTGGCAAGACGCCGGTGTCGGGCACATTCTCATTTTCCTCGGTCAAGCTAAGTGACGTTGGAGACGTCCGCGGGACGCTGACTTCGTCCGGATCCTTCCGCGGTCCCCTTGCGGCGATGGCAGCCACGGCGAATGCCGAGACTCCGGATTTTGCCGTGCACCGCGGCAAGCCCACGCCGGCGCGCGGAGACGTTCGATGCACGGTGAACGGCCTGACGGGAGAAGTGGTCTTCGACCGTGTCGCGGTGGAAAGCGGGGAGACGACGATCATTGCCAGCGGCGGCATCCTGGGATCGCCAAAGATCGCAAACCTCGATGTCTCCGTGTTGAAGGGACGCACGGAGGACGTACTTCGTCCGTTCATTCAAAACAACATTCCGGTCACCGGACCGATGTGGCTTCGCGCTCATGCCTATGTCGGTCCAGCCCATGAGGGAGCCGGTTTTCTTGAGCGTCTTTACGTCACTGGGGCTTTTGACGTGCCCGCCGAACGTGCTACCGATAAAGCGACTGAGGAGAATCTCTCGAAGTTCAGTCAGCGTGCACAGAAAAGCAAAGCGGGCGCCGCAAACGACGAATCCGCGCAGAATGGGAACACCGATGCCCTTACTTCGTTGAAAGGTACCGCGCAAATCCGAGACGGAATTGCTTCGTCGCCGCGCCTGACATTTAAGATCGCTGGTGCGCAGGCGACTCTGAATGGCACATTCAATTTCCATGGTGAGATTGCGCATCTGACCGGCAATCTCGCAATGCAATCCGACATTTCTCACGCCGCAACCGGTTTCAAGTCAGTGCTTTTGAAGCCCCTGGATCCCTTCCTGAAGAAACGCAAGGCGGGGGCAGTGATTCCCATCGCAGTTACCGGCGGACCAGGCCATTACCAGATTTCCCAGGATCTCTTGCATATGAAGTGACGGACCGTTCAAGCCCCGATTGAGGGGCGAAGGCCCAGGCGCTATTGGCGAGCAACTCCCCGCAGGCGCCGCATGCGATAGAAGAGCGTGAGAAATGTCACGGTGCCGCAACTGAGCAGGCTGGCTGCCATGCCGAGGATCAGCGAAAGGTCTTGCTGATAAACTCCGTGAACGATGCCGATGGCCTGAAGAACACTAAAGCCGCCGAACGTGATGACGGAGATGCCTTCGTCGGTCTTCTTGCGCCACACAGCGAGCGCCTGCGGCACGAAGAGCAGGGCGTTGCACAACAAGCCCAGTCCGAAAATCACGGCAACGATTTGTTTCATGCGTGCATTCTCCCCATGGTGCTGGTCGCGGCGTTGTTGTCCGGCGCATCGTCAAGCAGGAAAACGCGCTGCGCCTCTCGCCTTTGCCTTGGCTGCTTCTTCTTCGCGTGTGCGGGGTGTCGCATTGGTTTCAAGCGAGCGCAATAAGCGCGTGGCGACCGCGGTCACCTCGTCGACAGCAAGCGAGAACGCACTCTCATTCGCCTTGGAGGGCCGGGTGAACCCGCTGATCTTGCGCACGAACTGAAGCGAAGCGGCGCGAATCTCCTCGTCCGTCACTGGCGGATCGAAATTAAACAGAATTTTGATATTCCTGCACATTTCGGGCAGTCCTCCCTTCCGCATTGCGGATGCGACGCAATACAGTAACGTTTCCTACTCTACTGCGAATGGGGTAGAGATTTGAGCGCGTGCAAAATTGTAAAATTTCAAGAAGCGCATCCATTGGACTCGCAGGATTACCTTATGACCTATTTCGATGCAGTTTCAGAGGCCGCAAAGTATTTACAGGACAAGCTGGGCCCACTGACGCCCAAGGTGGGCGTAGTTCTGGGATCGGGACTTGGAGCTGTAGCCAGCAGCGTGACCGAAGCGGTTTACGTTTCGTACCGCGAGATTCCCCATTTTCCGCAATCGACCGTGGAAGGACACACCGGCCGCGTTGTAGCGGGTCGCATGGGCGGCACACCGGTGATCGTCCTGCAGGGCCGCGTGCATTTCTATGAAGGCTACACACCGGCGCAAGTGACGTTCCCGATGCGCGTGTTGGGGGCGCTGGGCATTGAAGCGGTGATCCTGACCAATGCAGCAGGAGGCATTGACGAGAGCTACGAACCGGGCCAACTCGTGGCGTTGTCCGATCACATCAACATGATGGGATGGAACCCGCTGGTGGGCCCGAATGAACCGCGTTTTGCGCAGAAGAAAGATGCCGGACTCCGTTTTTTCGATATGACAGAAGCCTACTCACAGCGTCTGCGCGCGCTGGCAAAGCAAGCCGCGCACGATGAAGGCATCACGATCGGGGAAGGCGTCTATATTGCCGTGAGCGGGCCAAGCTTTGAAACGCCTGCGGAGATTCGCGCGTTTCGATCGATGGGGGCGAACCTGGTGGGAATGTCGACCGTGCCCGAGACGATTGTGGCGCGGCACATGGGCATCGAAGTGCTCGGCATCTCGTGCGTAACCAACAAGGCGGCGGGCCTGAATTGTCGGCCGTTGAGCCACGAAGAAGTTTTCGAGACGGGGAGGCTGGTGGAGCGGCGGCTTTCGGGCGTGGTGGAAAAGCTGGTGGTTTGGATGGCGACAATGGTGGAAGCCGAATCGTGATCGAGTCCGACCCTGCCCTCTCCGGCCAGACGGCGCGGCTGCCGTTTCCGCCGGTGGTATTGGAGATCGCGGGCGCTTCCGGGTCGGGAAAAACGACGCTGGCCGTCGAGCTGGCGCGTGCACTCGGCGGGATCAACTTCCCTCTCGATCACTACTACCGCGATCTTTCGCATTTGCCCTTCGCGGAACGGGTGCGCGAGAGCTTCGACGATCCCGCGTTGATCGAAAGCTCACTGCTGGCAGCGCATGTGGCGGCGCTCGCACGTGGCGAAGTGATCGAGCGGCCCATTTACGACTTTTCAACTTACATTCGAATTCCTGGAGAGACCGGGCCAGTGAGCGCCGGGGCCTTCCTGATCGTCGAAGGGTTGTTCGCGCTGTACTATCCAGAGCTTTTGCCTCTATACCAGCTGCGCATCTACGTCGATACACCGGATGAGGTGTGTTTTGAGCGGCGGGTCAAGCGGGATGTCGAGCAGCGCGGGCGAACCGAGGCGTCCGTGCAGCTGCAGTATGAGGCGATGGTCCGGCCTTCGAGTCTTCGCTATGTGCGCCCCTCGGCGAAAAACGCCGACCTGACCATCGATGGCACGGAAGCCCTGGATTGGAAGGTCGAACAGGTACTGGCAGCGATGCGGCAGCGTCAGCTGCTGCGCACAGCGGGCTGAAGTCAGTTCAAAATTGACCGTGATTTCGAAACACAAGTGAGCTTGGTTACACCTTCGGTGGGGCCGTATACGCCGAAGGTGGTACAGCTATTTCGATCCATTCAGAAGTATCCTCGGTCCAAGTGACGGTATTGATTCTGATTCCTTCACACAAGATTCACCCAGGAACAACCCTTCGTTGGCACGCAGACGCTATTTTGAGAATAAACATGAACAGATGGCTAACAGCATCGAAGAGCCAACTCATCGAGTCGTTGCAGGCAGGAATTTCTCCGCAGCGGCTGGCTCTGACTCTTGCGCTCGGATTTGCCATCGGTTGTTTGCCAGTGATTGGAATCCCCACTGCTTTGTGCGCCATGCTTGCCATTGGTTTGCGCCTGAATTTTCCCGCGATTCAGGTTGCCAATTATTTGGCGATGCCGCTGCAGCTGGTGCTGATTTTGCCGTTCGTCCGGATGGGCGGTTGGATGTTTTCATCGGGGCAGCAGTACAGGCTGGCAACAACGCCAATGCATGCCTCGCTCATTGGAATGCTGAGGGCTTCAGGAAACGTGGCGAGTCACACGCTGGCAGCCTGGCTCGTGATTGCAGGGCCGATGGTGCTGCTGATGACCTTGGTTTTGACTCCAGTTTTGCAGCGGGTTCCAGCTCTGGCAAGCGAGCGCGGAGAGTAAGGCGCTGCGTTGAGGGTTATTTAACTTAAATTACGTTACATATTTTTAGAGCACCTTAGACACTTAGAGAACGTTAGATACTTTGGGGTCAATAGATAGAGCAAGCTCAGGGGAAGGGCCCACCTTCGGTGCGATCACCATCTCACCGATGGTGGGCAGCAGTTTAAAGAGAACCACCTTCTGAGCCAGCCCACCGTCCAAAAACCTCAGCCGGCTTCGACCAGGCCATAGCGCCGCTGCCATGCCTCTTTGAGACGGGCCCAAACGCGCGCTCGTTCGGCCTCGGAACCTTCGGCTTCCCTGCCCTTCTCCGCATTGGCGTTGGCGAAACGCTCCGCTTCCTGCTTGGCGAGCTCGAGCAGTTGGCGATCGCGCAATAGATTTGCGACGCGGAAGTCGGGAAGCCCAGCCTGACGAGTGCCAAAGAACTCGCCGGGGCCCCGCATGGCAAGGTCGAGTTCGGCCAGCTCAAAGCCATCCTGCGTACGGACCATGGCGTTGAGGCGCTCTTCCGCAAGGGGCGTGACATGATCTCCGGTGATAAGGATGCAATAGCTTTTCGCGGCTCCGCGGCCGACGCGTCCCCGCAGCTGGTGTAACTGCGCGAGACCGAAGCGTTCGGCGTGCTCTACCACCATGACAGATGCATTGGGGACATCGACGCCTACCTCAATCACCGTAGTGGCCACGAGCACGTCGATCTCTCCTCGCTGGAAGCGCCGCATGATGACTTCCTTTTCGTCCGCATCGAGGCGGCCGTGCAACAAGCCAAGGCGCAATCCGGAAAGCGGGCCGGTGCGAAGTTTCTCGTGCATCTCGACGGCAGATTTCAGGCCCGATTTTGCACTGGGATTCGCTTCCTGGACTGCTCGAGGAAATAGCTCCGGGGTCTTTCCCTTGCGGGCGGTCGCTTTCTTGGGCGCGGCAGGAGCCTCGATCGCACCCTCGGCAGGATCGTGGGAGAAGTCCAACTCGGGCTGATCGTCGCGGGTTCCTTCAATCACCGGATAGACGATATAGGCTTGCCGACCTTTCGCCACCTGCTTGCGCACAAAGTCCCAAACCTCTCCAGAGCGCTCACCGGGAACGCGGCGCGTGACGATGGGCGTACGGCCCGGCGGCAATTCGTCGAGGACGCTGACATCGAGATCGCCATAAAGCGAGAGCGCGAGAGTGCGCGGGATCGGAGTAGCGGTCATGACGAGCACGTCGGGCTCCGGCTGATTCGGCTTCTTCATCAGCTTGAAGCGCTGCAAAACACCGAAGCGATGCTGCTCGTCGACGACAACCAAGCCGAGCCGGTCAAATTCAACTTTCTCTTCGATCAGCGCATGCGTCCCGATGACCAACTGCGCCTCACCACGATTGATCAAGCCACGATTGGTGCGCTTGCGATCTTCGTCGAGTGAGCCGGTCAGCAGCACGATGCGATAGCGGCGCGAAGAACGCTCAAGCAGCTTGCGAGCGGCAAGAAAATGCTGCGTGGCGAGGATCTCGGTGGGAGCCATGAGCGCTGCCTGGTAGCCGTTCTCCATCGCCACAAGCATGGCCTGGAAAGCGACGATCGTCTTGCCGGAGCCGACGTCGCCTTGCAGCAAACGACGCATGGGGCTTGATTGCCGCATGTCCGCAACGATTTCGCCCAGGGTGCGCTTTTGCGCGGTGGTGGGATGGAACGGCAACACTTCGCGGATGGCCTCGCGGACTTTGTCGGTGGTGGCAAAGCTGACGCCCACGCGCTCACGCATGCGGCGGCGCTTGAGTTCGAGTCCGAGTTCAAGAAAAAAAAGCTCTTCAAAGATGAGGCGGCGATGGGCCGGCGTGCTGGCGGATTGCAGTTGGGAGAGAGGCGTTCCTTCCGGAGGAAAGTGCACATCGCGCAGAGACGTCTCTCGGTTCGGCATCGCGAGGCGCGCGAGCATGGCCTGGGGCAGGCATTCGGGAACGGAGCCACGCATGGATTCGAGCAGATGGAAGATGACTTTGCGCTGCCAGCGCGAGGCAAGACGGCTGCCGCCCAGCGATTCGTACACGGGAGTGATGCGTCCGACTTCAAGGAGGCGCGTTTCGGCGTCGTCGCCCGCATCGGGCAGCAATTCCCACTGCGGCTGGATCATTTTCAGATTGCTTGTGGAGCGGGAAGGTTCGACTTTGCCGTAGACCGCGATGGTCTGGCCGGCGTGGAACTTACCATCGAGCCACGTCGCGTGAAACCAGATGCACTTGAGCGCAAGCCGGCCCTGGCCGACCGTTAGCTCGAAAAGCGGCATGCGCTTGGTCCGCATCAAAATGGCGCCGCGGATTTCGGCGATGATGCTGGCGGTTTCGCCCGGCTTCAGCTCGTCGATGCTGCGCGGATTTTGCCGGTCTTCGTAGCGAAACGGCAGATGGTACAGCAAGTCTTCGGCCGTTTTAATGTTCTTGGCTTCGAGCAATTCGGCGATGTGGGGGCCGACGCCGCGCAAGTACATCACCGGAGTATCCAGACCGGGCACACCCTGGATGCTAATGCATCGCGTTGCAGGACGAGGGTCGAGCACGTGAGAGCAACGTGGAAAACCGGGGTCTGAGGGCGAAAAAAGCGGGATAGAATGCGGTCCATGGAGCGGGAAATGTACCCGCGCCTAACCATGCGCCGATCTAAAGGAGGATTCTGTGGCGAGCGTTGCAGCCATCATGGCCAGCTTGAAAAGCAAGGGTAGCGAGAAGACCCGCAAGATTTACGCGCGGCATGGCATGGCGCCGGAGCGCGTTTTCGGCGTGAGCGTCGCGGACCTGAAGGTTATCGCAAAATCGATCAAAGGGCGGCAGGAGCTTGCCTGCCATCTTTATGCCACTGGCACGATGGACGCGATGTATCTGGCCGGAATGATCGCGGATGGATCGAAGATGACGCGCGCGCAGTTGAATGCGTGGGCCGAGAACGCCGCCGGACTGCAGATGATCTCCGAGTACACCGTTCCCTGGGTGGCCGTCGAACATCCGGAAGCGCGGGAGGTTGCGCTTGCATGGATGAAGTCAGGCCGAGAGCACGTTGCCACTTCGGGCTGGTGCACGTACGCCGGAATCGTCGCGCTACAGCCGGACGACAAATTGGATCTTGCCGAAATCGAAAAGCTGCTTGGAACGATCGCCAAGGAGATTCACGATGCTCCGAATCGCGTGCGTTACACGATGAACGGATTTGCGATCGCCGTGGGAAGCTATGTTAAATCGCTCGCGCCGCAAGCGAAGAAAGTGGCCCGCCAGATCGGCGCGGTTCAAGTAGAGATGGGAGACACAGCCTGCAAAGTGCCACTCGCTTTGGCGTCGATCGAAAAAGCCGAAGCTGCGGGCCGAGCCGGGCAGAAGCGCAAGACCATCCGCTGTTAGTTCTTGTCGGTTAGATGGGAGGTCGGGTTACGTCAGCCCTCGGTGAGGGCATTGCGGGCGCTACGCACTTCGGCGGCAAGAACGGCCAGCAGCTTAATCGAGAGAGCCGGATTGCTGAGCATCAGATCGGAAAAATCTTCGCGGCTGACGAATCCGAGCTCGGTTCCCTTCGATGCCTCGCAGGTAAGAGAATACGGCTGATCGCCGATGAATCCAGGCAGGCCGAGTAGCGCACCGGCGCTGACGGGGGTGCACATGATTGTCTCCCCGCTCTGCGAAGTCATGCTCAGGGTGGCCGAGCCGACGCGAAGAACGTACAGGCCAGAGGGCAAGTCGCCCTGGTTGATAAGGATGCGGTCTTCGTCGCAGACAATCAAGGTGGAACGCTTTTCGAGTGCGTCGAGTAACTCCTTATCGGCAACAAAGGCTGATGGATCAAGTTTCAAGGGAAGAACTCCATGCGCCTAAGAATGGGAAAGCTGGGGACCCAGGGTCTCAACGACGCATGAGAAATCGTGACATTTTCCGACTGCAATTTCTTGTGATGAACGTCACAATGTAGTGTTCGATGATTCAATAGCGAACGAGATACGGCCTCGAGCGTCATTCCGTGGCGGGCGCTTACTGCCGTGGAGACGACGGCGCCGGAGTGCATGCCGGGGAAGCTTCCGAAGTGCCGCTCGTCTTCGCAAACAGGATGTATTCGCCCTGCCAGGCTTTTTCGCGCATCAGGACTTGCCAGCCCTGTGTACGTAAAAGCAGGTACGTGATGGGCAAGTCCTCCTTCAAGAGCGCATGATCGACCCGGTATTTATCCATCAGTTCGTAGGCATCGTAGGCCATCATGATGCTGCGGTAGTCCTTCATGACGCCGAGATGTTCAAAGCTGTCGAAGCGGGAGTCGATAAAGCTGGGCTTGGATTGGAAGGCCATGCGTCCGCCCACGTAATCCATGTCGAACGTGCGCCAGGACGGTTGGATCGCGGCGATTTCATGAACGGGAAACATCATTTCCAGCATCTTCTGGAGCGCCGCCTCGGTAGGAAACATGTACAGCATCACGCCGAGCGCGCCGATAGCCAGGAGGAAATTCATCGCCGGGATGGTCTTGGTATCCGACTCGCTGCTGAAGCTGCGGGCAAGGTCCCTGGCCAGCATCGGCGCGGTGAGAACGGCCGCGAGGTAACAAAAGCGCACATGCGCGATCGCGGCGTACCAGGCGAGAAAGACGAAGGCCATTTCATAGATTTTCCATTTGCGCCCGCGAATGCAGTTGGCCACCACCATCACGGCAATGGCTACAATGACGCCCTTGCCTTCCATGTTGGATAGATTCAATGGCTGCCATTCGGCGATCGTGGAAACGCTCAGCTTCTGATTGATCATCATGTCGAGAGGGCTCCACATCAAACGCCAGCCATAAGGATTGACGATCAGTACGGCAACGCAGGCCGCAAAGATGGCCAGAAGCCGGTTGCGTTCGGAGGGAGTGAAGGCCTTCTGCTCAAAGACGCCGAGGCTCACCGGAAATAGGCCGCAAGCAATGTACATCGCCAGCAAAACGAGGCCCACGAACCACGTGCCATGGAGGTTGATCCAGAGGCCGAACAGAGGAGGCAGCAGCCAGAGCCAGCGCTTGTTGCCCCGATCGGCGGCTTCGAGGATCGCCAGTTCAGCGGACATGGCGAGGTAGGCGAACTCGATCATCCGCGGACCAGAGTTCACCGTCATCAGCACAAAGGCGATGGCAGCCGACCAAAGGGCGGCATCCGCGCTGCGGCCCACCCAATATCCACGCCAATAGACGAAGAGAATATTGGCCGCCAGGGCAAACCACGTGACGACGTAAATCCCGCGCAAACCGGAGGCCTGGTAGCTGAACCAATAAGCCAATTCCGAGAGCCATTCCCAGTCGATCCAGGGCTGGCCAGCAGCGGTAAACGAATAGGGGTCCGTGTGGATGAAGTGGTGCTGCGTCACAAGGATGCGCGCGTTGGCCAGATGCCACCAGATATCGGGATCGACCAGGAGGGTTCGCGCGTAATTCAATGTGGCTGCGGCAACCATCGGCAGCATGACCAGGATCGCCATATTCATCAAGTGCCGGGAATAGAGGCGAACCCGCGGGGCGGAAGTTTCTTTGGCCGTGCCCCCGGCGGCAACGGTGGGTTCGGCTGCAGCGGCGTCCATATGCAATACAGTATCCGCGTGTTTACTGGATTGGTAAGGGCGCAAGACAGAAAACCGGCAGTCGAACCAACGATGGTAACGTGAGCTCACGAACTATCAAGGGAGCAGTGGCGTTGGGCGACGAGGGATGAGGGAGACGCCTCGTTCCAACCAGGTTGATGCGAATGAAGACTGGAACGCTGAGGATCGACAAATCTGCGCCATTCTCGTTAAATTTCTGCATTTATTCGAGATAGCTGAGGCGGAGGCACGGCAAGCGATGCAAAGTTGCCGGTAAGCAAGCGGGCAAACGAGCCATGGGCTGGGCTGGATGGCAATCTAGGCCGGACGATAAAGGCATGCCTGGGCGAGAATCTTCCTCCTTTCGGCACTGTTACCTCCGTGCCGCCATGAGACACCGGTGGGGTATTGACCGAACGGTACCAGGAGGCGAAAATCACGATCACGTGGTGCGTTCGAAAAGTTAACGAAAGACGATTAACTTGAACAATTTCCCCGAAGAACCATCCAGGCAGACTCCTCGATTCCAGAGAGGTTGCAAGAGTCCTGCACGCCATTGGGCGTGCCTTCGAACGGCGCCAACCTTGATTTTGGCGCAACTGGGAAATGAGACGGAATACCTATGATCCGGATTGGCCTGCTTTCGGAAGATCGTGCGCTGCAAACCCTTCTCGCGTCCGCCCTTGGGAAAGAGTTCCAGGTGGATTTGGCAACAAGCGAGGCGGACATTTCGCGCTGGATCGATTCGTCGGAACGCGACGTGCTAATACTCGATCTGAATTCGAACAACGGTCTGATGAAGGAACGAGTCGAGTGCTCGCGGCGGATCATCGCACAACCGATTCCGGCTGTGGTGATGGCAGATGACGGCCTCCGTTCCACGGCACTCGAGCTTGTGCGGCTGGGAGCCTATGGTTATTGCCGCCGGCCACCTTCAATTCGAGAGCTGAAGGCTATGCTGTGCCGGGCGAGTGAGAATTCCCTGCTCAGGCGGCAGTTGCAGACTGTGCAGCAGCGGGCGGAAACGGCAACCAACTGCGACCGTCTCATTGGCGCCAGCCCCCAAATCCGGCAGGTATATCAACTGGTTCACCGCGTAGCGAACCTGAATGCCTCCGTGCTCGTGACGGGCGAAAGCGGTACCGGCAAAGAGCTGATTGCCCGCGCGATTCACAATCTTGGCTCGCGGTCAGAGAAGCCATTTGTTGCGGTCTCGTGCGGAGCCATTCCGGAGACGCTGATTGAAGCCGAGTTGTTCGGCCACGAAAAGGGTGCGTTTACAGGAACAGTCGGCGCGCGAGAAGGCTACTTTGAACAGGCGCGCGACGGTACGCTTTTCCTGGATGAAATCGGCGACTTGAGCCTCTACACGCAGGTGAAGCTGCTGCGCGTGCTGCAGCAGATGGAATTTAGCCGCTTGGGCAGCAGCCGCTTGATCCCCTTGAAGGCGCGGCTGATTTTTGCCACGCACCAGGATCTGGCCAAGCTGGTTGCCGAAGGAAAATTCCGCCAGGATCTTTACTACCGCATCAACGTGATGAAAATCGTTTCGCCGGCGCTATCCGATCATGTGGAGGATATTCCTCAGATCGCCAACCATTATCTGCAACATTATGCGCAGATGTTCCAAAAGCCGATGCAGTCGATTACTGCGGAGGCAATGGCGATGCTGCAAGGCTATTCCTGGCCGGGAAATGTGCGCGAGTTAGAAAACACCATTCAACGGGCCATCATTCTTGCTCCAGGCATGACGATTCGTCCCGAGGATCTTCCGCTGAACCTGCATGCGGACAAGATCATCGACATTAGCGAATACAACCCGGAGTGCTCTTTTGAGCGCCAACTCCGCGACTATAAAGTAAAGCTTGCCTTCGATGCTGTGCGCGACAACAACGGCAACAAGACGCTCGCGGCACGCAGCCTCGGCATATCCCGCGCATATTTGCATCGCCTCATCCGGCTCGCCGAACCGGACGTTCTTTTCGAACCGGAGAGCATTGGCTCGGAATCGGCGTCGGCTTAGGATCCAGCTATTTTGCATTGCCCTCGTCGCGGACAAACTCTCATTCCACGTATTGCGGTGCATGAAGAATCCTTGCCGCTGAGCTCGGTAGTACACAGTTAGCCTCCCGGATAACTCACGAATCGACTCTCATTGAACTGCTATAGTGCGTACATCATGTCGAGGCGATGGGCGGTACTGGTTGCGCTGTTTGCGTTGATGTACGCAGGAGCGGCGATAGCGGCGCAAGACGCAACCGATTCTGCAACACCTCGCTCAACCCCAGACGGCTCCGTCCCACAAACATCTCAGAAAGCCAATGCGCCGGCCGATGGCAGCACCGCGGCGAATCCCGCAGCCGCGGAAAATTCGAATCCCAACCAGCCGCAGATTATCGTGAACCCACCCGCGCCTGCACCTGTGGAATGGGGATGGCGCCAACAGGTGACGTGGGGCGCAACCATTGTGCTCGCGGTTCTTGGCTATGTAGGCATCATGCTTGCGCTCCGCACATTGAAAAGTATTGATCGGCACCTGGAGTCCGGCGGCGCAGTCACAAAGGTGGCAATGGACACCGCCAATGCCGCGCTCGCACTGGCCCAGGCGATTGCGAGTTCGGAAAGACCGTGGATCGTGGTGACGATCGAGCCGTTTCTCACCATGGAAAACAGTTTCAAAGTGATGGCCTCGAACCGCGGACGGAGCCCGGCGCGGATTGTCTCTTCGGTGGATCAGGTGAGAATCACAGTGGATGAAACCAATCTGCCCAAGGCGCCGGAGTTCGAGAACGTGGCGCCCGGAGACGAGCCCGAGCCGATCGTTCTGCTTCCCGGTGAAGCCACGGGAATCTGGGCGCTAAACCGCGAAGATCTGGGAACGATTTGCAAAAGCCCCGAAGTGCTGAAAAAGGTAGAGCGCTGGCAGGAGACGCTCTTTCTCTTCGGCCGGATTCAGTACATGGAGCTCTCCGCAGTGGGCGAGAATCAGATGCACGAAACGTTTTGGTGCTGCCGCTACATTCATGGGGAAAAGAGCAGCGCGCTCGTGATGGCGGGACCTCCGGCATACAACCGGCACAGCTAATAGCGACCCGGTCCGCCCTGGAACCCTCGCAATCGTTCCCGCGTATTTCGACGTGGCCGACCATTACAATCCAGCTTTGCTACACTTCTCGCTGGCCATCGCGCCACCTTCTTTCCCCATTTCGAATACATAAAGGCGCAGGAGATTGGATGTTCGCCGTCGAACTCGTACGAGTGACCAAGGCTTACGAGAACAAAGTCGCCGTGCGCGATTTGAGCCTGTCGCTTGAGGCAGGCCAGATGTTCGGGCTATTGGGACCAAACGGCGCGGGCAAAACCAGTTCGATTCGCATGATGATGGGCATTACCCTGCCTGACTCGGGGCAGGTAAACCTTTTTGGAAAACCGTTCGAGCGAAAGAGTCTTGAGCGCGTCGGCTATCTACCGGAAGAGCGCGGTCTCTACAAGAAAATGAAAGTCCTGGAGCAGCTGGTCTTCTTCGGCGAGTTGCATGGACTCACAGCGGGAGAAGCGCGCAAGCGGGCGGCGAACTGGGCCAAACGGCTTGATATCGATGACGCGCTCGGCAAGAAAACTGAAGAGCTTTCCAAGGGCATGCAGCAGAAGATTCAGTTCATCGGAGCGCTGCTGCACGATCCGGATCTGATTGTGATGGACGAGCCCTTCAGCGGCCTCGATCCAGTGAACGCCAAACTATTGGAGGAGACGCTCCTCGAGCTGAAAGACCAGGGCAAAGCGATTGTGTTTTCGACCCACCGTATGGACCAGGTGGAGAAGCTGTGCGATTCAATTTGCCTCGTCGACAAGGGCGAAGCGGTGTTGGCGGGGCGGATGCGGGAGATCAAATCGCGCTACGAACGGAATCATGTGGTGGTTGAGTTCGAAGGCAGCGCCGAGTTTCTGAACAGCCCCGAGATTGCAGAAGCCAAAAACTTCTCCGGCCACGCCGAGATAAGGCTCAAGCCGCAAGGCGACGCGCAGAAACTGCTGCAGGAAGCATCGGCAGGAGCCACGATCTATCGATTCGAACTGGTCGAGCCATCGCTCGAAGAGATCTTCATCTGGACTGTGGGAGGCAAAGCCGATGCGTAATATTCTGCTGATCGCAAGGCGCGAATATCTGGAACAGGTGCGTGGGCGAGCCTTCCGAATGACGACGATTGGCTTGCCCGCGGTGTTCGCCCTGATCCTTGGCGTGGGCTACTTCTCAAGTCTCGGCTTGGGTGCCAACAGGCACATGGCCGTGGTAGCGCCAGATGCCGTGTTGGCGAATGCAATACGCAATCAACTCGTTGGCGATAAGGAAGCCAGGGCGCGGATCGACGTGTTTGTGCAGCCCACACCGGAGCAACGAGCCGCGCTGGTGACCCAGGTGCATGCCGACCAACTCGATGGGCTGTTGTGGGTCGAGACCTCGCCAGGAAAAATTCCTACCGGCACATTTGTCTCGCAATCTTCGGGCGATTTCATCACTGCAGCGCGACTCAAGTCGGCGTTGACGCACGCGGTGTTGGATGAACGGCTGATGGGCGGGGGAATGAATCAGGGTGACGCGGACACGCTTGTGGACGGCGTTCCGCTTGATACGTGGCAGGTGAAAAAAGACGGCAGTTTGGTGAGGACGAACGCCGAGTCCTCTTTGTGGAAAGGCTATGTGATGGCCCTTCTGCTTTCGATGACCACCATGATTTATGGCATGAACGTGGCGCGCTCCATCATTCAGGAAAAGACCTCGCGCATTTTTGAAGTCATGCTCGCAATCGCAAAGCCCGGCGACATGCTGGCCGGAAAACTAATCGGCGTGGGCGCTGTAGGATTGACGCAGATCGCGATCTGGCTCGCGGCTGGCGCGGTGATTCTGTTCTCGCCGCTCGCGGCGGCCATCATGACCGGCGAACTTGCCGTGCACTTCACGTGGACCGAGGCCTTGCTGTTTCCGGTGTACTTTGTGTTGGGGTACCTGCTCTACAGTTCCCTGTTTGCCGGGCTCGCAGCGACCTGCGAAACGGAGCAGGAGCTGCAGATGTACATGCCGCTGGCGGCCGCGCCCACCTGGCTGAGCTTCGCGCTGATCCTGCTGGTCATCAACGACTCGAATTCCTTCTGGTCCGTGGGGGCGTCGCTTTTTCCCCCGACCGCGCCGGTCATCATGTTTTTGCGAATGGCTTCGGAGATTCCCCCAGCATGGCAGCTCGCCGTGTCGATCGGGCTGATGGTGGTGAGCATCTGGGGTGTGTTGTGGTTCTCGACCCGGCTCTATCGCGTGGGCATTCTGATGTACGGGAAACGCGCCACGTTGCCGGAGCTGATGCGCTGGCTGCGCTACAGCTGAGTTCCATCGCAACGCAAGCGCCACCAGCACAGCTAAAATCGTTAGAGTGACTCCCGAAGCGAGCCCCAAATTCACCCTCGGTCAACGCATTGTGCTGGCCATCGCTCCGCGCATTGTGTGGGCTCTGCTCAGCGTGGTTGGCCGCACGTGGCGCTTCGACGTGATCGGCGAACCGGGCGTCATCCCGGTACGCGAGGGGAAAAAGGCAGGCCCGGAGATCTACTGCTTCTGGCACCAGTGCGTTCTTCCCTGTGCGTTTTATTTTCGCGGATCCGGCGCTGTGATCTTGATCAGCAAGAGCTTCGACGGAGAACTCATCACACGGATTCTCAGGATGTTTGGCTTCGATGCCGTGCGCGGCTCGAGTTCCCGTGGCGCGCGCGAAGGACTGCTTGGTTTGGCCCACGTCATCGAATCCGGACGAACCTCCATCTTCACCGCGGATGGGCCGCGCGGACCTATTTATCAAACAAAAATGGGGCCAATCAAATTGGCGCAGATGACAGGCGCACCCATCGGAGCATTTCATCTCGAGCCGCGGAGGGCCTGGATTTTCGACTCGTGGGATCGCTTCCTGGTTCCGATGCCTTTTACGCGAATCTGTGTGAGCTGGGCGAACTGGACCAAGGTCTCTGCCGATCTGCCGCCGGAGAACTTCGAGGCGAAACGAGGCGAATTGAATGCGGCGATCGAGAGGGCGCGCCTTCGCGCTCTTGCGCGCTTCAGGAAGATCCCGCAATGAATGATCTGCGGGGGAGCGGCCTGGCGGTTGCGGATTTCGATTTCGACCTTCCGGCCGAGTTGATCGCGCAGCATCCTCCGGCGGAACGGGGACAAAGCCGCATGCTGGCGATGGATCGTGCCAGCGGAGAGCTCCGCGACACGCGATTCAGCGAATTCCCTGCACTGCTGCGGCCCGGCGATCTGTTGGTGCTGAACGACAGCCGCGTCATTCCAGCGCGCTTGTATGCAAAGCGGACGAAAACGCGAGACCGGCACGATGAGGGCGGTCAAGACACGAGCGGCATTATTGAAGTTCTATTGACCGAGCCCGCGGGCGCTGGTGCGTGGAAAGCGCTGGTGAAGCCGGGCAGAAAAGTCGGGATCGGTGAACGGCTGGTCTTTCCCACGGCCTCAGGTGAGATTGCGCTCGAAGCCGAAGTGGTGGAGCGCGGCGGATTCGGCGAGCGCGTTCTGCGCTTTGCGCCGGCGGAGGACTTCTACGGGGCACTCGAACAGATTGGGCATATTCCATTGCCACCCTACATTCGGCGCGAAGATGCCATCGAAGATCGTGAGCGCTATCAAACGGTTTTCGCGCAAGAACGCGGATCGGTCGCTGCGCCGACCGCAGGCCTGCATTTCACAAACTCCGTGCTCAAGGCGATTGCGGCCAAGGGAGTGGAGATTGCGCACGTCACTCTGCATGTGGGCCTGGGCACCTTCGCGCCCCTTCGAGTCGAGCGGATTGACGAGGTGCGCCTCCACTGCGAGTCCTACACGATACCCGCAGCGACAGCCGAGTCTGTGAACCGCGCAAGGCGGGAGCGCCGCAGGATCATCGCTGTCGGGACAACGGTGGTGCGCACGCTGGAGGCAGCTGCGCAAGAAGCGGACGGCAGACCGCTGGAGCCGCACACCGGGAGGACCGGGATTTTCATTCAACCTGGATTTCAATTTCGTATTGTCAACGCGTTGTTAACGAACTTTCACTTGCCGAAGTCGAGTTTGCTCATCTTGGTGAGCGCGTTCGCCGGCCGCGAGCATGTCCTGGCGGCTTACACTCATGCCGTCGCTAAGAGCTATCGTTTCTTCAGCTACGGAGATTGTATGTTTCTGACCTAAGTAACGCGAAGGTACGATTCGAAACACACCATTCAGCAGTTCACCATTACACTTGCCCTATCTTTCATCGGTTTTGCCTTGAGTCGCCTCGCTAAGAGAGCACGAGCTTGCCATCGAGGCGGCAGCAGGGGTCACACCGGACGGAGGACCGGTGCGCGTCGCACTGCAAGGGAATCAAGAATTGCACCGGCATAGCTTCAAGTTTGTAGTAGGCCGCGGCTCTCGAATGAATTGGACCGCGAGTTTCTAAGGAGTTAGCAGCCGTCTCTTAACTCGATAAACGCTTTCTGAGCGGTTCAATAGTGTAACCCTACTGCTTCACCAGCGATTGCATGCCGTAAACAGCCGTGTACACCGAATTGTTACAACTTCAGTGTATCGCGTTGAATTAATACACCTTGACTTATCATGATTTGGAGGGACAATTGCATATATAGAGAAGTATTTCGTATTCACTGTGAGGAATGAGGGGGTCTGAGTTGCACTCGATCGCGTGGTGGCCGACTGTTCTCGTTCTTGCTGTGTCCACCTTCACCGATTTACGCAGCCGACGCATTCCAAACTGGCTGGTGCTGCCTTTTTTGGCAGTTGGCATCGTTGTGTCCTTCGCTCCCAAGGGCTGGCACGGAATCGGAATCGGCCAGTGTCTTGAAGGGTTGGGTCTGGGTTTGTTGTTGTTCGGCATCCTCGCTTTCATGGGCGGGATGGGGATGGGAGATGTGAAACTCTGCGCGGCCCTTGGCGCGTGGATCGGGCCAAAGCAAATGTTCGTGGCACTGGTATTGACTGGAATCGTTGGTGGAGTGATGGCAATCGGCTGGGCAGTTACGGGCGGGTTTCTTGGAGAACTCTTTGCCGGCACAGGCGATCTGCTGTTTGGTTGGAAGAAACGCGAAAGGCGCGCGGAAGAGGAGCACACGCTCTCCAATCCTCGTGCACGGAAGATGCCTTATGCGCCGGCCATTGCAATTGGGACGCTGATGTCGTTCTTTGCTTTTGCGGGTTGACACAATAGATTTGCACTATGCAAGAGAGAAGAAACATTCAGATGCACATTAACCCGGATCAATACCGCAGCCAGCTAGGAGTCTCAGACCGGTAATGCAGAATCACTTTGAGGATTTAGAGACAGCCGTTGGCGCGAGCGATTTGTCGATTGCATTAATCGGCCCGAATGAGAATCGCAGGAGGATTGTGGCCAACGCCCTGGCCGGCTCAGGCAGTTCGACGGTTCGGGAGTTCCCTTCCTATCCATCCAAGACGAACGACGTTCCACACATGATGGAACAGAATTTTGACGTATACATCATCGATTTGGACGGCGACCAGCGTTATGCCCTGGAACTGGTGGAGGAGATCTCCGCCAATCCGTCGGTGACGGTCATGGTCTTCTCGATGAACAACGACCCCAACCTGCTGATGAGCTGCATGCGCGCAGGAGCGCGAGAGTTTCTTTCGCAGCCGGTGGCGCTGGGACCGCTGAATGAGGCATTGGCACGGGCCTCGACGCGCCGTCCCGCCGCGCGCACCTCTAACAAACCGGGCGGAAAGGTACTGGTATTTCTCGGCGGCAAAGGCGGCTCGGGGGTCACCACTGTGGCTTGCAACTTTGCGGTGTCGCTGGTTCAGGACTGTGCGCAGAGCACGGTATTGATCGATCTGGATCTTCCGTTGGGAGATGCCGCGCTGAATCTCGGCATCACTCCACAATTCTCCACCGTGGATGCTCTGCAGAACTACACCAGGCTGGATCAGAATTTTCTATCGAAGCTTCTAACCAAGCACAGTTCAGGCTTGTTTGTGCTCGCGGCTCCAGGCAAGTTTCCCCAGGTGGAAGTAAGCAACGAAGCGATGGAGCGACTGGTTGCCGTTGCCCGAATGGCTTTTGACTACGTGGTGGTCGACGCAGGCTCGCGATTCGATTTGAGTGGCACCACGCTGGTGGACCAGGCGGACACCGTTTACCTGGTGATGCAGGCCGGTATCCCCGAGCTGCGAAATTCGCATCGCGTGATATCTGAATATTTCAAGAACGGCGGTTCCAATCTCGAGATTGTGCTCAACCGCTTCATGCCGCGTTCGGGCGGAGTGGACGAAGAGCACATATCGAAGGCGCTCACCAGGCCGGTGCAATGGAAGATCCCCAGCGATTACGTGACTGTGCGGCGCATGCAGAATGAGGCTACCCCGCTGGCCATGGAGGACTCGATGATTGCCCGGGCGATACAGGATATGGCACGGACGGCATGCGGAATGCCGGCAAAAGCTGAAAAGAAAAAGGGATTCAGTCTCTTCGGATAAACGACGGGCACGTCAAAAAATTCCGGTAATTGGAAGGTCGCAAAGTGGAACATCTAAATCTGGAAAATTTTAAATCGGAAGTACATCGCACCCTGATCTCGAAGCTCGATTTGGAAAAGCTGTCGCGCGTCAATTCGAACCAGGCGCGCCAGGCAGTATCGAGCATTATTAGTGAAATCATCAGCGATCGACGGGTGCCGCTGAGCTTCGACGAGCAGGAAAAGATCCAGACCGATTTGCTCGACGAGGTATTCGGACTGGGGCCGCTCGAGCCGTTGCTGAAGGACCAGAAGATTTCCGACATTCTCGTCAACGATAAAGACCATGTGTTTATCGAGCGTGGCGGCCTGTTGACGCGAGCCGATGCGGCGTTCCGCGACGATCGTCATTTGTTGCAGATCATCGACCGAATCGTGTCGCGCGTTGGACGCAGAGTGGACGAATCGTCGCCGATGGTGGACGCCCGCTTGCCGGATGGATCGCGCGTGAACGCCATTATTCCGCCGCTGGCGCTTGACGGACCGTCGTTGTCCATTCGCCGATTCGGTACCGGCCCTCTCGCCGCCAATCAGCTTGTGCAGCTCAAGAGCATCTCGGCCGAGATGATGGAATTGCTTTCGTCAGCTGTACGCGCACGCCTGAGCATTCTGATTTCCGGCGGTACCGGCGCCGGAAAAACCACCTTCCTCAACATCCTGTCGCAGTACATTCCGCAGAACGAGCGCATTATCACCATCGAAGATGCGGCGGAATTGCAGCTGGCACAGGAGAACATCGTGCGTCTGGAAACACGGCCTCCCAATGTCGAAGGCCAGGGCGCCATCCGGCAGCGGCAGCTGCTGATCAACAGCCTCCGTATGCGTCCCGACCGCATCATCATCGGTGAGGTCCGCGGCGAAGAAGCATTCGACATGTTGCAGGCCATGAACACGGGCCATGAAGGCTCCATGACGACAGTTCACGCCAACACGGCGCGCGACGCTCTGACTCGGCTTGAATCGATGGTCGCGATGAGCAACCTGAGCCTCCCGGAAAAGACGGTCCGGCAGCAGATTGCCTCCGCGCTCACGATCGTTGTGCAGTGCACGCGTTTAAGCGACGGCTCGCGCAAGTGCGTGAGCATCCACGAAATTACAGGGATGGAAGAGAACGTGATCAGCATGCAGGAAATCTTCACGTTCCAGAAAAAGGGTATCGGGCCGAATGGAAAGGTGCTGGGCTTGTTCAAACCGAGCGGCATCCGTCCACGGTTCCTTGAGCAACTGCGGACCGCGGGTATTTTCCTTCCGCCAAGCCTGTTCGAGAGGGTCACCGAGGTTAATTGATCGGAAAGGGGGGTTAGCAACGATGGGTCTGATCGTCGTCGTCGTATTCATTGCAGTGTTCGCAGTGGTCGCTTTGCTGGCCGCTGCAACCGGCACAGGCGCTACAAAACAAGACAAGGAGATGCTGGCGCGGCTCGACTCCGCCCTGGCCACGGGCAAGTCGAAGTCCGACATGGCCGATTTGCTTATCGACGTCCGCAAGAATGAGTTGCTGAGCACGATCCCATGGATTGACAAGGCGCTACGCAAAATCGAATTGACTCCCCGCTTGCGACGCTTGCTCTATCAGGCCGACCTCAAATGGACTGTCGGCGGCCTGATGATGATGTGCTTCGGAGCGTTCGCGATCCCGGGGTACCTTGCGTATTGGCGCACTGGTCAACTCATTTTCGGACTGCTCATCGGCGCCGCGACCGGGTTTGCACCTATCGGCTACGTCATGTTCATGCGCACCAAGCGCATGAACAAGTTCGAGGAGGGGCTGCCGGAAGCATTGGATTTGATCTGCAGTGCGCTTCGTGTCGGACACAGTTTGAACTCCGCACTCGGTCTGGTAACGCGCGAATGCCCCGACCCTGTAGGCACTGAATTCCGCGTGTGCTTCGATGAACAGAATTACGGACTGGAACTGAAGACTGCGTTGGAAAATATGACCAATCGCGTGCCTGTCCAGGACTTGAGAATCGTGGTCACGGGAATTCTGATTCAGAAAGAGAGCGGCGGCAACCTGGCCGAAGTGCTCGAAAAAGCGTCTGAAGTCATTCGAGAGAGATTTCGCCTCAAGCGGCAAGTGATGACCCACACGGCGCAGGGCCGCCTGACGGGACTAATTCTTACCCTGCTGCCCATTTTTCTGGGATGCGCGTTGTATTTCGTTAATCCGGAAATGATGAGCTTGCTGTGGACTCGAGAAATCGGAATCAAGCTTCTCTACGCAGCCGGCGGCATGATCGTGGTTGGCGGTCTCATTATTCGCAAAATTGTCAACATGGATGTGTAAAGGGGACTTATGGGAGTTGCAATAGCATCATTTTTTGCGGTATTCCTGCTGGTTTTGAGCGGCGGCCTCCTTGTCTTCTATCGCGAAACCATTCAGGCGCGTATCAGTTCGGCGATCAATCCGCAGGTCAAGCAGCAAAAGACGCTCAAGACCACCATCCTGGACACCCGCGACGTGCTGGAAGGCGTGGTGGAGCGCTTCGAAAAGGTCATTCCCAGGAGCGAAGCAGAAGTCTCTGTCGTCCAGCAGCGTCTGATCCGCGCCGGGTTCCGCGAGGACTCCGCTCTGAAGATTTTCTATGGCGCCAAAGTGATTACGCCGCTGTTTCTTTGCCTGATCGCCATGGTGTCGGGCTTTGCAAGACAGAACCCGTTCTTCATCTATATCGCCTGCCTGGGTCTCGGATTTCTCGCGCCTGACTTCTGGCTGGGAAGACAGATCAAGAACCGCCAGACAAAGATCCGCCGGGGTTTGCCAGACGTGCTCGACATGCTGGTGATTTGCGTGGAGGCTGGTCTTAGTTTGGATCAGGCTACCGCCCGCACCGCGGAAGAGCTTCGTCAATCCCAGCCTATCCTGAGCGATGAGTTAGGTGTCGTGGCATTGGAACAACGGGCGGGCAGCGCTCGTTCAGAGGCATGGAAGCACCTTGCCGATCGTACGGGGCTGGACATTGTCCGCAACCTGGTTTCCATGCTCGTTCAGTCCGAACAATTCGGTACGAGCATCGCGAAGACGTTGAGAGTTCATTCTGACACGCTAAGAACGAAACGCGTGCAGGAGATAGAAGAGAAGGCAGCAAAATTATCGGTCAAACTTCTCTTCCCGCTTGTTCTATTTATCTTCCCCTCACTGTTTGTTGTGGTTCTCGGACCTGCCGTGATCCTTATGGCAGATTCGTTCAAATCTCTGTTTGGTCACTAAAAGAAGGGGGGATTGCAATGGACAGCGCGACAATCATCCGAGTGGTTTCCGGTGTGCTTTTCGTTCTGGTTCTGGGCTTCTTGGTCCAGCGCCGCCGCAGCCGGGTTAAGTAACTCACAAGTTATCGGGGATCCTGTGGAGCCTGCAAGATTTCACACCATCTGAGCAAGTTGGATCCGAACATGGAAAGGGGGTACCGCAATGGACACCGCGACAATTATCCGTATTGCTGCCGGCGTGCTCTTTGTTCTTGTGCTGGTCATCTTGATTCAGCGCCGGCGCACGAGGGTTAAGTAAACTCACTATCCATCGAAGATCCTGTGGCGCTTGTAACATTTCGCACCATGTGAGAAGGATGGATCCGAACACGCGAAAGGGGGTATCGCAATGGACACAGCGTCGATTATCCGGATTGCTGCCGGCGTTCTTTTTGTTCTCGTGCTGGTCATCCTGATTCAGCGCCGCCGCACCCGGGTTAAGTAACGGAGGCAGCACTGAGAACAGGAGGTGGCCGGATGCCAGTAAAGTCGGCGAATCCACCGTTCGCGTACGCCGGCCGTAAGTTCCCTCGCCTTGAAGCGAAACTATTTGCGCAGTTTCATTTAGATAAGACTCAAGGAAGCAGAACTCGGCCGGCAGTTTTCAGATAGTTTTTATTGTTATCACCGCATGAAATGAAATTGATAACTGGAGAAGAAGTTAGTTAGGAGCAGCACGCCCTGCAGCCGCGCGGAATGGGTGAGGAGATATGGAAGTCCAAAGATATTGTGTATACAACCAGACGCGCGAGAGCTTCCTGAGCCTGGGAGTAACCGTGGCCGATGCGGCGACCGGCCATGTTCGGGAGTTAATTGACAGAGTTAACATCAAGCCGGATAGCGGCCTATGGATGATTCCGTATCGAGGCATTGTTCCGGCACACGGTCATTCCCCGGTCGATTTAGTTTATCTCGACAGTAACTATCGAGTTATACAGGAAATCGAGTCTTTTTTGACTTCCACTGTCGAGCCGTTGAAAGACGAGACTGCAAGCGCTCTGGTGCTGCCGGCTCACACCATCTATTCCTCGCAAACACAGCCGGGAGATCAGATGGTAATTTGTGTAGCGGACGAAATGGAGCGCCGATTAGAGCGGCTCTCGGGTTCCATTGCTTCATTGTCGAATTCCCAGGGAGTCGTAACTTCAAAGGAAAAGCAACCTGGCAATGGCGCCTCCGCCCCGTTGCAGATCCGCTCGACCGGGAAGCAAAGTGCAAATCAGGGGACGGACACTATGGATAACTTAGGGTCAAAGACCGGAAAGCGCGGTTCGCTCTTGAGCTGGATCCAAAACTGGCTTTCTTCGGATCGGCGGCGTGCGCCCCGCCATCCGCTACCCGGCCTCGTTGCCTATTATTGGACCGGCAGCACTCCTCGCGCTTACCAGATTGCCGATATCAGTTCGAGTGGCTTCTACGTACTCACGGAAGAACGGTGGTTCCCCGGAACCGTGGTTCTGATGACGTTACAACGAACGGACAACGCAGGGAAAAACCTCGACGATTCGATCGCTGTCCAGTCGCGAGTTGTCCGCTGGGGCAGCGATGGACTGGGTCTCGCGTTCGTTCTCTCGAAAGCACTGGATCCGAACAGCGGAGAATCAATCCGGGAAAACGGCGCGGACAAGAAGATGCTCGAACGATTTCTTGAACGGCTTAAGGACGACTCTGCGGCATTGCGCGTTGCCGGAAGATAAAGCCGAAACCTATCTCAATGGGTTGAACGGTCCGCATTCGTCTTCACAAGGCTACGAGTCGGAAAACTTCTCGCACTTGCGAATGAAAGACCTGACTAGCAAAGCCGATCTCCACCGAGAACAAGGCACGCATAGCGCGCGCCCTAGTGAGGATCTGGAATCAATCTGCGTCTTCGGGGATGATCAGAAGAACTTCAACGCGGGCAATTTGCCCGTTGTGCTTGGCTGGCCTGAATTTCCATTGCTGAAGTGCCTGCAACAGAAGACGCGTCTGCGTAAACTCCGGCGGGAAAACTAGAGCCAACGATTCGAAATGTCCCGTCTCATCGACGAATCCATGAACCATCAGTGCATCGGCGTTGACATTGGTCGGCGTATCGCTGGGACGAACGATGTAAGTCGGCCACGGAGCTTCAATGTGATTCACATTCCCCGCGCTGGCCGCCTCCGTTTTAGAAGGAAGCGAATATTGCAAGATCCAGCTCCTGGCCAAGCCTACGTGAAGATACACAGAGTAAACGAGCCGGCCTCCCCAAAGCCTGGAAGTCTCCGGAAACTCATCTGCCATGGAGGATCCCACAACCACGACGCCGTATTGACCATTCTGGGGCAAAGTAATCCGAGTAAACGTGGGCTCGCTTCCCTGTCCTCCGCCCCCGTTCCCCGATCCGGAGTTGCCGCTCGCGTTTCCAGAGTTTCCTCCGTTTCCTGCGCTCGCGCCATTGCGTGTACCCGCAGGACCGGGCGAGTTTCCCGCGGCGCCCTGACTCAGCTGTACACCTTTTGCAGCACCGTTGCTATTCGGATCACCGGTGCCAGCCTGGGAAGAGTTTCCCGCTTTGCCCGGCCGCATCGCGCCAGACTCATTTCCAGGTCCGGTTTGATTCACTGCCGGCAATGCGATTGTTCCTTTGGCCATTTCTTCCTCTGAGATAGAGAGCATGGCTGCCGAACTTGGCTGAATGGAGGACTTAGAAGCAGTCTCAGGCAGTAGATCTGAAACCGTGGCGCCGGAAACAACAACCGGTGTCGATGAGCTGGGAGCCGGCATCGGCATCGACGTTGAAAACGGTGTTGAAGTTATGGGAACATCCGAGACATGGGTCTCTGGTGTTGGGCGGGTCAAAACAGGGCGAGTATTGTTGATGGCCAGCTTCTGCGGTTGGGGAGGAGTAATGAGCTGAAGCTTCGGGCGTTGCGCCGACCAGAGCAAGAGCGATGGAAGCTTGGCCCTAGTAATGAGTTGATTTGGCGGAATGTCAGGCTGAACGATCGTCCGGTCAGCGAGGTGCAGCTTTGGAACTTGGAGAGGACTCGACGTGGGCGCAGCGGGAAGGTCATGGGCAGAGGTCGTGTGCGCCGTCGAGTTTTGTCCCGGATACATACCGCTGTTGGCTGAATTCTGCCTTCTCACGGGATCCGGAAGAGTAATGTCGACCTGGCGAAGCGTATAGCGGTCAGCCGCGGATCTCATGTTAATGCGAGGAGCGAAAAGGAAGCCGTAAACAACTACGCCCACAACGAGGATGTGCACCAGCACCGAGACCACAAAGGAATATGGTCGTTGGTGCCCTCGCGGGGGTACCGCAAAAAGTGAAATCGGGGAAGTCCCCATAGCGGGATCGGATTCCTCTCCTGTTTGGCTTGATCCTACTTTACATGGAGAGTGACTCTTTGTAAGCAGATGCAAACAGCAAATACAGATGCCTTTTGTTACCTTCACGATGAAAGCCCTGCTGTTTTGATCTTGCATTCAGGCTTGGCGGTTGCCCCAGGTTTCTGCTTGAACCCTTCTGAATCAACCGGCGTCTCCAGGGCACGGTTCCTCGAAAGCCCGGGGCTAAGACACAATTTAGCAGGGGAAACGTGGGGAACTTAGACGGCTGCTGGATGGGTCGAACGGAATTCGAAAGTAACTAGACAGGGTTGTAGCTATTGCTCATAGTAGTGACACAGATCAGCTTGCAATAATAACGTAGGGAACGAGTCAGGTTGGGTTGCGCGATCAGATTGGTTTTTGACTAACGCTGAAGCTTCAAGCGGTAAAGCTCCAGACCTAGAGAATGCAAAGCAATCGCGCGCGTTTTCATTTGATGAAATGCACGGTGACAGCAGGGGTACTATAGGTTAAAGGTTCTTTTTTTTGTTGACGAAGCGCTTGCGCGGTGATGCTATACTTCATCGTCATTAATCCTCATTTGGAGTCCAACCAAGTGAATCCCTAACTCGGCGGACTCGCCCGCCGTTTCTTATACGTATGCAAGTGCCGGGATAA
>Ga0302324_100003034_pt1 | contig 38048 bp, 27 predicted proteins | sample Palsa_T0_1_FD_201949 | JGI IMG/M metagenome (GOLD analysis project Ga0302324, IMG submission 201949) | Peat permafrost microbial communities from Stordalen Mire near Abisko, Sweden - Palsa_T0_1 | ecosystem: Environmental > Terrestrial > Soil > Palsa > Peat permafrost | place: Sweden: Abisko... | reverse complement strand
GAAACCTGGGCGACATGCTGAAGTATCACTCCGACCGCGCACCGCTGCATCGCAACACGGAGCAGGAAGAAGTGGGAAAAACCGCAGTGTATCTGGCGTCAGACCTGGCAAGCGGCGTGACCGGCGAAACGATTTACGTGGACAGCGGCTACAACATCATGGGTTGGTGAAGTAGTTGCTCCCCTGCGCGTGCGCTTGACAGCGAGCCGAAGCTGATATGTAGTGGAATTAATCAAGAGGCGAAGGAGTTCGCCTTAACCGCTGTCCTTAGCAGCCGGACAGATGATGACTCCTGACAGGGAACCCTGTCGTGGAGTCATTTCCCGGCGCGACCCTGAAAACTAAATGTGGGAGCATGTCCATGGGAAACGCGTGGATTCTCGCCGCTTTGTGGGTGGGGCTGGCGCTGTTTGCTACGCTGCTGGCGATATGGTTCAAGGTGTCGACCGCGCTTTCAGAAATCGTGGTCGGCACGGTGGCTCAACTCATCTTTGGCGTAATCCTTGCCAGGGAGGGGCTGGCGGGGAACACGCAATGGATCACGTTCCTCGCGGGAACCGGCGCGATCGTGCTCACCTTCCTGGCCGGAGCCGAGCTGGACCCTGTAATCTTCCGCACCAAATGGCGGGAGTCTCTGGTGATCGGACTCGCGGGATTCTTCGGCCCGTTTCTCGGCTGCACAGCGATCGCCCATTTTGTTCTGGGCTGGGGAGTTCGCTCCAGTTGGCTGTGCGGCGTTGCGCTTTCCACCACGTCGGTCGCCGTTGTCTATGCGGTCATGCTGGAACTCGGCTTCAACGTAACCGAATACGGAAAGGCAATTCTGGCGGCCTGCTTTGTGAACGACCTGGGAACCGTGATTGCCCTCGGCTTGATCTTCTCTCCGTTCACATTTAAAACACTGATCTTTGTTGTGGTCTCCGCAGCGGCGTTCGTCATCCTTCCGTTTCTCACGCCGTGGTTTTTCCGCAAATATGGTGGCCGGGTCTCGGAACTGGAGGCGAAGTACATCCTGTTTCTGCTCTTCGCTATGGGCGGACTGGCCGTTTGGTCAGGCAGTGAAGCGGTTCTGCCCGCCTACATTATCGGAATGGTTCTGGCAGGGACAGTCGGCAAGGATCACTCCCTCATCCGCCGCCTGCGCACACTGACGTTTGGATTGTTGACGCCGTTTTATTTCATCCGCGCAGGATCGTTCGTATCCGTTCCGGTGCTCATGGCGGCGCCGCTGACGCTGCTGATCCTGTTCTTAGCCAAGATGGTGTCAAAAGCGGTGGTGGTTTTCCCCGCGGTGCGAGCGCATCGTTACGACGGATCGTCCGGAATCTATTACACGCTGATGATGTCGACGGGGCTCACATTCGGAACCATCTCAGCGCTGTTCGGACTGAGCCACCAGATCATCACCCAGGGTCAGTATTCGTTTCTTGTTGGCACAGTGATTGCGAGTGCTGTGATTCCAACCATCGTGGCGAATACATTTTTCCTGCCGAGACATCTTCTCCCGCGCAAGGAACCGATCGTTTCGCCGGCGCAGACCGCTATTCAACCCGCAGTTGTCGAGAAGTGAAAGGAAAGGCTATGGGAGCCAGGGCATTTCAGGGATTTCAAACAATTTTGGTCGCATGGGACGGCTCGCCACAAGCGGAGCACGCCCTGGAAGTAGCGCTCTCGCTTGCTGCGTCGACGAAAGCCAGCGTTTTGGTGCTGGCCGTGATTCGTCCGCCGGAACCGGCGGAGAGCGCGGAAATGAATGCGGTGCTCGAAGAAGCGCGGGACCGATATGAGAGCAACTTTGGCTCGATGCGGACACGAGCAAAAGAAGCTGGAGTTGAACTGAAAACGGAGATTGCCGTTGGGCATCCGGCTGAGCAGATCATCCACAGGGCGGAGACCGCGCAGGCCAGCCTGATCGTCATGGGCCGGCGCAGCCATACGGTATTTCATCGCTGGATGCTCGGCTCGAACTCGGAACGTGTCGTCCGGTCGGCATATTGCCCGGTGATGGTTGTCCATTGATGGGCGACCGCCAAACGATCATGTCTGAGAGCATAGGAGGGGGATTGCAGAAATATCTGCTCATTGCGTTGGGCGGCGCGTTGGGATCGATCGCCCGATACTGGGTCGGCGTGACGGTGACGAATCGGCTGGGGACGAAGTTCCCTTACGGCACGCTGGTCATCAATCTCACCGCATCCGTAGTCATCGGATTTGCGCTGACGATGCTGGGAAAACGCGCAGGGATCAGCTCCGCGTGGCGATACCTGGTTCCCGTGGGATTCGTGGGGGCGTACAGTACTTTTTCGACGTATGAGTGGGAAACCATGTCGCTGCTGCGCGCGGGCGGATTTCCGATGGCGGCGCTCTATTCTCTCGGGAGCCTGATTCTCGGACTGGCCGCCGTCTGGTGCGGCATGCTCGCTGCGGAGCTCTTATGATGACGGCGCGTGAAAAGGAGAATGTATGCTGACGACCGGAAAAGCGCTCAAGGTTTCGATCACCGTCACCGATGGAGCCAGGTACCACGGTGCATCGGCGTATGCGAGCATCCTCGATTTTCTTTTCTATCGCGGAGTGAGCGGCGCGACGGTGTTGAAGGGGATTGCAGGGTTTGGTGCAGATCATCAACTGCACTCGACGAATCTGGTCGAAGTGTCGGACAAGCTGCCCATCCGCATCGAGTTCGTCGAGACGCGTGAGAAGGTGACTGAGCTGCTGGGAAAGCTGGAGGAGATGGCCGGGAGCGGAGTGATCGAGGTACAGGAAACCACCGTGGCCAAGGCTCCCCAGCTCGCGAAGCAGAAGCGGCCGACGCCGGAGCACATGAAGATCGAAGGCAAGGCGCGGCTCATGCGCATCTATGTTGGCGAGTCGGACCGCTGGCAGGACAAGCCGCTCCACGAGGCCCTGGTACACGCGATGCGCGCCAACGACATTGCCGGGGTGACGGTGTATCGTGGTTTGCTCGGGTATGGGGCGCACCGGCGCGTGCACAAAGATAAGCCAGCGCATCTGTCGAAAGATGCATCCATCATGCTGTCGGTCGTGGATACGGAAGACAAGCTACAGGCATTCCTGCCGGTAGTGGACCAGATGGTGCAGGAGGGACTGGTGGTGATGTCGGACGTGGACATCGTGAAGTACTCGTGGCGCCCGGCGGAACTGGAGACGGAATCCAGCGGACTGTGACGGAGGTCGGATGAAAGAACAGTTCGAGGCTCGGATGCTGCGCATTTATTTCGGCGAAGCCGACAAGTGGCAGGGCAAGCCGCTGCATGAGGCGATTCTCGCGCAATGCCAGGAACTGGGTGTGGCCAGCGCAGTCGTCTATCGCGGCATCGAGGGCTACGGAAGCAGCACGCGCATTCACCGCCCGAGCCCGTGGAAGTTTTCGCGCGATGCGCCGATGATGGTCAGCGTCATCGACACGGAGGCGCAGATCGCAAAGCTGATCCCATACCTGGACGCAATGGTCGGCGAGGGGCTGATCGTCACATCGAAGGTAGACGTGACGCGATACACGCTGGCGGCATCTGAACCGAAAGCTTCCTGATCCGACTTACTCCGAACGAAGCGCCTGCATGGGATCGACCGAGGCTGCGCGGCGCGCAGGCAGGAACGACGCCAGCGCAGCGATGGCCGACAGGAAAACAACGGCTCCAAGGTAAATGAGTGGATTGGTCGCACCCCCTGCGAGCTGCACCCCTTTGCCCATGGCAGAGTTTGTCACAGAGACGGCCGCGATTCCGCGAGCAGCGGCCCACGCGAGCACGAGACCGGCTGCCAGGCCGAACGTGGCGAGGAGCAAACCCTGGCGCACGACCATGCTCAGAACATTGGCGGGACGCGCGCCGAGAGCGATGCGAATGCCAATCTCCTGGGTCCGCTGCGCCACCGACCATGCCATCACGCTGTACAAGCCAACGCCGGCGAGCAGCACCGCCAGTGCGCCAAGCGCGGCCAGCAGAGTCGCTGCCATTCTCTGGGGATAGAGTGATGCGCCGATGAATTCTTTGAGAGGTGTGGGGTCGAAGACGGTCACGTTGGGATCGAATTTGCGCACCGCGGCGCGGAGTGTTGGAAGCACAGTGATGGGATCACGCTGGGTGCGCACATAGAAGGCGAGGTTCATGTCGGCGCGAAAGACCTGGCGAAACGGCACATACAGATAAGGAACCGACGATTCGCCCAGGTAGTGATACTTGCTATCCTGCGCGACGCCGACGATGCGGAACCAATCACCCCAGCCGTGCACTTTGCGTCCGATGGGATCGCGGCCGGCGAAAAACCGCTGCACAAAAGCCTGGTTCACGATCATGACCGAGGGCGAGCCGTCCTTCTCGTCGTCGTGCTCCGTGAAATTGCGACCTTCGAGGAGAGGAATCCGCATCAGGTCGAGATAACCTGGCGAGACGACGTTGCGGAAGATTTTCATGTTCTCTCCTGCAGCCGGCGTGTAGCCTTCGATGCGCAGATCTTCCCACCAGCTCGGTTCAAACCCGAGGGGTACGCCATCGGAGTAGGCCACGTTCGTGACGCTGGGAGCCGATTCCATCTCGGCGGCAAGGCGCCGGCAGAATTCCTTCCTTTGCTCGAGGCTGTAGCCGTTGGTGGCGAGATAGAACTGGTTCAGCAGAACATGGTTCGGATCGAATCCGGGATCGATGCGGCTGGTTTGCTGGAAGCTGTGGGCCAGGAGCGCTGCGCAGATCAGCGCGACAAGAGCCAGGGCCACTTCCGACGCAACCAGGGCGGAGCGAAGGCGGTGGCGTCCGCGTCCAGCGGCTCCACTGCGTCCGCCCGCGTTGAGTTTCGAATTCAGATCGGTGCGGCCCGAGACCATGGCTGGCACGATGCCGGCTGCCAACGTGGCGAAGATGCATAAGCCTGCCGTGAAGATCAGCAGGTGCAAATGCAGGCCGCTGTCGAGGATGAGGGATAGCTGTCCTGGAGGCATGAGCGCCTGGAGCAGACGGCTCAGCCAGGGCGTCACGGCTATGCCGAGAACGGTGCCGGCTGCGGTGATCATCAGGCTCTCGGTGAGAACCTGCTGCACGAGCCGGCGACGATTCGCGCCCAGAGCAAGGCGCGTGCTGAATTCCTTTTCGCGTACGGTGGCGCGCGCCAGCAGCAGATTCGCCACGTTGACACAGACGATTCCCAACAGCAAAACGCAAACGCCCATCAGGATGCGCAGCGGCCCCGCCAGCAGTCCCTGTGGGCCGTGCGGCGATTTCGAGAGCGGCAGCAGCGTGGCGCTCATGCCCTGGCTGACATCGGCGTTGGCGACTGCCATGCGCTCGGCGAGCGCGGCTAGTTCCTGGCGAGCCTGATCTACAGTCACGCCAGGGCGGACCCGCGCGATGCCCAGCATGTTGCGATTCTGGCGGTTGCGCAGCATCCACGCGCCAACGCCGTTAAGCACCGGCTGCTGCATGTACGGCACCCAAAGATCGAAAGCCACTGCAGCGATGGAGCCATGGAATGCCGGCGGAGCAACGCCAACTACGGTGAGCTCGTGCTGATTGACGCGAATCGTTTTGCCCACAATTCCAGGATCCGCCGCATAGTGCGAACGCCAGTAGCGATCGCTGATGACAGCAACGGGAAATGCTCCGGGCTTGTCGCCGTACTCATCTGGCGAGAAAATTCGTCCGCGTTCCGGCTGCACGCCCAGCACCGCGAAGAAATTCCCTGAAACCAGCTCTCCCCACACCCGCTCCGCGTGATCGTCTTTGCCCACGCTGAAGGGCGCGGGACGGGTGACCGCGACGCCTTGCAGCAGCCGCAGCTTGTCGCGAAAATCCTGGTAGTCGGGATAGGAATTGGGCACCCACTCTCCACCGGGTGTGACGGACTCGAGAGCGACCAGGCGATCGGGATCGCTGACTCCGCCGAGGGGGCGCAGGAGCACCGTGTCGATCCAGCTAAAGGCGGTTGTGCTGGCGCCGATGCCCACGGCAAGGGTCAGAATTGCAACCGCCGCGAACCCCGGATTGCGTGCCATCGTGCGGAGGCCGTAGCGCGCGTCCTGCAGAATGTCTTCCAGTTTCGGGAGGGTCGCGCGTTCCCGGTACGCCTGTCTGGTCTGTTCGACGCCGCCGAGTTGGATCAACGCGTGGCGTCGAGCTTCTTCGGGCGTCATGCCGGAGCGGAGATTGTCCTCGACGTGCAACTGGAGGTGGCTCTCGAGTTCCGCGTCAAGGTCGTTCGCCGCGCTCTGTGTGCGGAAGATTCCGCCGAGACGCATCCACAATGCTCTGAGCTTTTTCATATGCCTCTCTATTCCGACCGGAGCGCGCGCATGGGATCGACCGAAGCCGCGCGGCGAGCGGGCACATAACAGGCAGCCAGCGCGACGCACATCAATACCGCGATGACGCCGATCATGGTGATCGGGTCCCAGGGGCGCACTCCGTAGATCAGCGACGATTTCTCGAGAGAAATGCTGGCCATCAGGTGGGTCACGAGCAGCGCGACGATGGTGCCTGCACCAATACCGATGCCGGCGAGGGTCGCGCCACGCTTCAGCACCCAGCGCAGGACATTGCCGCGATCCGCGCCAAGCGCCATCCTGATCGCCATCTCCTGCGTGCGCTGGCCAACCAGGTACGAGATAACGCCGTAGAGACCGACGCTGGCGAGCACCAGCGCGAGAGCCGCGAACGCCCCGAGCAGGATCATCGAAAAGCGGCGCGCGGCAAGCGTGTCAGCGATAGCGTGATCCATCGTCTTCGGACCGTAGGCTACTTGCTGTGCGTTCATGCGGCGCATCGCAGCCTGAATATCGGGGAAGATGGTGTCGGCGTGATCGGCCCGAACGACGATATCGGTTGTAAACCCGGTGGCGGGTATGCCTTCTCCGTCGTTGACTTGCGCAAACGACCGGTAGATTTGGGCGCGCAGCGGGAAGCCGGCATCGTTGTCGAGGCCCCATTGCATGATGTGCCCAACCACGCCGACGATCGTTGCCTTCTGGTCCGGATCGGTAAGGTTGAGAACTTGTCCGATGGGATTCGCCTCCCCGTAGAATTGATGGGCAAAGTCTTCGTCGATTACCGCAACCGGCGGAGTTTTCCCGCGGTCGGCATCGGTAAAGAAACGCCCGCGCAGCAGCGGGATATGCATGACCTTCAGATAATCCGGCTCGATCATGTAGCGCAGAGCCCAGTGCATATCGTTTTGATCGGACGGCTTTGGCTCGTTCTGCAGCCAGAAGAGTTCCTCATCGTCGTCGCCGGTCATGGGGAATGAGCCGTCGACAAACGAAACCGCAGTCACCCCAGGAACGTTTGTGATCCGTTGATCGACATCATGAACCCAGGCAGTCGCCCCTTCGGGCGTAGCGGTCGCCGGAGAGTACGGCGCGGAAAGGCTGAAGGTGAGGATGCCATTCGACTGAAAGCCAGGATTCGTGTCGGAGAGTGCAACGAGGCTGCGAATGAGCAGGCCAGCGCCGGCGAGCAGAACAAGGGCTGCAGCCATTTCGAAGATGACGAGCCAATCCTGGGCGCGATGTCGCGTTCCACGAACGCCGCGGCCGCCCTCGCGCAGCGTGTTCTGCGGCTGCTGGCCAGCCACGCGCCACGCCGGAATCAGGCCGAAGAGAATACCGACGACGAGGGATATGAAGAAGGTGAAGCAAAGCACGAGTGGGCTAAGGTGAATCTGTGATGCGCGGGGCAACGCAGCAGGAGCAAGTTTGAGCGCGACGCCTGTTCCCCACGCGGCCAGCAGCAAGCCCAGCGCTCCGCCGGCGAGGGCGAGCAGAGTGCTCTCGGTGAGGAGCTGCCGGACGATGCGTCGCCGGCTGGCGCCAAGCGCGAGGCGAACGCCAAATTCCTGCGCGCGAGCATTGGAGCGGGCCAGCAGAAGATTTGCAACGTTGACGCAGGCGATGAGCAGAACAAATCCTACGGCAGCCAGAAGCACGAGTAGGACGGGCTGCACATTCCCGACGATGGCGTCACGCAGAGGCATGAGGCTCGCGCGGAGGCCGTGATCGTCCTCGGGATAGACTGCGGCGAGGTGGTCGGAGACGGCGTACATGTCGGCTTGAGCCTGCGCCAGCGTGATGCCGGGTTTGAGGCGCGCCACTCCGTGAATACCGAGGCCCGCGCCGCGAGCTTTTAGAGCGCCGGTGCCCCACTGTCCGATGGGGACGTAGACGTCTTCCGCTCTAAAGGTGCCCAGGTTGAGATCGAAGGACGAGGGGATGACACCGACGATGGTGAAGGCCTGGCCGTTGAGCGTGATGGCGCGGCCGACGATGTTGGGATCGGAACCGAATTTGCGAGCCCAGAATCCGCCTCCGATCAGAACCAAAGGCGAGTGGCCAATTTCGTCTTCACCGGGAGCGAAGAGTCTGCCGACGACAGGCTGGACGCCGAGAACCGAGAAGATGTTGGAGGAGACGTAGTCGCCGTGGATGCGCTCGGAATCTCCGCTGCCGGTCAGGACCCAACCCGAGTGGCGGAAGATGGCGAAGGCGGCGAAACTGCGATTGTCGCGCTGCCAGTCGCGGAAGTTCAGATAAGAAATCGAGCCGCGTTCGAAGTTGGGTTTCGAGGCGTCGACAGCGACCAGTTCGCCCGGATGCGGCAACGCGATGGGGTGCAACAGCACCGTGTTCACGATGGAGAACAGCGCCGTGTTGACGCCAATGCCGAGAGCCAGGGTGACGATGACGACCGCGGTAAAGCCCGGCGATTTGCGCAATTGACGCAAAGCGAAGCGGAGATCCTGGCCCAGCGTTTCGGCCCATGGCAATGTATTGCGCTCGCGCAGGGTCTGTTGCGTTTGCTCCATGCCGCCGAGCTGGATGAGTGCCTGGCGGCGAGCTTCTGTAGGCGACATGCCGGCGCGGAGATTGTCATCGATGTGCATTTGCAGATGGCTGTCCAACTCGGCGGCGATTTCATCGCTTGTGGCGCGGACGCCGAACAGGCCGCGGAGGCGAATCAGGAGTGCTCGGAGGCCGCCCATCATGCTTCCTCGGCAGGCGCGAGAAAGCGCGCCACGATGGCGCTGGCCTGCTCCCAGCTGCGGGCTTCGCGCTCCAGCTGCTTGCGACCGACGCGTGTAAGGCGGTAAAACTTGGCTTTGCGGTTGTTGTCGGACGTGCCCCACTCCGAGGTGATGGCGCCTTCCTGTTCGAGCTTGAGGAGGGCTGGGTACAGGGTGCCGTAGTTGAGCGCCAGCAGGTTGCCGCTGGTCTGCTCGATGCGGCGCGCGATCCCGTATCCATGCTGCGAACCCATGGTTTCAAGCGTTTTCAGCACCATTAGCGCCAGGGTCCCCTGCCAGACGTCGGTTTTGTTGCCCATGTGCGTTCTCCCCTTGGAAAGCCATAGGTATCACTTTCTGCTATGGGAAGGCAATAGGAAAGTGACGAATGGGAAATCTCACCTGGCGGTACGGGAGGGTTCGGGCGCCGCGACACGACGGGGGCGATTCTGAAACCATACATTCGATGAGAATTCAAGGCAATCTCGGGAAGCTGAATGCTGCTCGGGTCGCGGTCTTGTCTGGAGTCGTGGCGCTGCTGTCGATTGCCGGCGTCCCGCGCGATGCTTGTGCGCAGGAGACGCCATGGTCCCAACGCATGGCGGATGCAACGATGAAGCGCTGGCCCGAGGGCCACTTCGCTGCGGACGCGCCGTTGCACTGGAACTACGAACTGGGCACGCTGCTCGAAGGCATGGATGCAGTTTGGTACGGGTCAGCGAAGGGTGAGTACTACCGCTACGTGAAGCAGTCCGTGGATCCGTACGTCTCGGCCGACGGGTCGTTGGCGACGTACGATACTGGGGAACAATCGTTGGACAATATTTTGCTGGGGCGCCAACTGCTCCTGCTCTATGAAGTGACGCTCGACAAGCGCTACTACAAGGCGGCGATGCTATTGCGGGAGCAACTCGCGCGGCAGCCGACGAATGGGGCGGGAGGATTCTGGCACAAGAAAATCTATCCGAATCAAATGTGGCTCGATGGGCTCTACATGGCCGAGCCGTTCTATGCGGAATATGCAGCAAAATTCCAGGAGCCGCAGGACTTCGCAGAGATCACGCACCAGTTTGTGCTGATCGACGAGCACGCGCGCGATGCGAAGACGGGGCTGCTGTACCACGGGTGGGATGAATCGAAGCAGCAGGATTGGGCGAACAAGACGACCGGCGACTCGCCGAACTTCTGGGGGCGCGGCATGGGCTGGTACCTGATGGCGCTGGTCGACACGCTGCCCTGGTATCCGGAGAACGATCCTGGACGCGCGCAGTTGCTGGCGATTTTGCAGCGCACGGCGGCTGCAGTGATAAGGGTTCAGGATCCGAACAGCGGGCTCTGGTACCAGGTCCTGGACAAGCCGGGCGCGAAGGGAAACTACTTCGAGTCGTCCGCGGCATGCATGTTCACGTATGCGCTGGCGAAGGGCGTGCGGCTTGGTTATCTGCCGCGGGCGTACGAGCAGAACGCGCTGCGCGGTTGGCGCGGAATCCAGAAGCAGTTTGTTCAGACGGACAGCGATGGCGGCGTCACGCTGACAGGAACGGTGAAGGTGGCGGGGCTGGGCGGAGCCGAGCATCGCGATGGCAGCTATGCGTACTACACGGCCACACCCGTTGTGAGCAACGATCCGAAAGGCGTGGGTGCGTTTCTATTGGCGGCGAGCGAGATGGAGACTGCGGATCGGGCGACCTCGGGCCTGGGGCAGACGGCGCTGGTCGATGCCTGGTACAACAGCCAGACGCGCCAGAATGCTGCAGGACAGACGGAGTTGTTTCACTACAAGTGGGACGACCTTGCCGATTCAGGATTTTCGTTGTTCGGGCATGTCTGGCGCAGCTATGGCGTTGCGACGAGGACGCTGGCGAGTCCTCCGACTATGGAAAAGCTGAAGGGCGCGCAGTATTACATCATCGTTTCGCCGGACAATCCCTCGAAGAATTCCAATCTGCATTACATGACGGAACAGAATGCGGGGCAGATCGCGGCGTGGGTGCGGGGCGGCGGCGTATTGGTGATGATGGAGAACGATCCGGCGAACGCGGACATCGAGCACATGGATTTACTGGCAGATAAATTTGGCCTGCATTTCAACAACGTTCTGGTGCATCACGTGGAGGGGAACAACATCGCGATGGGGCGTATCGACCTGATCGCGCCCGCTCCGCCCTTTATGCGCCCCCACGTGCTGTATATGAAGGACACGTGCTCCCTGCGGCTGTCAGGGAACGCGGTTCCGCTGCTGAAGGACAAAGCCGGCGATCTGCTGATGGCTTACGCAAATTACGGCAAGGGGATGGTGTTCGCGGTGACCGATCCGTGGCTCTACAACGAATACACCGATGGGCGAAAACTGCCCACTGAGTATGACAACTTCGGCGGGGGTGTAGAACTGGTGCGCTGGCTCCTGCAGCAACGCGCGCAGCTTCCGCATTAAGTGAAAAAGCGCAGCCGGCGGATTGCACCGGCTGCGTCTTGGCGGCCTTCAGTACCTCAGCCCTCGGAAGGATGAAGAACGCGGAAGGTGCTTGCGCCGTTGGACCAGACCAGCACCAGCGCGTCCTGACCTGCGGGAAGGCCGGAAAGCTGCTGGGCCACATCGGACGCGGAGGCCACCGGCTTGCGGTTGACCGAGATGATGATGTCCCCGCGCTGCAGTCCGGCATTATCGGCAGGGCTGCCTTCGCGGACGTTCTGAATCACCGCTCCGTGCACGCTCGCCGGCGCCTCGATCTGCTGGCGGACATCGGGTGTGAGGTCTGCCAAGCCAACTCCCCAGCGTCCTTTGTCGTTGCCGTTCTGCGCGACCACCTCCTCGTGGCCGCTGTTCGCCGATTCCAGCGTGACGGGCACTTCGACGATTTTGCCGTCGCGGATCACCGACAGATGGATGGTGTCGCCGGGCTGCTTCTGGCTGGTTTCCATTTGCAGCTCGCCGGCGTCTGACACAGGCTTGCCGTTGAGCTCGGTGATGACGTCACCGCTCTTGAGGCCAGCCTTGCTGCCCGGCGAATCCGGCGTCACGTCCGACACCAGCGCGCCCACTGCTTTCTTCACGTCGAAGAACTTCGCGTTCTGCGGCGTGACGTCTTCGATGGAGATGCCGATGTAGCCATGGCGGACTTTGCCGTCGCGCATCAGCGTGCTCACCGTCGGTTGAGCGATTTGTGTGGGGATCGCGAAGCCCATGCCGGCAAACGCACCGTTCGGCGAATAGAGGAAGGTGTTGATGCCGATGAGCTCACCGCGAGCATCCACCAGCGCTCCGCCAGAGTTGCCCTGGTTGATCGCAGCGTCGGTCTGGATGAACTGGCCAGGCTTGCGGCGATCGGATTCCGGATTCGGCCGGTTGAGCGCGCTCACGATGCCGCGCGTCACGCTGAACTGGAAGCCATAGGGATTGCCGAAGGCGAGCACGGTCTGCCCGGGCTCGAGCTTCGTGGAGTCGCCCCACGGAATGCTGGGGAATCCACGGCCTTCAATCTTGATGACGGCGAGATCGGTCAGCGGATCGGCGCCGATGAGCTTCGCGGGATACACTTCGCGGTTGCTCATCGTGACGTGGATGTCCGTGGCGCCATCGATAACGTGGTTGTTGGTGACGATGTAGCCGTCGGGCGAGATGATGACGCCGCTGCCGAGGCCATGTTCATAGGCGGGCTGCTGTTGCTGCATTGGACCATGGAAGAACTGACCGAAGGGCGAGTTCTGCCCGAAGAACTGCTGCATCTGCGGCTGATCCTGGCCCTGATCCTGGCCCTGGTCCTGGCCCTGATTGTCGTCATCTCCCTGGCCGTTGCCGTTGAACTGCGAGATGCGCTGCTGTTTGACCTTCGCCGTGACGGTGACGTTCACGACCGCGGGGGTGACGCGGGCAGCGAGCGTTTCCATCGCCTGATCGAGCGAGAGGAGCGGGCCGACGCTGCTTTCGTCCAGAGGTGCCGCTGCCGGGGCGGCCGCGTTTGCGGGTCGCGCGAGACTCCACGCTCCGCCCGCGATGAGAGCTCCGGCGGCGATGACCGGAACGACTATGCGCCGTGTGAGCGACGATTGCACTAGCTTGAGGTTCATTGGTTTGCTTCTCCTTGTTAAACTAACGAATTAGTTGATTCATGCAAATTTTTTAGATTGATTGCGAAGTCAATCCAGGCTGCTGCGGCACCACCACCACGATGTGCAGGATTTGAACCGGCGTTCCTGTGTTGGGGTCGATGACCTCGAACATCTGGATTTGCAGCGCAGGGTTTTCCTGGCCCTGCAAGTGTTGCGCGCTAGCCGTGCGGAACTGCGCCAAATTGGTTGATGGTACTTCGCTCGATTCCCTCGTTTCGAAGACCACAAGCATCGGCTCGGGAGCAGTCTGATCCGCCGCGTCAGGTGTAGTGAAGCTCGCAAGCATGACCTGAGGTCTTGGTGCGTGCGCGTTCGTCGCTGCCAATTCCCGGACACGGTATGTTAGCGGATTCCGTTTCGCGACGACGCTCCGCCTTAACGCGGGTTCTTTGGCGGGATGAAAGCTGGCCTGAACGACCGCGGCTGCGGGCATGCCTGCGCTGCCATCCGTAAGTTGTTTCGTGAAGGGTAGTGGCTTTGCGATCTGCGCCGTAGAGGTCGGCGCCAGCGGAGCGAACTCGACGAGTTGTGGCGAGCAGAGCGCGACGCCGGCGCAGGCGAGCGATAAGGTCGCTGCTATACCGAGAGTGGCGCGTCCGACCCGCGTGGTTGCGGCACTTCCCACGCGCAGAATGCGGGCGATGCGCACAGAAGCATCACGCGCGTGCGCGACAGCCGCCTGCGCCATCGTCCATTCGCGGCGGCCGAAACCCTTTTCAAGCAGATCGATGAGGCATCCGGCGTACGCGCGAGGATTCCCGGTCGCGGCCAGCACGGCGTCATCGCAGGCCATCTCTCGCTCCATCGAGAGGCGCGCGTCAATCCACCAAACAGCGGGATGGAAAAACAGAATCGCGCGGACTGCCTTCTGTAGCAGGTTAGTCCAGTCGTCGTGGCGGCGGAGGTGCGCCAGCTCGTGAATCACAATTGGCTTAAGTTCGGCGGGGCTCAGTTCGCGGAGCGTCCACGCGGGAAGCACGATGGCCGGGTTGCGGAAGCCGAGGGCCGCGGGGACGCGAGCTTTTTCGGATGTGAGGAGACGGACGGGACGATTCGTCGTGCTCATCAATTCGATAAGTTCTGGATCGAGATCGTCAGCCGAAATTTCCGTGCAACTGCGGCGGATGTGCCCGACCTGCCAAACACCCGCGATCAGGCGGGCGAGAGCAATGGCGGCGATTGCTATCCACAGAACGAAGAATCCGATCGCCCAAAATGCAGGAATCGTGACTTCAGCGTGAGCTTGCGGAATCGCGGTCGACAGATTCCGCGCACTCCAGAAACCGCTCAGAAACGGCGACACAACGACTCCTGCAAGTGCGACGAACCATACGGCGAAGCGCGTGCCGGAATTCTGCCGGCCCATCAGCCGCAGCAGCAGCCACGCGCAGAAAGCGATCAGCAGACCCTCGGGCAGAGAGTTCAGCACCCGCTCCACAGCGAATTGGGCCAGATACGTCATCGCGTGTCGCTCCGCGGGTCTTCACTGCGGTCGAGCATTTTCCGCAGACGCTCCAGTTCCTTCGAATCGACGCCGCGATCCTCGAGAATATTGAGCACCAAATCTTCATGGGAGTTGCGGAAGAAGCGGCTGACCAGGTGACGAATCTCAGAGCGGCTGGCCTCTTCTTCGGCGACGAGCGGGCTATAGACATGGGCCCGGCCGTCTTTCGAGTGCTCGACGTAGCCCTTGCGCTCGAGGATGCGAATCGTTGTGAGAACCGTGTTGTAAGCGAGCGCCGTATCGCCAGGCATGACGTCCAAAACTTGCTGGACGGTGCGCGGACCCTTCTGCCAGAGCACCTGCATGATGCGGATCTCGGCTTCGGTCAGGGTCTGGGATGTCTTGCGTGGCACGGTTCGAAATTCCCCTTCGCTTTATTCGACGCACGAGCGCGCCGAAAAGTAACTAATAAATTAGTTTTTACCGCGAAAGATTGGATCTTGGCAAACGGCCGAACGGCAGGTTTTGCGGAAACTGAGCGCCAGCTATGAGTTACAGCGAGGCCGAGGCTGTTGGCTCATCCTTGAAAAGGCCGGCGTACTTCGAGATGCCGACCATAGTGAAGACTTTTTGAAAGTGCGGCGTGAGGCCGAAAGCCGCGACTCTTTGGCCGGTTTTGTCGGCCTCCATCAGCATCTGGATGATGAGCGCGATGCCGCTGGAGTTGATGTATTCCACCTTGGAGAAATCGAGCAGGACCGGGCCGGTGCCGTTGACGGTTTGCCATGCGCCCAGGACCGATTCCTTCGATGTACTGGAGATGTCACCGCTGAAGCGGAGCACGGAGATAGATGCCCCGTTCGAACCAGAGGTGCGGTCTATGGTCGTCTTGGTCTCGGCCTGCACTATGCGTTCTCCTTGTCCAGTCGGATGACCAGCCGTACATAACTGCCTTTACCCTTACTGTCGTGAACCCACTCCGCTTCGTCCACGAGGGCCTGGATAAGGAACATGCCCATTCCGCGCGGATCTTCTTCGCCATGCACTTTGCGGTCGATGTCCGGCTTTGGCGGCTGCTTCGAGATACCCGAACCGTTGTCAAGAACCTTCACTTCCAGTTCGTCCGCGCTGGTGGAGAGAATAATGCCCACAGAAAGATTCTCATTGAGGTGATTGCCGTGCTCGATGGCGTTGATGCAGGCCTCGGCCACGGCGGTCTTGAGATCCTCGATGCGCTCGTCGGAAAACCCTTTGAGCCGGGCGACGCTGGCCGCAGTTGCCATGGCCACTTTTTCGAATCCCAGACGCGAGGGAAGCCGAACCTCGACCGACGTACCCGTGGTGTCTGTCATCGGAATTCCCCCGTTAGGCGCTCATCCGCATCAGAGCCAGCGCGGTCATGTCGTCATCCTGCGACTCACTTCCGGAGAAGTGGCGCAGTTCCTGCCACAGCGTATCGAGGATAGCAGCACACTCCGGAGAGTTGCACCGCAGAAAAGAAGCCAGCAGACGTTCCGTACCAAACTCTTCATCGCCCTGGAAGACTTCAGTGAGCCCGTCGGTGTAGAAAAGCAGGCGCGAGCCCGGCGGAAAATCGAGCATCTCCGAACTGTATTCAACGATGGGGATGATGCCGATGGGCGTGGCGCTCGCCTTCAGGTGATGTGTCGTCTTGTCGGGCAGAACCAGGAAGCCAGGATTGTGTCCGGCGTTGACGACTTCAAGCTTATGCGCACGAGGATCGAGCTTGAGAAAGATGCCGGTGACGTAGCGCTTGCGCGTCTCGTCTCCCTCGGCACAGTGCTGGTGATTCAGGCGTGAGACGAGCTCCGGCAACGGCAAACCCGCGCCAACACTGGCGCGAAACGCGGAACGAAACGCGGTGCTCACAATGGCGGAGGCCAGTCCCTTGCCGGCCACGTCGGCGACGGCCATCACCTGCACGCCGTCCGGCAGACTGATAATGTCCACGCAATCGCCGCCGACTTCGTAACAGGCGCTGTAACGAACCGCGACGGAGTAGCCCGCGATGTCCGGCATTTGCTGGGGTACAAGGCTGCGCTGGATGGCACGAGCGGCGTGGAGGTCCTGCTGCAAACGGGCCCATTCGACGGACCGCTCGTAGTAGCGCGCGTTCTCGACGGCAACCCCGGCCTGGAGAGCGATGCGCTCCAGAAAATCCTCTTCATAAATGGTGAGTGGGCGCCCATCCGGCGTCGCAACCACTAGCTCGGTGAGATGATGCCCTTCTTTATCGTGCAGCGGGAAACGGAAACAACCCTCCCAGGGTTCGGCGGGCATTTCTCCGTAGGTCATTCTCGGCTCGGTGGTCAGCGCGCCGGGCAGCTCCAGCTCGCGGACGACAATGCGCAGGACGGTTGACAACACTTCGTCGAGGCGGATCGTGGAATGCACCTGGCGCGAGGTTTCGAGCAGCGCCTGGAGGCGAACGATTTCCTGCTGCAGGTCGAGGGTTTCCACGGATGGCGTGGAGTGCATTGGTGTAGCCATGGCTGTTGCTCGCTTGCCTGGGGGCGTCGGGGCCGGGGAGTTGGTCCACTGTAGCACAGGGGCAGCGCGATGCTGAAGGGAGGACGCGGTGTTTGCGAGGCGACTTAAGCCCGCGCTGAACGCGCCGATGCGCTGACGGGCGGACTGGCTACCGATTGCCCGATCAGGAATTTGCGCGAGAACCCGGTGGGATCGGCAGAAATTTTCACCTGCAGGTTGCCGCTGGCGTCGCAGGTGTACTTCTCGTGGATGGTGAGATCGACCTGATCAGCGAGTCGTTGCACTGGGTACGCAGACAGGTCCTGGTCGCTCTGCAGCCGTGGATCGAAGGGGAAACGGATCTGGTCCCAGTTGGTGATTTCGCCCAGTGGCTGACCGCTTTCGTCGAGCCTCGAGCACTCGAGATAGCGGAAGTGTCCGACGTTATGTGCGGGATGGTAGACACGCTCGCTCGATAGTGCCGGCTCGCCAGGCTGCGGAAGGCGCACGCCGCGAGGAAAGATGAGGTCGAAGACGATGGTTCCGCCGGAGTCGGCTTCGCGCCAGATCCCGAAGTTCTGATTGAACTGGTCACGCAGGCCATCGGCCTGGGCTGAGGCGCGAATTGCGAGGCCCACCGCGCTAGCCGAGCGCATGTACGCGGAGCGCCGCACCTTGCGGCCGAAGGTTTCGCGAAGAATACGCGCCACCGGAGGTAGTTCCGATCCGCCGCCGGTGACGTAGAGCGTATCGAGTGGCAGGTTGGAGTGAGAGGCCAGCAGGCTCTCCACCACTTCACGCGTGGATTCGATCTGCGGACGGCAGCGCTCATAGTAGTCGTCAACCGGAATCGTGACCTGCGACCACCCGGCCCGCACGCGCTCCAGGTCGATCGTGACTTTGCGCGTGTTCGGATTCAGCGATTCTTTTTTCTCACGGCATTCTTCGAGCAGATGATGGCGTTCGCCCGGAGTGAGGTCTGCGTCATGGCCCGCAGTTTCGAGGGCGAGGTCCGCAAGGATTTGGTCGAAGTCGTCCCCGCCGAGATTCGGAATACCGTCGGAAGCCTCGACCGTGTGCTCGGTTTCTCCCAGTGTGACGAGCGAGACGTCGAAGGTGCCGCCGCCCATGTCATAGACCAGGAGACCGCTGCCAATGCGGCTGCGACGCTCGGCGCTGTTGCCGTAGGCGTATTCGATGGCGGCTGCGGATGGCTCATTCATCACGCCCAGCACGGTGAAGCCCGCGTTCTGCGCGGCTTCTTCGGTGAGGAAGCGCTGATTGCTGTTGGCGTTGGCGGGCACGCCGAGCACAGCCTCGAGCGGCTCGCCACGCTGCGCTCCCAAATTCGAGTGCAGCAGCAGTTGGGTCCGCAGAGCAACCATCATCTCTGAGAGGAGAAGACGAAGCGGCAAGGTCTGACCGCCCGCGTGCAGCTCAGTCTGCGGCCCGGCATTGCGCAAGCACCGCTTCAGTGAGCGCAGCACCGTCCAGCTATCGTCGTTCTGGGCGGCCACCGCCCGCCATCCGTAAACGCGGGTGTTGCCCCGGACCGCGACGATCGGCGGAAACCAGTCGCACACCTGGCCGTCGGGGGTCTCGAAATTTACCAGCGGAAAGTTGCCTCGGTCGACAGAAGCAACGACAACCCGCGTAGTCCCGAAGTCGATGCCGATTCTCATTGACTCCAGTTTACGACGAAGTTAGATAGCTCCCACGCGTGGAAAACCGGGGCCGGAATCTTCGGTCATCCGTTTGGCGCGGGTCCTGCGTGGTAGCGTTTCTATCGGAGCAGTTGCAGTCCTTCGCGCGATGCGAATCCTCTACGGCAGTACGATTTTTCTCGGAGCATTTTTGCTCTTTGCGGTCGAGCCCATGGCCGCGAAACAGTTGCTTCCGGCGCTGGGAGGATCCTCCGCCGTCTGGATCACGTGCCTGGTATTCTTCCAGACTGCGCTGCTGCTCGGCTATCTCTACGCGCACTGGCTGGGGCTGCTCCGCTCGTCTCGAACTGCCGAGTCCGTGCATACCTCCCTGCTGGCGCTGGCGATAGGGCTGCCGCTTTTTATCTCGCAACCTGACTTGAGCCGCGCTGCTGGACATCCGCTGACCGCGATCTTCTACGCGCTGACGCTGACAATCGGATTGCCTTTCCTGCTGCTCTCTTCCACCAGCCCGCTTCTGCAACTGTGGCTCGCGCGTCAGGAACACAGCGGCGTAACGTGGAAGCTGTTTGCGCTGTCGAATGCCGGATCGCTGCTGGCGCTGTTGCTGTATCCCACGGTCATCGAGCCACATTTTTCGCTGCGGATGCAGCGCGGGTGGTGGATGACTGGCTTCGAGGTGTATGCCATCCTTTCCGCCGTCATCGCCTGGCGGGTGCAGAGATCTTCGAGCAGGACCGAGACCGAGCCCCCACGCCCCATCGATGCAGAGAAGAGCTCAATGCGGGCGAAGCTGCTCTGGTTTCTGCTTCCCGCTGGAGCGGCGATCCAGTTGTGCGCCGTCACCAGCCACCTGAGCCAGAACATCGCTGCAATCCCCTTGCTGTGGGTGCTCCCGCTGGGCGTTTATCTGCTGACGTTCATCGTTGCTTTCGAAGCGCCGCGCCTCTATCGCCGGTGGCTGATCGTGCGGCTCCTGGTGGTGCTGCTGGCTGCGCTGGGGTACATGTTGTCGAAGACCGACGTGAGCCTGCCGATCCAGATGAGCGTCGGGTTTTTCCTGGCGGAACTGTTTATCGCGTGTCTCTTCTGTCATGCGGAAACGTACGCTCTGCGGCCGGCGAGTCCATCCGCGTCGACGCTGTTCTATCTGCTTATTGCGGCGGGCGGAGCGGCTGGAACCATTTTCGTCGGAATCTTGTGCCCGCTGTTCTTTGACGCAAACTACGACGTGGTGCTGGCGTTTCTGGCAACCGCGGCGCTGGCTCTCGTTGTGACGTGGGAGAACGGATGGGCCCAGCGGCTGCTGTGGTCGGTAGGGACGGCGCTGCTGCTGGCGCTGGCCATCATGCTGCACATCGTCTACGCGCGCAACACTCTGGTGGAGGAGCGGAACTTCTATGGCGCGCTGCGGGTGAGGGAGTCGCACGTTCCGCCGCAAGCCGAGACGGTGCGCACGCTGCTGCACGGGACCATCGAGCACGGCACGCAGTGGTTTGCACCGCAATTTCGGCGCAACCCGACTACGTATTACGCGACGGATTCCGGCGTGGGCCTGGCGCTCGGTTATTGCTGCGACGATCGGACAGGGAATGCTGGGGCGCGCAACATCGGCGTCATCGGGCTGGGTGCGGGAACTCTGGCGGCCTATGGAAAACCTGGCGACCAGATGCGGTTCTACGAAATCAATCCAGCCATCCGGCCCATCGCGGAACATCTGTTCACCTACCTGCGCGAGTCAGGGGCGCAAATCTCGTACGCCGAAGGTGACGCTCGCATTTCGCTTACGCATGAAACTCCGCAGAATTTCGATGTGCTGGTGATCGATGCGTTCTCTGGCGACGCCATTCCGATTCACCTGCTCACCACGCAGGCAATGGCCGTGTATCGCCGGCATCTCGCGCCCGGCGGCATACTGGCATTCCATGTTTCGAATCAGTATCTGGATCTGACGCCGGAAATTGCGGTGCTTGCTGCCGCCTCGGGTATGGAATCGAGGGTCGTCGACACTCCCCGCCAGGAAGCCCGCGGCGAGTATCGCGCGACCTGGGTGCTGGTGACAAACAACACGGCATTTCTCGCGCAACCGCAAGTCGCGGCCTTCGCCAGAGAGATCCCCGCCAAGCCTGGTCTGCGCACCTGGACCGACGACTATTCGAGCCTTCTGCCGCTGCTCCAGTGGCAAACGTCCGGTCACTGACAGCGGCAATTTCCCCGTCCTGTGTGGCTCCGTTCAGCCTTGGATCCTTTATGTAGGGTCGATCGAGTGGGCGCGTTTTTGTTCATTTCGATCATTTTTGTGGCCAGGTTTTCAGAAATGTGGTTAGATTATGGCCACATCGGCTCGGCGTAACGAGACCGACATCTACCTGAGGCTGTGACGGCTCGGGATCTTTCTCAAAACCCTAAGGCCAAAAACTACAGCAAGCAGGGGGAGAATCCTATGAAGACCATACTGAGGCTGCTGGTTTGGGGATGCGCGCTGAACATGAGCCTGTGCGTTCCCATGGCATTGGCGCAAACAGTGACTGGTTCGATCGCGGGTGCGGTGACTGATCCGAGTGGAGCTGTGGTCGCAGGTGCGCAGGTGACTGCACACAATCTCGACACCGGTGTGGATACCTCCGCAAAGACCAACAGCGATGGGGTCTACCACATCGAGTTTCTGCCGATCGGACACTACCACGTCCTTGTGCAGGCATCCGGATTCAATCGGGAGTCGCTGCCCTCTCTCTCTCTTGAAGCTTTGCAAACCGCGACGCTGAACGTCACGCTTCACCTGGGCTCGGCTTCGACCACCGTGAACGTGTCCGGTTCGGCGCCAATTCTCAACACCGAGAGCCCCACGCTGGACAGCACATTCACGGCGAACACGATCGCAAACCTGCCCCTGAACGGTCTCGATTTTTCAGCACTGACGTTGTATGTTCCAGGCGCCGTCGACACCGCCGGAACCTCCGGCACAACCAGCTTTGAGCGCAGCACCTACTACACCGATACGCCCAACATGAACGGCAACCGCGCCCAGGCGAATAACTACACGCTGGACGGCATCGACATGAATGAGACGTATAACAACCTGATCTCTTACAGTCCTGCGCCGGCCGCTCTGGAGGAGGTAAAGGTAGTTACGGCCGATTCTCCCACGGACTACGGCAATGTGAATGGAGCCGCGGTCGTTAGCATCCTTAAGAGCGGAACCAACGAGTTCCATGGCTCGGCCTACGGGCTCCTGCAGGACTACCGATTCAATGCCAACTCCTATGGCAACGGGCAGAGCACACCGCCGACGCCGATCAACCCATTCTCGTTCGATCAGTTCGGCGGCACGATCGGCGGCCCCATTCTGCGGAGAAAGCTGTTTTTCTTCGGTGACTATCTCGGATCGCGTTGGCATCAGGGCGGGCTGGGAAAGGCGAGCGTGATTCCGGATGCCATGCGGAACGGCGATTTTTCAGTGTTGCTGAGCGGAACCAACCCCATTCAGCTCTACGATCCGGAGAATAACTTCGCGCCCTATACGAACAACCAGGGGGTTCCTGTCACCAATCCTGTGGCGAAGTATCTGTTCGCTCATCCGGAATACTACCCGGATTGCGGTGCCGCCACTCCTTCGACGCCCAGCAACGGCAAATGTATTGCACCGGCGGATGGCATCGCCCAGAACAACTACGAAGCGCCCTATCACAATTACAAAGGGAATAACCAGGGCGATGTAAAGATCGAGTACGATCCGCGGAGCAACGATAAGATCACCGGCTTTTACGCGATCTCGCACGCCTACGATGGCTCAACTCCAGTGCTGGCTATCACCTTCCCGGGAGTCAATCTGTATCCCACTTGGATTGTCGGCTCTAACTGGGTACACATGTTTTCCGCGTCTCTGGTTAATTCGGCGCGCGCCGGCTTTACCCGCACGGACTGGAACCAGGGCTTTCCGGAAGATCCAACCGGCGCTTTCGGGACCGGCGGCAACGCGAAGGTAGGCATTACGTTTCCAGGCCAAAAGTATAACGGATTTACCAGCCAGAGCCTCAATAATGGCTACACCAATCCGGGAACCCAGGCTTACGCCGCCGGAGTAATCGACAACACCTACAGCTACAGCGACGATCTGAGCTGGCAGCGCGGGCTACATTTTCTCAGCATGGGTATTCAGGCCACTCGCTATCAGAACAACTATCCCACCGGAAACAACGACGGTTACCTGGGATCCGAGAACTACTCGGGGGCTTTTACCGCCAACCCAAACGCGCCCAACGCGGGCGGCTATGGTCCAGCTGATTTTGTTCTGGACCGCGTGCAGTCGGTGGGCGTGACCCTGGGCAGCGTCAATGTCGGACAGCGCCAATGGCGCACGGCCGGCTTTGTGCAGGACAACTATAAAATCACATCGAGGCTCACTCTGACTGCGGGCCTGCGCTACGAATTCGATGAACCCTGGGTCGAACAGAACAACAAGACAGGAAACGTCAATCTAACGACGGGCCAGATCGTCTATGCTCACGCCATTCCGGCGGGCGCACCTCCGCAAGCTGGCCTGTGCAGCAACCGTGCCTGCTATCAGCCGAACTTCCACCAGATTATGCCTCATATAGGGTTTGCCTATGAAATCAGCCCGCGTGCCGTCGTGCGCGGCGGCTACGGCGCCAACAGCTTCTTTGAAGGTAACTCCTATAACCAGCGCCTGACTGCGATAACTCCATTTATCCAGGCGGTCAACATATCCATCAATGCACCCGCGCCCGGCGCCGTTACTACCCCCCGCACCGCGGAGCAGGGATTTACCGGCGGCACTACGAATTACAGTGGGTCCTCCTACTTCAGTGTCTATCCGCAGAACATTCAGCCGGCTTATATCCACGAGTGGAACCTGACCACCGAGTACGCGCTGACGAATACTGCTTCGGTGCAGGTGGCTTACATCGGCGAGACAGGACAGCACATTGAAGACTACGGGAATGTCAACGCGCCGCTGAACAACGCGGACCCGACCTCCGCGCCGTATTACAACAACCCGTACATAGGAATAAATGGCGTGGATTCTGCGCTGGGAATTGGTTCTAACTTCCTGCTGATTACCGAATCGCGCGCCATGATGAATTACAACGCGCTGCAGGGGGTTTTCCGGCAGCGCCTGACTCACGGACTGGAGTTCACGCTGAATTACACCTACGGCAAAGCGATGACTAATAGCCTTGGTAACTATGCCCTGGACGTCAATGGTTTCAGCGGCTCGTTTCAGGACTACTACAACAGCGCGGCGGACTACGGTCCGGCCGGCTATGACTTGCACCACGACTTCACCGCGACCGCTGTTTATGCTCTCCCCGTCGGCCGTGGGCAGGAATTCCTCTCCGGCAGCAATCGCGTGCTCGACGAAGCGGTCGGGGGCTGGAAACTTTCGACCGCGATCGTGGCCTATTCTGGTTTCCCGGAGACAATCACGGGCCCCAACAATAACTCCCAAAGTATTTCGGGCGTGTTCCGGGTCAACCAGTATCGTCCATTGAAGGTCGTGCACCGCACGAATGAAAGCTGGCTTGGCAGCGATCCCTCGGCGACGCCCTGCACAACGGCGGGCGTCGACAATGGAGTTTGCGCGTTCGGTGTACCGGCTCCCAATGCTTTCGGTACCGAGAGCAATGGCGCGATCCGCTCGCCGGGATTCTTCAATACGGATTTGTCGGCCTTCAAGGACTTCCATATCGCGGAGAAGCAACTGGTGGGGTTTCGCTTCGATGCCTTCAATGCCTTTAACATTGTGAGTTACGGCAACCCGGATACCGGAATCCAGGACACCAACTTCGGCAACGTCTCACTCCAGGGGCCTCGCTCCACGGAGCGCCACCTGCAATTCTCGGCACATTATCATTTCTAAGGCAGACGGCTGCTGCTAAACGGCGGCAGCCGTATAAAGGCGCGTGGAACGACGGGCCATGGCAAGATGGGATTCAGACCTTATGCAAGTTGAGATATGCGTCGATTCGGTGGAATCGGCGATTGCCGCGGAACGCGGCGGCGCGGATCGTGTGGAACTCTGCAGCGATTTACTGGAGGGCGGCGTTACTCCCTCCGCCGGTTTAATTTCTCTTGTCCGGCAGCGGATCGGCATCGGTCTGTTTGTCATGATTCGGCCGCGCGGCGGAGATTTCTGCTACACCGATCTGGAATTCGAGATCATGCAGCAGGACATTCAGCAAGCGCGGGACATGGGCGCCGACGGTATTATTCTCGGCGTGCTGGATCGAACCGCGCGCGTCGATGTAGACCGCACGCGGCAGTTGGTAGAACTGGCCGCTCCTCTGCCTGTGACTTTCCATCGCGCCGTCGACATGACTCCTGATCCGCGTACGGCTCTGGACGATGTGGTGAAGACGGGAGCAGCGCGAGTGCTGACTTCCGGAGGCGCGGCGAAGGTGACCGAAGGGCTCTCCACTGTGGCCTGTATGGTCAAGGCCGCGAAGGACCGCATTGCCGTGATGGTTGGCGGCGGCATTACGCCGGAGACGATTGTGAGCGTCGCCGAGGCGACGGGCGCGACGGAGTTCCACGCCAGTCTGCGAACCGCGCGCTCCGGCCCGATGGAGTTTCATCGCCAGGATGTGCAGATGGGAGAGGTGCGCGACCGCGAGTATCTTCGCTTTGTTGTCGAGGAAGAGAGCGTGCGCGCTCTCACTCTGGCTGTCCAGCGCATGATGGAAGATCGAGCGGCTGCCGGTCCTCGATGATTCGATGCCAATCGACGAAAAGCATGACGAACGCCCGCTATCGGCGATAATGGTTCGGCAACTCCATGTCTCTGAAAACTGAGCAAAGGGCAAAGAAGATTCTGCAGGTTCTTCTGCAGCACGGTAACGCTTCGGTAGACGAGCTGGTCGGCTATCTGGGCGCATCGGCTCCCAGCGTTCGCCGCGATCTGGCGCGTCTTGAAGAGCGCAACCTGGTGCATCGCACGCACGGCGGAGCGCGCCTGGCGGGGCAGATGCAGTATGAGCCGTTTCGCTTCGATTCTTCCTTTCACGTGCGCGAATCTCGCTTTGCCGACGAGAAGCGGCGCATCGGCATGGCTGCCGCGGAGCTGATTCGTGAGCACGACACGGTGGGCTTCACCGCAGGTACTACGCCGACCCAGGTAGCCCGCTGCATCCGGCATCGCAATTCCATCCACATCATCACAAATGCCGTGAACATCGCGATGGAGCTGAGCAATCAGCCGGCGCTCAACGTGACGCTGACCGGAGGAACAATGCGGTGGGCGGGCGCGTTCTCGCTCACCGGACCGACTGCCATCGAGATGCTGAGCGGCGTGTTTATGGATAAGACATTCATCGGCGCTTGCGGCGTGGATGCGCAGCGTGGCGTGACGACAATCGAGCCGGACGAAGCGGCCGTCTTTCGCGCCATGGTGCGTCAGGCGAAACAGGTGATTGTGGTTGCCGATTCGAGCAAGATTGGGATGGTTAGCCCTGCGCTGATTTGCCCCGCGAATGAGATTGATGTTCTGGTCACCGACCCCGGCATCGCGGCCGACGCGCTCGAGGCCTTCAGAGCCAACGACATTGAGGTGATCGCTGTATGAATCTGATGAAACGGCTGGTGTGGCTGCTTCTGGTTGCAGTACAGCCGGCATTCGCTGCTGCGCGGCCCGTAGCGCTGTTCTATATGACCAGCGACCCAAAGTCGATCCGTGACTTTTTTGCTCACTCATCGCAGATCGATCTTCTGGTGCCGGCCTGGTACCAGGTGGACGAGAACGGGCTGGTCACGGGAACCCCTGAGCCTGCGGTGTTGGCCCAGGCGCAAAGTGAAAACCTGCCGGTGATGCCGATCGTTGCCCTCTTCAACAAGAGAAACTTTCATCTGCTCGCTCTCAGCTCCACGGCTCAGGCGCAAATGAACGCGGCTCTGATTCGCGAGTGCAAGCTGCACGGTTATACCGGTTTTCAGTTCGATCTCGAAAATATCGATTGGATCGATCGCGAAGCGCTCTCCGCGCTCGTGGCCAACACGGCCGCGGAGCTGCATCGTGCGGGCCTGCAGCTCAGCATCGCCACCGTTCCCAACGCGCCCGGATATCCGGGAACTGGCGGTTTCGCAAAATGGATTTACACCGACTGGCGAGGCGCCTACGATCTCGCGGCGATTGCGAAATCCGTCGACCTGGTCTGCCTGATGACCTACGACCAGAACACGCGGTGGACGACGCCGGGCCCGGTCGCCGGCTGGCAGTGGACCGTCGACAACATGAAGTACGCGCTGCAGGTGGTCCCAAAAGAAAAGCTTTCGCTCGGCATTCCTCTCTACGGCTATCACTGGTACACGGGCGCGCCGACAATCACGCCGGCGGTGAGCGCGAGCGAGCAGCCAACCGAGAAGCCCAATCCGACCGCGGACTACATTAGCGCACCCGATGCGCTGCAGTTGGCTCATGACTGGAACGGAAAGATTCAGTGGGACGATGAGGATCACTCCGCGTGGTTCTACTTCTATCGCGACCAGATGCGTGAATGGATTTTCTATACCGATCTGCATACGTTCAGGGATCGTTACGAATTAGTGCAGCAGAACGGACTCCAGGGTTTTTGCTCCTGGGTGCTCGGTGAAGAGGACCCGGCGATCTGGACGTTTCTGCCGAAACGGAATCGGTAGCGAATCGCGTACGGCGGAAAACTTCGCCTCGAACCGGAGAGATGACGGTCATGCAGTATTTCCTTGGCGTGGATGCCGGTGGTACGAAAACCGAATTTGTGCTCGGCGACGAGAGCCGCGAACTGGCTCGCGTTCGTGCGGGGACCATCAAGAGGATGAAGGCCGATGCCGCAACGGCCGAAGAGAACCTGCAAACGGCATTGCGCGAACTCCACATGGCAACCGGCATTGCGCTCCAGTCGATCACGCGTTGCTGCATTGGAACCGCGGGTGAATCAGTCCCGCTGGTAGTGCATTGGCTCCGTGAAGCCTTCGCTCGGCATGTCGGCGGCGAGCTAATCATCGTGGGCGATGTCGAGATCGCACTCGACTCTGCTTTCCTTGGCGGGCGCGGGGTGCTGGTCCTAGCTGGAACGGGATCGAACGTCGCGGGCCGCGCCGGTACTGGAGAAATCGTGACTGCCGGCGGTTGGGGACCAGCGTTGGCCGATCAGGGGTCAGGACATTTTCTCGGACTCGAAGCACTACGTCGCGGATTTCTCGCCATCGACCAGCAACGGCCTACGCGCTTGCTGGATTCGGCTAGGGATTTCTGGAAGGTTAGATCGCTGGAGGAACTGATTGAATTCGCCAACGCAAATCCCGCGCCTGAATTCTCGAGACTCGCTCCGCTGGTCGTCGCAGCGGCGGAACAAGGTGATGTGGTCGCGCAGGAAGTCATCGCGCAGGCCGGATCGGATTTGGCTGGCCTGGCGGGACTCGTCGTCGAACACATTCGCTCTCTCGAGGCGCGAGCCGATTCGGCTTTTGAAGTTCCCGCTGTCGCCATGGCAGGCAGTATCCTGGAACGAGTAACAGCGGTGCGCGGTGCTCTGATTGCAGAATTGCGCAAACGGTATCCCAAAATTGCGGTGATAAAAGACGCCGCCGATCCGCCAGCAGGCGCGCTGTGGGCTGCGCGCCAAACCGGGCGACAGTCCCACGCCGCACTTTAACTCAGGACATTGATTCTGGACATTCTTTGGATTCTGGACATTCCTCGCGGAACATCGGACGATGGGCAGGTGGGTAAGTCTTCGTGCGCATTCCTCTGCCTGTCTCTTTTCTTTAGTTTTTGCTTCGCGCTGGCGGCGCAGGTCGCCGGTGCATCGACACGACCACCGCTAATTCCGCAGCCGCGTGAGTTTGCCGGACGAGACAACGTCTCCCTCGCTGGGGGTGTCCGCATCGTTGCTCCCGGGGGCGACCCGGAGGATCGCTTCGCGGCCGAAGACTTGCGGGTCGAACTGAAGGCCCGGGGTATCGAGCAGGGGACTTCAGCGACCGCAGTGCGCGTCTACCTGCTGCGTGACGAAACCCCTCAAGCGAAGCGCGTGCTGGGACGCGAAAGCATGGACTTCGATGAAGCCATGCGGCCCGAAGGCTACGTGCTCGTCACGGGCAAAAGTGGGGCGTTCGTCATCGCGCACACCGCAGTTGGCTTGTTCTATGGAGCGCAGACGCTGAAGCAGCTTGTGCGAGTGGATCCTACCCACTCGGTTCTTGCAGGTGTTGCGATTCGCGACTGGCCGGCGATGCGCTGGCGCGGCGTGCACGACGACTTATCTCGCGGACCAGTGCCGACGCTGGAATTCCAGAAGAAGCAGATTCGAACCTTCGCGGCGTACAAGCTCAACGTCTACTCGCCCTACTTCGAGAACACGATGCAATACGCGTCGAATCCGCTGCCAGCGTTGCCGGGTGGTTCCCTTTCCGCAGAAGATGCGAAGGCTCTCGTCGCCTACGCGCAGAAATATCACGTGACGATCATCCCGGAGCAAGAGGCGTTCGGACACCTGCACAAAGTTTTGACGTGGCAGCAATACGCGCCGCTGGCTGAGATTCCGAACGGTGCAGTGCTTGCGCCCGGACAGCCTGGATCAATGCAGATGATCACGCAGTGGTTCGATGATCTGGCGGGCATCTATCCCGGGCCGTTTCTGCATGTCGGCGCCGATGAGACGTTCGAGTTGGGCCAGGGCCAAACTTCCAGCGATGTAAAGCAGCTGGGCCTGGGGGCAGTTTACGTCGACTTTCTCTCCAACATTCATCAGGCGCTCGCGCCACTCCATCGTCAGCTCCTCTTTTGGGGAGACATGGCGATGAACAGTCCGACGCTGGTGCCGAAGCTGCCGCACGATATGATCGCCGTCGCGTGGCAGTACGATCCGCAGCCGCAGGGTTTTCAGCGCTGGCTCGATGCTTATACGAAAGCCGGTATGGAGACGTGGGTTTCGCCCGGAGTGAATAACTGGAATCGCATTTGGCCCGACTACGATCTGGCCCTGCGCAACATTCAGGGATTCGTCGCCGACGGTCAGACCGCCGGTAGCACCGGCATGCTCAACACGATCTGGAACGACGACGGCGAAGGGCTTTTCCTCGAGGATTGGTACGGGGTTCTGTTCGGTGCGGCGGCATCGTGGCAGTCGGGGAAGAGCGACATAGCGCAATTTCAGCAGGATTATGGCCCAGTCTTTCACGGCGACGCAAGCGGAAACATCAACGAGGCGCAGCGAGCGCTGATCGCGGCACATCAGGCGCTGGCGAAAGTTGGTCTGAACGACGCACGCGATTCGTATTTCTGGATGGACCCATGGAGTGCGCAAGGCCAGCAAATCGCAGCCAAAATTCGGCCGGTCGCAACTGAGGTCCGGCTCGATGCTGAGCATGCGCTGACATTGATCGCACAGGCAAAGGCCGCTTCTCCGCTGCGCGAAGCCGATGCGCTGGATGCGATGGACCTTGGCGCAAGACGCATCGACTTCCTCGCGCTGAAGTTTCAATTGGCGGATCAGATCGCCGACGCGTACCTCCGTTTGTATGACGGCCAAAAGACCCCGGAGATCTCGGCTCACACTTCGCGCGATCTTTGGAATCTTTCCGGCGTCAATGGTCTCTGCGAAGATTTGCGCGATGGCTATAACTATCTCGGGTCGCGCTTCAGCGATGTTTGGCTCATGGAGAATCGTCCCTTCTGGCTGAATAATGTCGCCGCCCGCTATTCTGCCGCCGCACAACTGTGGGTGGAGCGCAGCGACAAACTGGCCGGGGCGCGCGACCAATGGAACCAGCACCACACCTTGCCTTCACCGGAAGAGATCGGCATTCCCGCAATCGGGGCGGAACACTAGCCGCCCATGTCCGCACCCCTCGCACAGCCACTGCACCTGCGCACCGCCGACCTCGTGCTGGTCGCCGTGTATCTGGTCGGCATCACGCTGTTCGGGCTCCGCTTTCGCAAATCGCGCGGAAGTTCGCTGCGCTCCTACTTTCTTGCCGATCGCAATTTGCCGTGGTGGGCCATTGCGCTTTCCATTGTGGCTGCCGAAACCAGCACGCTCACCATCATCAGCGTGCCAGGGCTGGCGTTCTCCGGCGATTTCGGATTTCTGCAGCTCGCCCTCGGCTACCTCGTTGGCCGCATCGTAATCTGCATATTATTTCTGCCGCGCTACTTTCGCGGCGAGATGCTCACTGCCTATCAGCTTATCGGCCAGCGCTTCGGCCAGCGGCTGCATCGCTTCACCGCCGCATTGTTTCTGGTCATGCGCGCCGCGGCGGAGGGAGTGCGCGTCTTTGCTGTGGCCATCGTCGTCGGTGTCGCCATCGGAACCGGCGACGTCCTGTCCATCGCGATCCTCTCCGCGCTGACGCTGCTCTACACCTTTGAAGGCGGCATGACAGCGGTGATCTGGACCGACGTTGTTCAGATGTTCCTCTATGTAGGTGGCTCGCTGGCGGCGCTCGCGATGGTGTGCCACAGAATTCCTGGCGGATGGAGCGCGCTGATCGCGGGTGCATCCGCCGCGCATAAGCTCACCGTTTTCCACTTTTCGTGGTCGCTTGCCGAGACCTACACGTTCCAGGCGGGAGTGCTCGGGGGATCCTTTCTGACCATGGCCAGTCACGGAACCGACCAGTTGATGGTGCAGCGCCTGTTGGCCGCGAAGAACCTGCGCGAGTCGAGACTGGCGCTGCTCGTAAGCGGCGCAGTGGTTTTCTTTCAGTTCACTTTGTTTCTGCTCATCGGCGCAGGCCTCTTCGTTTATTACAGAACCGCAGGCACTGCGCCGAACCTGGGAGCTGATCGACTCTTTCCCGCATTTATTGTCCAGCAGATGCCGGTTGGCATCGCGGGGTTGATGATTGCTGCGATACTGGCGGCGGCGATGTCGAATCTGAGCGCGGCATTGAATTCGCTTGCTTCTGCTTCCGTGGTCGATTTCTATCTGCCGCGCTATCCCGATATTTCGAACGTGATGCGAACCCGGCTCTCTCGGCTGATGACGTTCGTTTGGGCAGGTGTCCTATTCGCCCTGGCGATGTTCTCGCGCGGCGGCGGGCATGTCGTCGAAATTGGGCTTTCCATCGCCTCGGTTCTCTGGGGCGCAATGCTGGGGGTTTTTCTGCTTGGCACTTTGAGCCGTCGCGCCGGCGAACGTGGCACGCTGGTCGGCATGGTCGCCGGAGTCGCGATCAATCTGCTGCTCTGGCTCCAGCCGCACGCGCTCGCGTTCTCGATCGCCGGCCGCGCGGTGGTTTTACCGAAGATTGCCTGGACCTGGTGGGTGCTCATCGGATCCCTCACGACCTGCGCCGTGGGCTACACCGCGAGCCTCGTCTTTCCTGACTCCGTGACTCGTACCGAGGAGGTTCTTCAGGGATGAAGCTCATTCGTCGCTCGGGCGCGCTGCTAGTGCTGGCACTTTGCTGCGTATTGGCCCACGCCCAGAGCGGTTTCGCCGCGATCGATCCAATCGTCAACCAGGCTGTCGACGAGCATCTGCTTCCGGGCGCGGTCGTGATCGTCGGCCACGACGGCAAAGTTGTTTTTCGCCGCGCATATGGAATGCGGTCGCTCGAGCCCACGCGTGAGCAGATGACGCTCGACACCATCTTCGATATGGCGTCGCTCACCAAGCCACTGACAACGGCCACCGCGATCATGCAGCTGTATCAGAAGCGGGAATTTGCGTTTGATGATCCGCTCGCGAAGTATCTGCCAGCGTTCGCGGCGAACGGAAAACAAGGCATCACCATCCGCGATCTGCTGACACATTACTCGGGTTTGCCGCCGGATTTGCCTCTCAGTGAGCCGTGGGAAGGAAAGGGTGAAGCCTATCGGCGCGCTTTTGCCATCGCGCCAATCGGTCCGCCTGGCACAACGTTCCGCTACAGCGACATCAACTACATTGTGCTTGGGGCACTGGTGGAGAAGCTCTCAGGCTTAACGCTCGACGAATATACACGGCGCTTCATCATGGGCCCTCTGGGGCTGAAGCACTCGCGGTTTCTGCCGCCGGAATCCTGGATTCCGCGCATCGCGCCAACCCAATATGAGCATGGGGCGGCTGCTTACGGCGTTCCAGGACTTGAAACCGGCGCCCAGGACGTGATGCTCCGCGGAATCGTACATGATCCGACGTCGCGTCGCATGGGTGGAGTGGCGGGCCACGCTGGCCTCTTCAGCACAGCGGACGATCTCGCCATCTACGCGCAGAGTTTATTGGATCGCCTCGCGGGCAGGCCGAGCAGGTTTCCTCTCTCACACGCCGCGCTGCGGAGGATGATAGAGCCGGAGCAGCCGGAGGGCGGAACGGCTCTGCGCGGATTTGGCTGGGATATCGATTCGCCGTATTCCAGCAATCGCGGCACGATTTTTCCCATCGGATCTTTCGGTCACACGGGGTTCACAGGCACGTCGATGTGGATCGATCCAGCCAGCGGCACGTATGTGATTGTGCTGGCGAACTCGGTTCACCCCAGCGGTCCAAAGAGAATTACAACTGTACGCGGCAAGATTGCCGATGCGGCTGCGGCGGCGCTCGGGCTTCGCGCGGAGGCAGTACCACCACCGCGCATCACGGGCGGCGGCGGTTCGGAAACCCATGAGCGCCGAGAGACTGCCCGCAACAGCGAGGTGAAAACTGGTATCGACGTACTTGAGGCCGATCATTTCGAAGAACTCAAAGAGATGGAGCAACGTCACGGCGGCAAGCTGCGGCTGGGATTGCTGACGAATCAAACCGGGATGGATTCAGCCGGTCGACGCACCATCGACGTTCTCTTTCTTGAAGCGCAGCGGGCCGTGCCGGGTCTCACGCTTGACGCGCTGTTTAGTCCGGAGCACGGGATTTCCGGCGCGCTCGACCAGCCCAACGTGCCGAACTCGACCGACATTGCAACGGGACTACCGGTGATGAGTCTGTATGGAGGGAAAGATTCGGAGCGGAGACCGTCGCTGGATTCGCTTCGCAAGCTCGATGCCGTAGCTATCGACCTACAGGATGTTGGCGTTCGTTTCTACACGTACGAAGCCGTGTTGCGCTATTTCTTGGAAGCAGCGGCGCAAACCGGGACGGAGATCGTGGTGCTGGATCGGCCCAATCCCATCAGCGCCTCGTTTGCGCAGGGCCCGATTTCCGACGGGGGAACCGAGAGCTACGTCAATTCCATTCCAATTCCGGTACGGCATGGTTTGACGATGGGCGAACTGGCGCGTTACGACAAGGAACAACTTCAGTTACAGATTCCGCTGTCCGTGGTCGCCATGCAGGGATGGCGCCGTGGAGACTGGTACGATGCGACCGGTCTGAAGTGGATTAACCCGTCGCCTAATCTGCGCGATCTGGAAGAGGCGACCCTCTACCCGGGTATTGGCCTGGTGGAAACGACGAATGTTTCGGTGGGGCGGGGAACCGACACGCCGTTCGATCTACTGGGAGCGCCGTGGACCGACGCACGCGCGCTGGCAGAGTTTCTCAATCGCCGCCAGCTTGCCGGGGTGCGATTCGTTCCCATTGACTTCACGCCGCAGAAGCCGTTTCCGTACGCGGGACAACTCTGTCATGGTGTACGCATTCTGGTGACGGAGCGCGATGCTCTCGATACTCCGGAACTCGGCGTTGAAATAGCCTCGGCGCTGCACAAGCTTTATACGGACCGGTTCGAATTGCAGAAGATGAACACCCTGCTCGCGAATCGCAGCGTCCTCGATGCCATTGCCGCCGGCGAGGATCCGCGGCGCATCGCGGAAGGATGGCGGGCGGAACTCACGGCCTTCTCGCAGAAGCGGGAGAAGGCGCTGCTTTACGCGCCCTGATGGGCGAGACTTCGGCGCAAACATTTGGGAGCTTGGCCACGCCACTCAGCCAGCGGCAGCGATCCATCGCGGCCCGATGATAGAATCCCGCAGCATCCCCCAATGCAGCAAAACGCGACTCCTATGGCGCACGAGGTTTTCATCAGCCATTCCGCCAGGAACAAGAGCACGGCGGATGCGGTCTGCGCGATTCTTGAATCGGGCGGCATCCGCTGCTGGATCGCGCCACGCGACGTCACGCCCGGCCGAGAGTGGGGCGAGTGCATCGTCGAAGCCATCCGGCAGACCCGTGTTATGGTGCTCATCTTCACCTCGGACGCCAACGCCTCGCCGCAAATTCGCAGAGAAGTCGAGCGTGCCGTCAACCACGGGATTGTCATCCTGCCCTTCCGCATTGAGGACGTCGCGCCCGCACCTGCGCTCGAGTACTTTATCGGCAATGTTCATTGGCTCGACGCGCTCACGCCACCGCTGGAGTCGCACCTTCGGAATCTCGCAACCACGATTCAAACGCTTCTGAACAAACCCGTCCCGGATCCTCCCAAACCACAACCTCCCGTCGTCACCGACAAACGAAAACGCGGCTCCTGGATATGGAGCGCAGTGGTCACACTCCTGGCCGCTGTCATTGTGTTTTTGATCGTGCAGCGGCCTCGCCCCGCGGCGGACCTCCCGTCGCTTTCGCCCGCCGCCGGAACCTATCCCGCGCCGCAGCCCGTCGTCATCGCCGACTCCAGCCCGGGCGCGACCATCTATTACACGCTCGATGGCTCACCTCCAACTCGTCGATCCACGGTCTATACGCAACCGCTCACCGGCCTGCGCAGCGGCGCTGTTGTGCGAGCCATGGCCGTTGCACCTGGTTTTGAAAGGAGCAGCGACATCACCGGTGTTTACTTATGGGCGCCCGAGTCAGCGCAGTCATCGCCCCCCGCTTCGCGCCGCGGTTCTCAGTCCCGGCCAGCTACACCCGCGCCGACGAATGACTCGGCGCCGCCAACCGGGGCCGCAAGCGCAACGCTATCCTTGAAAAATCCATCGCCGCAGTCTGCCGGCAGGCCCGCGGCATTCACAGGCGCCGGCCATCAACCGTCGAGCGCCAGCGACGAGCCGCTTTGCCCCAGTGGGGCGCTGTTCTCCTGTTCAGGCCTGCAGCACCACAATGCGCTGGTATGTGCTGATGCAAAGCTCGCCTCTACGCTTCCCCCTGCGCTTCCGCTTGCCGCCGACGATCAGGAGGGCGGCCGATGCTTCCTGGACAAAGAGCGCGAAACTCAGAATGCGATTTGCAGTGGAAACATGTACCTTTGCGGTTACGCGGCAGGAATGGGTGGCGCGAGCTTCGTATTGAACGGCAAAGCCTGGGGCCAAAATGAGGTCCACACGGGATCGCACGCCTACTTCACGAACCTCAGCGATCGCCCGACGAAAGCTGAGCTGGTTGATGCCATCCGGTCATGGCTGCAAAGCCTGCCGTCCGAACCCAGGGGTCCCAGGAGCCTCATCGCACAGTGGAAACGAGGTTTCAACGATGGTCAGAAAGCGAGATATCTTGCTCAACGCCCGCAGTGATACACGCACAACCAGCGACTGAGGTTTCGAGCCCGCTCCGACGGCAACAACTGTACAAGCAGGCGTCCGACGTTCGAGCTGCGAAACTCCTTGCAACCCCACAGGGCTTGCAATATGATGCCTCAACATCCCAGGCGTACATCTTTTTCCAAATCCAACTCCGGGTGCCGCGATGATCCAGGGACTGTATGGTTATCTCCCACGATTCATGTCTCCCTGCTTAACGACTTCGTTCCGCAAGAGGATGCGTCTTGCCCTCGTCGCCGGAAATCTGGCTCTGTTGGGTCTTTGCGGCTGCGGTCCGAAGCGTATCCGCGCAGACTACAGGAATTATGAAGCGGCCTATGCCTCAACCTCCAACAAGGAACTGCTGCTGAACCTGGCGCGCCTCGAGAACCACGATCCCGCTTATTTCTTCAAGCTGGGTCAGATCACGAGCAGCTACAGGATGCAGGGCACCATTTCCGGTAACGGGCAGTTGTCCTCCGCTAGTGGCGCTGTTCAGATCCCAACCGGCGGCGGCATCCCCGGCGTGACCTGGGAAAACGACCCCACCTTCCAGTTCATTCCTGTGAATGACGATACGAATGCGCGACTGCTTCTTGAGCCGATCCCCGCGGAGACTTTCGACGCTCTCTATCAACAGGGTTGGCGGATCGATCAGCTCTTCCGCCTGCTCGTCGACCGCATTGAGATTACGCGTCCCCAACTCATCGGCCCGGATGGAAAAGCGAGCAACGACTGCGAAGTCGAGACGATCCGGAATCTCCCTCCGTCCGCGATCGCCAATCCCCGTGCGCAGGACCTGGATGAGCTGAGCAGCTATGTCACGTTTCTCCGCGTCAGCGCGCTCGTCTACGATTTGCAGCGACAGGGGCACCTCGTGCTGGGAGGAACCGAAACATTCAAACCGTACAACAAGGATGCCGTGATTCCCGCTGGCCAGGGAAAGGATGCCGGTGCGCCGCCCAGCGATGCGGACAATACCGGAAAGCATGACAAGTCAGCTGATTCCGATGGAGGGCCGCCGGCTGCGAAAGATATGGAGGCCGCGGTCGAGAAGAACAACGTCTGGAAGATGACTCCTACTGGCTGGGTGCTGGGGCATAAGGTCTTTTCACCGGTTTTCTATTTGACCCCGATGACTCCCCTTGCATCGACCCAGGACGGCGAGCCGGTGACAACGTGGGTTGCGGATACGGATCAGATCAAGAAAGATCTCCGCATCAGCGCCGTGGTATCGGGGCCCGCCCTCGACAACGCGATGATAGTTCTGAAGAGTGGCTTCTCCATCGAGACGCAGGAAAGCCAGCAGGAGGTCGAAACCGACGTTTGCCCGAGTTCGTCCGGGGCGACTCCCACCATCGGCGGAACGCCCAGGATGTCCGCCAAGCTGATCCTGCGCTCGCTCATTGCCGTGATGGCGGGAGCAGCTCAGGAACAGAAAGCGTTTGACGAACTGGAGAGTGTCGATCCGATCATTCCGGACAGTAAGTTCGACCCTCCCCAACCCGGAACCACGACCGATACCACGACGGACCCCGAAAAGAATCATTTCAAAGGCGAGGTGCCGCGGCTCGAACAGATTCCGCTCCTGACACTCACCTGGAAGGATCGGGGCCAGCTTGCTGAATCGCCACTGGCGCAGGTGAGCTATCGCGGGCGCGACTACATGATCGCCGATCCGAACGATCCGGCCTCCCCGCAAAACCAGTACTGGAACCGCGACATGTTCCGCCTGATCAACGCCCTCACATCGCAGGTTACAGTGGATATTTCGAAATTCCCGATACCAGAGATTCTCCAGCTGCATTCGGATTGAGCCAGGAGCCTATACTGCATTCTTGCCGGATATGTCCTCGCGCCCGAATGACACCAATTCGCTGGTACGGCTGCCGGCCATTCTGGCGATCGGGTTCACCGGCCACCGCAAGCTCCCCGACGAAGTAAAGTCCCGGCAGCTGAT
>Ga0302324_100003033_pt1 | contig 38053 bp, 30 predicted proteins | sample Palsa_T0_1_FD_201949 | JGI IMG/M metagenome (GOLD analysis project Ga0302324, IMG submission 201949) | Peat permafrost microbial communities from Stordalen Mire near Abisko, Sweden - Palsa_T0_1 | ecosystem: Environmental > Terrestrial > Soil > Palsa > Peat permafrost | place: Sweden: Abisko... | reverse complement strand
CTTTCTGACCGCCAGGAGGTTATAGGATAAAGGATAGCCGCTGCGAGGCTGTCAAATAAGCGGATGTCCGATCCTGTTGCCTGCGTTTTATTAAATATTGCCTGACTGTGGGTATGTGCGAGCGTAAAGATCCTATCCGCCTGATAAAGATCCCGGTATTTGTTTGTAAGCGTCTCGCAGGACTTCCGGTCTTTGCCGATGCCCAATGCGATGTCGATCGAAGCCTGGCTACCCGGTGGCAGTTGAATCAGGCAACGGATGGCTACGATGGGATCGAGCACTGCGCCCTGGGTTTCCGATAATCCGGAAGATAATTCCATCGTTTGCGGATCGGCGGCGGAATGGTGACGGCCAATGAATTTGAGTCGGTCCGTCTCATACGATACCGCTTTTACGCCGGCGCCATGCACCTGCATAAAGTGAAGCAACCAGGGTAGTTCCTTTACGGCTGAGCGAGGACGGCGATGAGCAAAAATCGCATTTAGTTCCCTGACGATCTCGGTTTGCACGAACAGGTTTGAGAATATGGGGTCCCATTCATCATCCAGTTGACTTGTCAGCAATACTTCGGTGTAGCTGGTGATTTCCAGCTGTAGTTCGGTTGTACCGTGATTGATCAACGTTATGCGCCGCATTTCCAAATCATCCTCAGGCGACACGGCAATTTTCATACTTGTCGAGACTTCTCCGTCTTTGCGGTCGAAGGTGGCTTGGCCGGGCGAAAATGTCACTTTACAGGCGTCCGGTGTTATCCGGGTCGGTTGATAGGTGCAAGACCAGCAGGTATGCCGGGTGATATTCTTAATATAAACAAAGATTCCCCGATTATCCAGTGTGGCATCCGGCCTCCATCTGGTAAGAGCGAGATCTTTCCATTTACTATAGCCGCCACCTGCGTTAGTCACCATGACATGATATCGCCCGTTGGATAATAGCTGGACTTCCGGGTGGGGGGTGTGAATGTCACTGAAAGTCCGGGTAGTACTTTCGATCGGGTCGTTATGGACCCTATTCCGGATTAGGTTAATTTTTGTGTCTTCCCGGGCAATTTTGAATGCTGACTTCCGGTCTGTCTTTTCCTGCAGCAACATCAACGATGTTTTGAATAATGGCTCGCATTCGAATCGCTCCTGCATCGGTTTTTTGAGCAATACCTGGGCCAGGGAAAGAAATCCCATTGCCTGGTGGTGGATCATAAACGAGCGTATGATCTCACCTGGCTGATCTTTTTGCAGACGGTCTGGTGTAAAGTCAATGGCTTCGTAAAAGCCGAATTTCCCTTCGAGTCCCAGTGAAGATAAGTGTTGCAAGTTTTCGCAGGCTTTCGAAGGCGCAACCATTAAAGCCAGCATACAGGCGTAAGGTGCGATAACGAGGCTGTTGCCTGTGTTGCGCTGCAGTCCGAGGCCAGGGACACCGGAAGGTCCATAATGATAGTTAAGATTTATATCGATCTCATTATATGCGCATTCGGACAGTCCCCACGGTACCGCCCGTGTTTTCCCATATGTTATTTGTCTATCTACTATATTTCTATAGGTTAAATCCAGCAAAGTGTCTTTATAAGCAGGCATCACCAGTAGAGGCATGAGGTATTCGAACATTGATCCGCTCCAGGACAGCAGGACATAACTACTTTTATCTTTTGAGACAGGCCTTCCTAAGGCAAACCAGGATTCCTGGGGAATTTTTCCTTGTGCGATCGCCAGGAAAGTTGCCATTCTTGCTTCAGAGGCCAGCAAATCATAGCAACCGTTATCGGGAACCATTTTTTCAATGCTAAATCCTATGGACAGCAGTCGTAATTGCCTGTTATATAAAAAGTCAAAATCAATGTCGGCGAATTCCAGGCATTGCGCGGCTATTTCCTCAAGCATGGCCAGCCTTTCCGCTATCGCCTGAGCAGCCTGACGTTGTCCCTCCGCCTGGGTGGGAATTTTCATGGACAGCGCTGCCAGTTCCTGCCAGGTGGGTATCTCATCCGCGAAGGCAGGCCATTCAATATCGGCAGGCGATGCAGGTAACAACACCCAGGGAGCGAGGCTGGTGAGTTCGTCGAGCGCTTCCTGATTTTGACGGAGCAAGGCGGCTGCCCATCGGTGACTTTCACTTTCCGGCCCCGATCCGCTTAGAGCGCTAACGATATCTCTTGCCAACTTGCCCAGTAATACAAGGCAATCCTTTACAGCCAGCAGCTTTTTCGGGGGCTCATTTATTATTTTATCCAGTTCTGAAGCAAACTGCCGGAGTGCAGGACAATCAGGAGCATTTTCTTTTACCAGTTGGAAAGTGTCGGATAAGCCGCTGAACCATCCAGGGTCGAATATTTTTTTTTGCGGGAGGGCAAGCAGACCCCGGCGAAGGACTAAAAGGAGAATGGCTAAGTTTCCACTGTCCACCGTGGAAACATAGAGAGGCTTTACGGGGGCTAAGGTATGCGTGTTATACCAATTATAGAAATGCCCTTTATACCGCTGAAGTTGGATCATCGTATCCAGCGAACGTTTCGTTCGGGTAATGCATGTCGATACGGTAATATAGCCGAAGTCGCAGGCCGTCAGGTTAGCCGATAAGGTCAAGCCCATATTTGTCGGGGATGTCCGATGTGAAATCCTTCTGACAGGGAATTCCTGGTAATAGTCCGGAGGCAGCCAGTTGTCCGGGGCGTCGACGAACTGCTCGAAAAAAGACCAGGTTTTTCTTGCAATGCGGCGCAGATATTCAGGCTGCCCCGGCGGCAACGAGACGTCGGTTGTTTTCGGCGGCAGGCCCATCCACCATGTGATGGTTGGAGCTATAAGCCACAGCAAGATGAAGGGCCACGCTATTTTAAAGCCATCGGAATGGGCGCCTGCGAGAAATATGACTATGACTGTGGCGGAAAAAGGGCAGATCCACATCCTGATAAAAACCTCGTAAAGAGTGCTAGCCTGCCTTTGTTGTGCTTCGCCCGAGGGATTCCATTCGAGCATTTTTTTCCTGCTAATGAACATGCGCCATCCGGTTTGCAAGATGGCATCCATGGTATAGTAAGCTTCGTATGGCAGGTTAATTATTGCATACGAAGATTGGATGATGCTGCAACCAATACCCGGTAACTTATCTTGCCAGTATTGCAGGCTGACAACACGGGAAGGCGTTGTGAGTATGCTCCTGACTACCACTTCGATGCTGGGAAAAAACAATATCCCCAGAATAGCCACTGTCCAGGAACCCGGATTTACCAGGAAGAACCATCCCAGTAAAAGAGAAAGCATACTGGCGAATGGCACCAGGCTGCGCCTGAGATTGTCAAATATTTTCCACCTGGACAGGATGGAGAGTGTCGTCGGCTGAAGGCCTTTTCCACCGGACGGTACGTGGTTTTTGAGGTACGGTAACAGCTGCCAGTCTCCGCGGATCCAGCGATGGTGGCGACGGATATCGGCGTCATAGGTTATTGGATATTCTTCGAAAAGTTGTACGTTGGTTACGAGGCCTGAGCGCATATAGCATCCTTCCAGCAGATCATGACTCAGAATGCTGTTTTCAGGAAAACGCCCATCCAATATCTTTGCGTAAATGTCGACATCATATATACCTTTTCCTATAAACGAACCTTCATCGAAAAGATCCTGATAGACGTCGGGAGTGCTATGTGTATAAGGGTCGGCGCCACCGATGCCCCCCTGCATACGAATATATCGGGTTCTGTTTTTTTCATGCAGATTTACACCCATACGCGGCTGCAGCATTCCATAACCCGACAGCACCCTGCCTTCTGCTTCGCTGTAAACTGCCCTGTTCAGTGGATGGGATATTGTGCCGATCAGTTTCCATGCTGTTTTTGGTGGCAACTGGGTATCGGCATCGAGTGTAATAACATATTTGATCGACGGGAAAATTTCCTTTTTCCCGATAACCAGGGAAAATTCGCCAGTACTTGCTTTTCCCTGTAAAAAGGCATTCAGATCGGCAAGCTTTCCCCGTTTCCTTTCATATCCTATCCAGGATCCTTCCGAGGGGTTCCAGCGGCGAGGCCGGTGCAAAAGGAAAAATAGCTCCAATTGCGGACTCCCATACCGAAAATTAAGGTCTTTTATTCTTTGAGTGGCGAATTCCAGCACGGAAGCATCTTCGGGAAGTGTTTCAGCAGGAGCATCTTTGAAATCGGTAAGCAGGGCGAAATGAAGATTCTCTGTTCTGTTTGCGAGGAAACGTACCTCCAGGGCATCAACCAATGATTCCACTTCCGCTTTACTGGCGATCAGGGCAGGAATCACCACCAGCGTGCGGGAGGAGGCGGGAACGTTTTCGGAGAAATCCAGGCGCAGGAAGAGGGTAGGGGCAACAAGCGAAGTAGTCAGCCGATTTACCCAATTTAGCGCAAACTGACTTATGCACGGGAATGCCAAAAGCATGCTGGTCCATAAGAGCCAGACGGCCAGGTTTTCGTTTCGGAGGATCAGAAGAAACAGGACCCATTCGATAAGCAGGGTAGCGATGAAAAAATTTCCCAGATAGAACCATAAGGGTTGGGAGCGGACCCAATTTCTAAGCGTATCCCCTGGGGTAGGCTGCATAGCGGCCTCCTTTTCCAGTATATGACTCCCTTTGCCGGTCAAATAATAGCCAATGTGAGCGCTCTTATCTTCTTTCCCTTTTGCGGCAGCGCTTTTGACGGACAAGTCCACTGCCATACGGGCTATTTCCTGTTCGGAGTATGGGCTTCGTCGCGCTATCTTTTCCACCATGCGGCAATACATATCACGGGAAGGAAAATCCATTTTATGAAATACTTCCGCTGTGTCCTCTGCCAGAATCTTTTCTATCGTTCTCGTCTTGCCAAGAAACTCCCGCCAATCGGTCGAACCTATAATCCGAAGACTCCCCAAGTGACTCTTCAAAGCGATACGATCTTCCATTTGACCATATAATACCGCCTGAAAAATATCCGCAGACGTTGAGGTTCGTTCGTATAGCTGATGTTCGAAGCTTGCCGGTTCCGTTCCGAAGGCTACTGCACTGCCTTGCAAATTGCGAATCAATGCAACGGTAAAGAGTTTATCTGTCGGCGTTTTGCTTTTTAACAGCTCTTTACGGAAATGCCCAAGACGATCTTTAACATCTGTGGTATCCAGCCTTTGCTGAATGAAAGTTATAGATTTGTTTTCATATATGTTGGCGAGCGCGATCCGGATGCCGATCCGCTTAAGGTTTTCCAGTAATACCAGCGGAGTTATAAATGACACTGAGCAAAGTTCATTTGATTGAAGGCACGATACCGTTTGGTACGCAGCAATATAATCGGTAATTGCTGATAAGCTAAGCTGGTCTTTGCTATGATGAAGCAAGTTTGCAATAATATCGTATATCCTGGGTAACCCGGCGGCAATTCCGCAGCCCAGTAAAGGTAGCTGTCTCGTTGCGGGTTTTTTAAGGAGCGCAGATAGTTTACGGATTTGTTCCTCGATTATATAGAAATTGTCAAGCAGCCATTCGGCCGCTGGAATCGTGGTCTGATTATTTTCATCTGCTGCAGAGAGAATGCTGCGGACATCGAACAGGGCCTTTGCGGTTGCTTTAAATTGTTTGGTAAGAGTATTTTCATATTGACTTCCGGCTATAACATGTTGCTTTGCCAGAAATACGGCATGGACCTGAAATGCTGTACTCTCAGGTAACCCATTGTCCGTTTGGCATAATTCGTTTGCATATTTAGCAACAAATGCATCTTTGGTTAAAGACCTTGCTCTTTGCTTCATAAAAAAGGATAGGTTTAAATGCATCAATTGGCATGTCTCCCGAGGGCAAAAGTCAGGCACTATAAACGGATGGGTTCACGGGATAAAGGAAAGACGATTCCCAAATATGATTTAACCGAGAACGATTGGGCAATAGGTAGTTATAGAAGTTGCGTTCTCTTCTTCTATTTGTGCTAAGAAGTCAGTAAGGCCCCTAAAATGTTAGCTGCAGATGATAACGATGGATTTGGGTTGAGGAGTTGAAATGCAAAATGTACATCTTAGCCACTGCACATCTTAGTAACAATTGAAATTAGAAAAAAACGCTGCGATGTAAATGCAGGTTTTGATAGCTGCATAATTTCTTTAGTTTTCGCTAAAGGAAAATGTCTAACCGGTGGAGCGATCGCTTTAATGTTTTTTACTGCAATGTCGGTGCGGCCGCTTAGTTAGCCCCGGCCATCTTCAGCGCATACTGTAATTGAAGATCCTTTTGCCCGATAACATCGGCGAGAGAATGGATGACGGGATACTCGGGAATGATACCCCGACAGGGTATTCCGCCTCGCGGACGGCAACTTTCAGGGGGAAGCTCAAAAATTTTTAGGTGCGGGCGTAACAGCGGTTATGGTTTTTGCGTATATCTTTGATAACCCATTCAAAACCTTACCATGATAAAGAATCTCTTTCGTGTCGCGCTGCGAAATCTAATTAAAGATGGGTGGTTCAGTTTGCTGAACATACTGGGGTTGACGATTGGCATTACCTTCAGCCTATTCCTAATCTTCTATGTCCGGGACGAATTGAGTTATGACCGCTACAACGAAAATGCCGGCCGCATCTGTCGTATAGTCTCCTATGTTCATGAAAAAGATAAGAATAGCAACTGGGCGATCACCGCATTTCCGCTTGGCCCGGTTGTGAAAAAGGAATTACCTGGGGTTGAAGAGGCTGTACGGCTTGTTCCCCGCGGGCGGACGCTATTCAAACAGGGCAATAACAGCTTTTATGAAAGCAAGGTTTACTATGCTGACAGCAATATCTTCAATGTTTTCACCCTTAAATTTTTGGCCGGCCAGCCGGCGAATGCGCTGAGCGATCGGAATAGTATCGTTATCTCTAAAACGATCGCTGAAAAATATTTTGGCAGGAATACCGAGGTGATAGGTCAAACGCTGAATGTAGGAGATGAACTCCGTACGATCACGGGCATGATAGAGGATGTTCCTTCGCATTCGCATATCCGATATGATATGCTCATTCCGATGTCCTCAAAAAAAGGTATCGATGGAGAGAGTTGGAGCAGTCTCAGCTACTATACTTATATTTTGCTTGCCCCGGGGGCTACGCCTGAAGGAGTATTGCATGGCCTTGAAAAAATAGACCAGAAATATATAACTCCTGTCTTTACTCCGTTCAATGTCAAGATCGATCTTGGCTTGCAAAAGATCACGGATATCCATCTGCATTCCAACCTGCAATGGGAGCCGGAGGAGCTGGGTAGCATGTCCTATATCTGGATATTCAGTGCGGTGGCTTTCTTTATGTTGCTGACTGCCAGCATTAATTATATGAATTTGACCACGGCCCGGTCGGCCAGACGAGCAAAAGAGATCGGGATCCGCAAGGTCGCAGGTTCCACCCGCCGGCAACTGGCCCTGCAATTTTTGAGCGAATCCATTGTGACATCCCTGATCGCCGTTTTGCTAAGTTTTCTGCTGGTGCTACTGCTTTGTCCCACCTTCAATTCCTTATCCGGGAAATCGTTTACGATCGGCGACCTGCTGCAGCCGGACTATTTTTTCCTGGTGCTGGGGATCGGTTTGTTCACGGGTTTTGTAGGGGGCTGCTATCCGGCTTTCTATCTTTCAGGATTCAGGCCGGTGGGTATTTTGAAAGGTGCATTGTCGAAGGCGTCCGGCAATATTCATCTACGCCGGACGCTGGTCGTCCTACAATTCTCAGTTTCGATGGTCATGTTGATATGCACCTGGGTCGTCTATTCACAGCTTGCTTATCTGAGGAAAAGAGATCTTGGCTTCAACAAAGACCAAGTGATGCTGGTGACAGTGGATGCCAATCAGGATGAACGCGGCCGGATTGCCGCCATGAAGGATGAGTTTGCGCATATACCGGGCGTCAGGCTTGCCGCTACCGGCGACTCTTACCCGGGCGGAGGTAATGTGAGCCTGGATGCATATAGCTTCCCGATCGAAGCCGGCCACGTTAATGAAGCCGTTGCGACTTATCATGTTGACGAGCATTATCTCGATGTCCTTGGGATACCGATCGTGCACGGGCGTAATTTCTCAGGCCCCGCAGATACGCTTCATAGCATTCTCGTAAATGAAACCCTTGTCCGACACTTTGGATGGAAGGAGCCAATAGGCAAGCGGGTGCAATTCCCCGGCGACCCCGCCGACAAGTTCTATGAGGTCGTAGGGGTATGCAAAGATTTCAACCAGAAATCGCTGTACGATCCGATAACCCCATTGGTGCTAGCCTATGGATCAGATAACAATATTATCCAGGTGAAGATGGATGTGGCGCACAGCGGTTCTCCGATAGCGGAGACGGAAGGAATCTGGAAAAAATATTTTCCCGAACTGCCTTTTCAATTCAAATTTCTGGACCAGGATCTGCAATCCCAATACGAGGCGGATGTGCAAAGGGGAAAAATTTTCGCATCCTTTTCGGTGTTAACCATCCTTATCACTTGCATGGGGCTGCTGGGATTAACGGCTTTTGTCACCCAGCAAAAACAAAAGGAGATCAGCATTCGCAGGGTAATGGGCGCCAGCATTGCACAGATATTGGCCCTCGTGGCAGGCAATTATGTCTGGTTAACCCTTATTGCAGCTTGCGTAGCATTTCCTATTGCCTATTATTTTATGCATCGCTGGCTGGATGTCTTTGCCTACCATACCAGCTTATCCTTTCTACCTTTTTTGAACTCTGCGATGGTCATTGTCGTCATCGTCGTTTTAACCGTGAGTTTTCATGGCGTCAAGGCTGCAATGGCCAATCCGGCAAAGAAGTTGAGATCTGAATAGCAGCAGACCAGTGGGCCGGGAACCTTTTTCGGACAATTTCCAGCCTTCGGAGAGCGTAGCCGTCGGAAGGTCTGCGAATACACATGCTGACCTATCTATTCCGGGAACGATGGGTGCAGGGTTCCGTCTTATGTGTTTGGCATTTTCTTTTCATGGACATGTCTATCCAGGATGTCGAGCATTCGCTCAAACTCCAGAAAGAAATCGATATCTATCTCTTCGTCGTCAAATTCGACATCGAACTCATCTTCGATGGTGGTTACCAAGGCCAACGCCTGTATCGATTCGCTCAGGATGATATGCAGCTTATCCCTGGTCCCCAGGTGCGCACCTTGCGCATAGTCGGCCGTAACGATCTGGTCGATAATGGCCAATAACCTTTCTCTTGTCGAACTGTGTTGCGCTATTTCCATAAGTATACATTTCAGCGTTTTGCGAAATACCCGATAATAAGTTCCAGGATCCTGTCATCATTTGCGGGATCCATTATATCCAGCACCGGTATACCGATCTTTTCGGAACAGGCTCGAATAATTTGTTGGAACTCTACGTCGGGGAGCACCATGTAATTGGCGATGGTCGGGCGGCTCGCCGATTTGATGAACTGACGGTTCCAGGGCGTCATCACGCAGAACAGGGTTTGCGCTTTACAGAAGTTTTGGATTGTTTGGAGGGTTTGCAGGATCAGCTCGGGAGTGTCCATGGGGTTGACGGTGCAGATGACGGCGTCGGGGTTGATGCCCACGAGGAATTGCATGGTTGAAAGGATACCACTGGCGCGAACGCCGCTGTGCCGGAACCTGGGAAGAATGCCTCCCTGGGAGCCGGTGAGGATGAGATGGGGAGAACGATATTGTTGTATCCCCCGCAAAAGTATATCCAGGTATGGAGGCCAGTCCTCCGAATTGATATCGACGATCGATTTGAACCCATAGGGGAAGCATTGTCCGGCGCCCAGAAGAATGGCCTGGGGCTCCGTGGCCAGGTGGAAGATATCGTAACCTTTGGCTCTCATGAGCTCTTTGATCCTGAGTTGCGTGCTGACCTTGCCCTGCATGCTTCCGGTACCGATGACCGCCAGCACTGGCAAATTGATCTCCGGCAGGTGCGCGAAGTCCTCCAGGATATTTAGGGCGTTTTTTTTCACGGATGGGAACAGGATTTGCCCGGCGTAATCCGGAAATTCGGCTTTTATCATGTCGAGGATCAGTTGGTGGACGTCACGGTCCCATACGATAAAGTTCTTGCCGAGCGAGAGGCAATTTCTGATGAGCTTGATGCCAAATATAATATTCGTATCGACCAGTTGGTCGAGAAAATAACCCACGACCAGGGTATCGAAGCTTTCCAGGTGCTCCATTGCCGGCTCCCCGTTGAAGACGTCGACGTTCTCCTGCTTTTTCCACGCATATAAGGACTTGGTGATCTTCCTGGGGAAGTCGATGAAGAGGGCGATTTCCAGGGTGCAGGCTTGCCGGAATTCGAGGATCGTTTGGATCTCTTTTTCCGAAGCGGGGAAGAGCGCGATCTTTTTTGCAAAGGCGGATGGGAGGACGTTGCCGAAGGTCTTTTTTCCATAGGCTTCGATCTCCTTGAAGGACCTAATGCCGATATCGGGACGTTTTGGCGTTCTTACATAATAGAGCTGCGCGATATCGTCGGTGGAATGGGCAATGATGAGGTCCCGAACCTCGTCCCGGGTGAAATCGCTTTTTCCCGCCAGCATCCTGCACAGGATACCTGTAAAATGGGCCGTAGCGAAACTGGTGCCCATCGAAATGCGAAAGGAGTTGTTGACCCAGGCTACGCGTTGTGTCATCCCTTTTGCCAGGATATTGATCTGACCCGGACCGAGATAGGCATAGGCATTCTTGTCCTTGACGATCCCGGAGGAAACGCCGTATACGAATGGGAAATGGGCGGGATAGCAGGCTATATCCGGGTAGTTGTAGGCGGATGCGATGAGGATCTTTCCGTTGTCGCTGGCCTCTTTGCAGGCTTGGAAGAGGTCCGGAGAAGGCTGCTCCAGGGCGATCCCGAGGCTTATGTTGATCAGCCGGATATGTTCCTGCATCGAGCACCATTGGATAGCATGGACCAGGAGGTCTTCGGTGATCGTGTCGTCAAAGGAGTGCAGCTTCACCGAAAAGAGCCGGGTCCCGGGCTCCAGCCGGTGGATTATCCCTGCGATAGCCGTGCCATGCCCGTTGTGATCCGCAAATTCATTTTCCAACAGATCGAACTCCTTTTCGCCGACCTTGGAGATGGTGAGGCCGGCGATCTCTGCATTCGCCAATCTGCTATGGCTTTTTTCCACACCCCTGTCGATAATAGCCGTTGTCCAGGTCATATCCGATTGTTTATGAATGCATAGTTCAGATCATGATCGTATACTTCGTCGATGATCCCCAGCAGGCTGAGGTATCGTTTGTAGTTGCGATATCCCTGGCAGAGGGTCATGTTTGTCTCCGCGAGGATGGTGTAGTCCGTGTCGGGGATCAGTGGGCTAAGGTCCCTGGTGATCGGTGTTATCAGGTGGATGATCTCGTTGATCAGCGGATGATGATGCGTAGTGACGATCCTGCTGTCTAAAAAAATGGATATAGCCGGGTATTCTTTCCCAGCGGGAGTACCGATGCTGTCCGTGGAAAATCTTTCCTTGGCCATCTCGAATCTTTCCACATAATAAAACAAGAGCGGATGTTCGTGCATGATATCGATCAGTCGCTGGAGGGCGGCGTATGCTTCCTCCCGTTTTGCAAACAGGCATATCTTGACGAAGGCTTTGTCTTGGAAGCGCAGCTTTGTGAATGCGGCTTTAATGACGGAATAAGTGGGGTTGCCGAGCAGGTCATCGAACGGAAAACTCAGCAGCCTGATGGCATTGATGATCTTTGCCGCGGGTTCATAGGTCAGGAAGGCATTTCCGGCCCGCAGCAAGGCGCCCCATTCCTCGTTGGTCCCGGATAGCGCGGCCAGAAGGTCAGTTGCCGTTTTGAAGTCCTCGAGCTCCTTTATTTTTTCCAGGCACATCCCGGTAAAAACCCATAGGTTGGCGGCGGCCCGGTTGAGCTTATCCAGCGATCGTTTTTTGTTTTCTATGAAGATATCCTTTTGATAGCGTTCGTTCAGGCAAACGATGCTAAAGTTGTTTGGATAGGTATCGTGGAAAAGGTGGTTGTAATGATTGGATGACCCTATCCTGGCCTGCTGGTCTTCCAGGCTTAGCCTGTGTCCTGGCTCCCGGGTGGGTGTCCGCGCGTCAAGTGTGCTGCTCATGAAGTCTGGTTTTTTAGGTGGTTCCCAAGACGGGGATTACTTGTTCTCGTGACCGGAATTCGTGTGTGTGATATTCTCCGGCAGGACAATCGTGTCGGGGTTATCCTTCCAGGCAAGGTATTGTTCTTTGAGCGTGGGGATCGCACGTTCCTTCCAATAGGTACAAGGAGGTTTGGTGTATTTGATGGATTGATGAGAACAGGAAAGCTGGTCGCACACGGGGAGATATTTGCAGGCTCTACAGATCGGGTTCAGCTCGTAGCGGTCATAGTTCATAAAGCGGTCGAATTTGCCGATTTCGAAACCTTCCGAGACGTGGCCAATGTTGTCGCCGGCGTTGTGGATGGTCTCCCAGCATTTATGCATGTAGCCTTCCGGGTCTATGACCAGGCTGTAGGGTGATACCCAGGTTGCGCATTCTTCCTGCAGCTGAGGCATGACCCATCTTAATTTGGCATCTTTGATATCGTTCCTGCCAGCCCAGCGATTGAACCGGCGGAGCTGTATCTTTTTGAAGCGCTGCAGTTCATCGAAGAACTCTTCGTTGGTCAGATATTGAGAATTCTCGTCCAGCAACTTCGTCTCTTCATAGGATCGCAGCCAGGCCGGCGAAAATTGGAATGATTCGAATCTTTGCGGCCAGAGGCCGATCTTTTGGCAGTCGTCCAGCAGCTCCTCGAAGCCGGCAGCGACGAGCTTATCGACATTCATGCGAATATTGACCTTGATGCCGTCCGGAAGCAAGCAGAGGTTTTCGAGTATTTTCCAGTAGTTTTTTTCTTTGTTCATTGTCTTTAGCGGCCGCTTTTTTTCGTGGACCACCATGGGCCCATCGACGGTCACCTGGACCAAGGTTACCCTGTTCTGAAGCAGGAGGTGCCAGGTCTCTTTGCTCAGCAGCAGCCCGTTAGTGATGATGTTGGCGTTATAGGCAATATTGTGTTTTTCGCATATTTTCAACAGCGCTGGGGTCAGCTTTTGGATTGCTTTGCTGTTGATGAGCGGTTCGCCTCCATACCAGGTAACGCTCATCGCTGTCCATCTGCGAACCGGGGATTTGTTGATCATATCCTGGATATAGGCGACGATCTGATCCATTACCTGGCCGGCTTTGAGCGTTTTGTTGGGTTTTTCGAATTCGAAGCAATAGGGGCAGCCCATGTTGCAAATAATCGTCGTGCCGATGGTCAGACCGATGGCGGAGGATTCGCGGTCGTAAAGGATCTGTTTCGTAGCCTCATACTTCCGGTATAGCAGCTGTTGTTCGTCGAGGTCGCCCTTGACGATAAAGCCTTTGTCGAAGAGGTAGCGGATCAGCGGGGTCTGCTCCGGGTAGTCGATCTCAGAAAAGGGCTCTCCGCCGGCGATGGCGGAGAAGAACCGGCCGGATTCTTCGCTAAAGATCTCGATACCGCCCGTGGCTAGATTGTAGAGAAGGAATTCGGACAATTCGGGGATAGGTATCCATTCGTTATATTTGCTTGCTTTGAATCGTTCCATAAAAGTTGTTTATAAGATAGATGAGAGAAAAGCTGCTAATAAATGGGAGTGAGCCATCATGAGATCACGACCCTCACTCCCCGGCCTGTTAGAATAGCAGGTCATCTTTTTCTACACCAAAGTTGAGTCCGCACCCGCCGCCGTGTTCGCTGCAGAGGGATTCTACTTCCTTGCTGTTTTCGAGATCGGAGCTCCCGATCATGCGAGGTTTTACGAGCTCGATGACCTTGCTGTCAAGGCTTACCGACTGTTGCTGATCTTTTTTCATGTTTTTTGTTTTAGTGATGAAAAAAAAAGAAAGATTTTTGGCTGTTGACTCTTGTTGAGCTAATGGCGATAGGGTTATGCAGGATCTGTTCGCGGGCAGCCGACAATACGATGTCCCTGTATGGTTGCAGGTCTTCCACGGAGCCAATCGGTATCTTGATTTGGGGTTGTATGCCTTTTCCTTCGATACAACTGTTGTCGGCAAGGACTGTTTTGTGTGCCACACAGTCGATATACAGGTCCATACCGTCGGGGAAAACGATATCATAGCGGGAAACCATCGCTCCGTAAGTATGGGTGTTGCCTATCACCCGTACATTTGGCAGGGTCTTCATCCCTTCTATGAAGCATTCCGACGCGCAAGCCGTCCCGCCGTCGACAAGGATCATGACATTTGTTTCGTCCGGTAAATGATGTGCGGGATCGTTCCGGACGATCAGGGGCTCTGCGCCTGCCCGGGTCCAGGCGTTGTAGAGAACGGTGGGCCGGTCGATGAACAGGGACAAAACCCTGATCGCTGAGATAAGTTCTCCGCCGCCGTTGCCTCTCAGGTCGATGATCAAACCCTTTGCATGGGAGATCTTATCCCATTGGTTGATCAGGCGGCTGTACAGGTCGAGGTGCCAGTGATTGAATCTGAGGCAGGCGATCTGCTCGTTATCGATCTCCAGCGAGAAGGGCTTGCTTCTGAAGTTTGCCGGGATAGCGTAAGGCTTGTCATATCTCAGGAGGGTCGTTTTTTCGCCGTGACTGCCGACTGTTACAATGGTGATCCGATCCGTCTTTTTTCCATCGAGCAGCTCTGACACGTCGTAGTAAATTCCGGATGCTCCGTTCACTTTCGCCGGATCGTGGTCCAGCAGACTATCGATATTCTTTCCGTCGAGGAGCAGCACACGGTCGCCCACCCGCATGTTGGCAGCATACAAGGTATCGAAGACGGCCGACACGAAGACTTCATTACCGATCCTATAGAGCCTGACGCCGGGTCTGATCTTTGGCGGCGCCTCCGGTCGGCAGTTCCCGGGAGGCAGCAGCCCGAAATGCGCATCGGAAAAGTCGGCGCTGATAAAGTTCCGGACGGAGTCTACCAGGGTGCAGAGCGGGGAATCCTGTAGAGCGTTCACTATCCGGTGGAAGCCCCCTTGCATGTCCTGCGGCGAGCGTTGTATCTCCTGGTAAAAAGGGTATTCTTCGATCGCTTTGTCCAGGATGGCGACGAGGAGATGCCGCTGGTCTTGTTCGGTTTCGATGCCTTGAATAGTGATCCTTCCGCTGAGGTCTCTGAAGTTGTGGTTGAAATTGCTCCTGGCGATAAATTGGCTCTGGAACGTATCCGGAGAAGCGTCTTGTTCTCCTGAGGCGGCGGGAGGCTGCCCGGTCTTTGTCAACAGCGCATCGAAGAAGGGGTGCCGGACTGTTGTCATCTTTTCCACGTATTGCCCGATCAGGAGTGCTCCAAATGTCCATTCATAGGGTTTCCGGATGTCGGCGGGTGTTGTGACCACCAGCAGCTGCGGCATGCTTTTTTTTGCGGCGTCATCTCCGGACAGGTGTCTGGCGATGCGTTCGGAATCCGGGATGGCCGTCCATTGCGAGAAATAGCTTATAAAGGGCAATTGATAGCCGTCCGATTCGATCTCCAGTTCCTTTTTCAGGTACATGCCGGATTCGGGGAAGCAAGCATAGAGTGTACAGCTTCTGATGTTGACAGTATATGCGCGATAGTAAATGCCTGTCGTGTCTTTTTTGGGGGCAAAGGGCGCCTGCATGTTCAGCCACCAGATACTGCCGGGGGTTCTGATAACGGGATATCCGCTGGCGATATTTCTGCTGTAATAGTCATATTCGGGAAAGCAGAAACCCATTTCCCGGCGTGCATTTCGATCATTTGCGATGTTGTAAAGAGTGTCTGTGAAGCCAGACATGCTGTATACAAAGCGCGGCTGTGCTATTCCCAGGTCTCTAAAAATGGAAACGAGCAGGATCCATATAATGATTCCTTTCCTCATGAGTAAAGTTTAATGATTAGCAATAACCCTTTCAATTAATCTAAATTTATGTCAATAATGAATGCTTTTTATTCCCGTTTCTTTACCGGCGTACCGCTTTTATGTTATGTATTGCAGGAGTCGGGATGGCGACACTGCTTTGGTGATGCAGTTGTTGGTGAAAGAGTTGACTATAGAAGCCATTCTTGCGTATCAATTGCTGATGTGTCGTGAATGATATGGTAATCCTGGGTGACAATGGTTACATGGTTCATCCATGCGATCTCATCGATACACTGTATATCCCTATCGCCTATGCGGATACATCCCGAATTGGGAGATCAGATCGCGGATACAAGAAAAAGCCGGAAATTCAGCCAGGAAAGCATGAGGACCAGCGCCGTGAGCCTAAAAGAATTGTTAACGAGCCGGATGAGGCGCAGTTCATACCAAAAATACTTTTTGAAGTATGGAGTAAATTTAGCGGCGGATTTCCAGTTTATCATTTAAATCAGTTTTTATGGATCAACTATGCATCGGAATCGATATCGTAGAGGTCGATACAATCAAAAAGATAATTCAGACATCCGGGCCGGCCTTTTGTGCGCGTACTTTTTCACCTCAGGAAATAGAAGCCTGCGAGGGAAGAAAGTCGGCGAAGTATCAATGCTTTTCGGCAAGGTTTGCGGCCAAGGAAGCATTTATGAAAGCGCTGGGAACGGGTTGGAACAAGAAAATACAGTGGAGGCATATCGAGGTCTTGAATAAGCCGGGAGGAGAACCGTTCATCCTCCTGAACAAGATGGCCGAGCAACTTTTTCTTGAGAAAGGTCTGACGGTCATTTCTCTCTCTATTTCGCATACAGGACTCGTTGCGGTTGCTTGTGTGATCTTGCGGTAGGAGATTGTTCTATCCGTCCCCGGGTATTATATGGTTTTTTTTATATTGGTTTGGCGACAGGTGGAATATGTTGTTAAAAGATTCGCAAAACCTTTTTTCGCTAGTGAATCCAGAATGCTTCGCGATCTTTTTGATACTGAGCTTTTCCCTGTGCATCAATTTTATGGCATGGTGCAGTTTGCATTGTAACAGTAATTTTTTCGGACCGACGAGGTTGTATTTTCTGAACAACCTGGACAGGGTTCCTTCGTTTACTCCCATAAGGTTTGCAACTTCCGACACGTTGAGCAGGGAGATGTAACTTTCCTGGATATATTTCAGGGCCGTCTGGAGTACAAGGGGATAGCTTTGCAGATCGATGCCAAGGTCTTGCAGAGTGATAACGCCGGATCGCTGGCATATTGCATCGAATACGGATTTTTTCAGATCGCGAAGCCTATTTATGTCGATGAAACAATCGACGCCAATCTTGCCACAGATGCGGGCTACTTCCATGTCTATTTCCTGTATGAGTGAAATGACCGGGAATGAGCGCGTCTGCTTCATGTTCTCGATGGAAGGTTTCAATAGCGGAAAATTTCGGTTGGTTATATGGATGACGACGCATTGGATGTCGTGTTCTATCAACCCCCTTATGTGCATATCTCCTGGACTTTCATAGATGTGGCATAGGAAATCCGGCGAGAGGATATCTTCCACCTTTTTCGAAATATCAGGTGTAGCGATCACCAGGCACTTGGTAATTTGTGCATCAGATGCGATGGTTGTGCTTTTCATATTTTTGAGATCATAAATCGCCAAAACGACAAGTCAGAAATCTTGCCGGGAATGCTAAAGCTGAAACTTAGAAATTCAGCCGGGCTTAATATAGACGGGCCATTTGATACATTTTTCTGGTTGGCCCAGCGGGTAATTTGCATTGGAATGGCTTCAAGAAGCATAAAAGGATTTGTCGATGTCAAATTGCTTTTGAATATATTCAGGCAGGCGAGGAAATCCCAATTCTTTGGCGGGTCTACACGCAGCGGAAGTTTGCGCCTGCGCAATAATTGTTTCATGCTTTGTAAAGCTATCGCTACAATCGTGTGCAGAGCCTGATTGGGAAGATAATATGCGAACTAAGTTGCCTTTGTAGCGGGGTTTGACTATTGCCTCGTAGTTCGGTACTAAATTAAGAAGATGCAATTAATTTCCAAAGTTTTTTCGCTGCACTATATTGGCAGGGATCATTAATATCACTGTAGCGTTGGAGTGAAAAGGGGAGCGGTAAATAATTGACAACATATTTTGAGTGGCGTCGCGATATAAACTGTCCGTTAAATGCAGTAGTCGAACAATCGTACGTGATTCTGTGTATAAATGTCAGACAGAAACAAATATTTGTTTAGATTGGCAGGATTTCGGTTTCAGCGGGTAGATTTTTTTCTGAAATTTGGATCTGGAATGATGCAGATTGTTTTTATTAGTCACAACCTTATTCCTGTGCGCATGAGATCTAACCATTGGTACCTGATCTATACAAGGCCTAACCAGGAGCGGAAAGTCTTCGAAAAGCTATCGTTGATGCAGATCGAGGCTTTTTTTCCCACCAGAAAGGTGGTTCGAACCTGGGTCGACAAAAAAAGATGCATTGACACTCCGCTTTTTGCATCTTATATTTTCGTATTCCTAAAGGATATTGGGGACTATTACGACTGCCTTGCCATTAAGGGGGTGTTGTACTTTGTGCGGATTGGAAAGGAAATTGCAGAGATTAACGGCGCACTTGTCAACAATTTGAAGTTGACCATCTCATGGGCTAAGGATGTCGAGGTTTCGACTAATCGTTTTCGGCGGGGTGAGCAGGTGGTCATTCACAAAGGCGCTTTGTCGGATCTCCGATGCGAGGTTTTAAAATCGGATGGCAGAAGCAAGATACTGGTGCGCGTTGAACTTTTGAACAGGAGTATATTGGCTTCATTCCCTTCTGAAAATTTGGCAAGTTTATTAATACTACTTGTAAATGGAGAGCCTGAATAATAAATTTATCATCGTTATTCCGGTTTATAATGGGAAGATACTATTCGAGAGGCCTGCTATCAACCTGCGGCCTTCTCGTCAGCTCAACCGCGTACCCCAGCCGCCCCTGAAAATGTATAGCCATTGATCAGAAAATAGACCTCTCCTAAAAAAGGGCTGTCGGCTGGTTCCTGCAACCGCAATGGGTTTGTTGGTGAGGCAGGAAAACAGGGCAGCACCATTTCCATCTTCTCCGCCATCATTGTTCCTAAGGTCGATGATAAGGGTCTTGCACTGTTTACGGCTGATCTCCGCGAATGAGGTTTGTAAAAAGTGCCGGAATTTGGTAACTGAACAGTTAGGCATTTGCAATATTGGTATTCTCAAAGGATCAGGCTTTTGGAATATCCAGAAGGATTCATTTACCAGAGCGGGTTTCATGATTTTGGTGCACCAAACATGAAGTTTCTCGAACCATTTCGTCGCGGATCTGAGGATGGTCGCCGATTTAAGCGCGTGGTGAAATCGCCCGCGCCAGCGGACAATCGGTGTATCGATAGCGGACAGTGAGGGGGTGGGCTAGCGTCGCAATCAGTTGATTTTTAATTATTTTTGGGACTGGCATTTTTTTGGCCGTCTGTCGGCATGCTTAGTACCTACCTTAGGACCGCTTGGCGCAATATTGTCCGCGGCAAACTTTACAGCGTATTGAATTTACTGGGGCTGGCGACCGGAATGGCCGTTGCGTTGCTTATCGGGCTTTGGATACATTACCAGCTTTCCTATGACCGATTTGTACCCGGCTATGAACAGGCCTACCAGGTGCGATTCAACTACAGTGATAATGGAGTTATCCGGAACCAGGCCGAAGTCTGTTTGCCACTTGGCGATGCGTTGAAGAGGGATATCCCGGAGGTGGAGCATGTGGCGCCGGCTTTCGATATCGGCCAGGCGGTGATGGTCGTGAAAGACAAGCGCATCTATGGCGACGTAGTTTGTGCCGGGGAAGAATTCCTGCGGGTATTCCCTCTTCCACTGGTGACGGGTGACGCCGCGACGGCGTTGCAGGGGCCATCCCCGTCGATCGTGCTCACCGAGCCAATGGCGAGGAGCCTGTTCGGGAAAGAGGATGCGCTGAACAAGACGGTCCGCTGGGGAGGGGACGGTACCCCGCTCAAGGTGACGGCCGTGGTGCGGGAACTGCCACGCAATAGCAGCTTCCATTTCGATTACCTGATCCCATTCAGCAATTTCGCCCAGAACTCCTGGATAAAGCCTGCGTTGACCAATTGGAATTACGCCTACTACCAGCTGTACGTCTCGTTGCGGCCGGGCGCCAAAGCGGCCGGGGCGGAGGCCAAGGCCAGGCTGTTGGTGCGGCAGTATGCACCGGAGTCGTATGCGACCTTTCACCGCGAAGCCATGTTCTTTCCCTTGAAGGACTGGCATCTGTATACGGACTTCAAGGATGGTCAGCCGCAAGGGGGATTGATCGATTACGTACGGATGTTCAGTATCGTAGGAATACTGGTGTTGCTGATCGCCTGTATCAATTTTATGAACCTGTCGACGGCACGGAGTGAGCGGCGGGCCAGGGAGGTTGGGGTGAGAAAGGTGATGGGGTCGCTGCGCGGGCAGCTGATCCTGCAGTTCCTGGTGGAGTCGCTGTTAATGACGACGCTGGCATTTTTGCTTTCAGTTGCGCTGGTGCAGGCGGTGCTGCCTGCGTTCGATGCGCTGACCGGCGATGCCGTCCGGGTGCCATATGGAAGCGGGTGGTTCTGGCTGGGCATATTCTCGCTTGTGTTGCTGACGGGACTGCTCGCGGGGAGCCGGCCGGCCTTCTTTCTTTCTTCCTTCCAGCCCTTGAAAGTCCTTAAAGGAACGATGCGGATCGGGAAGGCGGCATCCCTGCCGAGGAAGGTGTTGGTGGTGTTGCAATTCACGTGCAGCATCGCCCTGATCATCAGTACCATCATCGTCTACCAGCAGATACAATATGCCAGGAACCGGCCAAAAGGATATGACCCGAACCGGCTGATCGTCTCGAGAGCCCATTCGGATGCGTTTGCGGCTTTCAAGCGGGAGGCGATGGAGTCAGGGGTAGTCAGCAGCGTAACGAGGTCGGCGAACCAGCAGACTGATCCGCTGTCGCAACTGACGATCGACAATTGGCCGGGGCGGCTGCCGAATGAACCCTTGTCACTGGCGTGGAATGCCGTTGGCGATACCGATTATTTCCGGACGTTGCGTATCGGCTTTACCAAGGGAGATAATTTCAAGGGCAATATAGCTGCGGATTCGACGAGCGTTATCATCAACGAGACGGCGGTACGGCGGATGCGATTGAAACAGCCGCTGAACCAATACCTGGACTTTTCGTTCTCTGGTACCCCTCACCGGCTGCGGATCGTTGGCGTGGTGAAGGACGCCCTGACAAAGGATCCCTTTGCTGCGGCGGAGCCTGCTATATTTATGTATTATCCAACCGCGGCCTGGATGTATACGATGCGGTTGGCGCCAACGGTATCCACGCCCACGGCGCTGGCAAAGCTGAAGGCCATTAGTGAGAAATATGGCCCGGATTATCCCTTTGCCTATTCTTTCGTCGACGAAAGCTATGCGTCGAAATTCGCCACCGAGATGCTGATCGGGCGGCTGGCGGGGGTGTTCGCGGCGCTGGCGATCTTTATCTCCTGTCTTGGGCTTTTCGGGCTTGCGGCCTATACGGCCGAGCAGCGTACCCGGGAGATCGGTATCCGCAAGGTGCTGGGGGCCTCGGTGAGGCAGGTGCTGGTGCTGTTGTCGGGCGACTTTATCCTGCTGGTGGGGATCAGCTGTCTGATTGCGGCGCCTGTGGCGTATTATTTCCTGCATCAGTGGCTGGCGGGATATTATTACCGGATCACCATCAGCCCGCTGGTATTTGTGGCGGCGGCGGCAGTTGCGCTCGTTATTACGGCGATGACCGTCGGTTTCCAGTCGGTGAGATCAGCTATGAAGAACCCGGTAACTGCTTTGCGTAGCGAGTAAGTGGCGCAAGAACTTCAAGAGGTTTAAGATTGAGAATGGAAACATTGTATTGGGAAAGGAGATAGCATCGGGAAGGTTCGATAACGCACTCCGGTCAACCTATCAGGAATCGAACTTCAGTAAAGGAATCGAATCTGCACATTGATGCCAATACCGGATTTTGAGACTGATTTTACTACTTTAATGCTTGGCCAACAAGGTATCCAGCGGCCTGGGGCCGTTGCTTTCGCCGAGAGGCATTACGCCGTTGGTGGCCTTTACGGAACCGATGGTGCCGCTCGTGGAGGTATTGGGATCGGGCCGGCCACTTATGGAAAATGTTTTACAGGAGGCCATACCGGCGATCAGCAGGAATAGAAGTATATAGATTTTCATAACAAGTAGTTTAATTACTATTAGTTATGAAAAAACCGGGCCACCCCCCTATTGTGGTGATAATAATCCCGACGGCCAGGGCTATGCCGGGCAGGGGTTGTTTTTACAACTGATATTTTATGCCCAGGAGGGTACCGAACGATAGCCGCTGCGCAGGGATGAACATCCGGTAGTTGCTAATGCTATACCGGGCGTAGGGTTGAGCAAATATGGCCAGCGAACGGCCCAGGGAGTAAGAATATTCTACGCCGAGGGCGGCGCCATAGGAGTCGCGGTCGGGCCAGTTAAAGACCCAAACGCCGGTGGATCGATGGAAGTACAGGTTAATAATGGCTCCGGCGTTGACGGTCAGTGTGGAACGGCGGAAACTTTTCGTATAGCCGAAGAGGACAGGGACCTCATAGTTTGAAAAGTGAAATGCATGAAGGGTGTCGTCATAGCCAATAGGGGGGACAACCTGTGTGGGGACGTTGACCCTGGCATATTCGAGACCAGCGGTGAAGGACCAGCGCCGGCTGAACTGGAGGGTCACGCGGGCGCCCAGGGTGTAGGACCAGGTATAATAGTGGTTCGGAAAGTCAGGCGACGCGTAGAGCGAGACATATCCGGCTCTTTGGAAGCGTGGGGTTTTGACCGGGCTGTTGGAGCTGTTATGCCGGGATTTTGAATCAGGGGAACCGGCGGTGATCGCGGCGCGGGTGCAGGTACGGGCCAGGGCCGGCAGGGTGACGGGGCGGCCCTTGTGACGGTGAATGGAGCGTTCCTCCGCGGACATAGCGTGGGCGCCACGGTCTGCGGAAGTGATGCGGTCTTTGAGGTGGTTTCTACGGATGATGGCGGGGCGGATGACGGCGGGGCGGATGATGGCGGTGGCAGGGTTTTCGGGAGTTGGGTTGGGTTTCGTGAATGTGGTACCCGGGGCGTCGGGTATGCGGGTGGCGGGAATGTTCTTCGGGGTGGCGGACTCACTGGAGCGATCGCGGGAAGAGTCCTGTGGGGTGACGGAACTTTCGCCGGTTGATCTGGCCGGTGCTATCACCGGCGTTATCGTTGAATAATGGTTAACGGGTTGAGCCGATGGCGGCGTCGCAGTATGGGTAAAGCGGATTATACCAAGGGTTATGGCCAGGGCTGCGGTGGCGGCCACTGTGAGCGAGCTGGCTGGTGAGAGCCAAAGTTTTCCGAGGAGCTGTCGGGGGGCGGATGCTTGTCGGGGGACGGATGCTTTGCGGGGGACGGATGCTTTGCGGACCCTGATGCCGCTTTGGATACGGGACCAAAGTTCGCTGCGGACCGGGTGGGAGAGATCCCGGAGCTGATTGCGGAACAGTTCGTCATATTTATTTTCGTTACGAGGCATATGTATTTGGTAATCTCTCCATGCATTTAATCTGCTCCCGGAGGGCCCGCCGGGCTTTTAGCAACTGGCTGCGGCTGGTGGCGGCGCTGATACCCGCCAGGGTGGCGATCTCGTTGTGGTCATACCCTTCGATCACGTAGAGGTTGAAAACCACGCGATAGCCGTCGGGCAAGTCGCAGATAAGCTTCATGAGCTCCCCGGCGCTCAATGCGGCGAAGACGTCGGTATCCGGCGAACTGTGCGTCTCCGCCTCCCCATCGATATCTGTGAACCGGATGAGTCTCTTTCGCAAGACCTCGAGGGCGGAGTGGACGACGATGCGTCTGATCCAGCCTTCGAACGATCCTTCGAACCGGTACTGGCTGATATTGGTGAAGACTTTTATGAAGGCTTCCTGTAGCATGTCTTCGGCTTCTGTCAGGTCGCTGGCAAACCTTCGGCAAACGGCCATCATTTTGCCGTTGAAACGCTGATAAAGCTCGCACTGGCTTTTGGCGTTCATTTTTAAACACCCTTCGATCAATTGCTGTTCGGTCAATTTTTTCCTGTTAAAACCAGTTTTGTACTTATGAGATGGATGAGAAGGGAGAAATGTTGCCCGGGAAAAAAATTTTTTTTAATTGATGAAAAACTGGTGGAGGTATCAGGACCGGGCCGGCCGTTACTCGGAACGCAGGCTCTTTACGGGGTTGGCCAGGGCCGCGGAGATTGATTGATAACTTATTGTCAATAAAGTGATTATCGTAACAGCTGCCCCCGTCAGCCAAAATAGGTCGGCGGTGATAGGGGTCCGATAGGTAAATTCATTCAGCCATTCATACATCCCCAGCCATGCCAGGGGGAAAGCGATCACCATCGCCATCGCAACAAGCCACAGGAATTCTTTTGCCACGAGGTAAACCAGCTGGCCCGCGGTGGCGCCGATAACCTTGCGGATGCCGAGTTCTTTTTGTCTGCGGTGGGCGGTGAAGGCGGCGAGCCCGAACAGGCCAAGACAGGAAATGAGGATGGCGAGGCCCGCAAAATACCTGGAGAGAATGCCGATCCGGATCTCGGACGAATATAATTTTTGGTACTCTTCGTCAAGGTATTTGTACTCGAAAGTCATGCCGGGGTTGAATTGCATGTAGGCCTTCCGGATCGCGGCTATTGTCTGTTCTTCGGCGCCGGTCTTTACCCGCGCTACGACCATGTTGGCGACGGGATAGCAGCGGAAAAAGGCGGGCTTCACGGGTTGATAGAGCGATTCGAAATTAAAGTCGGCGGCTATCCCGACGATCTTGCGTTTCTCATCCCAGAATTTGACCACCTTACCGAGCGGATCTTTCAGACCCATCGCCTTGATAGCCGTTTCATTCATAATGATCTCGTGATCCACATTCTGAGAGAAATAGCGCCCGGCTTTTAACCTGATCCCGACCGTCTGCAAAAAATTTGCGCCTATTTCGATGTTGGCGAATTCGATATCGAGGGTGGGATCTTTCCCCGGCCAACTTACGCCGCTGATCCCGCCATGATCACCGGTCAGGTTATGCGCGTGACTGCCGGCGTTTATGACACCGGGGATGTTGTTCAGCTCCTTTACAAAGCTGGCCGCGTGGACGAGATAGGCCGAATCCAATTTTATGGGGATATTGAAGTCGATCACATGGTCCCGGTTATAGCCCAGATCGCGGGATTGAATATAGGCTACCTGCCGGTAGACGATCAGGACGCCTGCTATGAACAGGATCGACAGGGTAAATTGAAAAACGACCAGGCCTTTTCTTGCCCACAGTTCGCCGATAGATGTCCGCAGGGTCCCCCCTTTCAGCACGGCCACCGGGCGGAAGGAGGAAAGATAAAAGGCGGGGTAGCTTCCGGCGAAGAGGCCGGTCAGCAGGGTTATACCCAGGAGGGCAAGGAGGAGGGGCAGTGCAAAGTGCAGGGCCAGCTGTTTTCCGGTGATGCTGTTGAAAACGGGCAGCAGCAGCTCACAAAGGGCCAGGGCCGCCAGCAGGGCGGCGACGCTCAGCAGGAGGGATTCGCCGAGATATTGTCCAATCAATGTGCCGCGTCCGGCGCCTATTACTTTTTTTATACCTACCTCTTTGGCCCGAAGTGCGGCCTTTGCGGTAGACAGGTTCATAAAATTGATACAGGCGATGATAAGGATAAAGAAGGCGATGATGGTAAACAGCCTGACATAGACGATGCGGCCGCCGCTCTGAATACCGTCCTCATAGTGATTATATAAATATCGATCGGAGAATCTGCTGAGGAAGAGCTGCGGGTCCCAGCCTTTGCCGCCTTGTTTCGCCAGGATATAATGAGCGAGCTTCCCGTCCAGGGCTTTAAGATTCGCACCTGGTCTGAGGAGTACGAAGGTATGCGGATCGGCGTTGTACCATTTCTGAAGACCGGGGCGTTTTTCCAGCGCGATATCGAAGTTGAATAAAAGGTCGGGTTTTTCGGTTGCGTTTGGCGGGTTGGGCTGAAAGATGCCACGGATCTCATAGTCGCCGGTGAAATCATACTGATCGAAATGGATGACTTTCCCGATGAGGTTATGCGTCGTGCCGAAAATTGTTTGTGCTAATGAGGAGGAAATAAATACCCCCTGCTTATCGGCAAAAAGCCGGCTCCGGTCCCCTTCCAGGATGGGGCAGGTAAACAGGTGGAAGAAATTGCTGTCGACATACTGGGGCGTGGCGTTCAACTTTTTGTCGGCATAGGTTACTACTCCGCCGGGGGTGTTGGGGTCGTTGAACCAGGATGCCGGCAATACCGTAGAGGCATCTTCGACTTCGGGGAATTCGGTCTTCAGGGCTTTTGCCAGGATGCCCGGCGTATACATCCCGGTTTGAAGGCCATTGGAGGTTTTGTTGTTGGTCATTACCTGATAGAGGCGGCTGTCATTGGGATTGTATTTTTCCATTCCCCATTCGTCGGCGATCCAGAGGCCGATGAGGAGGGCGCAGGCCAGTCCGACGGCCAATCCTGTCAGATTGAGCATGGTGAATTGACGGTCTTTTAAAAGATTCCGCCAAGCCAACTTCAGGTAATTTCTAAACATGAGCGTGCTTTTATGGCCAAAAGGCAGCAAAAAGATTTCCGGATTTTCAGTCTATTAAAGATCAATGATTTAGTGGGGGGTCGGGGGCGTTTTGTGTACGAAATCGATACACCTGGTGTCCGCACCTACACCTTAAAATAAGACTCCAGCTCCTGCAACGTATCGGCGGTCGTATCGAAATCTTTTATGATCCGGCCCTTTTCCATCAGGAGGATACGGCTGCAGACATCCGTGATATGATTAATGTCGTGGCTGCTGATGAAGACCGTCATGGGATAGCGGGCCTGCCATTCCTTTAGCATTTTGATGAGGCGCAGTTGGGAGGAGGGGTCCAGATTGGCGAATGGTTCATCGAGGATCAGGACTTGCGGCTCCTGGAGAAGGCAGGCGGCGATACCAACCTTGAACTGGTTGCCTTTGGAGAGATCCCGGATATATTTCCCGCTGCGCAGGATGCTGCCGTCGAAGAAGGAATCGAAGTGCTTTAGGAATTCATCGACATTGTTGCGGGAGCGGTTGTTAAGGGTTCCCACGAAATAGAAATACTCTTCCGGGGTGAGATAATTGATAAGGAAGCCTTCGTCAAGGTAGGCGGCGGTATACTTTTTCCAGTCCTCTGTCGTAGCGACATTCTTATCGTTGGACACTACCTCGCCTTTGTCTGCACGCACGAGGTCCAGGAGGAGCCGGAAAAACGTGGTTTTCCCTGCCCCGTTATTTCCCACCAGTCCTACCATTTCGCCCTGCCGGGCTATGAGCTGCGGGATATTGACGACTATATTACCATTGTAGGCTTTAATAATATTATTAACGGTGATCATGAAGCTGAGTTTTGTTATTTGGTATTATGGGTAATTAGCTTTTGAATGTCCTTGTTATTTTTCACGGAAACCTGCCAGGATGGTATGTTTTCTCAACAGGAACTGTCCGGTGAGCAAACCGACCCACCAATTCTGTAACAGCAGGCTGACCAGCCCGAGAGATCCCAGGATGGCGATGCCGACCCATTTATTGAATATCCAGGAGAGGGCCGCATAAAGCAATAAGGGGGCCAACAGGACGGCGATGATGTTGAGCCATTGGGCCATGCCGGTACCCTGGTAATTGAACGTGGCGCTCTTGGACAGGTCGATCCCCTTATAGCTGCGGGTAGCAAAATAAATAACGATCACGCTGTTGATCCCGATATTATACAAATAGGCAGCGAACTCGATTGGGATGATCGTCCAGCTGATCAGGCCGTAGAAGGAAGTAACCACAAAGGAGAACGTGCTGACGGCGATGAATAATACGAATTGCGACCGGATAAAGGTCGGGATGTTGACGGGAAGAGACATCAGGCCATCGAAGTAGCTGCTATGCCAGGCGAAGAGGAACTGGCCGTAGTTCATGATGAATACTCCGGTGATGAATAAGGCCCCCATCAGGATCATGGGAGAATGGTCGGATTTCAGAAATTCCGGCTTGTAAAAGATAAATCCGTAGAGAAGGATGACAAAGGACATCAGCGCCACGGTTTTGGCCCTTTTATTGCGAAGCACCAGCCGGAGGTTGAGGGCTACCAATTCGCCGGTGAGGCCCCATTGCTGCAGCCAGGCATATTCGGTCGTCTGGCGCTGCCGGCCTCTTCGGGCGATTTCTTCGAAGTAGAGATTATGTCGCAGGAACCGGCTGTTGTTTATAAAGGAGGCGACGGCCAGGGCAACGAAACCGATGGAAAGCAAGGGAGATCGGATCAGTAAGGTGAACAGAGACGTCGACAGTGAGCGAAAGGATAAAATATGAAAATAATCCAGGGCGATCAGGATGCCGACGGCTGCCAGGAATCCGACGAGCCACCAGCTGTTGACGATGGTCTTGCGCTTTATATACAAGACCAGGAAATGATTGAAAAGGGTGAGGGCCAGGATGCTGATCGCAAAACAAGCGGCTACCCGGGGACCGTGGGCGGCGCCGATGACGCTGACGATAAAGGGAATAAAGATGAACAGCGGCAGCAGGTTCAGGAAGTGGAAGAGGGAGCGAACATTGAGGAACCTGACCAACTGACGGCGCCGGATATTTTGTCCCAGATAGGGTTGGACGGAAAGGACGGGCAATTCCTGCACCAGGAAGCGCATCAGGATGTCTACCAGGAAATAGTACAGGATGAGACCACAGAAGACCGTTATAACATCCTGGCCGGGAAATATGTTCGGCAGGAAATACCGTAAGGACAGGCCCAGGAAGAGGGCGCAGCCCAACAGGTAGAGGATAATGAAGCCGATGAAGATCTGGGCGGCCAGGTTTTTGCTGGCGCTTCGACTTCGCCAGAAGGCTTTCCATTGATGCGACAGAAGCGTAAGGATCATCTTTGAAGGGGTTTAAGCGATTAATTTGGTTAACAGCGTCAAAATAAACGTAAATCGGCCGGACCAGGAAAATTGTTATCTAAAATGGCTGATTTCCGCGACGAAAGGTCATTTTGCTTAATTTTAATATCGGATTAGCTATAACCGTTATTTCCATTGTATGCTTTTAAAAATCGGCCGGATCCTTATCAGAATAGTGCTTGGACTGTTGATCTTCCTTATCGTCTTTCTTCTCGTTTTTGACAGGTTTGTTCAATTCAGGATGGATGACAAAGACCTGACCGATTGGTTCCATTCGCGACATATTCAACCGAATATTGCTTATTATGAGGCCAGGGGGCGAAAGGTCCGTTATATCAGGGTGGGCGACAATCCGGAGGCGACGATCCTCTTTATCCACGGCGCCCCCAGTTCCATGAGTTATTGGAAGGGTTATCTGTCGGATAGCGTATTGCTGTCGAGAGCTACTCTTTATGCAGTAGACCGACCGGGTTATGGGTATTCGGGCCTGGCCGATCCGTTACCGGATCTTGCTGCCCAGGCGGCTATCATCAAGCTGATCCTGGACAGTCTTCATAAGGCACATCATCCGATCATTGTTGTCGGTGTCAGCTATGGCGCCCCGATCGCCTGCCGGTTGACGATGGATTACCCGGAGCTGGTAGATGGGCTGATCGTGATGGCCCCGCCGCTGGGCCCCGGCAGAGAAGAATATTTCTGGTTTACGCATCCCGTGGAGAACCCGCTCGTCCATTGGTTCGTTCCCCGGATGCTGCAGACAGCCAACCGGGAAAAGGTCTATCATAAGGAAGAGCTGATAAAAATGCTGCCGCTTTGGAGTCGTATTCACGTCCCCGTTATCTATATGCAGGGCCAGGAGGATGGATTGGTCGACACGAGCAATGCCAGCTTTGCGCGGGAACATTTAACGAATGTCCCCTCCCTCGATATCCGGATGATACCGGGAAGGGGCCATTTGATTGCTTTTGCTGAAAAGGACAGGGTGGAAAAGGCTATCCTGCAGATGCTCGATACCTGCGAGCGGCGTTAACCTGAAATATTATGGAAACTATTTTTTTTATTTTGTAAATTGGTAGTAGTAATGACATGAGGCAGCCCGGCCTTTATCAATCCAACGGGTAGTTATCTGTTAAAAGGAGAAGTAAAAAAAAGTAAGCTAATCGGCAATTCCGGTGAATTGCGGGTTCGGCTATGAATCCGGGGCCTTCATGGACACACTGGCTTATGAGGACAATAGGGTTGTCTATGCTCCGGCCAGGGATTCTTCCTGCTCTATTTATTTTGCTTTTGATTTAAATACGGTAGAGATAGTCCCTTACCGATCCGCATTCAAGCTGCGGCTTTCTTCCCGGAGTGCTGGTCCCTTCGATCTTCGAAAAGACCTCGTCCGATATTCCTGTGATCCAGGATCTATCGGATCGCAGAAGTTTTGCCAATTAAATTCTCTTCCGGACAGTCCGTTGAACGGCCGAAAGGGAAGAGAGAGTTATAATTGCGGTTTACGATGGTGGCCGAACAGCGTGTATCCCACGGTAAAATTCCAGAATACATTTCCAAGGTCGGTGAAAGTCGTATGATAAAGCTGGGTAAATCCGCGGTTGTAACTAAAGGAGATATCAAATTTCTTATAGGAAACCCCCAGCAGAAGATCCGCTCCAAAGTCAAAAGGCGCGATATTGGTGACACCCTGGGTTCCGTTGGACGCAGCGGTCGACAAATTGGCTTTGTCATTTATAACGAACGCCGCTGCCTCGTTGTTCGAGGTGTAGACAATCTGGCCATACCCTTTTTCCGTCCCGGAGATGTTTTTGGCAAGATAGGGACCGAAGCCGGCAAAGACCCCAAATTTATCGTTGATCTGGAACCTATACAGCAGGTTAACCGGGAGACGGATAGAATATACTCTCAGGTACGTGCTGGAGTAGCCGATGGTATAGTTGGCGTTATCGATAAACCCTTCCGTATTACCAAAATTAGTCCCGTTTTCTGCTAACATCAAGGCGGGCTGTATGGAAAGACCTGAATAACCCAGATCGTATTCTGCGAACAGGCCTCCCTGAAATCCATTCATTTCCCTGGTCTGGGCGCCGGTCGGCAGTCCGCCGATCCCATCGCTTTGCCAGCAGTTAAGGGCGCTGAAAGATCCTTGTATGCCGAACCGCAACTGAGCGAAAACATGAGTCGATGCAAAACATAAAATACAGACAATCAATTTTTTCATACGAGTCTATTGAGTTTCTTTAAGGACCGGCAAACTATTACTTTTGCTGCAATTTGTGTACGTTTTAACATTCCCATAACCACCATTTTTTTCATATTTGAAGGATGAGCGGTGTATTTCGCGGACAAACGGACAAAAAATTCATTTTTCAGCCTGCCAATCTGAAATCCCGGCAAAAATAAATGAATTGACCTTCAAAAACATTAATTTGTCAATAAAAGACGTGGCCCGGCTTTTTCAACTGCTTTTTTTACTATTCTTCGTCTATGGCTGCGGCGGTCAACCAAAAGATCCCGTCGATAACGCTTCATCGGCTGCCGGGATTCCTATTCTGAATTACAGCGTCCGGCATGTTTATTCCCATGATACGACCTCTTACACGGAAGGCCTGCTGTTCTATCATCATCAACTATTCGAAAGCAGCGGCGCCACCGAAGAATACCCGCAGACCCGCTCTATGGCGGGTGTCGAAGACATGAATATGGGGAAGATCGATCCGGCAACCGGTCAGGTGCTGGCCAAACTGGACCTGACTTCACTAATAGAGGAAGAAAGAAATAAGAATCCTGCCGTTGACTTCCTAAATGGGATCGCCTATGATCCTGACGCCGACAAAATCTATGTCACGGGGAAGTTGTGGTCGAGGATTTATGAGATTGCATTTAGTCACTAGCCGAAATTTTTTATCTTTTACATTATATGAAAAAGGAGAAACTAGATGCTTTTACCGATGCGGTAGTGGCGATCCTTATTACCCTTATGGTTTTGGAAATCAAGCTACCTCAGGTCACCATCCAAAATTTGATGGATGTGTTGCGGCATATTGGAATCTATGCGATGAGCTTTGTGGTGATCGGGATTACCTGGTTGAACTATAATACCTTTTTCAAATACCTCAACCATTTGAGCACCAAAACGATTTGGCTCAACCTAATCTTTCTGTTCTTTCTTTCCCTGATCCCACTGCCTACCCAGGCGCTGGGCGAAAATTTTTACAAGAAAGAAAGCCATATCTTTTACGGCATCATCCTGACCCTTGTGTCGGTTGTTTATACGTTGATGCAATATACCGCCAACCCCTCTATTGCCGCCCTTACCAAGGCCGAACTTGCGCGGCTCAACAAGAAAAATTGGCTGGCCGTCGTATTATATGCGCTGAGTATTCCTTTGAGCCTGGTCCACATCTATTTATCCACCACTATTTTTATCCTGCTGCCAGTATTGTATTTTCTTCCATCAAAGAAACTTCTGGCCGCCGGAGACAAATAAAAGAAAAAGTGCGTTTGCCATAATGACCGGTCAACACTAAACGCGGCGGAGCCTGGCCAGATAGCTGAAAATGCCTAAGCCCGCTGCCAGCACCACGGCACAGATCAGCAGCCTGATAGCAGAGGGTCTGATCACCCACATCGCCCCGAAGAACTGGACGATTAAGATGAAATAGAGCAACTGGGCGATCCGCTGCCTCGGTAATTTGCTGATGACGAAGGCGCCCAGCGGTGCGAAGAAAATGACGAAGGGTATGCAGGCTATCCACATCTCAAAAGCAGCGGGCTGAAAATCTTTTAAGAGACGTGCATGGAGGAAAAAACCAATGATCACTTCGATAGACATAATGATAACAGAAGAAGGCGTGGCCACTTTTTCCGAGACCCGATAGTAGATGGTCATCAGGCAATAGGTAAAGATATTGATGCCGGTTCCAAATAACGAAGAGATTATTCCGCCTACAAATCCGAATGCAATCAGTCTTATTTTATCCGATCTGCCAAAATTCCGGATCTCATCGAATATCTGTCTTGCGGGGCGGCGGTTTTCCAGCCACAAGATGATCCCAAAGCTCAACCATAACGACACGAAGAATAATTTGGCCATCACCGGGGAGATGAGCGGCGCAATTTTATAGGTTCCGAAAATCAGCCCGAATACACCACCGAGGGTTACAAATTTAATATAGTTCCATTCTACCTTGATCCGCAGGCCAAGGATGAGCAGGCTGGCGCCGACCATACCGACGCTTTGAATGGCAAAAGCAAAGTTGCGGGCCACCGCGGGCGGAACATCCAGGAGCAGGGTAAAGATGGGATAGGCCACCGCTGCGCTGCCTTCCGGACTGGAGCCGGCAATGAAAGACCCGAAAATCATTGTCAACGTCGCCGCCCAACGCCTGCCATAGAGTGCCGCGAGATCAAGATTCCGGACATAAAGAACCCAGCTGATCAGTACTGCTACTAAAAACAAGAAATATAAGGCAGGTATTTTGCCGGCTGATTTCCGTGACATACTCAAAAAACTATATATTTATACCGAAATTGCTTTTATTCAATAACTCTTTAATTTCTCATCATGGCAGAAGTCAATCAGCTCGTTAGTGCAAACAACAAGATCCTTGCAAAAAATCATGCTCTTTTAACGAAAAACAATACTGCGATAAAGGGCAATTCCCAATCCATCAAAAGTAACAAAGTTTCCATCCAGGAAAACACCAAGATCCTTAAAGGCAATGCAAAATTTCTTACCGAAAACAACAAACTTCTAAAGGCAAACAACAACCTGCTGGAGGCTAATAATAAACTATTGATCAAGATAGCCGCAAAATTGGGTATCTAAGTTAGCGGTCATTGAAATTTATTTTTCCTGTCAGTTTATTCGCAATCGGGATAATGACCAGTCCGGCCAGAAAGGCTATCGGGAACATGGTCAGCCAGGTTGCGATAAATTTTAACACCCAGCCCTCGCGTAGTCCGTAGTTCCTCAGTACACCAACCAATCCCATGATCATGGTCATTGGTCCAAGAATAAAGGCCGTGTTGATGTATTTTCGAAATTTCTTGTTTACATGCATAGCTGGATTGGATAGCCTTCCTTGAGGAAATTACTATCTATTGGTTGAAGAATGAAATTTATTTTCACTATGAGAAATACATTCCAGGTCGCCGGTCTATGCTATCTGCTCTTCTGCGTCGGTTGTCATAGCCCTAATGCGCCATCGGGGACCGCAGGACAGGACAGCGTCATCGGCAAGGTCGAATTATATGACAGCAGCGCCTCGCGGATCATCGACAGCAATGCCATCGTTGAAGTCATCGGCCGGCATTACCTATGGTCGGAAGGACCTGTATGGGTGGCGTCCCAACAGATGCTGCTCTTCTCCGCTGTCCGCGAGAATAAAATATACCGGTGGAATGGCCATGATACCCCGGTGTCATATCTCACTCCTTCCGGCTATACCGATACAGCCTACCGGGATGGAGAGAATGGGTCGAATGGGCTGACCCTGGACCGTGAGGGAAGACTGTTGCTTTGTCAATCGGGGAACAGGCAAGTGGCGCGACTGAATGCGCCGATCGATTCGCCCAGGGCGGTGTTCACGATCCTTGCGCCAAACTATAAAGGCAAGAAATTCAACAGTCCCAATGATCTCGTGTGCGATAGCAAGGACAATATTTATTTTACCGATCCTATTTACGGGCTGCCGAAACATGAGAACGATCCGACGCGGGAGCTGAACTTCGAGGGGGTGTATAGGATCGGTGCGGATGGGAAGTTGCGTTTGTTGATCGACAGCATTTCCCGGCCGAATGGGATTGCGCTGTCGCCCGATGAGAAAATATTGTATGTCGGCAGCAGTGACGATCAGCATACGCATTGGGATGCATTCGATCTTGATAGTAATGGGGTTAGAAATGGACGGCTTTTGTTGGACGGGGCGCCGTTGAAGGCGCGGGCGGTGGTGAAGCAAGGGGCCGATGGCTTTAAGATCGACAAGAATGGGAATATTTTTGCAGCCGGCCCGGATGGGGTCAATATTATCAGTCCGGCGGGGAAGTTGCTTGGGCTGATCAAAATTTTTGGCCGGCCGGCGTCGAATTGTGCGTTCAATGAGGGGAAGGATGTGTTGTATATTACGGCATCGGATATGGTGTTGAGGGTGAAGCTAAAGCATTGATGGCCGCCCTTGCTGCAAAGCTGATTTTATATCGCTTACAAAGGAAAATTTTAGTGAACCAATTGCTGATATTTTCGTTAAGTTGCTAACTCAACCTAAAATAAGAATTATGATACCGGTAAAAGGATATGCTGCTCAGACCCCGGAGACCGATCTGGCCGCCTGGAATTTTGAACGTCGGGAAGTTGGCCCTCATGATGTGCAATTCGATATCTTATTTTGCGGAGTCTGTCACTCGGACCTGCATCAAATCAAAAATGACTGGTTTCCGGGCATCTTCCCGATGGTTCCGGGTCATGAGATCGTGGGCAAGGTGGTAAAAGTCGGGAGTCATGTAAAGAAGTTCACCGTCGGCGATCTGGCCGGCACCGGCTGCCTGGTCGACTCCTGTCGGGAATGCGAAAATTGTAAGCGGGACCTCGAACAATATTGTCTCGTTGGGAATTCGCAAACCTACAATGGGCTGGAGCAGGATAAGAAGACCCCTACTTATGGCGGCTATTCCAAGACGATTGTCGTACATGAGGATTTTGTGCTGCATATTTCCGACAAGCTCGATCTTGCCGCTGTTGCCCCCCTATTATGTGCGGGTATTACCACCTATTCGCCCTTACGGCATTGGAAGGTTGGTAAGGGGCATACCCTGGCGGTGCTTGGTTTGGGCGGGCTGGGGCATATGGGCGTGAAGTTTGGCGTGGCCTTTGGCGCGGAGGTGACCGTTCTCAGCACGTCGCCATCGAAGGAAAAGGATGCCAAGAAATTGGGCGCACATCATTTTGTGGTGACCACGGATCCGGCGCAGGTGGAAGCGGCTAAAAATACGTTCGATTTCATCCTGGATACGGTGTCCGCGGAGCACGATATCAATATGTATATGTCCATGCTCAAAACGGATGGTACGCATATCTGCGTGGGCGTTCCGCCGGAGCCGACGCCGATCAGGGCATTTAGTCTACTTGGCGGTCGTAAAAGCCTGGCGGGATCGGGGATCGGGGGACTTGCCGAAACGCAGGAAATGCTGGATTTTTGTGCGAAGCATAATATCGTATCGGATATTGAAATCATAGATATAAAGGATATTACGGCTTCTTATGCGCGGATGGTGAAGGGGGATGTGAGGTATCGGTTTGTGATTGATATTGCTACGATCAAATAGCTGTCAGAGAGATAGGGCTACTAGGAAATATGTGCAGTCAGAACACAGGTTAGGAAATAGAGTACAAAATAGAATATTTGCATTGGAGCGGAGTTTAAACTTAAAGCTCGGGTCTGGGGTTAGATTCCCCGACACGGTACAAATTTTACGCAGAAGCTTCGAACCATGGTTCGGGGCTTTTTTGTTGTTGGAAATCAAGGAGATGAAGACCGGATTTAAAGAGATTCGTTACGAAGCAAAAATCAATCGCCATTGCGAAAAATCGAAATACCCCTATTAAAACAATTATCCTCAAATATTTACACATATCGATAAGGGTTCGATTCATAACAGTATTTTTCTTTGCCGTTGGATTTGACTTGATAACGAAAGTGCTGACAGGATCGCGCTAGTAAACGGGCTCCCTGTTCACTATTCACGGTCCCCATATTTTGCCATACAGTCAGTAAGGTAATAGTTTCATTTACTCGATTTCCACTTTGATCTTTTTCCCCAAACCCAATTCAACAATTTTATAGAGGGTGGATAATTCCGGCTCGATCAAATCATTTTCGACCCTTGAAATATAGGTCTTGCTTGTCCCGCTCAATGCGGCGAGCTGGTCCTGGGACAATCCGTTTCGGATCCTCGTCTTTTTTATAATGGATCCGAAATAGAAATGACGACCTTGACCTTTAACCGGCCGGCTTTCCTTGTATAAAAGGTCGGGACTTAATTCATAGGGATGAACTACCTTATTCCCTTTCAAATCAGGCAGCTCAATTTGTATATTTTTCCACGACAGTGTTTGATTCCTTAGCATGACCTTTCCAAATTCATGTTCGTCGAGCAACAGATATTCCGGGTCTTTTCTCGTAATCTTCCATTTCTTAAACAGTCCCTTGAAATCCAATGCCCGTGTCTCGCCATTGTTAAAAATACAGGTTACCGTAAATCCTTTGACGGCTTCAATTTTCAGAATTCTCGGCATTTTGATCGTCTTTTTCATGATCGTAAATGTGGGTTTAACCGTTTAAAGATGTCACGCAAAAAAGCCTGAATGCCAGGACCACCCGCCCATTTTAACACCATATTATGTTGCCGGGCCGGCAAATACCCTGCATACGTATCCAGTGTTTTTATCTCTACCAGTATTTCGTCCTCTGCGTAAAGAGCATGAAAATGAGGAGGCAAATGTTCTCTGGAATACACGTCAATTTTGACGGAATGAAGGGTATGTATAGTTGGCATCCATCCTAATTTAAGCAAAATTACCAAATTTGGTAACGTTTTCAAACTTTTTTTCCGCCCAGAAGGGGCTTTATAGGTTATTCTGCCACACCCCCCATCCCGCAAATCAATTCCATGAGACCAGTCAGGTCTCTATTAGTTGACCAATATTTTCTATACTCAGTTCTCACTCATGAGCAACGATGCCATCGCTCCATTTCTTTGACTTTACTTATGCTGTCTGAATAACCACTCCATCATCAACGGGTCACTGTACGCCCCTAGCCATGAAAAATGCCCGACCTCGGGGTACTGGGTGAAACCCGGATGTGCGCCAGCGTTCGTCAACGCTTCAAACATGGCTAGCCCGTATAGAGGGTAGACTGCGGGATCCTCTGCCCCCAGGTAGATCCACATCGGGATATGAACGAGCGTACGCGGCCCGCGAAGTGTCACCGGCATCGTCGTCTCCAATTGGCGGATGAGCCCGATGAGCAAACGCATCTGCTTACTAGGCTCGGCGTTCAGCGTCATCCCTTTTCCGCTCTTGTCAGGCGTCATGCTGCTCCAAGTTTGGTGCTCGGGGCACTGCGGCGCAATGACAATCGCCG